>Ga0068863_100004819_pt1 | contig 13293 bp, 12 predicted proteins | sample KBSSwiS62_FD_66596 | JGI IMG/M metagenome (GOLD analysis project Ga0068863, IMG submission 66596) | Switchgrass rhizosphere microbial communities from Kellogg Biological Station, Michigan, USA - KBS Switchgrass S6-2 | ecosystem: Host-associated > Plants > Roots > Rhizosphere > Soil ...
GATATGGGCGGCGTGCTAACCGAGATCATGGAGACGCCGCGAGAGGTGCATTGATGCGGACCGAATTTGTGGTTCTGCGCATCGGCCGGGCCGGCGGGCGGTCCGGGGATGTTCCGATGCGATTCAATCTCTCGCACCAGCACGGCTATCGTTGCTATTTCGGCGCGCTCGCTGATCCGGCGGCCGAGATAAAGGAATCGACCGATCCAAGCTTCGTCGGGGCGAACCTGTTCGAGGCGTTGGCCCCCTGGCGTGCGACGATCGAGGCGGAGGGCTGGCGGGTTCTCCACGCCGTCGCGCGTGCCGATTGCTGGCCAAAGCCGGATCGCGCAACAGCCTTCGTCCAGCAACTCACGCCGGGCGAGGAGGGCACCTCCAGCGTCAACGGCCTCGATCCCGCGCCTTACGACGCGGTCGCGACCCTGGCTGAACAGCGTACGAATTTCGATTCGTGGCGGGCCTCGCTCCCGCCCATCGCGCTGGGCCGCGTGCCGCCGCGCGCCGGTCACGGCGATGATCCACCAGAGGTCGATTTCGGCCCGGTCGCGAAGCTTGCCGGTCGGATATTGGGTTCGGACAACTGATTGGGGCCACCGGAAGAGGCGCGCTACGCCATCATGCCGGACTTGATCCGGCATCCACTTTCAGGGCGTGAGCCGAGCCCATGTTGGGGCCGACAGGTGGCAATGGCCTTGGCGTTCTCCGCGTTCGCCTACATGGTCAGGTCGTCATGCCTCCCAGGTATGACTTTGGCCTGCGGGGCAGGCCAAACCTGGCCATTGTCGAAGGGCCTTCCTTGCTTCTTCCGAAAGAACGGGAATAGAGGGCTTCGACAGGCTCAGCCCGAACGGTGGGTGGATTGACTACGAAGAAACCGACCAAGGCCGACTGGGATATTGCCGCCGCCAAGGAAGTGCGCGGCAAGGACCTGACGTGGCGCACGCCGGAGGGGATCGACGTGCGACCGCTCTACACGGCGGAAGACATAGCGAACCTCGATCCTGGCCTGCCCGGCTTCGCGCCTTATACGCGCGGGCCCTATGCCTCCATGTATACCGGCCGGCCCTGGACGATCCGCCAATATGCGGGCTTTTCGACCGCCGAGGAATCCAACGCCTTCTACCGCCGCAACCTCGCCGCCGGGCAGAAGGGGCTCAGCGTCGCCTTCGATCTCGCCACCCACCGCGGCTATGACAGCGACCATCCCCGCGTCGTTGGCGACGTCGGCAAGGCCGGCGTGGCGATCGACACGCTCGAGGACATGAAGATCCTGTTCGACGGCATCCCGCTCGGCGAGATGTCGGTGTCGATGACGATGAACGGCGCGGTGCTGCCGGTGCTCGCATTCTACATCGTCGCCGCGGAGGAGCAGGGGGTGCCGCAGGACCGGCTGACCGGCACGATCCAGAACGACATCCTCAAGGAGTTCGCGGTCCGCAACACCTATATCTATCCGCCGGCGCCATCGATGCGGATCGTCGCCGACATCATCCAATATTGCGCCGGCAACATGCCGAAGTTCAATTCGATCTCCATCTCCGGCTATCATATGCACGAGGCCGGGGCGACGGCGGTGCAGGAGCTCGCCTTCACCCTCGCCGACGGGATGGACTATGTGCGCGCCGCGCGCGCCAAGGGGCTCGACGTCGACGCGTTCGCGCCGCGGCTCAGCTTCTTCTTCGGCATCGGCATGAACTTCTTCATGGAGGTTGCGAAGCTGCGTGCGGCGCGCCTGCTCTGGCACCGGATCATGACCGGGTTCGATGCGAAGACCGAGAAATCGAAGCTGCTGCGCACTCACTGCCAGACGTCCGGCGTGTCGCTGACCGAGCAGGATCCCATGAACAATGTCATGCGGACCACGATCGAGGCCATGGCGGCGGTGCTCGGCGGCACCCAGTCGCTGCACACCAACAGCTTCGACGAGGCGGTCGCCTTGCCTACCGACTTCTCTGCGCGCATCGCAAGAAACACCCAATTGGTTCTCGCCGAAGAGACAGGAATAACCAATGTGGCTGATCCGCTCGGGGGCTCCTATTATGTCGAAGCGCTGACCGCCGAGCTTGCTGACAAGGCCTGGGCCTTGATCGAGGAGGTCGAGGGCCTCGGCGGCATGACCCAGGCGGTGGCGGAGGGCATGCCCAAGCGCCGCATCGAGGAAGCCGCCGCCGCACGCGCCGCGCGCGTCGACCGCGGCGAGACGGTGGTCGTCGGCGTCAACCGCTACCGGCTCGAGGAGGAAGCGCATCTCGACATCCTCCAGATCGACAATGACAAGGTTCGAGCCGGTCAGATCGCTCGGCTCGCCGCCACCCGCGCCGGCCGGGACGTCGCCAAGGCGCGAGCGGCGCTCGACGCGCTTCGGCGGGGCGCCGAGGGCGATGCCAATCTGCTGGCGCTGTCGATCGAGGCAGCGCGCGCGCGCTGCACTTTGGGCGAAATCTCGACGGCGCTCGAAGACGCGTTCGGGCGCTACGGCACGGTGCCGACCCCGGTGCAGGGCATTTACGGCGCCGCCTGGCAGGACGATCCAGCCTGGACACGCGCGGCGAGCGGCGTTGGCACGGTCGAGCGCCGCCTCGGCCGCAAACCGCGAATGCTGGTCGCGAAGATGGGCCAGGACGGCCATGATCGCGGCGCCAATCTCGTCTCCTCCGCTTTCGCCGATTTGGGCTTCGACATCGTCCCGGGCCCACTCTTCCAGACTCCGGAGGAGAGCGCGAAGCTCGCCGTAGCGAAGGATGTCGACGTGGTCGGCGCTTCGAGCCTCGCCGCCGGGCACAAGACCCTGGTCCCCGAATTGATCGGCCATTTGCGCGATCTCGGCCGGCCGGACATCAAGGTCGTCGTCGGCGGCGTCATCCCGGCGCAGGATTACGACATGCTGCGCGAGGCCGGGGTTCAAGCGATCTTCGGGCCAGGGACGAATCTGGTGGAAGCGGCCGGCGAGGTACTGAAATTGCTGGGGCATAATCTGCCTCCGCTCGAGGAGGCCGCCGAATGAGTGAGACAAGAGAATCCCCCTCCCTGCTTAGGGAGGGGCTAGGGGTGGGTCCGCGGCAGCGGGAGCTCCATGCTCCCGATGGCGCGAACAAGGTCGCAGGGCTCGCTGCGCTCGCCACCCACCCCCAACCCCCCCCTTGCAGGGAGGGGAGGACCGACTGGACCCGCCTGGAAATCGCCGCCCTGTTCGATCTCCCTTTGATGGATCTGCTCTGGCAGGCCCAACAGGTCCACCGCCGCCATCACGCCCCCAATGAAGTGCAGCTCTCGACCCTGCTCTCGATCAAGACCGGCGGCTGCCCCGAGGATTGCGGCTATTGCTCGCAATCGGCGCACGCAAAGACCGGGCTCAAGGCCGAGAAATTGATGGACGTTGACGCGGTCCTGACTGCCGCCGCGGAAGCCAAGGCCGCCGGCTCTGGCCGCTTCTGCATGGGGGCCGCCTGGCGGGAGCCCAAGGATCGCGACATGGACGCGCTTTGCGACATGGTCGCGGGCGTCAAGGCGATGGGACTCGAAACCTGCATGACTCTTGGCATGCTGAGCCAAGGCCAGGCCGGGCGGCTCGCCGAAGCCGGGCTCGATTATTACAACCACAATCTCGACACCTCGCCCGAACATTATGGCGCGGTCATCACCACACGAACCTGGCAGGATCGCCTCGATACCCTTGGCCATGTCCGCGCCTCCGGCATGGCAGTCTGCTGCGGCGGCATCGTCGGCATGGGCGAGAGCCGCGAGGACCGGGTCGGTTTCCTCCACGCCCTCGCCACCTTGCCGAGCCACCCGGAAAGCGTGCCGATCAACGCGCTCGTGCCCGTGAAGGGCACCGTGCTCGGCGATATGCTCGCCGGAACGCCGCTGGCGAAGATCGACGATATCGAGTTCGTCCGCACCGTCGCGGTGGCCCGCATCACGATGCCGATGGCCATGGTTCGCTTATCTGCCGGACGCGAAAGCATGTCGGAGAGCACGCAGGCGCTCTGCTTCCTCGCCGGCGCCAATTCGATCTTCACCGGGGACCGACTGCTGACCACCGGCAATGCCGGCTCGGATGCGGACGCCACCCTGTTCGCCAAGCTTGGCCTAGTCGCAATGACCGCTAATGAACCGGCCAGGGCCGCGGCGGAATGACGAAGGGAATGATGTCATGATCCTGACCCTCGCTTTGGCCTTGGCCGCAGCACAGCAGAATTCGGCTGAGGAATATCATTGTTCCGATCCGCAGGCCCAGATGGAGATGAACATGTGCGCCCAGCTCGATTTCGAGGCCGCGGACCGCGAGCTCAACGCCGCCTATCGTGCCGCGGTGCAGAGCGCGCAGGAGGCCGACCGCGAATATGCACGCATCGAATCGGCTGCCGGCGGTAGCCGCAATACTGAGCCCGGCGAGGAAGCCACGCTGCGCGAGGCGCAGCGCGCCTGGGTCAGCTTCCGCGACGCTCAGTGTCGGATGGAGAGCTTTGAGGCGCGCGGCGGCTCGATGCAGCCGATGCTCGATTCCGGGTGCCGGGCAGCTCTGACGCGCGCGCGCACGGCGGAGCTGCGCGGGCCGAACTCCGATTGCCCGGGCGAGCCGCCCCAGGAAGAAATCAACCGCTGCTTCGAGCAGAGGTTCAGCCGGGTCGACGCGGCGCTGAATAGCCAGTGGCAGGAGACTTTGACTTCGCGGCCGGCCGCCGCCGAACAACTTCGGACCGCGCAACGCGCCTGGATCGCCTATCGCGACGCGCATTGCGAGAGTGCCGTGCCGTCCGTCGCAAACGCTGAGATTATCGCGTCCGAGCGGCTGCTCTGCAGGACCCGGATGACCGAGGCCCGGACGCGGGAGTTGGCCGACCTCGCAGCGATGGGGGAGTAATGAGAGCTGCGCTGAGGTACGGAGCGACATGTTCAAGAAGATTCTGATCGCCAACCGGGGTGAGATCGCCTGCCGCGTCATCAAGACGGCGCGCCGAATGGGGATCGCCACCGTCGCCGTCTATTCCGATGCTGATGCGCGTGCGCCGCACGTGCGCATGGCCGACGAGCGGGTGCGCCTCGGCCCGCCGCCCGCGTCCGAATCCTATCTCAACGCCGAGCTGATCATCGACGCCTGCAAGACGACGGGCGCCGAGGCGGTGCATCCGGGCTACGGCTTCCTGTCGGAGCGCGAGAGCTTCGCCCGCGCCCTGGCCGAAGCCGGCATCGCCTTCATCGGCCCGCCGCCCAATGCGATCGCTGCGATGGGCGACAAGATCGAATCCAAGAAGCTCGCCAAGGCGGCGGGGGTCAATGTCGTCCCAGGCTATCTCGGCGAGATCGCCGACACCGACGAGGCGGTGCGGATCGCGTCCGATATTGGCTATCCCGTAATGATGAAGGCGTCCGCCGGCGGCGGCGGCAAGGGCATGCGGCTCGCTTATTCCGAAAAGGACGTGCGCGAGGGGTTCGAGGCGACCAAGCGCGAGGGCCTCGCCAGCTTCGGCGACGATCGCGTGTTCATCGAGAAGTTCATCCTTCAGCCGCGCCATATCGAGATCCAGATCCTCGGCGACCAGCACGGCAATATCCTCTATCTCGGCGAGCGCGAATGTTCGGTGCAGCGGCGTCATCAGAAGGTCGTCGAAGAGGCGCCGTCGCCTTTCGTAACGCCCGACATGCGCAAGGCGATGGGCGAGCAGGCGGTCGCGCTCGCGCGGGCGGTCGGCTATTATAGCGCGGGCACGGTCGAGCTGATCGTCTCCGGTGCCGACAAGACGGGCCAGGACTTCTACTTCCTCGAGATGAACACGCGCCTGCAGGTCGAGCATCCGGTGACCGAGCAAGTCACCGGCCTCGACCTGGTGGAGCAGATGATCCGGGTTGCCGCCGGCGAGAAGCTCGCCTTCGGCCAGGACGATGTCGCTCTGAACGGCTGGTCGGTCGAGACGCGTGTCTATGCCGAAGATCCCTATCGCGGCTTCCTGCCCTCCACCGGCCGGCTGGTCCGTTATCGCCCGCCCGCGGAGAAAGAAGGCGTCCGCGTCGATGACGGCGTCGTCGAGGGCGGCGAGGTGTCGATCTTCTACGATCCGATGATCGCCAAATTGGTCACAACCGGCGCGACCCGCGAGGAGGCGATCGACCGCCAGATCGAAGCGCTGGACAGCTTCGCGATCGAGGGCATCGGCCACAATGTCGATTTCCTGTCGGCGCTGATGCAGCATCCGCGCTTCCGCTCGGGCGCGATCACCACCGGCTTCATCGCCGAGGAATATCCGGAAGGGTTTCAAGGCGCGCCGGCGAGCCAGGAATTGCTCGAGGACCTTGCGATCGTCGCGGCATTGGTCGGGATGGAGAGGGACGATGCGGCCGGCACGACCAGCGGCCAGCTCAACGGGCCCGTGATTCCACCTCCGATCCGCACGGTCCGGTTGGCGGGGCGGGACTATAAGGTCCAGTTCGACGGCTTTGACGGCGGTCTCATCGGATATGTCGACGATGGCGACGGACATGAGGTGATCGGCCAGTGGCGACCGGGCGAGCCCTTGTTCAAGGGTACGATCGACGGCCGGGCCCGCATCGTCCAGGTGGCGCGCAAGGGCCGGCAATGGCGGCTCACCACACGCGGCGCCTCCCACATGGTCGATGTCCTGCCCGAACATGTCGCCTTGCTGTCGCGTCACATGATCGAGAAGATTCCGCCGGATCTTTCAAAATATCTCATCTGCCCGATGCCGGGCCTGCTCACCGCGCTCCATGTCGGCGTCGGCGACAAGGTCGAGGCCGGCCAGCCGCTTGCCGTCGTCGAAGCGATGAAAATGGAGAATATCCTGCGCGCGGAGAAATCGGGCGTGGTGAAGCAGGTCGACGCCAAGCCTGGTGACAGTCTTGCCGTCGATGCCGTAATCCTCGAGTTTGAATGACTCATCGAAGTGTCAGGAATTCCGGGCCACTTGTGGCGCGAAGGTCACGACCCCGGCTGTTTTTGTGTTGGTTCCGCAACGATCCGGAAGGACAGGTGTTCAGTCATATATGAACAAAACCCGCAACATGCTTCGCTCGGCCGCCCTGCTCGGTGCTGCCGCCCTTTCCACTCTCGCCGCAGCGCCGGCCCAGGCCCAGGATGGTGGCGGTGGCGGCCATACCGTGACCGTCGGTCTCGGCGCTCAGGTCCTGCCGAAATATCCAGGCGCTGATTCCTACAGCATCTTCCCGATGCCGATATTCGGGTTCCGCCGCGAAGGTGCGCCTATGCCGTTCTCGGCGCAGGATGAAGGCGTCGGCTTCGGCTTTCTTGGCCAGGACAGTCGATTCAACATCGGTCCCTCCTTCGCGCTGCGGTCTAAGCGCGAGCAGGACGATGTCGGCGCCAATGTCGGCGATGTCGGTTTCACGATCGAAGCCGGCGGCTTCATCGAGGTATATCCGGTGAGAAGCTTTCGCCTGCGCGCCGACGTTCGCCAGGGCATAGGCGGGCATCGCGGGCTGACCGGCGACCTGGGCGCCGATTTCATTATCCGCGATACGGACACCTATATCCTTTCCTTTGGGCCGCGTGCCCGTTGGGGCGATTCCGATTTCAACCGCGCCTATTTCGGCGTGTCGCCGGCCGCCGCGATCACCAGCGGCCTTCCCGTCTATCGGCCGAGCTCGGGCTTCTACGCGGCCGGCGCCATGGCAGGCCTGACGTACAGACTCGGGCGCAATTGGGGCATGCGCTCTTATCTGGGCTATGATCGCCTGATCCGCGACGCCGGCGATTCCCCGATCGTCCGCAATTTCGGCTCGCGCGACCAGTTCTCGGGCGGGGCCGGCCTGTTCTTCGAATTCAACGTGGGTGGCCATCGCCGCTGACCGCGGGCGTGCGGCGCCTAGCCTGCGATCAGCTGGGCGACCGGAAGCGGACGGCCGTTGCGGCGCAGCTCGACGGTCACGTGCGGGGTCCCCGTGCCGGCCCTGCCGATGGGCTCGCCGCGGGCGACATTCTGGCCCGTGCGCACGCTTGCGGCGCCGAGATCGGTCAGGACCGTCATCCAGCCGCGGCCATGGTCGATGATCACGACATTGCCATAGCCGCGAAATCCGGCCGCATAGACGATGCGCCCGGCGGCCGGCGCAATCACTGCCGCCCCGGCTTCGGTTTCGAACGTAAGGCCGCGCGCATGGACGCCGCCGTCCGATATCTCCCCGACCCCCGTAACGACGCGACCCTGGACCGGCAGGGAATATGGCAGATTTTCTCCGGCCGGCGCCGGCGCGGTGCCGATGTCGGGCCGGGGCAGCGGCCCGGGCAGGCGGGCGAGGTTTGCCGCAAGCCGGTTTTGATAGTCTCGAGTGCCGATGTCGCCGGCGAGCACCTGCGCCCGCTCGCCATAAACCAAAGCGCGATCCGATTGGGATAGGGCGAGGCCGCTGAGCTCCTGGGAGCGACCGCGCTGCGCCGCCTCGAAACCGGCGAGCGCGATCCGGCGCTGGCGGAGCGCCTCGCGGCTGTCGATCAGACCCTGGCGTGCCAGCTCCGACTGGCGCCTTAACCGGGTGCTGCGCTCGGACTCCTCGCGAAGCGCGGCGGTGCGCCGGCGTATCTCGGGGAGCGCGGCGGCGAGAAGGGAACGGACGTGCACCGCGTCCCTGACCGAGCCGGGCTGAACGAGCGCCAGCGCCGCCGGCCGGCGGGTCATCGTCTCCAGCGCGGCGGTCAGACGGACGATCGGGCCCTGGCGTTCGGCCAGGCGCGCGCGCTGGTCGGCCTGGAAGGCGGCGATGAGGGCGATGCGCCGCTCCGCCGCGGTCAGGTCCGCCTCTGCCGCCTCGATCCGCGCAGCAAGCGCTTCGCTCGCGGCGCGGGCCCGGTCGGCTTCGCTGGTTGCGTGGCGCGCCTCCTGCTCGAGCGCCTGATAATGTTGGGTCGCCTCGGCCGCCTCGCGCCTGGCTTCGGCGAGTGCGGCCGCATCGCTGTCGCGCGACGCCTGCGCCGCGCCGGCGATGGCGAGGATGAGGGCAATCAGCGTCAACGGAGCGAGCGCGCGCATCCCGTCATCCTTCGCGATGATAGGGGTGATTGGCAAGGATGCTCGTCGCCCGGAACAATTGCTCGGCGAGCATGGCGCGGGCGAGAAGATGGGGCCAGGTGGCTTTGCCGAAAGCGAGCAGCAGATCGGCGCCGGCACGCTCGGCGTCGCCGAAGCCGTCGGCGCCGCCGATCAGGAACCGCGCCTCGCGCACGCCGCCGTCGCGCCAGCGCTCGAGCCTTTCGGCAAAGGCAAGCGATCCGAGCTGCTCGCCTTTCTCATCGAGGAGGATGGTGACGCTGTTGTCGGCTGGGGGCGGCAGCCTGCCGCCGCTTTCCGCACATTCGGTGACCTTCACCGGCCAGGCGATGCGCTTCAGGTAACGATCGACGAGCACGGCCTCGGGCCCGCGCCCGATCTTGCCGCGCGCGATGATGTGGAGCTGCAATCAGGCGCCGCCGGCGGCCGCGGCGCGCTCCTCGGGCGCACGCTCCTCGAACGCCCACATCCGCTCGAGATTGTAGAAGCTGCGCACTTCCGGCCGGAACAGGTGGACGATAACGTCGTCGGCGTCGATCAATACCCAATCGGCGACCGGAAGCCCCTCGACGCGAACGCTGCGGCCGAGCTCGCGCTTGATCCGCTCGGAGAGCTTCTGCGCCATCGACGCGACCTGGCGGGTCGAGCGCCCGCTGGCGATCACCATATGGTCGGCGATATTGGATTTCCCGTGGAGCGGGATCGATACGACTTCGACAGCCTTGTCGTCGTCGAGCGAGCGCAGCACGAGGTCATGAAGCGCCTCGACTCGCTCTATGGCTCCGTCAGTTTGCGGAGCTTTGGGGGATTGGGGCAAACGACCTCCTTCTCATACGATCCGCCGCGTCACGCCATCGCGGACAGGCACAGGGTGAAACGATTTTGCGACTTGTTCGTGCCAATCGGGATTGGCGGCGCGGATGGCGGTGGCGGACGTCCGGTCAGGCGGCAAACTCAGCAGCACGAGCGCGGGCGTTCTCCAGTCCGTCCAGTTCCGGGCCATGGACGCGGGCCGGACGAAGCGCCGCAACCAGCCCCAGGCGGGTGCCTTCAGGGCGCGTGCATCATAGCCCGGCCGCGTCACCACCGCAATCGGAACCGTGGCGGCGATCCTCCGCCAGTCGCGCCAGCGGTGGAACTGGGCGAGATTGTCGGCGCCCATCAGCCAGATGAAGCGGCGTTTGGGGTAAAGACGGACCAGACGCGCGAGCGTGTCCGCAGTGTAGATCGTTTCCAATTGGCGCTCGATCGCGGTCACGCGGATGCGCGCGCCCCGGGCCGCGCGCCGGGCCGACGCGAGCCGGGCCGGCAAAGGGGCCATGCCCTTGCCGGGCTTCAGCGGATTGCCGGGCGAGACCAGCCACCAGATCTCGTCGAGCCCGAGCGCGTCGAGCGCCGCCAGGCTGATATGGCGATGTCCGCTGTGAGCGGGGTTGAAGGAGCCGCCGAGCAGGCCGGTGCGCATCATGCGCGGCCGATAGCACGGCACCGCGGGCGGGGCGACGCGGCCCCCTGCACCGGGCAAGTTTCCCTGTTCCGAGCGATCAGGCGCCCTGCGGCGCGGCGCCGCCGATGCCGCCGCGCGGGCGGCGGGTCGACGGGATCGAACCGCCGCTCACCGGCAGGCTGGTCGGCTTGGCGCCCGGATTGTCGCGGCCGATATCCTCGCCCTTGACCGCTTTCTTGATCTCCTCACCGGTCAGGGTCTCATATTCGAGCAAAGCGGCGGCAAGCGCGTGCAGCTCGTCGACATGGTCGGAGAGCAGCTGCTTGGCGCGATCGTAGGCGCCCTCGACGATCCGCTTGATCTCGGTGTCGATCAACTGGGCCGTCTGGTTCGACATGCGGATCGGCCGGTTGGACGAATAGCCCAGGAAGGTCTCGCCGTCGGCCTCTGCATATTCGAGGGGCCCGAGCACATCCGACATGCCCCAGCGGGTGACCATGTCGCGGGCCAGGCTCGACGCATAGGAAATGTCCGAGGACGCGCCGGACGACACCTTGTCATAGCCGAAGATGATCTCCTCGGCGACGCGGCCGCCCATCGAGACGGAGAGGTTCGCGTACATCTTGTCGCGGTGATAGGAATAATTGTCCCGCTCCGGCAGGCGCATGACCATGCCCAGAGCGCGGCCGCGCGGGATGATCGTCGCCTTGTGAATCGGATCGGACGCGGATTCGTGGATCGCGACGATGGCGTGGCCGGCCTCGTGATAGGCGGTCATCTTCTTCTCGTCCTCGGTCATCACCATGGACTTGCGCTCGGCGCCCATCATCACCTTGTCCTTGGCGTGCTCGAACTCCTTCATCGCGACCAGGCGCTTGCCGAGCCGCGCCGCGAACAAGGCGGCCTCGTTGACGAGATTGGCGAGATCGGCCCCGGAGAAGCCCGGCGTGCCGCGTGCGATGATGCGCGGATCGACGTCGGGCGCCAGCGGCACCTTCTTCATATGGACCTGGAGGATCTTCTCGCGCCCGTCGATGTCTGGACGCGGCACCACGACCTGGCGGTCGAAGCGGCCCGGCCGGAGCAGGGCCGGATCGAGCACGTCCGGCCGGTTGGTCGCGGCGATGATGATGATGCCTTCATTGGCCTCGAAGCCGTCCATCTCGACGAGGAGCTGGTTCAAGGTCTGCTCGCGCTCGTCATTGCCGTTGCCGAGCCCGGCGCCGCGATGGCGGCCGACCGCGTCGATCTCGTCGATGAAGACGATGCAGGGGGCATTCTTCTTGGCCTGCTCGAACATGTCGCGGACGCGGCTGGCACCGACGCCGACGAACATCTCGACGAAGTCCGAGCCCGAAATGGTGAAGAAGGGCACGTTCGCTTCGCCGGCGATGGCACGGGCGAGCAACGTCTTGCCGGTGCCGGGCGAGCCGACCAGCAGGGCGCCCTTGGGGATCTTGCCGCCGAGGCGGGCGAACTTGGTCGGATCCTTCAGGAACTCGACGATCTCCTGCAGTTCCTCGCGCGCCTCGTCGATGCCGGCGACGTCGTCGAACGTCACCCGGCCATGCTTTTCGGTCAGCAATTTGGCCTTGGACCGCCCGAAGCCCATCGCGCCGGAGCCGGCATTCTTCTGCATCTGGCGCATTACGAAGAAGGCGATGCCGAGGATCAGCAGGAATGGCAGGGACTGGTAGAGGAGGATCATCCACAGCGACGTGGTCGGCTCCGGGGCGCCGTCGAAGCGCACGCCCTTCTGGCTGAGCCGCTGGATCAGGGTCGGATCGGGGACGATGTTGGTGCGGAAGGCGCTATTGTCGGCAAGCCGGCCATTGATCGATTCCTTGCCGATGGCGACGCTCTTGACGCTGCCGTCGTCGACCTTGGCGAGGAAGTCGGAATAAGGCAGCGTTCCCTGCGTGGCCGAGGTGCTGCCGCCGACCAGCTGGACGACCAGCACGAGCGCCAGGATGATGCCGGCCCAGATGAACAGGCTCTTCATCCAGCCATTGCCCGAGGGCTCCTTGTCGCCCGGTGTGCGGTTGTCGTCGGCCATGGCCCTGTCTCTCTCCAGCATCCCGCAGGCAAAGGCGGCGGGATCTCGTCTTGCCCTAGATAGGTTTTCGGGCGCGCAGCCGCAATGTAGCGCTTTTGCGTGAACCTCGGGTTAGCGGCGATTGCCAACGCGACGGCGCAGGCGCAGCGTGGTGCGCAAGAGGAGAGGTTGACCATGGTTCGACTGGACGAGGCGCTGACGGCGCTGAGCGGAGCGCTCGAAGCGGCGCTGCAGGCGGCAGCGCCGAGGCTCGGCGCGCCCCATGTCGTGCTTGGCAACCCGGCGGAGGCGAGCGCCAAGCATGGGGAATCGTCCCAGGGCCGGTTCATGGTGACGCTGGCGGGCCTGCGCGTGGGGGCCGGCCGTGGCGCGCCGCCTCCGGGCCCGGCAGCAAGCGGGCATCAGCCGGCGGCCGCGCTGGAGGCCGATATCCTGATTACCGCCGATTTTCCGGGCCAGTATATCAAGGGCGTTCGGATGATGTCGGCGGCGCTCGACTGGGTCCACGACAATCCGGTGCTTGGCGGCGGCGCGCCCGGCGCGGCGGAGCCGGGCAGATTCACCATCGCATTCGTCGATCTCGGTTTCGATGATGCAGCTTCGCTGGTCGACATGGCCGGGGTGAAAGGGTGTCCCTTCGCGCTGTTGCGTTTGCGTGGGCTTTCCGTCGGGGCGGGCGGCTAAGGTAGCGGGGAAATTGGTGGCAAACGCGAAGCAATCGGCGGCGGCCGCGCCAGGCAAATGGGCGTGCCCGAGCTGTGGGCGGCAGAGGG
>Ga0068863_100004820_pt1 | contig 13293 bp, 15 predicted proteins | sample KBSSwiS62_FD_66596 | JGI IMG/M metagenome (GOLD analysis project Ga0068863, IMG submission 66596) | Switchgrass rhizosphere microbial communities from Kellogg Biological Station, Michigan, USA - KBS Switchgrass S6-2 | ecosystem: Host-associated > Plants > Roots > Rhizosphere > Soil ...
AGGCGAGCAGGTGGCCGCCGAGCAGCTTCAGGTCGGCAGCGGTGGCGGCGCGGCCGGCGACGAAGGCGCTGGTCCGGCCGGTGGCGGAGACGCGCCGTCCCAGCACCACCTCCTCCGCGCCCTCTGGCAGGCGCTCGCCCAGCTCAGCCAGCTCCGGCTCGTCCAAGAGGCCGGCGGGCAAGTCGAAAACCCCCTCGACCCAGGCCTCCCCCGCCCCCGGCCGCACGATGTTCCCTTTCGCCTTGCCGCCCATCAGCAGGTCGAGCGAGTGGGCGAGAACGGTCTTCCCCGCGCCGGTCTCGCCGGTGATCGCGTTCAGGCCCTCGCCGAGCCGCAGTTCGGCGCGCTCGATCAGCAGCAGGTTCTCGATTCGAAGCTCGCGGAGCATGGGTTCTGTGTACCAGCCGGTGCGGCGGACGGGGGCACGGGGGAAGGCGCCTGCGGGCGAGGTTTACGTTCTCGGCACCTTCCCCCGTGCCCCCGTCCGAGGCGGGTTAGTCGGCAGACTCGGGTGGGCCCGCGTGCTGGACGAAGTCTTGAGAGCGAACTAACGCGAAGCCGAGGGCGGCGCCGACGAAGGAGAGGATCGCGGCGATCAGGATGATGTCGTTGAAGCCGCTGACGAAGGCGACGTCGGCGGCGTGGACGGCTTTGACGTGGACCGCCGGTGGCAGCGGCAGGGCGGCGACTCCGCGCGAGCCGCTGGAGGCGACGATTTCGCCGAGCCCGTGCGGCGCGTGCGGCAACAGTTCGCTCAGCTTCGAGTCGACCCGCGACTGGAAGACGGCGCCGAGGCCGGCGACCCCGGTGGCGATCCCGACCTGGCGGAAGGTGGTGTTGATCCCCGACCCCATCCCCGATTTCTCCACCGGCACGACCGCGATCGCCGCCTGGCCGATTCCCGGGTTGGTGATGCCGATGCCGATGCCGGCGACGATGAAGCCGGCCAGCAGCGTCGTCCAGCCCGAGCCGGGCGAGATCCCGTGCATCAGCAGCAGCCCGACCCCGACCACGGCGAGCCCGGTCCCGAGCAGGACCCGGATCGGAATTTTGTTCGAGAGCGCGCCGGAGATCGGGGCGACGATGAAGCCGAGCACGGTCAGCGGCAGGAAGCGCAGGCCCGCCTCCAGCGGCGAGTAGTCGAGCACACCCTGCATGTAGATCGTCAGGTAGAGGAACATCGCGAACATCCCGGCCGAGAGCCCGAAGGCGACGGCGGAGACGCCGTTGAAGGCGGGTTTGCGGAAGAGGCTGAGGTCGAGCATCGGGTGGGCGCTGCGGCGCTCGATCGCGATGAACGCCGCCAGCAGCACGCCGGCGCCGATCAGGCAGGCGAGGATCAGCGGGCTGCCCCAGCCCTCCGGGTTGCCGCGGATCAACCCGAAGATCAGCAGGAAGAGGGCAAGCGAGAAGGTGACGACGCCGGGGAAGTCGATCGGCTCCGGGTCTTTGGCGAAGACGTTGACGATCTTGCGCTCGGTCAGGACCATCGCCCCGATCCCGATCGGGACGTTGATGAAGAAGATCCACTCCCAGCCGAGGCTCTCGGTGACGACGCCGCCAACCAGCGGCCCGACCGCGACCGCGCCGCCGACCACGGCACCCCAGACGCCGAACGCGGTCGCCCGGTCTTTGCCGTGGAACTCCTGGCCGATCAGGGCCAGCGAGGTGGCGAACATGCCGGCGCCGCCGACGCCCTGCAGGCCGCGGGCGAGGTTGAGCAGGGTCGGATCCTCGGCGATGCCGCAGAGGAACGAGGCGAAGGTGAAGACCCCGAAGCCGATCGTGAACACGCGCCGGCGTCCGAGCCGGTCGCCGAGCGAGCCGGCGGTGAGCAGGAAGGCGGCGAGGGTCAGCGAGTAGGCGTCGACAACCCACTGCAGACTGGAGAGGCTGGCGTGCAGTTCACGCTGGATGTCCGGCAGGGCGACGTTGACGACGGTGACGTCGAGCAGCAGCATGAACGTCGCGATCGAGACCAGCAGCAGGGTCCACCATTTGCGTTCCATCGCGGGCACCCTAGACAACTGACCTCGTCGGCTGAGGGCGTCGGGCCGAGCAGATCAAGGACGAGGGAGGGAGTGTGCTCTGCACATGACCGATCGAGGACGCAGAGATGCGCTGGTCAGCCGCCCTCAGACGGCGAGGTGGCCGAACTTCTCGCGGATGCGCTGGTAGAAACTCGTGCCCGGGAGCTGGGCGAGGCGGCCGACGCCGTCGGCAAAACGGACCTCGAGCGCGGCGCCCGCCGGCAGGTCGGTGAGGTAGGCACCGTCGACCGCGACTTCGACCGGCTCGCGCCCGGGCGCGTTGCCGACGTGGAGGACGTCGCCGGGGGCGACGACGAGGGCGCGCGCGGTCAGCGAGTGCGGGGCGATGTAGCTGACCGCGTAGCCCTTCACGCCCCAGGCGAGGATCGGTCCCTGGTTGGCGAGGTTGTAGCCGGTCGAGCCGACCGGGGTGGCGGCGACGAGGCCATCGCAGCGGACGTGGCCGACCTCCTCGCCGGAGAGCCGGTAGCTGAGCTCGGCGACGCGGTCGTGCGGGCGGCGGGTCAGGGTGACGTCGTTGAGGCCGACCCCGGCGGCGCCCTCGAGCGTCACCTCCAGGCCCGGCAGCTCGACCGTCTCGACCTCGCCGGCGAGAGCGCGGCGCATCCCCTGCTCGGCTTCGTCGCGCTCGACCGCGGCGAGGAAGCCGACGGTGCCGAAGTTGACGCCGAAGACGGGGACGCCGGTGCGGGCGAAGCGGCGTAGCGCGTGCAGAATCGAGCCGTCGCCGCCGAGGACAACGCAGAGGTCCGGGCGCGGCTTGTCGCTGGCGACCACTTCGATCCCCCTGGCGGCGTCGCCGTGCTTGGCGAGCTCGTCAGCTGTGCCAACCAGGCGCCAACCGGCCTCGCGGGCAACCCGGACGGCGACGGCGACCGCCTCGGTGGCCGCGGGCGGATGCGAGTGGGTGACCAGGGCGGCGGTCTTCATTTGTCGACCTCCACGGCGGCGTGGATCGCGGCGGCGAGGTCGGCCAGCGGCGGGCCCTCGCCGCCGCACCAGAGGAAGGTCTCGCGGTTCCCCTTCGGGCCCGGCAGTCCGGAGGAGGCGACGCCGCACACCGGCAGGCCGCTCTCGATCGCGGCCTCGGCGACGGCGTGGATCGCCTCGCGGCGGTCGGCGCTGTCGCGGACGACGCCGCGGCCGACCCGCTTGCGCCCCAGCTCGAACTGCGGCTTGACCATCGCCAGCACCTCGCCCCCGGGCGCCAGGCAACCGGCCACCGCCGGCAGGATCTTGGCCAGGGAGATGAAGGAGACGTCGACCGTCGCCAGCGACGGCGCGAAGGGCAGGTCGGAAGGCAGCAGGTCGCGCCCGTTGAGGCGCTCGATCACGGTCACCCGTGGATCCTCGCGTAGGCGCACGTCGATCTGGCCGTAGGCGACGTCGACCGCCGCCACCCGCGGCGCCCCCTGTTGCAGGAGGCAGTCGGTGAAGCCACCGGTCGAAGCGCCGACGTCGACGCAGTCGCGCCCGGCGACGTCGATCCCGAGCGTCTCCAGCGCGTTCTCCAACTTGATCCCACCGCGCGAGACGTAACGTGGCCCGGAGTCGACGATCAGCTGCGCCTCCGGCTCGACCAGCATGCTCGGCCGCAGCGCCACCGGCCCGTCCTGGCCGACCCGGACTTCCCCGGCCCGCACCGCCCCGGCCGCGGCCGTGCGCGAGGGAAACAGCCCCTGCTGCGCCAAAACCGCGTCTATCCGGGACTTCTTCATGCCCGGAACGCTACAGCGGACCCCGTAAACCGATCGTTTACCAGCGACTTAGAGGGGTATGCGACCTTCCATCGGGCAGCGCTTCACGACCGATCAACGTCTCTGTGATCGGCCTCACACACAAGACGCACGTATGTTCGTACGCTGTTCAAGGATTCGCAAGGAGATGACGATGAAAGGCAATACCAAAAGACTTCTTGGCTGAGCTCCGCGTCGTACTAGGCCCCAGTTGCTTCCCACAACCGGCGCCCACGACATTCCCGGACTCGACCTACCTCCCACGGATCCACATATATAGAGATACATATCTCTCCTCCCTGTAGTAACCCCAGAAGCGCCCCGCCTCCCCGGTGGGGCGTTTTCTGTTGGTGGGGCTTGTTAGAGCCGTTTGCGGGGCTCGCGACTAGCGAGCGATCCGCTTCGGGAAGGACGCTCCGGGCACTGCGCCAGTAAATGCGCCAGTGAGCCGGGCTCAGCGCGTTAGTTAGGGGCGTCCGGACAACCCGCGAGCGAGCGAGCCTTCATCTCCCCCGACGATCGAGTAGAGCTATATACAGGCCGTTTTTTAGCGTTAGAAATAGTTCTTCCTTCTTGGCATCCAACGGCAGGAGACTCCGTGGACGACGCGCTCGAAATCAGACCTGACATCGACAGCGCCTTTGAGGCGCTGGACCCCGCCGGCCAGGCAGCGCTGGTGGGCCTACGCTCATCCAGACAAGTCCGTAAGGGGCTGCAGGGACTCCCTGAGTTGATGCCCGATGAAGAAGTCATCGCGCTTGCCGCGGTCAGCGATCCGCCGCCGACCGCCAGCGAGCAGCGGAGCATGGGTGCAGCCGCGTCCCTTGGGCAGATCAACCAAGTCCGTGGGTCAGCGCGCCTGCTCGTTCTCACTGAGACCCGCCTGTGGGAGGTGCAGGCCAGCGGCATTTTGAACGGGAATCGACCGAAGGGGATCTCCACCCCCCTGGAAAACATCACCGACGTCCGCTCGCTCTCCGAGCGAAAGCTCGGCCGCTTTGGGGCAAAGCAACACCTGCTGGCCGTAGACCACATCCGTGGGGCGACTGTTGAAACGATCATGTTCGAAGTCGCAGGGAGCGAAGACACCCTGATCGAGTTCGCCGAGGACCTGGTCGAACAGATCACCTCTCTTCAGGAATCGGAGCGCCGACAGGGCGCCGAGCCCAGCGGCGCCCCCATCTCGGTCGCCGATGAGCTTGCGAAGCTCTCCTCGCTCGTGCAAAGAGGCATTCTCACCCAGGCAGAGTTCGTAACCCAAAAGACAAAGCTCCTGGAGCGCGACTGCTAGTCGCGCATATACGCGCTTCGCGCAGAGCTAGATGCCTTGCTGCCTGCTATCGCGCTCAAACTGGCGTTGAGCGACCTTGACCGCGTTACCGGCCTGCGCTTGGGATCGTCAGGCATGGGCCGACTAAAGAATCTCAGAGGCTTCCAGCAGGATCTCGCCCGTTTGGGATGCATGACGAAGCTTTCGCCGGAGCAGCTCGGCCAGGTCGACGCGACCATCGAGTATGAGGTAGAGGTCACCACCGGTCATCAGCAGCATCTGTGCCCCGGGACCTGAGTGGTGCTCGACAGCGCTCTCCTGAAACCCGTTGATCGAAACTAAGAGGCCAAGGGTGTTCTCAATCTTCCCCTGGACCTTGTCCTTGAAGATCGAGAGTACGGCACGATTGGCGGGATCCTGCGTCCACTTCGCCTCAAGGAGAAAGTGGGTCTCGCCAAGACTGAAGCTGCCGTCGATTTGCTCTCCGCGAAGCACAAAGGCCGCTCTTGGGTCTAGATCAAACAATGCGAAGAGATCACGTAGGAGCGGCTCCAATGCGCGGCCTCTTGCTTGAGGGTCATCCATGACGACCAACTCTCCATACCGCTTCATCAAAACCACCAGTCGATCCTTAAAGCTCCGCTTTTCCTCCCCTTCTGCCCGCGCCTCTGCAATTCGCTCGCGAGCTTTCTCCTGCTCCAGAAGCTCGGCCTCATAGGGCTTCGTGTATTTACGGAGCTCGGCTACCGCAGCTTTTGCCTCGGCGAGCTTCTTGTCGGAGTCCTCGATGCCGCGAAGCTTTGGAAAATCGTCGAGCGCCGCCACATCCACCATCAAACGAATCAACATCTCGCGATAACGCTCTTGGTCGGAAGCCATCCGCTGGACGACCTCATCGGCCGCTCGGCGCTTGTAAGTCCAATCGAGCGATGCGACCAAGGTCGGATCTCCCGTTGCGGCGACCAAATAGGACCGAAGGTCGTTCTTGTACCAGACGATCGTCGCCAGTCCGTCAGTCAAGGCTTGCAGTGCGTTCGCAGAGATTCGCTGTGCCATCAACGGACTAGTTTCTCCTAGACGGCGGACTCGATAGCAATCAAGGTCCAAATAATCGCCACTTCACAGAGCAAGCATTCCAATGCCAAAAATCTCGGATGAAGATTTCAACTCGTGTCCTTGAAAAGATGGCGGCGTGGAGCGGGTGCTCGGAATCGGTGGGTACTTCATGCGGGCCGCCGACCCGATGGCGCTGGGCGCCTGGTACCGCGACTGCCTCGGCTTAGAGGCCGATAAGAACGGTCTCTGGCGCCAGGGAACCGGGCCGACGGTGTTTGCGACGTTCGAGTCCGGTACCGACTACTTCGGGGCTCGAGCGCAGCAGACGATGATCAACTTCCGGGTCCGGGACCTGGACGCGATGCTCGCCCAGCTGCGCGCCAAGGGAGCGGATGTGGCCGAGGAGACGCAGGAGATGGAGGGCGTCGGCCGATTCGGCTGGGTCACCGATCCCGAGGGCAACCGGATCGAGCTGTGGCAGCCGTGACTGAGGTGCTGCGAGACGTCCTTGAGCCGTGCCTGCGGGTCGTCTTCTGTGGCACCGCGCCCGGCACGGTCTCGGCCAAGGTGCAGGCCTATTACGCGGGGCCGGGCAACGCCTTCTGGCAGGCGCTGCACCTGACCGGGCTGACGCCGTTCGAGCTGGTACCGGCCGAATTTGAGCGCCTGCCGGGGTACGGGATCGGGCTCACCGACATCTGCAAGGTCTCCTCCGGCTCCGACGCCGAAGTCGGGGTCGCCGAGTTCGACGTCGCCGGCCTGCAGGAGAAGATCGCCGGCGCCGAACCGAGCTATCTGGCCTTCAACGGCAAGAACGCCGCCCGCGGCGCGCTCGAACGCGACGTCGCCTACGGGCTCCAGGACGAGCAGGTCGGCGGCGCCCCGGTCTGGGTGCTGCCCTCGACCTCGGGCCGGGCCCGGCGGTTCTGGAAGATCGAGCCCTGGCGGGAGCTGGCCCTGGCCTGCGGCGCCGAGCCCGACCCGGCCTACTAGCGAGCCGAGTTAGGAGGCCTGGGCGGGATCCTCGCCGGGCCAGCGCCCGGTGAGGCGGGTGACGCCGCTGCGGACGCCGTGGTCGGTGATCCCTTTGACCAAGCGGAAGATCGCGCCCTCGACCACCAGCGCCGCGATCAGTTTGGGGATCGAGACCTGGCGCTGGTCCGGCGCCGGCGGCTCCTCCTCGTCGACCAGCGCCCAGAGGCGCTCGAAGGCCTTCTGGGCGGCGATGCCTGCGAGCAGTCCGGTGATGATGCCGATCGGCGCGAAGAAGATCTTCATGGCGACAGCCTACCCCCGGGCCCCAGGGGCAAACGGCCGTGAGCTCAAAGCGACGGGCCGGGACGCCGTCCAGTCCAGAAAGCGCCCCGACCCGCCAAGGGAGAGAAATGAAGCCACGGGTGGCTCAATTCCTCACCGATGACCTTAGCTACTCAGTTTTGGTTGGGGAAAAGTGTCTGGTGGGAACGTTTTATACGACCTGTTACGATATATCGCGTTAGGTATCGATAGAAAGGTATTTGAGATGCACCACAGACATGAATCACGACACGCGGGACACCATGGCCACCATGAGTTCGCCCGCAGCCGCGGCCCTCGCTACGGACGCGGGCGCGGCGGCCCCCGGGCTCGGCGCGGCGACGTCAGGGCCGCGGTCCTGGCCCTGCTGGCCGAGCGGCCGATGCACGGCTACGAGATGATCAAGGAGATCGAGGAGCGGACCCAGGGGGCCTGGACCCCGAGCGCCGGCTCGATCTACCCGATGCTGCAGCTGCTCGAGGAGGAGGGGCTGATCCAGGGCGAGGAGAGCGACGGCAAGCGCCGCTTCACCCTGACCGAGACCGGCAGCGCCGAGCAGGAGGCGAAGGCCGGTGAGGAGACCCCCTGGGACTCCGTCCGCGCCGGTGCCGCCCCCGAGGCGATCCACCTCCGCGACGCGGTCGGCAAGCTCCACCACGCGATCGGCCAGGTCTTCCACGCCGCCGACGAGGGACAGCAGAAGCGGGTCCGCGAGCTGCTCGACGAGAGCCGCCGCAAGATCTACGCGATCCTCGCCGAGGAGAGCTAGTCAAACGCAAACCGGCCGCGCTAGGCGGCCGGTTTGCTGGAAGGCCCGTCCCCCAACGGACCCACACATACAGAGAACCTCTCCTCCCTTGGTGATCCCCAGAAGCGTGGCCTGACGACCGTGCTCCGTTCAACCATCACCGGAGAGATTGGGGCAATCTATTCGATTGAGCCGATTGAATCAATCGTCAAAATTAATTAGACGAAAATCTGGGCGCGTCAGCCCAGAACCGGCTGCGCCGTCGGCAGTGCCGCCAGCACCCGCTCGGCAACCGACTCGCCGGTGAGACCGGCCTCGGCGCGCAGCAGCGCTGGCTTGCCGTGGGTGACGTAGCGATCCGGAAGGCCGACGCGGAGCACGTGCGCGCGCTCGGCCGGGGCCTCCGCGAAGGCGTCCTCGAGGTGCTCCAGCACCGCCGAGCCGAAGCCGCCGGGGAGGACGTTCTCCTCGATCGTCACCACCAGGTCGTGCTCGCGGGCCAGGCGCTCGGCCAGCTCGCCGTCGATCGGCTTGGCGAAGCGGGCGTCGGCGACGGTCGGCTTGAGGCCGTGGGCGGCGAGGATCGACGCCGCCTCGCGGGCGACCGCGACGCCGTAGCCGTAGCCGAGCAGGGCCACGCGCTCGCCCTCCTCCAGAACCTCGCCGCTGCCGATCGGGATCAGCTTCGGCTGCTTCGGCAGCTTCGCCCCCTCCCCCGCGCCGCGCGGGTAGCGTAGCGCCGCCGGGCCCTCGTGGGCGACGGCGGTGTGCAGCATGTGGACCAGCATCGCCTCGTCGCGCGGGGCCATCACGACCACGTTCGGGATCGGCCGGAAATAGGAGACGTCGAAGACGCCGTGGTGGGTCGGACCGTCGTCGCCGACCAGGCCGGCCCGGTCCATCGCGAAGGTCACGTCCAGCTCCTGCAGGCAGACGTCGTGGATGATCTGGTCGTAGGCGCGCTGGAGAAAGGTCGAATAGATCGCGCAGACCGGTTTCGCTCCCTGCAGCGCCATCCCGCAGGCGAGCAGCACCCCGTTCTGCTCGGCGATGCCGACGTCGTAGTACTGCTCCGGCAGCTCGTCGGCGAGCTTCTGCAAGCCGGTCCCCCCCGCCATCGCCGCGGTGATCCCGATCACCCGCTCGTCGGCCCTGGCCTCGGCCACCATCGCCTCGGCGAAGACCTGCGTGTACTGCGGCGGCGCCCCGGCGGCGGGCGGCTTCTCCAGCATCTCCGGCGCGATCGCGCCGGGAGCGTCGGCTTCGGTCACCGGCACCGGCTTCGCCGCGGCCGGCTTGCCGTTGACGATCGAGTTGGGCTTGGCCGCGTGCCATTTCTCCATCGACTCGAGGCCGCCCTCTTCGGCCGGCAGGAAGCCCTTGCCCTTGACCGTGTGGATGTGGACGACGACCGGGCGCTCGGCTTCGAAGGCCTCCTTCAGCGCCTCGCGCAGGGCGTGCACGTCGTGACCGTCGATCACGCCCATGTAGGCGATGTCGAGCTCCTCGAAGAAGAGCCCGGGCGCCCAGTAGGCCTTGATCGCCGACTTGATCTCCGGGCCGAGCCGCTCGATCCGTTTGCCGAGGCCGAGCGGCAGCTTGGTCAGCCGGTCCTCGACCCCCTCGCGGGCGTGGAAGAGGCGCGGGTTGAGGCGGATCCGGTTGAAGTAGCGCGAGAGCGCGCCGACGTTGGGGGAGATCGACATCCCGTTGTCGTTGAGGACGATCACGAACGGGGTCTGCAGGCCGCCCGCGGCCAGCATCGCCTCGTAGGCGACGCCGCCGGTGAGGGCGCCGTCGCCGATCACCGCCGCCACTTTCCCGTCCTCGCCGATCCCTTTGCGCATCGCCTCCTTGAGCCCGAGGCCGTAGCCGATCGAGGTCGAGGCGTGGCCGGCGCCCATGATGTCGTGCTCGGACTCGGCGATCGAGCAGAACGGAGCCAGCCCCTCGTACTGGCGGATCGTCGGCAGCTGGTCGCGGCGGCCGGTCAGGACCTTGTGCGGATAGGACTGGTGGCCGACGTCCCAGAGCACCTTGTCGCGGGGCGAGTCGAGCAGGCTGTGGAGGGCGACCGCGAGCTCGCAGGTGCCGAGGTTGGCGCCGAAGTGGCCGCCGATCTCGCCGATCGTGTCGATGATGTAGGTGCGCATCTCCTGCGCCACCCGCTGCAGCTGCTCGTCGTCGAGCTCGCGCAGGTCGGCGGGGCCGTCGATCGCGGCCAGGAGCTGCTCGGTGGTGTCGTCTTCGCTGCCCTGGGTGGGGGGCTGTTCGCTCATTCGTTCCTCGTGAAGATGTAGTCGGCTACGCGTTTCAGGTCGTCGGTCTCCCCAGCCGCCCCGGCCAGCGCGGCGAGCGCCTTGGCGTGGGATTCGGCGGCCAGCTCGCGGGCCCGGTCGAGCCCGAAGAGGCTGACGTAGGTGAGTTTTCCATGTCGCTCGTCGCTTCCATGTGGCTTGCCGAGCTGCTCGTCGCTCTCGGTGACGTCGAGAATGTCGTCGACGATCTGGAAGAGGACCCCCAGCTCGCCAGCGAAACGGCGGTAGGGAATTGTCTCAGGTTCGCCCAGTCCCTCGAGGATCAGGACCACGCCGACGCTGGCGGCGATCAGCCGGCCGGTCTTCAGAGCGTGCAGGGCGCGCAGCCCGGCGGCGTCGTCCTCGGCCCCGATCACGTCGACGTACTGGCCGCCGACCATACCGTCGACTCCGGTGGCGCCGGCCAGCTCGGCCAGGGCCGCCAGCACCCGGGCCGGGTCGCCCGGCTGCTGGCAGAAGAGGCGCATCGCCTCGGCGAAGAGACCGTCGCCGGCGAGGATCGCCACGTCCTCGCCGAACCTGACGTGCGAGGTCGGCAGGCCGCGGCGCAGCTCGTCGTCGTCCATCGCCGGCAGGTCGTCGTGGATCAGTGAGTAGGTGTGGATCAGCTCCAGGGCTGAGGCGACCGGAAGGAGACCCTCCGGGTCGGCGCCGAGGGCGCGGGCGGTGGCGAGGGCGAGCACCGGGCGCACGCGCTTGCCGCCGGCCAGCAGCGAATAGCGCATCGCCTCGTCGAGGCCGGCGGTCGGCAGGGTGTCGGAGAAATGGAGCCGCTCGAGGGCGCCGTCGACCAGGGCGCGCAGGTCCTCGGGGTACATCGACGCCGGGGCGGCGCTCACCCGGCGCTCGCCGCTTCGCGCGCCTGCCGGTTCGCCTCCTCGACCGCCTCGGCGGAGAGGTCGGCGGCCTCGGCGGCCAGCTCGGCGGCGCGCTCGTCGCCCAGCTCCTCCCCCCCGAGCTCGGTGGAGATCAGGCGCAGGCGCTCGGCGATCTCACGCAGCCGGCTCACTTGGCCGGCTCCCGCTCGCGCACGATCGCGCCGAGGATGCCGTTGATGAACTTCGGCGCGTCGGCGCCGCAGTACTCCTTGGCGATCTCGACCGCCTCGTCGATCGCGACCTCGACCGGGGTCTCCCCCTCTTCGATCTCGTACAGCGCCACCCGCATCACGTTCAGGTCCAGCGGCGCGATCCGGTCGACGGTCCAGCCCTTGGCGTATTCGGCGATCGTCTCGTCCAGTTCTTCACGCTCGGCGTCGACCCCTTCGGCCAGCTCGCGGGTGAGCGGTTTCGAGTCGGCGATCAGCTCCGCCAGGGGACGGCCGGTGACATCGCGCTGGTAGCTGGCGAAGACGGCGTCGCGGCGTTGGTCGGATCGGCGCATCGGTTCATTCTCCCGGTTTCGGCGGCTGCCCGGAGGACGCGCGCGTGAGTGGGAGATCTAGCGCAGGATCTCGACCAGGAGGACCCAGGCATTGGCGACGGCGGCCGCGATCGCGAGGACGATCCCGGCGACCAGCCAGTAGAGGCCGCCACCGGATTCGGCGATCAGGCTGACCGCGCCGATCGGAAACGGCACCGTGGCGACGAGCCGCAGGGTCCAGCGGGAGACCCGCCAGCTGCGCCGCATCTCTTCTCCGGCCTCGACCTGGATCGTCGGCTGCCGCAACACCACCGCGTCGATCGCGAGCGCGACGGCGAGCAGCTCGAGGCCAAGGGCGACGTGACTCTGGCCCGGGATCAACGCGACCACCGAAACCAGCAGGACGGAGACGAGGAAAAGCAGGGTTTCCAGCGCCCGCTCCGGCAGGCCGCGGAAGCTGAGGATGCGCTCCAGGTTGATCGAGACGGCGACGAAGACGAGGCCGGCCAGCGCCGCCGAGGCGCCCGCGGTGGCGACGAAGAGGTCGGTCCACTCGCTCGGGTCGTAGGCGAACACTCAGGCGCGGGAGATGTACTCGCCGGTGCGGGTGTCGACCCGGACCGTTTCGCCCTCGTTGATGAAGAGCGGGACCTGGACGATGACGCCGGACTCCAGGGTCGCCGGCTTGTTACCGCCGCCGGAGGCGGTGTCGCCCTTGAGACCGGGGTCGGTCTGGGTGACCTTCATCTCGATCGCGCCGCCCACCGAGATGTCGCTCGGCTTCTCATCGACGAAGAGGACCTCGACCACGGCGTTGGGCAGCACCCATTTCATCGCGTCGCCGAGCCCGTCGGTCGGGATTTCGATCTGATCGTAGTCGCGGCTGTCCATGAAGACAGCGGCATCGCCGGAGTCGTAGAGGTACTGCATCTTCTTCGATTCGGTGCGGACCGGGCGGAACTTCTCGCCCGCCCGGAAGGTTTTGTCGATCACCGAGCCGTCCTCGATCCGCCGCAGCTTGGTGCGGACGAAGGCGCCGCCCTTGCCGGGCTTGACGTGCTGGAACTCGATCACCTTCCAGATCTTGCCGTCGATCTCGATATGGACGCCGTTGTGGAATTCGTTGGTGCTGATCATCTGGACGGGATCATGCCAAGAAGAAAAGCGCGGGGCGCCGAGCCTGCGACCCGGCGGCGCTCATGGCCGGCTACCGCTTGTGCTTGGCGTGCTTCTTGTGCTTCTTGTGCTTCTTCACGCACTTGCCCTTGTGCTTGACGAAGCCCCGCTTGCACGACTTCGGCTTCACCCTGGGGGCGGTGGTCGGCGCGGTCTTCGTGGTGAAGATCTGGTCGGGACCGTTGCTGGTGCCGACTCCGTTGACCGCTACCACCCGGAAGTGGTAGGTCGTGCCCGGATGCAGACCGCTCAGGTCCGCCCCCACCGTCTGCCGGACCAG
>Ga0068863_100004821_pt1 | contig 13293 bp, 8 predicted proteins | sample KBSSwiS62_FD_66596 | JGI IMG/M metagenome (GOLD analysis project Ga0068863, IMG submission 66596) | Switchgrass rhizosphere microbial communities from Kellogg Biological Station, Michigan, USA - KBS Switchgrass S6-2 | ecosystem: Host-associated > Plants > Roots > Rhizosphere > Soil ...
CCTCCGGGCAGGACCAGACCAGACAGGCCGGGATCGTGGCCCGTATCGCCTGGGTGACAGAGCGGCGGTGGGGCGGCCCGGCGTCGGTACTGTTGTGGGGCCTGCGTCGCTCGGGGGACGGCGCTGCAACCAGCCTCTCCCCGTCTGGACTCCGGTGCGCGGACCGCACCCAGGAATGGCCACACCCGCTGGTGCCTGGCGGCCGCGCGTGCGGATCGCGCCGGCGCGCCGACGGTAGGGTGACGACGGAACCGGGCACAACCGGGCCGAACGGAGCGATCCGCGGCGGCACGGCGGCGAGACGGGACAACAGCGGGCCTCAGACAGCGGCGGGCTTACGCAGCGCGGGCTCAGACAGCATCGGAGAGCGGTCGGCGTGCAGGACATCGCGTTGCCGGTGCGGCTCGGGCCGACGACGCTGACGGCGCGGATCGGCGCCGGCGGGATGGGCATCGTCTACTACGGGCTGCTCGGGCCGACGCCGGTCGCGGTCAAGGTGATGCGCGCGGAGCTCGGGGACTCGCCCGAGTTCCGGGCCCGGTTCCGCCGCGAGATCGAGCTGATGCGCCGGGTGCGCGGCGTGTGCACAGCCCGGGTCTACGCGGCCGACCCCGACTGGTACCCGCCCTACCTCGCGACCGAGTTCCTCGCCGGTCCCACCCTGGCCGACTGGGTCCTGCGCAACGGCCCGATTGTGGGCCCGTCGCTGCGGACCCTGGCCCTGGGGCTGGCGGAGGCGCTGCTCGCGGTGCACCGCGCCGGCGTGGTGCACCGCGACCTCAAGCCGGGAAACGTGCTGCTGACCCAGGCGGGGCCGAAGGTCGTCGACTTCGGGATCGCGGACGCGACCGACGTCACCGTGCTCACCCGGGTAGGCACGCCCGTCGGTACCCCCGGCTACATGAGCCCCGAACAGCTCAATGGCCTCGACGTCGTCGGGCCGCCGGCGGACGTGTTCGCCTGGGGATGCACCGTCGCCTATGCCGCCACGGGGCGCATCCCGTTCGGCGCGGGCCCGACCGACGCGGTGCTGTTCCGGGTCCGCCACGACCCGCCGAACCTGGCCGGCATTCCCGACGACCTCGGCGGGCTGGTCGACGAGACGCTGCGCAAGGACGCGTCCGCCCGGCCCGACGCGGCGGAGCTGGTTCGCCGCCTGCTGCGCCTCCTCCTGGGCCCGGAGTGGGCATCCGCGGTGGTCGCCGGGGGAGCCCCGGGCCCCGGCGCCGGGTCGGACGGGATCGTGGTCGAGGGCGCCGGCGGAAGCGGTGGGCCAGCGACCGCGAACCCGGGCGCGGGTAAGCCCGCGCCGTGGGCGGCGGACGCCGAACTGACTGACGCCGAGCTGGCCCGGGGCGTCGGCCTGGTCCTCGAACGGCACTGGCCGATCCGCGCCTACCTTCCGCCGCCACCCCCGTCTGCGGCCCCCGGCTCGCCGGGGGCTGCGCCCGCTCCGGCACCCTCAGCCGTGCCGGCACCTCCAGTCGTCTCCGCGCCCCCTGTCGGGTCGGCGCCGCCCGCCCAGGCGGCGCCGCCAGGAATGTCGGGGGGGCCGGCCACGGTGGCTCGGCCGCCCGTCGGCCCGGGCGCGTTGGCTGCGGCCCCGTGGCCCGCCCGGCATTGGCCGCCCCCCGTGGGCCCCCCGGTGGGCCCGCTGCCCGTGCTCGGCCGCCCGGCTCCGCCGATGCCGCCCGGCGTGAACGTCCCACCCGTGCCGTCGATGCCGTCGGCGGCCGCGCTGGCCCGCGGGCCGGCACCGGCTCCGCCCGCCGCCCCGCCGTCTCCGGTCGCCCCGCCCCCGCGGATAGTCGGGCCGCCACACGTGGTCGCGCCCGCCCCGCGCGTCCCGCCACCGCCGGGCCGGCCCGGTCCCATCGGCCTGCCTGGCATCCCGCGGCCGTCGGCCCCGCCGTGGCGGGGCTGGCGTGCCCGACATGGCGCCTTCGCGGCCGTCGGCGTCGCCGTCGGCGCGGTGCTGCTTGTCGCGCTTCTCGTCACCAGCTCGCTGCTGGTCATCCATCGGGTCGGGCACGGCCGCGACAGCCCGGCAGGCACGCCCGGGTCGGGGGGGTCCGTATCCGTGGGCCCGTCGGCGGGTGGGCACCTCGCCGCCCCGGGCACGGACGCCACGGCGGCCCCGAAGGCGGCGACCTTCACACCGCCCGCCGCGACGACGGCCGCCGGCAGGTGTCGCTACTGGGCGACCGCGGCCGTCGGCCCCGCGGCCGGGCTGCCGCCGGCGGCAGCTGACGTGCCGTCGGCTCCGCTGACCATGATCGTGGTGACGAACTACGGGACGCTGTCGGCCGAGCTCGACGCCGCCGCCGCCCCGTGCGCTGTCTACGCGCTGCGCCACCTGGCCGCCGCCCGGTACTACGAGGACAGCTCGTGCCCACGGGAGACGCTTGGCCCGGCCGCGCTCGTCTCGGTCCTGCAGTGTGGTGATCCGACGGGCACCGGCGCCGGCTCGCCCGGTTTCGCCTATGCCGCCGAGCACAGTGCGGTCGACGACTTCGGCCCGGGAACCCTGGCGATGGCCGGGACCAGCTCGCCGGACACGAACGGCGCCCAGTTCCTGATCAGCTACGCCGACCCGAGCCCGCAGGGCCTGGCCGCGGTCGCCGCGCACTACACGGTCATCGGCCGGATCACCGGCGGTCTCGACGTCCTTGACCGCCTGGTGGGCAGGGGCATCGAGGGCGGTGGAAGCGAGGGGCCCCCGGCCAGCGGGGCGCGTATCGAGTCCATCTCTATTTCCGGGTAGAACAAGAGCGGCCAATAGGCGCCGCCCTGCGGAAGGCGCGGCCAGCCGCGATACGCTTCCGATCTTTTCCAAAACCAACGCAGCACTCCCGACGGCGCGGCAACGGTTTCCCGCTTTAAGGCCGGCTAAACGAGGCTTAAGCCATCGCACAGCGACCGCGCGGAGTATCTCCCCAATCGCCGGACGATTCCCTCTTTGACGGGATGTTCGTACCGGCTCCCGCTGTCGAGGGAGACCCATGCTGTTGACATATGTCCGCCGCGAGCTGAGAGGGCGACTGCGGCAGACCGTGATCGTGGCGGTGGGGCTCGCGCTCGCCGTCGCCCTCATCCTGGCCGTGACGGCCGCCTCCTCGGGGGTGCGCGACGCGCAGTCCAACGTGCTCGGCGCGATCTACGGTGTCGGCACCGACATCACCGTGACGCAGGCGTCGCAGGCCGGCCAGGGCAGCGGCCAGCAGTTCCAGTTCGCCGGCGAGACGCCGGGCAGCACCTCGTCCAACTCGACGACGACCGTCTCCTCGGACAACCTGCGCGTCCCGCCGGGCACCGAGGCGATCAAGGACACGGCGGTCACGGCGATCAGCAGGACGTCCGGGGTGGCCGGCGTGACCGCGACACTCATGCTGCGCCAGACCAGCTTCAGTGGCCAGGTCGCCGGCCAGAACCTGCAGGACCTGCGCGAGCTCTACCGCGCCCGACGGGGCGGCTCCGTCAGCGGCCCGAGCGGCTTCACCGGCTTCGGTGGCGGCAACTTCAACATCTCGAACCTGACGGTCGAGGGCGTGCAGCCGGGTGCCGAGGCGCTCGGGCCGCTGTCCGGTGCCGAGATCCTCAGCGGCGGGCGCGGCTTCACCACCGCGGACGCCAAGGCGAACGTCGCGCTGGTCTCCAAGACCTACGCCGACACGAACAAGCTCGCCGTCGGCGGCACGGTCACCGTCAAGGGCACCGCGATGAAGATCGTCGGGCTGCTCGACGTCACGACCTCCGGCACGTCGCTGTCCGACGTCTACCTGCCGCTCGGTGTGGCCCAGATCCTCGCGGGCCTCTCCGGTCAGGTCACCAACGTCTACGTGAAGGCGACCTCCTCCAGCTCCGTCGACAGCGCGGCCGCCGCGATCAGGAAGGAACTGCCGAGCGCGACGGTGAACACCCAGTCCGACCTGGCCAGCGGCATCTCCGGGTCGCTGTCCAGCGCGTCGTCACTGGTGAAGAACCTCGGCACCTGGCTGTCGATCGGCGTTCTGATCGCCGCCTTCGTGCTCGCGATCCTGTTCACCATCTCCGGGGTCACCCGGCGTACCCGTGACTTCGGCACCCTGAAGGCGATCGGCTGGAGCAACGGGCGCATCGTGCGCCAGGTTGGCACCGAGTCCATGTTCCAGGGCCTGATCGGCGGGGTCGTCGGCCTCGGTATCGGCCTGCTCGGCATCGTGTGGATCAACTCGTCGCACATCAAGCTCGCCGGCTCGACGGCCAGCTCCGGCGCGGGCGGCGCGGCGGCCGCGGCCCGGCGGACGTTTGCGAACGGCGGCGGTGGCGGCTACGGCGGGCCGTTCGGCGGCGTGGCGAACGGCTTCGGCGGCGGCAACCCCGACGGCGCAGCCGCGAGCCGGGCCGGCGGTGGCGTCGGCGGGGCCGCCCGCCGGGCCGCGAACAGCACCGTCGACGTCGTGCTACACGCTCCCGTGCACTGGACCGTGATCCTGCTCGGCATCGCCCTCGCGCTGCTCGGCGGCCTGCTCGCCGGCGTGTTCGGCGGCTGGCGCGCCTCCCGCCTGCGGCCCGCCGCCGCGCTGCGCAGCCTCGACTGACGTAGACCCCGCCAGACCACCAGACGCGAGCAGGAGACGACATGTACAAGCTCACCGGGGTCATCAAGACCTATGCGAACGGCAAGAAGCGGGTCGACGCGCTGCAGGGCGTCGACCTGACGATCGAGGACGGCCAGCTCGTCGCGATCCAGGGTCCGACGGGCGGCGGCAAGTCGACGCTGCTGCAGATGCTCGGAGCGCTGGACCGGCCGACGGCCGGGGAGGTCCTGCTCGGCGAGGAGAACCTGGCCAAGGCGTCCGCCGCGAAGCTGACGAAGCTGCGGGCCAGCGAGATCGGCATCGTCTTCCAGGGCTTCAACCTGATCTCGACGCTGACCGCGCAGGAGAACGTCGAGGCCGCGCTCGTCCCGCTCGCGGTCGGCAAGGCCGAGCGCCGTGCGCGCGCGGCGGCGGCGCTCGCGTCCGTCGGCCTCGGTGACCGGCTGGGACACCGGCCGGCGGAGCTGTCCGGTGGCCAGCAGCAGCGCGTCGCGATCGCCCGCGCGCTGGTGAAGAACCCGAAGGTGCTGCTCGCCGACGAGCCGACCGGCAACCTCGACGAGGAGACCCGTGACGAGATCGTCGCTCTGCTGGAAGGGCTCTGGCGCGACCAGGGGCTGACCCTGGTCGTCGTCACCCACGACTCGCACGTCGCGGGCCGGGCGGAACGCCGGATCCAGCTGACCCGCGGCAAGCTGCGCGACGCCGGGCCCGGCAAGAACGCCGCGATCCGGCGGCCCGCGGAGGTGAAGCCGACCGACGAGCTGGCGACGTGGGCGAAGCCGGTGGAGGCGACCGCCGGCACCCGCGCGGCGACGCCGACCACCCCGGCCTGACTCGGTCTGGCTCGCCCTGACCGCGCCCCGCGCCGACGACCTGCGGAGTCGCAAAACCCCTGCGGGAGCTGAAAAACGAACATCAAACTACGACCCCGGTCGACAGGCCCGCCGGTCGCGGTGACCATGACCTCGCGCAGGCCGTTCTGACCCGACACGGGAGCGTGACCGATGGTCAACCTGGAGAAGCCGCCCAATCTGGAGAAGCTCGTCTGGGGGCTGCCGCTGTGCCCGCCGCCCGGTGAGCCGCCCCGGCGCGGGCGCGGGGGCGCCGGGCATCACGACCCGACCGAGCTGTGGGGCTGGTTGTGCAACGCGATCGTGCCCGCGCAGCTGGCTGCGGCCGGGGCGCCGTGGGCGCCCGCGGTCCAGGTTGGCCGCGACATCGAGGTCCGCGGCCGGGACTTCGCGTCCTGCGGCGTGGCCGCACGGGACCGGCTGGTGGCGACGTGTCTCGCCGAGGCCGCGGGCCATCAGCCGGCGGCGGCGCGGCCGTGGCTGCGGGCGGCCGCGCTTGTCGTCGTCCGCGACGGTCTGCGCCGCCGTCGGCAGGAGCTGGGCCAGCCGGCGGACGCCGAGATCGCCGCGCTGACGGCGGCCATGGTGTGGCCGTTGAGCTATTTCCTCGCCCTGCACCCCTGCCCGGTCGACGACGACCACCGGGAGGGCGTGTTCGCCGCACGGGGTGCCGCGTGACGGCTGGCACCGGCTCCGGCGGCCGGACAGAGCGCGACGTCTGGTGGGACCGGACCTGCTTCGAGGTGATCCCGCGGGCCATGGCCGCCTCCACCGGCTGCGACCAAACCGCCGCGGCCGAGATCGGTGCGGACATCGCCGCCCGCGGCCGGGCGTTCGCCGCCTGCGGCGCCGCGGCGCGCGACGTGCTCATCGCCCCTTTCGTCGAGGAGGCCATCCATCATTGGCCGGCTGGGACGCCGCTGTCGGTGCGGTCGGCGGTGGTTGTCGTCGTGCGCAACAGCCTGCTCGAACGGGAGCACGCCCGCGGCCGTCTCGCCGACGCCGACATCCGGTCGATCACGAGCGCGATGGCCGAGTTGCTGCAGCTGTTTCTCGAGACCCGGCCACGGGCCCCGGAACGCGGCTACCTGGCCGGCGAGTTCGCCGGGCTGCCGGGGCGCTATCCGCGGGCCTGGGGCGCGTTCGCCGCGTTGTTCCAGGCACTTGTCCGGGGTGGCGGCGCCGCCGGGTACACGATCTCCTACGGCCCCGGCGGCCCGCCGCCGGTGACGCTGCCCGGGCCGGAGGAGATCGCCCCGCACGGGAGCACGACCATCCCGTCGCAGCGTGGTCGAGGCGGCCGACCGCCGGCCGGGCGGTCCCGAGGCGGTTCGGCGCGTCCGCTCGCGGGTTCGGGGCTCGACCCGCTTTTCGACGAGCGGCTCGTCGCGCGGCTGGCCGACCTCGCCGCCGGGCGCGACGAGGTGCTCGCCGTGCCGAGCCTGTCCCGGATCTCCCGCCGCTACGACAAGCTGCTGCGGGTGGTCGACTTCACGCTGGCGCAGGGCGGGTCGGTCCTGACCCGCAACTACCTGCTGCGCCCGGAGACGGTGCACGTCCGCTCGGGCCGGCTGCTCGCCCCCGAGCACCGCAACCACGCTGCGGGCTTCGCCGACCAGCGAGGCCTGGCCGACGTGCACCGCGCCTGCGCCGAAGCCGCGCTCGCGCGTCTCGCGGAGTCGTCGTGACCAGGGCGGCCCTGCCCGCACGCCGGGGTTCCGCCGCGGCGTGTGCTCGGCGGTGCTACCGGACGTTGTACGGGCGGAACTGGACGCTGATGCGCGGCCCGGTCGGGCGGGCGGACTTGGGGACGGCGTGCTCCCAGGTCCGCTGGCAGGAGCCACCCATGACCAGCAGGTCGCCGTGGCCGAGGTCCAGCCGGATCGTCTCCGAAGCCGCGGCGGCGCCAGGACGGGCCGGCGCCGCCGGGCCGCCGGCACGGGGACGAAGCAGGAGGGCACGCGGGGTTCCGAGGACGAGGATCGCCACCATCGTGTCCTCGGTGGACCCGCGCCCGATGCGGTCGCCGTGCCAGGCGACGCTGTCCTGTCCGTCGCGGTAGAACGCCAGCCCGACGGTCGCGAACGGCTCACCGAGTTCGACGGCGTAGTGCTCGTCCAGAAGCCGCTTGGCCTCGGCAAGCGCCAGGTCGGGCAGCGGCTCGTCTGGCCCGTAGAACCGCAGCAGCCGGGGGATGTCGACCGTGCGGTCGTACATCGGGCGCCGCTCGGCCCGCCAGGGAACGTCGGTCCGCAGCCGCTGGAACAGCGTGTCCGCGCCCGCCACCCAGCGTGGCCGGACGTCGATCCAGGCGCCGCCCGCCAGCACCCGGCGGCTCAGCCCGGCCGCCACCGGGCGGATCTCGACCAGGCTCGCCGCGTCGAGCAGCGACGCCTGAAACGCCGCGCCCGAAGGTGACCGAGGAGGCGCCACCCGAGCAGAATATCAAACACATGTTCGATATTGGGAGGGGTGGGCGGCTCTTCAACCAGGCGTCGGTTCGGCGGTGGGCTCCGGGCCGTTGCGACTGGTCACGATCGGTAGTCGGATGGCGGCCCGTTCCGCGCCCGCCGTGCCCGCCTGCGAGAGCAGCGGCCGCAGCGGCGACGCCGACGCGCTCCCCCCGGCCGGCCGCCGGCGGCGTGAGCCGGTGCTGCCGACGAGCAACACGATGGCGGCGGCGACGGTCACGTCCACGATGCCGCCTACAGCGTCCAGGAAGTAGTGGTTGCCCGTCGACATCACGACCAGCGTCGTCAGCAGCGGATAGCACGCGCCGATGACGCGGACCGCCGGGCGCCGGGCGTACCGCGCGACGAGGAAGCCGCACCACAGCGCCCAGCCGCAGTGCAGCGACGGCATCGCCGCGTACTGGTTGGTCAGGCCGCCCAGCCCGCGCGGCGCGCTCGCGTCCTGGCCCCACCAGCCCCAGCCGCTGACCTGGGCCATCGTGTCGTGGAAGCCGGCACCGGGCAGCAGCCTCGGCGGCGTCGTCGGCAGCGTCCAGAATCCGACCAGGCCGAGGATCGTCGCCAGCAGGATGGTGCTGCGCGCCCGCCGGTACTGCGCCGGGTGCCGCCGGTACATCCAGACCAGCACGACGGGCGTGACGATGTAGTGCAGCGTCGCGTAGAAGTAGCAGGCAGGCACGGCCAGTGCTGTAGCGTGCAGCAGCAGGTTGTTCAGCGGGTGTTCGGGGTTCAGGTGCCACACCTGCTCCAGATGCAGCAGCCTGCGGGCGACCCGGTCGGCCGAGGACAGGTTGTCGCTCTTCACCCCGCGGATGCCGGTGTAGACGCCGTACAGCACCGCCACGAAGAGCAGTTCCACCCACCAGCGCGGCAGGCGCGCATCCGCCGCCGGCCTTGCGGCCGAAGCGGGCGCCGGTGGGTCGCCGGGTTCGTCGGCCGCCTGGTGGGGCTCTGGTGGCTCCGTGCCGGCCTGGGTGCGCTTCGGGCGTCCCGAGGGCTGCTCGGGACCGGGGACGCCGTTGGGCGCGATGACCACGGGGACCTCCTCAGCGGCGCGGCGACGGGGCAGGTGATGCCGGCCGGCCCGGGGCGGACGGGCAGGCCCACCAACACAAAGTGGCCGTCGGCCGATTTAGTCCCAGGAAAGACCGTTCAGGGACGATTGGCCCATCGGCCCAGCTCTACTCCCGACTATGGGGAATGCCACACCTCGACCGGAGGTGTCCACCCAAATACGAAGGTTGATACGCCGCGTGACCTTCTGAGCGCACTGACCAGCGGCCCGGGTCATCCGAGCGTCGGCACGGACCGGTGGCCGCGCCGCTGACTCGGCTGACGTGGCGCCGATCCCCGTAGAGCGGCGGGGCCCCGACACGGTAGGGTTCTGGACAGGTCGAGAGGCGCTGCAACGGGCCGATTGCTGTCGGACGGCGGGACACCGCCCGACGACGGGAGACGAAGCCCGCCACGCTCGGCTGGCTTCAGTTTCCAAAGGGCGCCTCCCACATGTGTCTGCGGGAGGTGTCCATGGTTACCGTGATGAACCAGAACCTGACGGCGGCGCAGTCGGTGACCGCGCGGTCTGCGACGACGCGGCGGTCGCGCCGGATCCAGGAGCTCAAGGACCTGCTCGCCCAGCGGGTGGTCGTCCTGGACGGGGCCTACGGGACCATGCTGCAGGGCGTCGGGCTGACCCCCGCGGACTATCGGCTGGGTGGCTTCGTGCCCGCGGACCACCCGCGGGACGTCACCGGCGACCCGGATCTGCTCAACCTGACCCGCCCGGACGTCATCCGCGACATCCACCACCAGTACCTGGTCGCGGGCGCCGACGTCATCACGACGAACACGTTCACCGCGACCAGCATCGGCCAGGGTGACTACGGCCTGCAGTCGCTGGTCCGCGAGATGAACCTCGCCGGGGCGTCGCTGGCCCGCGGCGTGGCCGACGAGGTCGCGGCCGAGACCGGCTCGCCGCGGTTCGTCGCCGGTTCCATCGGGCCGCTGAACGTCACGCTGTCGCTGTCGCCGCGCGTCGACGAGCCCGCCTACCGTGCGGTCACGTTCGACGAGGTGAAGGCCGCCTACGCCGAGCAGATCGCCGCGCTGTCCGACGGCGGCGTCGACCTGCTGCTCATCGAGACCATCTTCGACACCCTGAATGCGAAGGCCGCGATCGCCGCCGCCCGGGAGGTCGCCCCCGAGCTGCCGCTGTGGATCTCCGTCACGATCGTCGACCTGTCCGGCCGCACGCTGTCCGGCCAGACGGTGGAGGCGTTCTGGACGTCGATCGCGCACGCGAACCCCCTGGTCGTCGGGCTGAACTGCTCGCTGGGCGCCGCCGAGATGCGGCCCTACGTCGCCGAGCTCGCGGCACTCGCCGGCACGCACGTCGCCAGCTACCCGAACGCCGGCCTGCCGAACGCGTTCGGCGGCTACGACCAGACCCCGGCCGACGCCGGGGAGCTGCTCGGCGAGTTCGCCTCCTCCGGGCTGGTGAACATCGTCGGCGGCTGCTGCGGCACCACCCCGGGGCACATCGCCGCCGTCGCCGAGGCGGTCAAGGGTGTCACCCCCCGGGCGCTGCCCGAGCGGCCCGGCCGCACCCGGTTCTCCGGGCTGGAGCCGTTCGAGATCGCGCCGTCCACCGGCTTCGTCATGATCGGCGAGCGGACGAACGTCACCGGCTCGGCGAAGTTCCGCCGGCTCATCGAGGCCGACGACTACCAGGCGGCCGTGGCCGTCGCGCTGGAGCAGGTGCGCGGCGGGGCGAACCTGCTCGACGTCAACATGGACGCCGACCTGCTCGACGGCGAGCAGGCGATGACGACGTTCCTCAACCTGATCGCGACCGAGCCCGAGGTCGCCCGCATCCCGGTCATGATCGACAGCTCCAAGTGGAGTGTCCTGGAGGCCGGCCTGCGCTGTGTGCAGGGCAAGGGCGTCGTCAACTCGATCAGCCTCAAGGAGGGCGAGGAGCCGTTCCTCGAGCACGCCAGGCTGATCCGCTCCTACGGCGCCGGGGTCGTCGTCATGGCGTTCGACGAGCGCGGCCAGGCCGACACCACCGAGCGCAAGGTCGAGATCTGCGCCCGCGCCTACGACCTGCTGACCGAGAAGGTCGGCTTCCCGGCCGAGGACATCATCTTCGACCCGAACGTGCTCGCCGTCGCTACCGGCATCGCCGAGCACAACGGCTACGCGAAGGCGTTCATTGACGCCCTCCCGCTCATCAAGGAGCGCTGCCCCGGGGTACGCACCTCCGGCGGCATCTCGAACCTGTCGTTCTCCTTCCGGGGCAACGACGTGGTACGCGAGGCGATGCACTCGGCGTTCCTGTTCCACGCGGTGCGGGCCGGCCTGGACATGGGCATCGTCAACGCCGGCCAGCTGACTGTCTACCAGGACATCCCGGCGGATCTGCTGGAACTCGTCGAGGACGTGCTGTTCGACCGGCGCGAGGACGCCACCGACCGGCTCGTCGCGTACGCCGAGGAGCTGCGCGCCTCCGGCGGCGGCGCCACCGGGCCGCGCCGCACCGCCGACCTCGCCTGGCGGGAGGCGCCCGTCGCCGAGCGGCTCTCGCACGCGCTCGTCCACGGGATCGTCGACTTCATCGAGGCTGACACAGAGGAGGCTCGCCAGCAGGCGGCCCGGCCCCTCGACGTCATCGAGGGCCCGCTGATGGACGGCATGAAGATCGTCGGCGACCTGTTCGGCTCCGGCAAGATGTTCCTGCCGCAGGTGGTCAAGTCCGCACGGGTGATGAAGCGGTCGGTGGCCTACCTCGAGCCCTACATGGAAGCCGAGAAGGCGCAGGCGCTCGCCGAGGGGCGCATCGTGCCCGGCCGCGGCGCCGGCAAGGTGGTCCTCGCGACCGTCAAGGGCGACGTCCACGACATCGGCAAGAACATCGTCGGCGTCGTCCTGGGCTGCAACAACTACGAGGTCCTCGACCTGGGCGTCATGGTGCCAACGGCGAAGATCCTCGACACGGCGGTGGCCGAGGGCGCGGACGCCGTCGGCCTGTCCGGCCTGATCACGCCGTCGCTCGACGAGATGGTCTCGGTCGCGGCCGAGATGCAGCGGCGGGGGCTGAAGCTGCCGCTTCTGATCGGTGGCGCTACGACGTCCCGCCAGCACACGGCCGTGCGGATCGCGCCCGCCTACGCGGGCACGACGGTGCATGTGCTCGACGCGTCCCGGGTCGTCGGCGTGGTCTCCGACCTGCTCGATGACGACCGGGCCGCCGCGCTGGACACCCGCAACCGCGAGGAGCAGGCGACGCTGCGCGAGCAGCACGAGAAGCGCCAGGCCCGGCCGCTGCTCTCGCTGGCCGCGGCCAGGGCCAACCGGGAGCAGGCCAGCTTCGAGAACCTGCCCGTCCCGGCGTTCACCGGGCTGCGGATGCTGACCCCGTCGATCGCCGAGCTGCGCGAGTTCATCGACTGGCGGTTCTTCTTCCTCGCCTGGGAGCTGAAAGGCAGCTATCCGGCGATCCTGGAGCAGCCCGTCGCCCGGGAGCTGTTCGACGAGGCGAACGCGCTGCTCGACCAGATCATCGCCGACGGTTCGCTGACCGCGCACGGTACGTTCGGCTTCTGGCCGGCGCACTCCGATGGGGACGACCTGGTCGTCGAGGCGGCTGACGGCGCGGTCCGGTTCCCGATGCTGCGCCAGCAGACGGAGAAGCCCGCCGGTCGCGCGAACCGCTGCCTGGCCGACTATCTGGCCCCCGCCGGGGGCGGCGACCACCTGGGCGCCTTCGCCGTCTCGATCCAGGGCGCCGACGCGCTGGCCGCCGGATTCGAGGCGGGCCAGGACGACTACCGCTCGATCCTGGTCAAGGCGCTGGCAGACCGGCTGGCCGAGGCGTTCGCCGAGTACATCCACCTCGAGGCCCGGCGGGCCTGGTTCGAGCCGGACGCGGCACCCGCAATGGACGACCTGCACGCCGAGCGGTTCCGCGGCATCCGCCCGGCGCTCGGCTACCCGGCCTGCCCCGACCACACCGAGAAGCGCGCCCTGTTCGACCTGCTCGACGCCGAGTCCCTCGGCATGGGCCTGACCAGCTCGTACGCGATGACACCGGCGTCCGCCGTCAGCGGCCTGATCTTCGCGAACCCCGCCGCGAAGTACTTCACGGTCGGCCGGATCTCCCGCGAACAGGTCGAGGACTACGCCGCCCGCCAGGGCGAGCCCGTCGCCGAGGTCGAGCGCTGGCTGCGCCCCAACCTCGCCTACGACCCCGCGTAACGGGCCTCACCAACACCCGGGCAGGCCGCCTGAAACACCCGGGCACGCCGCCTGAGCAGTCGCTCGATTCGCGCCCGCGTAGCGCCCGGCAGCGCGTCCCACGCCAGTCGGCAGCTGCCCGTCTGTTCCGGC
>Ga0068863_100004829_pt1 | contig 13277 bp, 9 predicted proteins | sample KBSSwiS62_FD_66596 | JGI IMG/M metagenome (GOLD analysis project Ga0068863, IMG submission 66596) | Switchgrass rhizosphere microbial communities from Kellogg Biological Station, Michigan, USA - KBS Switchgrass S6-2 | ecosystem: Host-associated > Plants > Roots > Rhizosphere > Soil ...
GAGAAGGCCGCGGAACTGATTTCGGGGCTGCCGGAGTCGGTGGAGCAGATGGCCAAGACGCCGGAGCGGTTGAAGGAGCTGCCGGGGATCGGCGACCGGATGGTGGAGCACATCGACGAAATCCTGAAGAGCGGTGATTATTCGCTGCGGAAGAAATTATTGAAAAAATATCCGGCGACGCTGCTGGACGTACTGCAGCTGCAATCGCTGGGGCCGAAGAAAGTGGCGCTGCTGTTCAAAAAGTTCAAAGCAGCCACAGTGGACGACATCGCAAGGCTAGCCGAGGAAGGCAAGCTGCGCGATGTAGCGGGCTTCGGCGAGAAGAGCGAACAGAATATTTTGAGAGCGACGGCGGCGTTCAAGCGCTCGACGGGACGATTTCATCTGAACACAGCGGAAGCGGCGGCAGAAACTTTACGGGCGCACATCGAGAAGGGCGGAAAAACCGCGGAGAGCGTGACGCCGGCGGGTTCGCTGCGACGCGGACGAGAAACGGTGGGCGATTTGGATCTGCTGGTGACGCTGGCCGACGGGCACACTTCTGAAAAGCACGTGAATGCGCTGGCCGAACATATTTTGAAGTTTCCGGAGATCGAGCAGACTCTGGCGCACGGCGAAAACAAGGTGAGCTTTACGCTGCGGGACGGGCTGCAGGTGGATGTGCGGCTGCTGAAGAAGGAAAACTTTGGCGCAGCGTTACTGTACTTTACGGGATCGAAAGAGCACAACGTGCGGCTGCGCGGACGCGCCAATGACATGGGCTGGACGCTGAACGAGTATCAGCTGGCCACGTTGAAGGGTGAAAAGCGCGTTGCGGGGCGGACCGAGGAAGAGATTTACGCCAAGCTGAATTTAGACTACATTCCGCCGGAGCTGCGGGAAAACACTGGCGAAATCGAAGCGGCCGAACAGCATAAGCTACCGAAACTGATCGAGCGCGGGGACATTCAGGGCGACTTGCAGATGCACTCGACGGCCAGCGACGGGAAAAACACCGTGGGAGAGATGGCTCTGGCGGCTAAAGCGCTGGGACATGCCTACATTGCGATGACGGATCATTCAAAAGCGGTGACGGTGGCGAATGGGCTGGATGAGAAGCGCATGGCGGCGCAAATCAAGATGCTGCACGAGGTGGACAAAAAGGGGCTGGGGATCCGCGTTTTCGCGGGATCGGAAGTGGATATTCTGAAGGATGGGACGCTGGATTATTCGGACGAGATGCTGGCGCAAATTGACGTGGTGGTGTGCTCGGTACATTCATATATGAATCTGGAAGCGGCGGAGATGACCGAGCGGTTGCTGGCGGCGATTGAGAATCCTTACACGCAGATCATAGCGCATCCGACGGGCCGCCTGTTGCTGCGGCGCGAGGCGTATCCATACGATATGGAAAAGGTGCTGGATGCGTGTGCGAAACATAGCGTGGCGATGGAATGCAATTCGTATCCGGACCGGCTGGACCTGAAGGATGTGTACCTGCGGATGTGCAAGGAGCGCGGGGTGAAAGTGGTGATTTCGACCGACTCGCACAGCACCGGCAACCTGGGATACATCAAGTACGGCGTGCTGACGGCGCGGCGGGGGTGGCTGACCAAGGCTGACGTGCTGAATACCCTGCCGCCGGAGGGGTTTCTGGCGGCGCTGCGGCCCAAACCCGGAATGGCCAAGCGGGCTGGGCGGAGCAAATAAGGTCGACCTTGGCCGACGCCCTGACCGCGTGGGTGACCGAGCGTGGAACATTTTGGGCATTGGCTTCGTTCCTTAAGGCAGCAACTACTCTGGAATGCCAAAATCCGAGGTAAAGACAACTATGCACCTTCTTCCCTTTGCAAGCGGGCGTATGGGCAAGCTAGCAGGCATCGCGACGCTGGCGCTGGCCGCTACGGTGTTTACGACCGGGAGCGCGCAGGCCGAGGAGTGGACCAAGTCGTATACGGTGAGCGGCCGGGCGCACGTGCGGGTAGAGAGCAACGACGGCGCTGTGCGCGTGACGACCGGCGACGGCAAACAGATCGAGCTGCGGGTGACTTACAGCGGCTACACACTGGACAAGAATCTAACGATCAGCTCGCGCCAAGACGGCGATCAGGTGGAGTTCAGCGCACGCGTTCACAACAGCATGAACTGGGGTTGGGGCGGGATACACCGGACCTTGAGGCTGGAAGTGCACATGCCGCGCGAGGCGGACCTGAACGTGGATACGGGCGATGGGTCGGTGGAAGCGCAGGCACTGACCGGCAATTTGAACATTCACACAGGCGACGGGCACATTCGCGTGGATGGCGCCAAGGGCGACATCCGGCTGCGCACGGGCGACGGCAGCATTGAAGGCCGCGATCTGGACGGCAGGTTGGAGGCTGATACTGGAGATGGCCACGTGACGGTGGAAGGGCGGTTCGACTCCCTGAACATCAAAACGGGCGACGGCAGCATCACCGCGCGCGCGGGTGCAGGCTCAAAACTAGCGAGCGGCTGGACGATTCATACAGGCGATGGCAGCGTTGATATGTCGATTCCGGGCGACCTGCAGGCCAACATTGAAGCCAGTACCAACGACGGGCGGATCAGCCTGGGCATACCGGTGACTGTCGAAGGCACGTTCAGCACGTCTAAGATTTCAGGCAAGATGAACGGCGGTGGGCAGCCGCTGACGATTCATACGGGCGATGGCTCGATTCATTTGAGCAAGACGTAAGGTTTTTAGACTTGTTGGTTTAGAACCGACCTAATGATTGGCCTTGGTGCAAGCAGGTCGAGGAAAAGGCGGAGCGGAGTGATCCTCGGCTCCGCCTTTTTGTTGCGGCGCGGCGCAGGCGCTCAAGCAAGTGAGAGAATTCGTTACGCCGTCGGATTTGGTTTTAGTACTCCATGAGTGTAGTTAGAATCGCACTTCTGTCGGCAAATTCCCGCGGTGTCTCAAATCGCTGCGTTGTAACCCCTTGAAAACAAAGCCAGGCAGTTGGAATGAGACTTGCCTTTAAGCATGGCGTTCGGGAGGTAGTGCCCTTGATCGTCTATGCCCTGCTTTTGGCGATGGCCACACTGGGAGCCGTAACGCTAACCAGTTCGATTGTGGAAACGCACCGGCGGCGGTCTCTGTAAGCGGAAACTTCGTAGCAAACCTTTCACTGCGTTTGCAGCAAGCGGAGCTTGGCTCCGAGCCAACCTATGGGAAAAGCCGTTAGGATTAAGGCGATGGGGTACCAGTGTGGGCCGAGATTCATGTTCCATGTAGCGATCGCGCCGATAGTTGCGATGACGGTTCCGATCGCGGCGCCGATCAGGGAATGCTTCATCGGCTTGTTAGGTGCGAGACGGGCGGTAAGGTAACTGCCCAAAATGCCGTAGAGCGTGCGGTAGGCTGTGGCTAAAGCGAAGAGTCCATTGCTCATGATTTTGCCCAGTGACGGAAAGACTCCGGCGGCGTGAAGCACAGCGTCGGTTGCAGTGGACAAAATGACTACGACCAGAAAGCCTGCGACGACTGCCCAAATGCTGCGTCCGGTACTTTTCTGGGGTGCTTCGCGCATGGGTTGACCCTCCGTCGGGTTTGCGGCCGCGATGGCGTGAGATGGTAGTGGATGATTGGCGGCCGCGCCACTAAGATTTGTGTCGGCGCACGACATGACGCGCCAGCCGCCAGAACGAAGCGGATTCCAAGACAAGAAGCGCAATTTGCATGGGCGCAGCGGTGTGCGCGATACTATTTGTTTGTGTGGGGGCGTGGATTCGCAGCCGTAGCATTCATCCGCATTCATCGATCGAAACTGAGGAGTGGCATGGAAAAGCCTGCAAAGATTGCATCGCCAAAGGGAAAACTGGGAGTGCTGTTGCCCGGTATGGGCGCGGTGAGCACCACGTTTATGGCGGGCGTGGAACTGGTGCGCAAAGGGCTTGCGCAGCCGGTCGGATCGCTGACGCAACTGGGAACCATTCGGCTGGGCAAGCGCACGGACAACAATTCGCCGTTGATTAACAAATTCGTTCCGCTAGCCGGGCTGGACGACCTGGTTTTTGCTGGCTGGGATATTTTTAGAGACAACGCGTACGAGGCGGCGGCCAATGCCGGTGTGTTGAGCCCGGAACATCTTGCCAAGGTCAAGCCATTCCTTTCCAAGATCAAGCCGATGAAGGCCGCCTTCGACAAGGAATATGTGAAGAGGCTGGACGGCACGTGGGTCAAGAAAGCCAAGAACAAGTACGAGCTGGCGCTGCAGATCAAGGAAGATATTGCAAATTTTCGAAAGACTTCACGCGTTTCGCGACTGGTAACGTGTTGGTGTGGGTCCACGGAAGTGTTTATCCGGCCGGAAGAGGTGCACTCGACACCGCAGAAGTTTGTGGAGGCGATGAAGAGCAACCACCCGTCGATTGCGCCTTCCATGCTGTACGCGTGGGCGTCGGTGACGAGCGGTGTGCCCTTCGCAAACGGCGCGCCAAACTTGACCGTCGACATTCCAGCGATTCAGAAGCTGGCGCTTGATCACAATGTGGCGATTTGCGGCAAAGACTTCAAGACCGGCCAAACCATGATGAAGACCGTGCTGGCGCCAGCGTTCAAGGCGCGCATGTTGGGTCTGGAAGGCTGGTATTCGACGAACATTCTGGGAAATCGCGATGGCGAAGTGCTGGACGATCCAGGCTCGTTCAAGACCAAGGAAGAATCGAAGCTGGGCGCGCTCGAATATATCTTGCAGCCACAACTGTATCCGCAGCTTTACGGCAAGATGTACCACAAGGTGCGCATCAACTATTACCCGCCGCGCGGCGACAACAAAGAAGGATGGGACAACATTGATATTTTCGGATGGCTGAACTATCCGATGCAGATCAAAGTGGATTTTCTGTGCCGCGACTCGATTCTGGCCGCGCCGATTGTACTGGATCTGGTGATCTTTCTGGATCTGGCGCAGCGCGCAGGGTTCCGCGGAATTCAGGAATGGCTCAGCTTCTACTTCAAGTCGCCCATGACCGGGCCGGAGCTCTATCCGGAGCACGATTTATTCATTCAGTCGATGAAGCTGAAAAATACGCTGCGTTGGATGATGGGCGAGGATTTGATCACGCACCTGGGGCAGGAATACTACGACTAGGTTTTGCCGGCATCTTCAGGCAAGTCCCACAAAGTTTTGCGGCATGTGATATCTTTTCGAATTCGGCCGCACGCGCGTTAAGCAACAGAGCCGCTCATCCCTTCAGGCGGCTTAACCACGATTCCGGGAGATGTACACATGAAGAGCAGCTACAACGGACTAGCGGTTCCGTCGGACGGAACGCCGATTGAATACAGCGGCGGGGAATTGCAGGTGCCGGCGAATCCGATCATCCCGTTTATTGAAGGCGACGGCACAGGCCGCGACATCTGGAAGGCATCGCGGCGTGTTTTTGATGCGGCAGTTCAACATGCCTATGGCGGCAAGCGGCGCATTGCGTGGTACGAAGTGTTCGCGGGCGAAAAAGCGTTCAATACGTTTAAGGAGTGGCTGCCGAACGATACGGTCGAGGCGATTCGCGATTTTCGTGTTTCGATCAAGGGGCCATTGACCACACCTGTAGGCGGCGGCATTCGTTCGCTGAACGTGGCGCTGCGGCAGATTCTCGATTTGTACTCTTGCGAGCGGCCGGTTCGCTATTTTGAAGGGGTTCCCTCCCCCGTTCGCCACCCGGAAAAGCTGAACGTCTTCATTTTTCGCGAAAACACCGAGGACGTGTACATCGGTATCGAATGGAAGTCCGGATCCCCGGAAGCGAAGAAGCTGCTGGAATTCTTGAACAACGACATGCTGAAGGACGGCAAAAAGCAGATTCGCTGGGATTCGGGAGTCGGCATCAAGCCGATTTCGCCGACCGGTACCAAGCGTCTGGTGCGGCGCGCGATCAAATACGCGCTGGCGCACAAGCGCAAGTCGGTCACGCTGGTACACAAAGGAAATATTCAGAAGTTCACGGAAGGCGGATTTCGCGACTGGGGTTACGAGCTGGCACAAGAAGAATTTCGCGCACAAACCATCACCGAGCGCGAAAGCTGGATCGTCGACAACCTGGACAAGAATCCCAATCTCAGCGTGGAACTTAACGCTGCAATGATCGAGCCCGGTCTCGAGCAGGCCACCGACGGGTTCAAGAAAACGGTCTATGACGAGGTGAACCACACGCTGGGCGCGATTTACAAAACGCACGGGCAGGGACAGTGGAAGCAGAAATTGATGATCAATGATCGCATCGCCGATTCGGTTTTCCAGCAGGTTCTGATGCGGCCGGACGAATATAGCGTGCTAGCTACTTCCAATTTGAATGGCGATTATTTGTCCGATGCGTGCGCTGCGCAGGTGGGCGGACTCGGCATGGCTCCCGGCTCCAACATCGGTGACGGCTTCGGCGTTTTCGAAGCGACGCACGGCACGGCGCCGAAGTATGCGGACAAGGACGTGATCAACCCTGGGTCGGTCATGCTCTCAGGCGCGATGATGCTGGAATTTCTGGGATGGAGTGAAGCGGCCAAGCTGATCGAAGACGGCATTGCGCGGACGATTCAGCAGAAAAAAGTTACTTACGACCTCGAGCGGCTGATGCCGGGCGCGACAAAAGTGGGTACGTCGGCCTTTGCGAGCGCCATCATCGAAAACATGAAGGGGATGGCCGCAGCGGGCTGATCCACAACGAATCACAATTGTCATTTTTGAGCAGCCATGAATCTACTTTTGCGGTCGCGTTAAGCGCAGGAACTTACGGAGAGAAACATGAGCAGGAAAAAAGTCACGGTAGTCGGCAGCGGCTTCGTTGGATCGACCACCGCGCAACGCATCGTGGATATGGAACTCGCTGACGTCATCCTCACCGACATCCTGGAAGGCCCTCCCGCCGGCAAAGCCCTGGACATGGTGGAAGCAACACCGATTACGAAGTCCGACGCGTTCGCGGTGGGCCTCTCCACAGCGACGGGCGATTACTCCGCCACCGCCGGCAGCGACATTGTGGTGATCACGGCCGGCTTCCCGCGCAAGCCGGGCATGAGCCGCGACGACCTTCTGAGGGCGAACTACGACGTAGTGAAGGCCGTTGTTGAACAAATCGTTAAGCATTCGCCCAATTGCATCATCATCGTGGTGACCAATCCGCTCGACGCCATGGCACAGGCGGCTTTCAAAGTAAGCGGCTTCCCGAAAACGCGCGTCCTCGGTATGGCTGGTGTACTCGACTCGGCTCGTATGAGCGCTTTCGTCGCCATGGAGTGCAAGGTCAGCGTCGAAAACGTCCACTCTTTCGTGCTAGGCGGCCACGGTGACGACATGGTGCCATTGCCGCGCTACTCCAGCGTAGCGGGAATTCCACTGCCGGACCTGCTGGCGAAGGACCGTATCGACGCCATCGTGGAGCGCACGCGCAAAGGCGGCGCCGAAATCGTCAATCTGCTCAAGACCGGCTCGGCCTACTACGCTCCGTCAGCCGCAGCCGTGGAAATGGTCGAAGCCATTTTGAAGGACAAAAAGAAGATCCTGCCCTGCGCGGTCTATCTGGAAGGCGAGTACGGCATCAAGGGACTCTTTGTAGGCGTGCCGGTGAAACTCGGCGCCAAGGGCGTGGAGCAAATCGTCGAAATCAAGCTAACCGCCGACGAAAACGCGGCGTTGCAAAAGTCGTCCGCGTCCGTACGAGAGCTAGTAACCGTGCTGGGCCTGTAGCAGGCCAAGACCACCGGGACGACGCTTTACCATTACTCCGGCAGGCCGAGGCGGTGCATGTAGGTGGCCCAGCGCGGGTCGGACTTAAGCACATCGAACGCCGGGAAGCGGATGCAGGCACCTAACTCCGAGTCCTGCTCCGTGTAAGCCTTCTCCAGATACTCAAACGCCTTGTTGCGGTCTCCGGCCAGTACGTAGGCGACGGCAATGTTCGTGGGCGGCGCTGTGTCGCCTGCGGTCAGCATCAGCTTCAGATACCCTTGCAGGTCCGGACTGGCCGGACCCATCACTCGACCGGTGGAAGACTTTCGGAGTTCGCTGACCGCCTCCGCGTAGCGCCCGTTCGAAACATAAATCTGCGACAAGTAAAAATGAGCGGGACTGAACGATGGATCGCGTTCCAGCAATCTCTGCATGTGCGAAATCGCTTCCGGCGAGCGGCGCGCCACCATCAGCGTTAGCGCATAGTTCATATTCATTATTCCCGATAGCGGATCGAGCGACAGTGCAGTGCGGAACTCCTGCAATGACTCTTCAATTCGGTTCTGCGGCATCAGGTACAGGAAGGCGTAAAAATAGTGCGCCGAGGAATCATTAGGGTTGAGCGCGATCGCGCGGCGAAACTCGCCTTCTGCCTCGCTCCACTTCAACTGATTGGTCAGGGTAATGGCCCGCGCGTTATGAGCTTCGGACAGCGTATCGTCCAGCTCCAGCGCTTTCCGCGATGCCTGGTCCGCCAGCGCGAATGCCTGCTTCGGCTGAATCACCGTGCCGTAGCCGGTCGCGACGTTGTAGGTGTCGGCCAGGCCGGCGTAGGCCAGTGCGTAATTGGGATCGGCGACAATCGCGCGCTGAAAGAGCTCGACACTTTTCTTTATTCCTTCCGGCGTTCGCCCGTACCATTGTTGCCGCCCCTCCAGGTAGAGGCGATACGCTTCGGGATTGCTAGTTCCGGCGCGGCCCAATTTCTGTTGCGCGGTATCGCTCAGATGCACTTGCAGTCGGTTCGAAACGTCGCGCGTGATGTCGCCCTGCACCTGCGTAATGTCCGCCAGCTTGCGCGAATAGCGCGAACCCCAAAGCTCGGTGCCGTCCGCCGTATTCACCAGGTCCGCTTGCACGCTCAATTCGTCACCGCGCTGCGTGACTCGTCCCATCAGCACCGCGCCCACCTGCAGTGTCTGGCCGATCTTTTGCGGATCATCCTGGTTGCCCTTAAAACGGAATACCGTGCTGCGCGCCATCACCTTCATGTTGGGAAGCTGCGACATGGTGCCAATCAGACTTTCCGTCAAGCCATCACTCAAGTATTCGTTGTTGGGATCAGCCGTGGCGTTCACAAACGGCAGCACTGCGATGGAAGTCACCTTGGACGACTCGGTCTTGCCACGCATCCAGAAAATCCCCGCCGCCGCCAGCAAGACAACCGCGGCCAATCCGCCAATCAGATATTTTCGCCAAGAGGAAGGAGCGGAAATGGAGGAAGTTACGCTGGCCGCCGCTACCGAAGCGGAACTTGGGGCGGCGCCCGCAACACTGCCGGAAACAGGCGCGCTCGGCGAGCGGCCAGAGTCCAGATCGCGCTTCAATCGGGCCAGGTCGCTGCGCAAGTCGGCGGCGCTTTGATAGCGAAGATTACGATCTTTCTCGAGCGCCTTGTAGACAATCGGTTCGAAGCCCGCGGGCAGTTCAGGATTCAGCCGAAGCGGCGATACCGGCGACTCATCCAGAATTGACTTGAAAATGAGCGCTGTGCTGTCGCCGCGAAACGCCAACGTTCCCGTGCCCATTTCATAGAGCACAGTTCCAAAGGAAAACAGGTCGCTGCGTGAGTCCAATTCTTTCGCGCGTGCCTGTTCCGGCGACATGTAGGCCACCGTCCCCAGTGTCGAGCCCGGGCTGGTCAGGTGCTCAGCATCCACAGTACGCGTCAGGGTGTTTTCCGAAACGGAAGAGCCCGCAGGTTCGGCCACTTTCGCCAAGCCAAAATCCAAAATCTTGGCGTGGCCCAGCGCGGTGACGAAAATGTTGGCCGGCTTGATGTCACGATGAACGATGCCCTTGGCGTGGGCCGCGGCCAACCCGTCGGCAATCTCGATGCCGAGAGCGAGGAGCATCTCGGTGTCCAGCGAGCGGCCGCTGATTCGCTGCTTCAGCGTAGCGCCGTCCAGGTATTCCATGACGATGAAAGCGCGCCCGTCGTGCTCGCCAATGTCATAAATCGTGCAGATGTTTGGATGATTCAGCGCTGACGCGGCCTTCGCTTCACGGCGGAAGCGTTCGAGCGCGTGTGCATCCTTCGCCAGGTCGGGCGGCAGGAATTTCAACGCGACAAAGCGGTCCAGACGCGTGTCTTCCGCCTTGTAAACCACACCCATGCCGCCGCCACCCAACTTTTCCAGGATGCGGTAATGCAGAATCGTTTCGTTAATCATGCGGTGCCGTTATGGTAGGTGGTCGGATGAAGGCAAGTCAATTCAATGCGCCGAATCCCGTCATCCTTACGACGCGGCTGCGGAGTCACCCAATCCGACCAGTTTGCGGAATTCCGCGTCGTCATGCAGGCAATTCAAGTCCGGATCGCGGGACGCCCAGTTTGAGTTGCCGTATCCGGCCGCAATCGCACGCTTCAGCGCTTCCAGTGCTTCCGTCTTCATTTTCAAGCAGCCATAGGTACAGGCCGCGTTGTAGAGAGTATTTCCGTCGTTCGGCCGCAACGCCACCGCCGTTTGCAAATGCCGAATGGCTTCATCGGCATCTCCGGAATTCGCCAGATTGGTGGCGATCAAGATTCGCGCACGCACGTCTTCAGGAACTGTCTCCAGCTGCTTCCGCAAGACAACGTTCATTCGCTCCCGCAACGCAAGCCCTTCATCCAAGCGGCCAAGATTTTCCAGACAAATTCCATAAGGGACGTAAGTATTGTAGTCGTCGCCGTTCGCTTCAATTGCTTTTTCCACCAGCTTCGCACCTTGTTCGTACTTGCCTTGCGAAATCAGCGCGCGGCCAAGGATGTTCCACGAACCGTCGCAATCACGCTTTCGCTCGATCGCGCGTTGCGCCATCAATTCCGACTCGTCGAATTTATTCTGAGCGTAAAACAGGCGAGCCCGCGCGACCATCACTTCGGGCAACTCGGGAGACAACGCCATGGCGCGGTCGCATGCCGCGACGCCCTTATCAATCCAGATTTGGCTCTGCTCACGGATTTCATAGGCCAGGCCGCATAGGTGCGCGATTCCCGCGTACGCAAGGGCGAAGTTGCGGTCCAGCTTGATCGCCTGCTCGAACATCTGCAGGGCGTAGTCCATGTTTTCGCGCCGCAGATAGCTGCGCCCGCGCAGGTAAAAATCGTACGCTTGCGTATTTTCCGTAGGCTTGACGCCGATGATCTTCTCTTCTTGCGGAGTCAAGGTGATACGCAGCGCCTGTGCGATGCTCCGCGCGATTTCATCCTGAATGGCAAAAACGTCCTCCATCTGCCGATCGTAGCGCTCCGCCCACACCGAATGACGCGTCGACACTTCCACCAGTTGAGCCGTAATCCTCAGCCGGTTCCCTGCCCGCCGGATCGTTCCTTCTAGCACGTACGTCGCACCGAGTTGTTGCCCCACCTGCGGCGCATTGGTCGGCTTGTCGCGGAACGTCAGCATTTCCGAGCGCGGAAAAATCTGCAGCTGCGTGATTTTCGATAGTTCCGTGATGATGTCTTCGGTCATACCATCGCGGAAGTATTCGTCTTCTTTGCCGCCACCCTGATTCTCGAAATACAGCACTGCGACCGACTTCTTCGCTGCCGGCCCGCTCGCTGACGCCACTTTTCCTGAATCCGATTTGTCACCGCTTCGTTTATTCGTGTCCAAATCGCGCTTCACGCGCTTCAAGTCCGCGCGCAGCTCTGCCGCAGTCTGATAGCGCAAGTCTTTATCCTTCTCGAGCGCCTTATTCAGTATGTTTTCGATCGTAATCGGCAAACGTGAATTCAATGTCGTCGCCGGCACCGCGTCTGAGTTGAGAATTCCATCAAAGATCACCGCTTGCGTCGAGCCGGAGAACGGCACCGTTCCCGTTGCCATTTCGTAAAGCACCACGCCCAGGGAAAATAAATCCGACCGCAAGTCCAGCGCTTCCCCGCGCGCCTGCTCCGGCGACATATAGGCCACCGTGCCCATGGAACTTCCGGGGCTGGTCAGGAATTCGGGCCCATCCACGGCGGTCTGCAATGAAGTCTCGAGCGCTGTGTCGCCGCCCATTCGTAACGACGACGCCACTTTCGCCAGACCAAAATCCAAAATCTTCGCAGGCCCGCGCTCCACCAGAAAGATGTTCGCCGGTTTAATGTCGCGGTGCACGATGCCTTTAGTGTGCGCCGCGTCCAGCCCGTCCGTGATTTGAATCGCTATTTCGAGCAACTCCGTCACCACGATTTGCCGCTCGCCAATGCGATGCTTCAGTGTTTGTCCCTCGAGCAACTCCATCGCAATAAACGGCCGCCCTTCCAATTCGCCGATGTCGTGAATGGTGCAGATGTTGGGGTGGTTCAACGAAGAAGCGGCTCGCGCCTCACGGCGAAACCGTTCAATGGCTTGCGGATCGCCTGAAATGTCGTCGGGAAGGAATTTCAACGCGACGTTGCGGCCCAGGCGCGTGTCCTTCACCTTATAGACCACACCCATTCCGCCGCCACCCAGCTTTTCCAGCACGTTGTAATGCGAAATGGTCCGGCCAATCATCGCGCCGGCCACCGAAGAAGTGTCGCTCATTGGCCGTGAAGTTTATCCCAGCGCATTACGCCAAGCAAACGCTGTCAGTTGCCGATCCCCTCGGCATCGTTTGCCATTTGAATTTGACCTACAAGCCAGTCCTCTTTATCATGCAGCGCAATGACGGAGCCCTCCGCACTGCTCGGCCAAACCGTTTCACACTATCGAAATGCTGGAGCGCCTCGGCGGCGGCGAAATGGGAGTCGTCTATAAAGCCCAGGACACCCCTCGATCGCTGCGTCGCCCTAAGACTTCTGCCCGACGCTGTCGCACCGAGCGCGGGCACGCCGAGATTCTCGATTTCGGTTTGGCCAAAGTAAACGCCACGCCGCCCAGCCTGCCCGAACTCGTCAGGTGTTGCGAGTCGACCTCCTGCGCGGCCAGCGTGCCGTTGTCGCCCATTGAATTAGGCGAATCATCTTCGTCGCCAACATTTCCTGCTTCTACCCGACCTTTGTGCGCGGGCACGCGCTCCTGGCTGCCAAAGATGGCAAAGCAGCCGCCGCGGAATTCCAGAAAATTCTCGACCACAGCGGCATCGCCTGGAACTCTGGACCGGCGCGATGGCAAAACTGGGGTGGCGCGCGCCAATGCCTTGCAGCGAAAACTCTGCAGAGAGCGGATGCCGATGCTTCCTGCGTCCGCGCTCTAGGTGCTTACAAGGATTTTCTCACCTTGTGGAGGGATGCCGACACGGACGTTCCAAATCCTCAAGCAAGCCAAAGCGGAATACGCCAAGCTCCAGTAGCGTGATTCGCGACAAGCTTTGCACATCGCCCGCGGCCCGTTCTTATGTTCCAGTTCGAGCAAGCTCTGATTAGCTCCCCTTACG
>Ga0068863_100004831_pt1 | contig 13277 bp, 9 predicted proteins | sample KBSSwiS62_FD_66596 | JGI IMG/M metagenome (GOLD analysis project Ga0068863, IMG submission 66596) | Switchgrass rhizosphere microbial communities from Kellogg Biological Station, Michigan, USA - KBS Switchgrass S6-2 | ecosystem: Host-associated > Plants > Roots > Rhizosphere > Soil ...
TCCGCAGCGACTACTTCCTCCTGCGCGGCGACATCGCGCTCGACGAAGTGCCGTTCACGACCTGGAGCCTGATCGAATACCGCAAGGGCAGCGCTGCCGGAGGCGTCCGTGTCCTTGCGCGCAGCCGCGGCAGCGACGAGGCGCTCGTGGTCGCGACGCCCGGCATCGCACCGCCCGCCGCATCGGCCCTGTAGGCGGCTGTAGGGCGGGTCGAGCGCGCAGCGCGAGTCCCGCCGCTCGCCCCGAAACCCCCGCTGCCGCCGCGAAACCCACCCCGGCGGCACGCGCTTCACGCGTACCGCCCTACGAGGGCATCGTCAACGCATCGCGCAAAGGCACCATCAACGCATCGCGCAACGGTAGGGCGGGTCGAGCGCGACGCGCGAGTCCCGCCGCTCGCCCCGCAGCGCGAGTCGCGCCGTCACGCATCGTCGCGGTCGTCTACAATCGCCGCGTTCTCCATCGCCTTCCTCCGCATGTCCGATCGCCTGTTCGTACGCCTCGCCCCGGATGGCGGCCTGACCTGGTTGCGCCAGGGCGGTGCCGCGCGTGCGGCTGCGTCGAACGCGGGGGCGCCGCCGGCGGGCGTGCTCGCGGCGGTCGACGAGATCGTCGTGCTGGTGCCGGCCGAGGACGTGCTGCTGACCGAGGCGACGCTGAGCGCGCGCAATCGCGCCCAGCTGATGCAGGCGCTGCCGTACGCGGTCGAGGAACAACTGCTCGGCCCGCTCGAGGGCCTGCATTTCGCCGCGTCGCGCGGCAGCGGCGGTGCGCTCGGCGTCGCCGTCGTCGCGAAGGCGACCCTGCGCGGCTGGCTGGCGCGGCTGGCCGAGGCTGGCATCCGGCCCGACGTCGTGCTACCGGAATCGCTCGCGCTGCGCACGGGCGCGCAGCAGGCGAGCCTGCTCGTCGACGGTGCGCGTGCGGTCGCGCGGCTCGCGCCGTGGTCCGCATTCGCCTGCGGCGTGGCCGAGCTGCCCGGCTGGCTCGCGCTCGCCGGTCCGCGCCATGCGCTCGACGTGCACGATTTCCGCCTTGCGCCGCCGCTCGCGCTGCCGCTGCATGCGGCGACCTACCACGAGCGCCAGCGCGATCCGCTCGCCTACCTCGCCGGCGGATTTGCCGCGCCGCCGCTGAACCTGCTCGACGGCGAGTTCGCCCCGCAGCATCGCCATGCGCGCGGTCGCCACTGGTGGCGCGTCGCCGCGGTGCTCGCGGCCGCGGTCGTCGTGCTCGCGTTCGCCGGGCTCGGCGCCGACGTGTTGCGCCTGTCGCGCGAGTCGGCGCGCATCGATGCGCTCGCGCAGGACGCGCTGCACAAGGCGTTTCCCGACATCGACGCGGCGCAGCTCGCACGCCTCGGGCCGGAACAACTCATGCGCGGGCGGCTCGAACGCCAGCACGGCAGCGACGACAGCTCCGGCCTGCTGCGCATGCTCGCGCAGGTCGCGCCGATCCTCGGCGAATCGTCGCGGACCCAGTCGCGCGGGATCGAGTACCGCAACGGCGTGCTCGAAGTGGCGCTGCGCGCGCCGGACATGAGCGCGCTCGACCTCGTGCGCGAGCGGGTCGCGACGATCCCGGGGCTCAAGGCCGAGTTGACCGCGGCGAATCCCGGCGCGGACGGCGTCGATGGCCGCGTGCGCATCGACAGCGGTCGCGCGCACGGAGGCACGCCATGATCGCGGCGTGGTGGAACGCGCTCGCCGCGCAGGAACGACGCATCGTCGCCGGCGGCGTGCTGTTCACGCTGCTGCTGCTCGGCTGGGCGTTCGCCTGGCATCCGCTGGCGGTGAAGCGCGCGGACCTGCTGCGCGACATCGGCAACCAGCGCAGCGAACTCGCCTACGTGCGCGCGGGCGCCGCCGAGATCGAACGGCAGCGTGCGACCGGCACGCGCGCCGGCGGGCAGCGCGCCGGCAAGTCGCTGCTCGCGCTCGCCGACACCACCGCGCGCGCCGGCGGTCTCGGCGATGCGATCAAGCGGGTCGAGCCGGCCGGCGCGAAGGGCGCCAAGGTCAGCTTCGAGTCGGCGCGTTTCGACGCCCTGGTCGGCTGGCTCGAATCGCTCGCGCGCGACTACGGGGTCGAGGCGATCGAGCTGTCGGCCGACCGCGCCGACGGCATCGGCCTGGTCAATGCGCGGGTCACGCTGCAGGATGCGCCCTAGTTTCAGGGCCCGGCCTGAGCGTTGTTTGAACATTGTCTTGACGGCGTGCTAAGAAGCGCGCCGGCATGCTCGTCGACCGGGGCCTGCCGTTTGGCGGTATCCATTGTCGCCGCGCGATCCCGCAGAACGAATCTTCCAGAGTCCGCCCACGACACCATGCGCCCGATCAAGATCCTGCTCGTCCTCGTCATCCTCGCCGCGATCGTCGCCGGCGTGTTCGCGTGGCGGTTGCCCGCGGATGTCGGCTATCGCTACGGCGCGCGCCTGCTCGGCCCGTTCGCGCTGACCGGGGTGAGCGGCACCGTGTGGGACGGCCATGCCGATGGCGTGAGCCTGTTCGGCAACGATCTCGGCGAACTCGACTGGCATGCGCGCAAGCGCCCGCTGCTCGGCGGCGACCTCGTCGCCGACGTGCGCATCAAGGGCGGTGAGATCGACGTCGCCGGCCTGCTCACGCGCCACGACGACGGTTCGGTGACGGCGCAGAACCTGCGCTTCAGCGTGCCGGCCTCGATGTTCCAACCGATGCTCGACGGCGTCGACGTGCGCCTGCTGGGTACCGTCAGCGGCGTGCTCGAGGACGCGACGATGTGGACGGCGAGCCTGAGCAATGCGACCGGCAATGCGCGCTGGAGCGGTGCCGGCGTGACGGGTGCGGTCGACGCACGCTTCACCGACCTGCTGACCGAATTCGCTTCGCAGCCGGACGGCAGCCTGGCGGGCACCGTGCGCGACGACGGTGCGGGCAACCTCGCCATCGACGGGCAGTACGCGTTGCGCGTGCCGACGATCTCGGGCGAAGCGACGCTGGCGGCACGCAATGGCGATCCGCAGGTGCTGGAGACGCTGCGCCACATCGGCATGCCGCAGCCGGACGGCACCAGCAAGGTCGTCGTGCAAGGCCGCATGCTGAAGGCGCTGTGAGCGCCACGCCCGATCGCGCATTCCTCGAGCATGCGCTCGGCGTCGCGCAGCGCGCCGTCGATGCGGCACGCGCCGTGATCGTGCCGCGCTATCGCGCGCAGGATTTCTCGGTCGTGACCAAGGCGGATGCGACGCCGGTGACCGAAGCCGACCGCGAGGCCGAAGCCGCGATCAAGCGCGTGCTGCGCGAAGCCTTTCCCGCGCATGCCTGCTTCGGCGAGGAGGAAGGTCGCGAAGGCGAGGGCGACTGGCTCTGGCTGATCGACCCGATCGACGGCACCAAGGCGTTCGTGCGCGGTTACCCGATGTTCTCGACGCAGATCGCGCTGATGCATGCGGGCGAACTCGTGCTCGGCGTGTCGGACGCGCCGGAGTACGGCGAGCGCGCGTGGGCGATCCGCGGCGGTGGTGCGTTCCTGCGTGACGCGCGCGGCGACGTGCGCAGCCTGCGCGTCGCCGCGACGCAGGCGTTCGATGCGCAGGCCGCGGTCTCGACAGGCAACTTGAAGTCGCTCGCGGCGTCGCCGGCGCGCTGGGGCGCGTACGCGGATCTCGTGCGTCGCGTCGGACGCATCCGCGGCTACGGCGACTTCCTGCACTACCACCTGCTCGCCCGCGGCGCGATCGACCTCGTGATCGAATCGGACCTCAACATCCTCGACATCGCGCCGCTCGTCGTGATCGTGCGCGAGGCCGGTGGCATGTTCACCGACCTCGACGGCGCCGACATCGGCCTCGACACGCGCAGCGCGCTCGCCGCTGCGCCCGCGTTGCATGCGCAGGCGCTCGCGCTGTTCAATCCGTGAGTCGTGCGGTGCGTGATCCCTTGCGCCCGCGCGTGCGGGCGCAGGGACGCGGGCCTCATTCGAAGCCGCTGGCGAAGATCGGATCGTCGTGCAGGCACAGCACCGGCACCGCGCCACGCTGCCACAGGCTCGGACCCTGGCGCACGATGTAGTCGACCGCGTAGACGTCGTGCTGGTAGCCGGTGTTGGAACGGTCGACCAGGTGGAACGCGTACGGCCGCGGGTTGTAGCGGCAACTGGAGACGAGCGAAGCATAGGCGCTGTCGAAACCGGCGATCGAGCCGCCGATCTCGAGGCCGCTGCCCCAGTAGCTCGTCGTCTGCGTTTCCTCGGTGACGCCCTCGCTGAACTCGTACGCGCCGCCGGCGACGACCTGCGCGACGAAGCCGGCTTCGAGGTCGAATTCGGCGCCGACGCGCGTCGAGCTTTCGAACGAGGTGTTGTTGCCGACCAGGTTGGTCGAGGACTGGCTGAGGTCCCAGTCGATCGAGCCGCTCGCGCCGACCACGTTGCCATCCCAGATGCCCGCCTGCAGCAGTCCCGAATAGTTCGTGCAGCCGGGCATCGCGCCGCTGCCGTTCCACAGCATGTCGCCGTGCACCTCGATGCTGCGGAACGTCGATGCGGTGCCGTCCCACACGAGCGCATTGAACCAGCCGTCGTTCGCGACCGGATCGCACACCGAATCCGGGTAGGACGGCGGCTCCGCGTGCACGTCGCCGAACACCTGGATCTCCGCCACGCGCAGGCGCGCCGTGCCCGGGTGCTGCAGGCGGATGTAGCGTGCCTTCAGCATGTTCGCCGGATTGGCGGGGTCGCGCGTCCAGATGTTCCAGCGATCGTAGGTCGCATCGTCGGCGGTTTCCGGCGCGAACGTCCGCACGCCCGCACCGCCCGGGATCGCGGCGCCATTCATCGGCGTGGTCGAGGTGAACACGCGGAAGCCGGCGAGTTCGGCCGAGTGTCCGTACGAGGGGAACACGCGGATGTCGGAGACGTCCTGCACGCTGCCGAGGTCGATCTGCAGGTACGGCTGGCTCGAATCGTCGCTCGACTGCGCCTCGGTGCTGAACTTGCCGTCGGTCGCCTTGTCCTGGGCGCTGCCTGGCACGAACGTCGCGTTGCTGGCGACCGGATGGAACAGCGCGATGCTGCTCCAGTCGCGTTGCAGCGGGAACCATTGCGCGGGCGGATGGCCGGGCGATGCGGCGGCGATGTCGGTGTCCCACACGCGTGCGTCGCTGGCCGAGGTGTAGCGGCTGCCGTCGATGACTTCGCACATGCGCACCGCGCTGTCGGGATTGACGCCGCCGGCAGCGCTTTCGACCTGGTAGGAATAGCAGTTGAAGCTGTTGTCCTCGATCACGGTGAGCGCCTCGCCGTGATCCTGCGAATAGCCCTGGTCGACCTGGAAACTGTTTTCCGAGCCATGGATCGCGCCGTAGCTGCTCTGGTAGTTGTAGCCCGCGGTCGCCTTCACGGTGGCTTTCGCGCCGATGCCGAACACGTCGCCGCCGACCGCGCCGCCGAGATAGCCGGACACGTCGTGCGAGGTGAAGCTGCCGGAGCGCTCCTCCAGGCTCGATCCACCCGAGGTCGACTTGCCGAATGTGCCGAGCTTGGCCGCGCCGGACTGCAGGCGCTGGAAGTACGGCGGCAGCCAGACGACCTGGCGCAGTTGCGGTTCCTCGACCATGCGGCAATCGGTGCCGAGCGTCGCTTCGACCGAATCGCCGTCGAAGTCGCTGGCGACGAGGTCGAGCGCGGTGAGGCTGTTGAGCGCGTTCGAGGTCTCCGTGGTGAACATGCCGCCGAACGTGGACGGATTCGAGGTGTCGGTCAGGTGCCAGATTCCATGCAGCAGGTTCTGCGTCTGGTTGCGCGACAGCGTCATCACCTCGGCGATGCCGTCCTTGTCCATGTCGGCGACCGCGACGTTGACCATCGCGAGGTCGCTGCTGCCGCTGACCGGGTAGTTGGCGGCGTACGTCGGCGTCGTCTTCACGTGGTACATGTAACCGGGCGCGCTGCCGCCGTTGCTGCTGCCGCCGGCGCTGACCGTGATCGACTGCTGGTAGGTGCGCGTGGCATTGAGGTTGTCGACGATCGTGAGCTTGACCGTGCGCGTGCCGGCTGCGGTGTAGACGTGCACCGGGTTGATGTCGTGGATTGCGCCGGTGGCGTCGCCGAAGTCCCAGGTATAGGTCGCGATCGGCCCGGTGGAGGTGTTGTCGAACTGCACGGTGAGGCCGTCGGCGATGTACAGGTAGCCCGCGGCGAGGTCGACCTCGGCCTTGAACACCTCGACCGCGAGGCGCGTATTGGTGTCGTCGCGCGCGAGTACGATTTCCGACGGCGACACGCGGTCGACGTTCGCGATCGTCGCCTCGAAGCTCTTCAGGCCGCCCTCGTATTCGCCCTGCACGAGATGGCTCGAATCGAATTCCTGGCCGCTGCCGCGGCTCGCGAAACCGATGTCGGTGATCGCGTTGGCCGTGTCGCGCGTGGTGGTGAAATGGTGCAGGCGCTGGCCGATGTAGTTGAACGACGACTGGTGGAACTGCGTGTGCACGACGAGTTCCGCCGCAGCGCTGTCGACGACGTCGCCCGCATCCGCCTCGATGCGGTCGATGCCGTCGATGCCCGGCGTGCCATTGTCGGCGGCGTAGGAGAAGCCGAGCACGCTCTGGAACGACTTGCTGCCGATCGCCACATCGCTGCCGACGATCGGCAGCGCGCCCGTCGTCGGCTGGTATTCGAGCAGGTGGTACTCGAGCGTGCGCGACGAGCCCGAACCGGTGTCGTCGACGACGACCGCCTGCGCGCGTCCGTCGAGCAGCATGTCGGCCGCGGCGAGGCTGACGTTGCCGACCGCACCGTTGCGACTCCAGTGGCCCGCGCTGCTGTCGTCGGCCTGCGCGATGGTGCCGTTCGCCGATCCGGTGAGCACGAACACCTGCGCGCCCGCGGTCGTGCGCACGAGCACCGCGAGTTCCTGCTTGCGGTCGGTCGAACCGTCGAAGTCGCCGGCCGCGAGGTCGACCGTGGTGATCGCCTGGTTCAACGTCCAGCTGTCGACGAGTTCCGCCGCCGGCGCGCCGGTGCGGCGGAACACGCCGAGGCGCAAGGCATTCGAACCGGCGACCTTGTTCGCGGTCACCACTTCGTCGCGGCCGTCGCCGTCGAGGTCGACGCTCACGGCCTTCATGAATGTCGTGCCGGCGAGATCGGCCGGGAACAGGCCGCTGCGGATCGTGCGCGTCAGCGGTGGCGGTTCGGGATCGACCGCCGGCTGGTATTCGTCGAACGCGTTGAAGCCGCTCGCGGCGATCATGTCGATCGCCTCGGCTTCGCCGCCGAGGGTGACGCGGCGACCGAACGGGGTGTCGTCGCAGCCGATGTCGGTGCGCACGTGGGTGGCGAAGCGCGGCAAGGGCTCGGCCGCGGTCGCGGCGGCCAGCAGGCACAGGCCGGCGAGCGGCAAGGCAAGGCGCGCGAGGCGCATGGCGGGCGTTTTCGGATGCATCGGGGTTCCCCTCGTTCGTCGGCGCCGCGCATCCGTCCGAGCGGGGTTTCCGACCGGGAGGTTCGCTGGCAACAAGGAGAAGCGCACAAACGGGGGCGCGGCTATCACGCGCCGTTCGCCGCAGGAAAATCCCTCGGCACGGCAAACCGGAGCCGCTGCGCCGATATGATGGTGGCGTCGCAGATCAGGGGCATGAGGCGATGGATCCCGGGCAATGGAATCGCGTGCGGGCACTGTTCGAGACGGCGCTGGAACGGCCGCCGGGCGAGCGCGCCTCGTTCGTCGTCGCGAGCTGCGCCGACGACGACCTGCGGCAGGAGGTCCTCTCGATGCTCGCCGCCGATCCCGGCACGATGGCGGGCGCCACGGAGTTGGGGAATGCGGCGCCGGACCTGCTCGCCGGGATCGGCAACGACGCGGTCGCGGGAGAATGCGCGCTGTTCGTCGGTACGCGCGTCGGACCCTGGAAGCTCGAGCGCGAACTCGGGCACGGCGGCATGGGCGCGGTCTATCTCGGCGAGCGCGTCGACGGCGACTTCCGCCAGCGCGCCGCGATCAAGCTCGTGCGCTCGAGCTGGGAAGCCGGCGAGCTGCAGCGTCGCTTCCGCAGCGAGCGGCGCATCCTCGCGAGCCTCGATCATCCGAACATCGCGCGCCTCGTCGACGGCGGCGAGACCGCGGACGGCAAGCCGTACCTCGCGATGGAGTACGTCGACGGCGATCCGTTGTGTGCGCACTGCGATGCGCGGCGCCTGCCGGTCGCCGAGCGCCTGCGCCTGTTCCTCGCGGTCTGCGCGGCGGTCGCGCATGCGCACCGCAGCCTGGTCGTGCACCGCGACCTGAAGCCGTCGAACGTGCTGGTCGGCGCGGACGGCGAGGTGAAGCTGCTCGATTTCGGTATCGCGCGCTTGCTCGAGGCGGACGCATCGATGACCGGTTCGGCGATGCGCGTGTTCACGCCCGAATACGCGGCGCCGGAGCAGGTGCGCGGCGATCCGCTGACGACCAGTGTGGATGTCTACGCGCTCGGCGTGATGCTGTTCGAACTGCTGACCGGGCGTCGTCCGTACCGGGTCGCGGCGGCGACGCCCGCGGCGATCGAGCGCGCGATCCTCGGTGACGAAGCGCAACGGCCGTCGCAGGCGGCGGTGTCCGGCGACGCGTACTCGCTGCCGCTTGCGCAGGCGCGGGCGAGCGAGCCGCACCAGCTCGGCGCGAGCCTGCGCGGCGATCTCGATGCGATCGTGCTGAAGGCGCTGCGCAAGGAACCGCAGCAACGCTATGCCTCGGTCGAGGCGCTGGCGAACGACGTGCGGCGCTACCTGCAGCGCCAGCCGGTCACGGCGCGGCGCGGCAACTGGCGCTATCGCGGCGTGCGCTTCATGCAGCGCCATTGGCTCGCGGTCGCGCTCGGCTCGATCGCGCTGGCCGGCATCCTGACCGGACTCGGCGTGGCCGTGTGGCAAGCCGAGCGTGCGCGTCGCCAGGAACGCATCGCGCAGGACGAAGCCGGCAAGGCGCGTGCGGTCTCGGAATTCCTGACCGGCGTGTTCAAGGCAGCCGAACCCGGCAGCACCGATGGCCGGGATCCGCGCGCGAGCGAACTGCTCGGGCACGCGGCCGACACGGTCGGTGCGCAGGCGGACCTCGGGGCGTCGACGCGGGCGAGCCTGCTGATGGCGATCGGCAGCGCCTACCTGTCGATGGACGATCATCCGCGCGGCCTCGCCCTGATCCGCAACGCGCGCCGTTCGGCACTGCTCGGCGATGACGTGCGCCTGCGCGTGGAGACCCAGCTCGAACTCGCGCGCGCGCTCGACATGGACGGCCAGTCGACCGCGGCATTGGCCGAGCTGGAACAGGCGCAGGCATTCGTCGCCGGCGATCCGCTCAGCGACCGCGTGCTGAGGCACCGCTTCGACTACCTGATCGCGGTCGTCTACAACAACCTCGATCGCGCGGCGGACGCGCTGCCGCACCTCGATCATGCGTATCGCGAGGCCGTCGAGAAGGAGGGCCTCGGCAGCGCGGCGGTGGGCAAGTTCGTCGACTTGTACTCCTCGTTGCTGATCGACGTGCATCGCGGCGACGATGCGGTCGCGCTGACCCGGGCCAACTACGAGGCATCCAGGCAGCGCCCGAACCTGCCGCTGCTCGAACGGTCCAATTTCGCCGCGGCGTACGGCCTGTCGCTGCTGAGAGCCGACCGTGCCGCAGACGCCGAACGCGCCTATCGCGAAGCGCTCGCGCTGGACGAGAAGCTCTACGGCGTGGGCAACCTGGCGACCGACATTTCGACGAACAATGTCGCCGCGGCGCTGCGAAACCAGGGCAAGTTCGCCGAGGCGGCGGAGTTCGGCGCGCGCGTGCTGGCGATGCGCAGGGCGCACCTGCCGGCGGACTCCGCCGCGATCGCGCGTTCGCTGGCGATGCTCGGCAACACCTGGCGCGGCGCCGGCGACATGGACAAGGCGATCCCGCTGCTGCGCGAGAGCGTCGCCATCTTCGACAGGCGTGGCGAGGACGATCGCGCCTCGGCCATCACGGCGCGCCTCAACTTCGTCCGCGCGCTCGAAGCGGCCGGCGGGTACGAAGAGGCGCTGCAGGTGATTGCGCACGTGCTGCCGCACACGCAGCGCAGCACGAGCCAGTATGCGGGCGCCGGTGGCGCCGAGGTGCGCCTGATGCATGCGCGCCTGCTGGCGCGCGCCACGCCCGATGGAAAGGATTGCAACGCGATCGCCCAGGTCCTCGAGGTCGCTCCGGTCGGCAAGGCAGAGGCGGTCGAAGCGCATGTGCTCGGCGCCGATTGCGAGCGCCGCAACGGCCGTCTGGCGGCGATGCAGGCACACCTCGTCGCGGTCGACGCGGCGCACATGCCGGAGCAGGGCCTCAGTGCGTACGCACGCGAGCGGCTGGTCGCGTTGCACGCGACGCAGCCTTGACCATCGCTGCCCCGTGCCCTGGTTCGTCTACATCCTCGAATGCCGCGACGGCAGCCTCTACACCGGCATCGCGGTGGACGTCGCGAAGCGGTATGCGCTGCATGCGGCCGGGCGGGGCGCGCGCTACACCCGTTCGCACCCGCCCGCGCGCCTGCTGGCGAGCTTCGAGCATCCCGATCGATCGAGTGCCACCAAGGCCGAGCTTGCGATCAAGCAGCTGACGCCGGCCGCCAAGCGCGCGCTCTGCCGTTAGATCCGCGACGGGTCCCCCCGACGAAAGGCACATGCAAGCTCGACGTTATAACGTAACCCTTTTGGCGGCCCGCCCGTCCGGGCGAACGGTCGAACCCCGATCCGGAATTTCCCTGCATGCGCCTGCCCCATCTCCTGTTGAGTTCCGTCCTCGTGCTGGCGCCGGTCGTCGCGACCACGCCCGCGTCTGCGCGCGGCACCGCGACCACGGTGCAACAACAACTCGATGCGCTCGAAGCACGCGTGAAGGCACTCGAAGCGCATGACAGCGTGTTGCGCAAGCAGGCCGACGACGCGATCGCGGCCGCGCAGGCAGCGCAGGCCGAACTGGCTGCGATCAAGGCGGCGCCGCCGGCGCCGGTCGCCGCGGTCGAGGCGCCTCCTGCGGCCGCGGCCACCGGCGGCAATGCGAACGGGTTCAATCCCGCGATCAGCGTCATCCTCAACGGCAGCTATTCGACCCACTCGCTCGATCCGCAGCATTACGCGCGCGCCGGTTTCCCGCTCGTCGACGAGGGAGGTCCCGGGCCGCGCGGCCTTTCGCTCGGCGAAAGCGAAATCTCGCTCGCCTCGAACATCGACGAGAAGTTCTACGGCCAGCTGACCCTGACCGCGCACAGCGACAACGGCGAGGATCACGTCGGCGTCGAGGAAGCGTTCGTCGACACGACCGCGCTGCCGGACGGCTTCAACCTGCGCCTCGGTCGCTTCTTCTCGAACGTCGGCTACCTCAACAGCCATCACGCGCACACCGACAACTTCTTCGACCGGCCGCTCGCCTACCAGGCCTTCCTCGGCAGCCAGTACGGCGACGATGGCGCACAGTTGCGCTGGCTCGCACCGACCGACCTGTATCTCGAGGTCGGCGGCGAGATCTTCCGCGGCAGCAACTATCCGAGCGGCGGCGCCGAGCACAGCGGCGCCGGCGTGAAGACGCTGTTCGCGCACGCCGGCGGCGACGTCGGCGTCGAGAATTCGTGGCTGGCCGGCCTGTCGATGCTGAAATCGAGCGCGAACGGCGCCGCCGACGGCTTCAGCGGCGACAGCACCCTGTACATCGGCGACGCGACCTGGAAATGGGCGCCGCAGGGCAACTTCAAGGACGGCGGCGTGACCGTGCGCAGCGAATTCTTCGTCGACAACCGCGATGGCACCGCGGTCAACCCGATCGACGACGACGAACCGCTGGCCTGGCACGGTGCGCGTCGTGGCGCCTATGTCGAAGGCGTATACCGCTTCAACCGCACCTGGGACATCGGCTATCGCGTCGACAAGCTGTGGGCCGATCGCACCGGACCGTACGCGAGTGCGTTCGATCCGTACCGCAACAGCGTCGAACTGACCTGGCGCAACAGCGAATTCAGCCTGCTGCGCCTGCAGTTCAGCCGCGACGAGCCGACCGCGGACACCACCGACAACGCGCTGACCCTGCAGTACCAGGTCAGCCTCGGCGCGCATGGCGCGCACAAATTCTGAAAATAGAAATACAGGAGCGGCTCCGGCCGCGCTGCCCTTGCCCTGACGGATGCCACGAATGAACCGACTGATCCTGCTGTGCACGATGGCGCTCTGCGCCAGCGCATTCGCCGTGCCTGCGCACGCGAACCTCAAGGTGTTCTCGTGCGAACCCGAGTGGGGCGCGCTGCTGACCGAACTCGCCGGCGACAAGGTCGACGTCGATGTCGGTACTTCGGCGCTGCAGGACGTGCACGTGATCGAGGCGAAGCCGAGCCTGATCGCCAAGGTGCGCCGTGCCGACCTCGTCGTCTGCACCGGCGCCGACCTCGAGATCGGCTGGTTGCCGCAGCTCGTGCACCAGTCGGGCAATCCGAAGATCGCCTCGGGTGCCGGCTCGTTCATGGCTTCCGACCAGATCACGACGCTGGAAAAGCCGTCACAGCTCGATCGTGCGAACGGCGACGTGCACCCGGGCGGCAATCCGCATTTCCAGATGGACCCGCAGCGCGTGCTGGCGATCGCGAAGGCGCTGTCCGCACGGCTCGCGCAGCTCGATGGCGCGAACGCCGCGACCTACCAGCAGCGTCTCGCCGATTTCAGCGCGCGCTGGAGTGCGGCGATTCCGCGCTGGGAAGCGAAGGCGGCGCCGCTCAAGGGGCGCAATGTCGTCGTCCACCACAACAGCTGGATCTACCTGACGACGTGGCTCGGCATGCACGAGATCGGCTCGCTCGAACCCAAGCCCGGCGTGCCGCCGACCAGCGCGCACCTGGCGACCCTGATCGACACGACCAAGGCGCAGCACACGCTCGCGATCATCCGCGCCGCGTACCAAGACCCGAAGCCGGCCGACTGGCTGGCCGAACGCACCGGCGTGCCGGCCGTCACCTTGCCGTTCACCGTCGGCGGCGATGCGCAGTCCAGGGATCTGTTCTCGTTCTACGACTCGACCATCGACAAGCTGCTCGGGGCCGCCAAGTGAACCTCAACTGGTCGGGTCTCGACATCGGCATTCTCGGCCCCGCCTGCGCGGCGGGCTTCATCGTGCTGTCGACGCATGTGCCGCTCGGTCGCCGCGTATTGTCGCGCGGCATCATCTTCATCGACCTCGCGATCGCGCAGATTGCCGGACTCGGCGTGATCCTCGCGCAATACGTCGGCATCGACGAGGCGAGTTGGGGCGTGCAGGTCGCTGC
>Ga0068863_100004835_pt1 | contig 13270 bp, 10 predicted proteins | sample KBSSwiS62_FD_66596 | JGI IMG/M metagenome (GOLD analysis project Ga0068863, IMG submission 66596) | Switchgrass rhizosphere microbial communities from Kellogg Biological Station, Michigan, USA - KBS Switchgrass S6-2 | ecosystem: Host-associated > Plants > Roots > Rhizosphere > Soil ...
CGCGCGCCGCGTCTGGCGTCGGTCCTCGAAGTGATCTACCTCATCTTCAACGAAGGCTACACGGCGACCGCCGGCGACGACTGGATGCGGCCGGCGCTCTGCGAGGACGCGCTGCGGCTCGGACGAATCGTGGCGGAGCTTGCGCCGGAGGAGCCGGAAGTGCACGGCCTGGTCGCGCTGATGGAGATTCAGGCGTCGCGTTCACGAGCGCGCCTGGGACCCGCCGGCGAGCCGGTTCTGCTCCTCGATCAAAACCGCGCGCGGTGGGACCGTCTTCTCATCCGCCGGGGGCTGGTGGCGCTCGAGCGCGCCGAACACCTGGGTGGCGCGCACGGAGTGTACGCTCTCCAAGCCGCGATTGCCGCCTGCCATGCGCGCGCGCGCACCGCGGACGAGACCGACTGGAATGGGATTGCCGCGCTCTACGTGTCGCTGGCCGCGCTGACGCCGTCGCCAGTGGTTGAGCTGAATCGCGCCGTCGCCTTCGGGATGGCGTACGGCCCGCAGGCCGGCCTTGACGTCGTGGACACGCTCGTCGGGGAGCCGACACTGCGCAACTATCACCTGCTGCCGAGCGTGCGCGGCGACCTCCTCAAGAAACTGGGACGCCTGGGCGAAGCGCGACAGGAATTCGAGCGTGCGGCCGCGCTCACGCGCAACGCGCGCGAGCGCACGCTGTTGCTCGCACGGGCAACGGCGTGCGCCGGGTAACGCGAACTACTACCGCGCACCGTTGCAAAGCCTGACCACTCGAAGCTCAGCGGCATGGCGCGAGACATTTCTTTACGAACTAAGCGCATGCGATGCGGTTTCCGACGGCCGCTCCGCTTGGCATCCTCGAGCGGCAGAGACTAGACTCGCTTACCCATGGAACGGTATCGCCATCTGGTTGACGCCTCACCGGACGGCATCCTGATCGTCGATGCGGATCGCATTGCGTTCGCGAACCCCGCGGCCAAGGTTTTGCTCGAGGCCGATGACGACAGTGACGTGATTGGACGATCGATCGTCGATTGTTTCGACAACGACAGTGGCGACGGCATCGGCGAACGTCTGCGGCGCGCACAGGCGGGCGACGTGGCGCCGTTCGAGGCACGGATCGTCCGGCCGAATGGCACGCTGATGGACGTCAGCGTGACCGCCGCGCCATTGCCTCTCGAAGGCGATCGTGCCGTGCAGCTCATCGTGCGCGAGATTACCGCGCAGCAGAAGGCCTATCGCGACCTCCGCGACAGCGAAGAACGGCTGACCCTCGCCGTCGCCGGAGCGCTGGAAGGGGTCTGGGACTGGAACCTCGAAACCAACGCGGTCGTGTACTCCAGTCGCTGGAAGCAGATGCTCGGCTATTCGGACGACGAGATCGAGCCGCACGTCAGCGCATGGGAGCGCCTGGTCCACCCGGACGATCGCTCGCGCGCCGACCAGGCGAGCGACAGCGTCGCCAGCGGCGAGCGAGCGACCTACCAGGCCGAGTTCCGGCTGCGGCACAAGGACGGCCACTACGTTCACGTGCTCTCGCGTGGTTTCCCGGTGCGTCGCGAGGCAGGCGGACCGGTCGTACGCATCGTTGGCACGCATCTCGATCTCACCGATCAGAAGCGCGCCGAGGCTGCGCTCCGCGAGAACGAAGAACGGCTGAAGCTGGCGTTCGCGGGTGCGCAAGAAGGCGTCTGGGACTGGAATCTCGAAACCGGCGCCGTCGTGTACTCGTCGCGGTGGACAGAGATGCTCGGCTACTCGGAAGACGAAGTCGAACCACACGTCAGCGCGTGGGAACGGCTCCTCCACCCCGACGACATCGAGCGCGCGCATCAGGTGAACGAAAGCGTCAAGCGCGGGGCCTCGACCTACGAAGGCGAGTTCCGCCTCCTGCACAAGGACGGTCACTATGTCCCGGTGCTCTCTCGCGGATATCCCGTCCGCCGCGAACCCGGCGGTCCCGTCGTCCGCATCGTTGGCACCCATTTCGACCTCACGGAACGGAAACGGGCGGAGGCGGAGCGGGCGCGCACCGAATTCCTCACCCGCCTGGTGTTCGCGCAGGAAGACGAACGGCGCCGCATCGCGCGCGAAATGCACGATCAGTTCGGCGAGCAGCTGACGGCGCTCGCGGTGCGGATTCGAGCGCTCAAGGACGCCTGCTCCACCGACGCCACCGTGCGCGGCCACGTGGAATCGATAGAAACCATCGCGCAGCGGCTCGACCGCGACGTGGATCATCTCGTCTGGGAGCTGCGGCCGACGGCGCTCGACGATCTCGGTCTCCGCGCCGCGCTGGCGAATTACGTCCAGGACTGGTCCGCCCGCGTCGGCATCGCCGCCAAGCTGCACACGTCCGGGCTGCTCGACGAGCGGCTCCCCGCCGACACGGAAACGGCGCTCTACCGGATTGCCCAGGAGGCGCTGACCAACGTCGCGAAACACGCCCGGGCCGCAAACGTCGACGTCATCCTCGAGCGGCGGGCCGACACGGTGCTGCTGATCATTGAAGACGACGGCGTGGGATTCGATCCGGCCGGCGCGGGCGGCGGCGACCGGGGTGTCGGCCTGTTGGGCATGCAGGAGCGCGCCGGGCTGGTCGGCGCGATGCTGGAGATCGAATCGGCCGCTGGCAAGGGCACGACCGTGCTCGTGCGCATGGCGACGCCGGTGCGATCCCAGACCACGTCCGATCATGTCTGAAGCGGCTGGCCGGCTTCGCATTCTCCTCGCGGACGATCACGTGACTGTCCGTCACGGCCTCAAACTGCTCATCGACAGCCAGTCGGACATGACGGTGATTTCGGAGGCCAGCGACGGCAGCGCCGCGATGCAGAGCGCGATCGCGCTGAAGCCGGACGTCATCGTCATGGACATCTCGATGCCCGGCATGAACGGGCTGGCCGCCACGCGCGCACTCAAGCAGAAGCAGCCGAATCTCACAATCATCACGCTGACCAGGCACGGCGACGACGCCTACGTCCAGGAACTGCTGCGCGCCGGCGTCTCCGGGTACGTCCTGAAGCAGAGCGCGCCCGCGGAGCTGCTGCAGGCGATTCGCGCCGCGGCCGCCGGCGGGCAGTACCTCGACTCGGCGCTCACCGCACGAGTAACTGCGAGGCTGCTCGGACGGGCGGACAAGGCCAGCAAGTCAGCAGTGGCCCTCAGCGAGCGCGAGGCGGAGGTGCTCCGCATGATTGCATCGGGCTACAGCAACAAGGAGATCGCCGGCCGGCTGTCCCTCAGCGTCAAGACGGTGGAAGCCCACAAAGCGAATGCGATGCGCAAACTGGGCCTGCGCGGACGGATCGACCTCGTCAAATACGCGGTGTTGCAAGGCTGGCTCGAAAACGCCTGATACCGTATTCCTGATAGCGTATTAGGGAATTCCCCTAGCCGCTCTCACCTTCTTCCCGATAGCGCCCTCACCGCGCACCCGCGTAAAGTCGCAACGGCTCCTCAACCATCCTTTTTGTACGCGGAAAGGAAGTCTGCCATGGAGAACCGCTCAAACGCTTTCGGTCAGCACACCGGAGGGGCCGCCGGTGCCAGCACAGTCCTACAGATCAGAGAAGAGTGGCGTCTCGCGCGCGAAGCGCACAAGGATTTGCAGGTCGCGGGCATGCCGCGCACGAACCTGCTCCTTGTCGGCTCGCCTGGCGCGGTTCGCCTCGTCATGGAAATGCTCTGGCTGGAACTGCGCGAACCGATTCTGACCTGGCATCCGGGGCAGCCGCTCGACCTGCCGACGCCGGGACGCGCATCCACACTGGTACTCCACGACGTCAACAACCTGACGGCCGACGAGCAGCGGGGCATGCAAGACTGGCTCGATCAAACGGCTGGCCGCATTCGCGTGGTCAGCACGACGAGAACGTCGCTGTGGCCACTGCTGAAATCGGGCGCCTTCGACGACGCGCTGTACTACCGGCTGAATACCGTCTGCGTCGACATCGAGGTGTAGCCCGCGCGCGGCCGCTTCCTCAGCCGCATTCACAGTCCGACACACCACCGCGACGGAATGGTCCGCGTTCCGTCGCTCGCCATCTGCCGTTGACAGCGCCGGTCGAACCACGCACTATGCGCCGGACGTCAAAGGAGATTCTGGTGCCAGAGGTTCACCTGCCCCACCTCGACGACGAAGAGGAAGCCGGCGCTGGAAGTCCGCCGGACGCCGTCCCTCGCGCCCGGCCCCACGCGACGCACCAGTCGAAGTCGCTGCTCAAGATTGGCCTCGAAGTGCTGCTGATCAGCACCGGCGTCTTTCTCGGTCTGATGGGCGAGCAGTGGCGGGAACGCGCCCACCACCGCGAGCTGGCCGAAACGTCGCTGCGCCGTTTTCGCGAGGAGATCCTCGCGAACCGCAAGGCGGTGGCGGCGGTCAAGGATTACCACACCACGACCAAGAAGAGTCTGGATGCCTTTTTCGCGGCGGACGCCGGGACCAGAAACACCGACGATGTTACGGTCCGTGGAATACAACCAGCGTCGTTCGAGCGCACCGCGTGGGACCTCGCCCTGATTACGCAGTCGCTGACGTTTGTCGATCCGTCGCTGGCCTTCGCCCTCTCCCGCATCTACACGCTTCAGCAGGGTTATGCGGACCTATCGCGCGGCATTCTGCAGGCGATGTACTTGCTCCCACCGATGAGCGAGAATCCGACCCCGTTCTTCGGCGCACTGTCGGTTTACTACGGCGATATCGTCTATTACGACCCGAAGCTGCTGGAGCTGTACGACGAGATCCTTCCACAGATCGATCGGGTGCTCGGCGAGTCGCCGGCAGAACGGCCGCGGTGAAGCGTGACCACTCGCTAAGCACCACCTCGCCGATCCCGCAACATCATCGGACTGCTTCAACCGCCACGAGCGGCGCGGATTCGAATCTGCGCCGCGCGCTCCCCAATCTACACTGAAGGCATGCGTCGGGAGCTCCGTCCGATGTTGAGGCTCGCCTGGCCGGTCATCCTCGCGGAGATCGGCTGGATGAGCATGGGCATCGTCGACACAATCATGGTGGGCCCCCTCGGACCGGCGGCGATCGGCGCGTCGGGCATGAGCAACTCGATCTTCTTCGCCGTCGCGGTGTTCGGCATGGGCGTCATGCTGGGGCTCGACGCGCTGGTCGCGAGCTCCTACGGCGCGCGCCGGCTCGACGACTGCGTGCGGTGGCTGCAGCACGGTGTGCTGGTCGCCATGGTCGTGGCGCCGACGATCATGCTGATTTTCTACGCCGTGTTGACCACGAGCGCCCATTGGGGTCTGCACCCGTCGGTGCGCGCGCAGGCCCAGCCCTACATGACGATCCTGGGGCTGGGCGCGCTGCCGTTGCTCCTCTACGCGACATTCCGGCGATACCTGCAGGGCATTCACGCCGTCAGGCCCGTCATGATCGCACTCGTGACGGCCAACCTCGTGAACGTGTTTGGCAATTGGGTGCTCATCTGGGGCCACCTCGGCCTGCCGGAGCTGGGAATCAATGGGTCGGCATGGGCGACGGTAGCCGCGCGCATCTACATGGCGGCATTTCTCGGCCTCGCGATCGCGCGTGAGCACCGCAAACGCGGCGGCGCGCACACGCCGTTCGTTTTCGAGCAGGCACGCGTGCGGCGCCTGCTCGCCCTCGGCCTGCCGGCCGCCTCGCAGGTGACGCTGGAGGTGGGCGTCTTCGCCGCGGTCAGCGCACTGGCTGGGACACTCGATCCGGTCTCGCTCGGCGCGCACCAGATTGCACTGAACATCGCGGCGCTGGCGTTCATGGTGCCGCTCGGTCTGGCGTCCGCGGCCGCGGTGCGCGTCGGCCACGCGGTGGGCGCCGCAGACGGGCGGCGCGCCGTTCAGGCTGGATGGACGGCGCTCGCGGTCGGCGCCATCATCACCGGCAGCGTCGGCGTGTTGCTGATCGTCACCCCTACGCCGATGCTCCGCGCCTTTACGGACGACCCACAGCTGTTATCGATCGGCGTCCGCCTGCTGTCCATTGCCGCCGTCTTTCAACTGTTCGACGGAACGCAGGCCGTGGCGACCGGCGTGCTGCGCGGAGTGGGCGATACGCGCACGCCGATGGCCGTGAACGTCGTCGGCCATTGGGCGTTCGGGCTGCCGGCGGGCTGGTGGCTCTGTTTCCGGCGCGGCTGGGGCGTGGTCGGCTTGTGGGTCGGTCTCTCGATCGGGCTGATCTTCGTCGCGGCCGTCCTCACGGTCGCGTGGCACCGCGAGTCGCGGAGGTTCGTACTGCCTGCGACGCCAGCGCCCGCAGTGCGATGAGGCGCGCGAGCCGGCTCTAACCGAAACTCCTGTCATCCGCGGACGGTCCATAGATCGCGGGAACCTTGGCCCCCATCAGGCGGAGGTAGACGGTCATCTGGCCGCGATGATGCGCCCAGTGGTTGATGGTGTCCTGAATCATGGCGTAGCGCGGACCTTCCTGGACGACGTTGCCGCGGGCCTTCAGTTGCCAAGGCGTGTTCAAGTGCTCGTCGTTGGTCTTCTCGAGCGCCGCACGCGCATCCGCCGCTGTCTTGTCGAGCGCCTGCACCAGCGCGGCACTCGTCTTCTTCGGCTCCTGTTTCATCGTCGAGCCGTCCGCCGGCGCCACGTCGAGGTCGTTCTTCGTCACCTGCAGCGCGATCCATGACGGGATGGTCGCGACCATGTCGGCGAGGTAGCCGAAGATCATCGACTTCTCGTGCGGCTTCCAGTCGTACTTCCCTTCAGGGACCTGCTCCAGCGCCCGCCGCGAGCGATCGACCTCGCGATTCAATTCGGCCAGCAGAAACTCATTCAGCTTCATGACATCTCCTGCGACCAATCACACCACAATCTGACGATGCCTGCCACGCGTGGAGGCGCCCGCCGCTACGGCTAAGGTAAGCTGGCTCGGCCGATGCCCCGCAAGCGCCGCGCGTCAGCACCCTTTCTTCGCGAGCACTCACTCAGCCTGACGCTCGCTGGAATCCTGATTGTTCTCCTTCTGATGTACCGGCGATCGGATCCGTCGACGCACCTGGGAGCGCTCTACGGCAACGCGATTGCCGACTGGCTCGGCGTCTTTGTGTTCGTGATCGCGACCAAGTACTTCTTCGAAATCGGATCAGGAGAAAGCAAGCGACCGACGCGACATCTCCATGAGCGGGTCGCCCGGCTCCTGATCAACCACTCGCTGACGATCGCGCTCGCGCTGACGGGCGCTGCCTGGGTCGTCGTGTATGCGAACAGCGACGTGGCTAGCAGATGGGGTCAGGTGATTGGCAACATCGTGTCCGACTGGACGCAGTTGCTGGGCCTGGTCATCATCACCAAATACATGAGGGAGAGGGGTTCCAAGGAAGGACAGTAACTCTATGCCTTGAACGCCAGGCGCTGCGCCTGCTGCTGCGCCTTGAGCACGAGCTCGGTCGCCAGGTAGCAGTGCGCCTGCGTCATCGCGGTCTCGGTACGGTTAAGGACGTCGTTCACCAGCTGCTCGCCATAGGTTAACGGCACCTTCGAACAGTCGATGTAGCGCGTCTCCTTCTGATCGACGAGAAACAGGTGGCTCTCGCCGGGTCGTCCGGCGATGTCGACGTTCTTGCGCACCTCGATGAACCCGTCGGTCCCGAGCACAGTGAGCCGCGTGTCGCCCCACGTCGACAGACCGTCCGGCGTGAACCAGTCGACGCGAATGTACCCGGCACCGGCGTCGCCGCGCACCATCATGTCGCCGAAGTCCTCGAAGTTCGGATACTGCGGAAAGTGGACGTTGCCGACCTGCGACGAGACGACCTCGGCGCGCGTCGATCCAGTGAAATACAAGAATTGATCGGTTTGATGCGAGGCAATATCGCAGAGGATGCCGCCATAGCGCGGCTTCTCGAAAAACCAGGCCGGACGCGTGGCCGGAGCCATGCGGTGCGGGCCAAGTCCGATCGTCTGCACGACGTGGCCGATGGCGCCCGCCTTGACCAGTTCGGCCGCCCGGATCGTCGCCTGATTCTCGAACCGCTCGCTGTACATGATCGAGTAGATGCGGCGCGTTTGCGCCTGCACCCGCTTCACCTCGGCCAGCTGCTCGAGCGTCGTGATGCCTGGCTTGTCGGACATGTAGTCCTTGCCGTGCTGCATCACGCGAATGCCAATCGGCGCCCGCTCGGACGGGATCGCCGAGCTCAATACCAGCTGAATGCTCGAATCCTGGAGAACCTCGTCCTCGGTGCGCGCGAGTTTCGACTGCGGAAACCGTTTCTGGAAATCCTTCACCAGGTCCGGTTCTTTGGCATAGAGCCACACCAGTTCGCCGCCGCCGTGCAGCACGGCGCCGACCTGGCTGTTGATGTGGTTGTGGTTGATGCCGATGACCGCGAATTTGAGTCGCGGCTTGCCGCTCTGCTCCACGCCGCTCCTTCGTGCGGCGGCGACCGTCCGCTCCGTACCACCCGCCGCCAGTGCCGGCAGCGCGGTCGATCCCGCCATCGCCTTCACGAACGTCCGCCGATCGACTCGTCCCCTCGCCATGCCCGGCTCCGCGACCTACAGAGGTTTCTCTTTGCTCATAGCGGCGTGTTAAGTCGACCGGCGACGATGCTGACTGCCACTGAAACAGCCCTAGCCGCCGAAGTTCGTCGACGATCGCTGACCCTGGAACAGTTGCGGGGCGAACACCGACAGGTAGTCGCGCCAATTGAGCCAGGTGTGCGCCCCCTGGCTCTCGATGAACACCGGCTTGAAGCCGTGTTTCTTCAGGAGCTCCACCGTGCTCCGCGTCGTGTCGATCAGGAAGTCCTCTTTCCCCGTGCTGAACCACAGGAGGTTGAGGCCGCGTTTGGTGGCGGCGTTGTCCAGGGCGGCCAGATTCTGTTTTTCCCAAGCCGCGCCGAATGGCGTCGTGGTCTCTGCCGGCGCGGCCCCTCGGGCGCCGCTGATGATCCCGGAGCTGAACACGCCGATGTACCCGAACTTCTCGAGGTGCGGAATCGCAATGTTCAGCGTCTGATTGCCGCCCATCGAGAGGCCCGCGATGGCGCGGCTCTGCCGGTCCGTCAGCACTCGATAGTTCTTCTCGATGTACGGCAACAGGTCGGTCTGGAAGTCGTTGGCAAATGGATCCGGTCCTGATCCAATCCCGGGGTTCCCTTGGACTGCAGCTGACGGAACCGTGCCCCCGAGCGCGGCGCCGGCGCCGTTGACGTGCCCGGCCGGCATCACCACGATCATCGGCTTCGCCTTGCCCGCGGCAATCAGGTTGTCGAGGATGAAGCCGGCGCGGCCGACCGACGTCCACGACTCGTCGACGTCGCCAGCGCCGTGCAGCAGGTACAACACCGGGTAGCGGTCACGATTGCTTTCATATCCCGGCGGCGTGTAGACATGCATCCGGCGGATGCCGCCGAGCGCCGTCGAGTTGTAATGAACCGAGGCGACCGCGCCGTGCGGAACGTTCTTCGTATCGAACACCTCGGAGCCTGGCACCACGGCGAGGCTGTAGACGGTTGTGTTCGTCTGGCTGGTCATCGGATTGCGCGCGTCGACCACGGGCACACCGTCGACCGCGAAGACATAGCGATACGCACCGGCGGGAACGGGACCGAAGGTACCTTCCCAGACACCTTCACCGTTCTTCGTCAACTGGGGTGGCTCCACGCCGCGCCCACCGACCCCAGGGATGTCGCCCGGACTCCGCAACTCCACCTTCCGCGCCTCGGGGGCGAGCACACGGAACGTCACGCGACGATCCGCTTTCACGTCCGGCGAGACGACGACGGGACCGGGAGCCGCACCGCGGCCCTGTGCCGGAGCCGGCGGCTGACCGATCGCCGGCGCGGCGGCGGACACCGACACTCCAGGAACAAATGCCGATGCCGCAAGCACGCCGGCAAGCAGTCCGCCCAACACGATATCTCTCAGCAGCAAGCGACGCTGTGTCATACCGCTCTCCTTCATTAGGGCGGATTGTAATCGGTTTCATCCGGAGCCCCGGCGCAATAAATTACGCGTCGATTCATCGGGGAAATACGGCTAGGCTATGGCTCCAGGAATGGCACACACATGAGGCAGAGACTCCTGGCGATAGGGCTGGCGGGCTGCCTGGCTGCGACCGCGGCGGCGCAGGTGAGCGATCACAGCCTGCTCAATCCGGATCCACAAGACTGGCTGATGTATTCGGGGACGTACAACTCGCACCGGCATTCGCCACTGCGGCAGTTGACCCCCGCGAACGTGACTCGGCTGCAAGCGAAGTGGGTGTACCGGATGGCCGGCCATGACGCGATTCAGGCGGTGCCGATCGTCCACAACGGCGTCATGTACATCTCGCAGTTCAATCGCATCGACGCCCTTGATGCGCGCAGCGGCAACATCGTCTGGCAGTACCAGCGGCCGCCGTTGACGCGCACCCCTCAACGCGGCACCGCACTTTTCAACAATAAGCTGTTCGTCACCGCCGCCGACGGCGCGCTCGTCGCCATCGATTCGCGCACCGGCCACACGGTCTGGGAAACGAAGGTCGCCGGGCCGTGGCGCCTGGCGGGCCAGGCGCCGCTCGTCGCCAAGGGCAAGGTGATCGTCAGCGGCAACACGCCGAGCGGATTCATCCAGGCCTATGACGCCGAGAGCGGAAAGTACCTGTGGACGTGGAATGCCGTTCCGCAGAAAGCGGGGGATCCCGGAAGCGACACCTGGGCCGCCGATTCGTTCAAGCTCGGGGGCGGTCCGGTATGGGTCAGCGGCAGCTTCGATCCGGAACAGAACGCGATTTTCTACGGCACCGGCCAGCCAGGATCGCAATGGGCCGGGGAGGTGCGCGAAGGCGACAACCTCTACACCGACAGCATCGTCGCGATCGATGTCGACACCGGGAAGATCAAGTGGCACTTCCAGAACACGCCGCACGACGTGCACGACTGGGATTCGCTGGAGATGCCGGTGCTGATCGACATCCCGTTCAGGGGGCAGAGCCGCAAGCTGCTGGTGCAGGCCAACCGGAACGGCTTCTACTACGTCCTCGATCGCAGCAACGGGAAGTTCCTGATGGGGACGCCGTTTGTCACCAGAGTGAACTGGGCGAGCGGTCTGACCGCCGAAGGACGCCCGATCCTGACCGTCGGCCACGAGCCGAGCGTGGAAGGGTCGCATACCTGTCCATCGACCGCAGGTGCGACGAACTGGCCATCGCCGGCGTACAACCCCGACTTGAACTACTTCTTCCTCGTAGCGCAGGAAGGATGCGGTCTGGTGATGCGGACGACCGACCGGCCCGGTGCGGGTGGGGGTTATCTCGAGAGTCCGAAGCCGGAAGAGGCGTGGCAGCTGTACGTTCGCGCGCTGGACGCCGCCACCGGAAAGAAGATTTGGGACTATCAGCAGATCAGCTCGTTTCACTACGGCCCTGGCGTGTTGTCGACTGCCGGCGGACTCGTGTTCGCCGGCGAGCACAAAGGACAGATCAGCGCGCTCGACGCGCGAACCGGCAAGTCGGTCTGGCACTTCAACACCGGCGATCTGATCACGTCGTCTCCGATCAGCTACGCGATCGACGGTCAGCAGTACATCGCGATTGCATCGGGCGGCAACATCCTCGCATTCTCGCTGCCCTAGCAGCCCGTGGTGCAAGTCCATCGTCGCACCGAGAACGGCGAGGCGCCCCGATGGCAAGGCGCGACGACTGAGAATATCGGGAATATTTGAAGAAGGAGCAACGCAGCCAGCGGGGATGCATCGCCGTTCGAATGCAGATGGAGTTGCACCACGGGCTGCAGAGAGCAATGAAGCGAATTCTCATTCTGGCCATCGCGGTTGCTGGCGCGTCGTTCTCGTTGAAGGCGCAAGGCGGCGCCGGCCGCGGCGCGACCGACACCGCCGCGGCAAATCCACTTGCCGGGAATGCGCAGGCGATCGAGCAGGGACGAGACATCTACAACCGCACCTGCACGACCTGCCACGGCCCCGACGGTGCCGGCGGCGAAATGGGGCCGGCCCTCGGCGCACCGGCGCGCCGCTACGCGCTGTCGACCGACGCGCAAATCTTCGACGCGATCAAGAGCGGCATTCGCGGGACGTCGATGCCGGCATTCGGCAGCCGCCTGCCGGACACCGACGTCTGGAAGGTGGCGGCGTACATCCGCGGGCTGCGCGGCACCGCGATCGATGCGCCCGCGGCGGGCGATCTCGCCCTCGGCGAACAAGTTTTCTGGGGCAAGGGTGAATGCGGCGGCTGCCATGTCGTGAAAGGCAAAGGCGGACTGATCGGACCGGACCTGACGAACCTCGCCGGCACGCGCAAGACCGCGTCGATTGTCGACGCCCTCACCAAACCGCTGCACAAGGTCTTCGGCGACGGCGGAGCCATCCCGCGCATTCTGATTCCCAACACCACCTATCAGCCCGTGCGCGTGACCAGCGCCGACGGGAAGGTCATCACCGGCGTGTTGAAGAACGAGGACAGCTACTCGCTGCAGGTGATGGGCACCGACAACCAGCTGCACATGTTCGACCGCGCGAAGGTCAAGGTGGTGTACGAGACGAAGACGCTGATGCCGACCGACTACGACAAGCGGCTGGCGCCCGACGAATTCAGGAACCTCCTCGCGTATCTGACCCGGCTGCACGTGCCGGCGCCGGCGGCCCCGGCGGGCCGAGGCGGTGCGGACGCGGCGGCGCCGGCAGCTGACTATCTCGTGTTCGTCGGCAGCTACACGAATCCCACGCCCACAACCACATCGGCCTCCAAAGGGATCTACAGCTTCCGCTTCGACACGAAGACCGGAACGCTGAACCCGATTGGCTTGGCGGCCGCGTCGGTGAACCCCGCGCATGTGTGGGCGCACCCCAACGGGAAATTCCTCTATGCTGCCAACTGGGAAACCAGCGACAAGGCGGTGGGCGACACCGTCAGCGCTTTCGCCATCAACCACCAGAGCGGCTCGCTGGAGCTGCTCAACCGAGTCAGCGCTCGCGGCGATCGCGCGAATCAGGTCGTTGTGGATCCTGGCGGCAAGGTGGCGGTCACCGTGACTTACAACAGCGGCACGGTGACCGCGTACGGCATCGAGGCCGACGGCAAGCTGACTGAAGGCTTCTACACGGACCAGCACAGCGGCGCGCCGCTCAGCCCGCGTCAACCGGGTCCGCGCGCGCACGGTGTGGTGTTCAGCAAGGACAGCCGCTTCGCGTTCGTCGCCGAGCTCGGGCTCGATCGGGTGTACAGCTATCGACTCGACACGAGCAAGCGCACCATGACCCCGTTCGATCCGCCGTATGTCAGCGTCAAAGCCGGCTCGGGCCCGCGACGCCTGCAGCTGCATCCGAACGGCCGATT
>Ga0068863_100004836_pt1 | contig 13268 bp, 16 predicted proteins | sample KBSSwiS62_FD_66596 | JGI IMG/M metagenome (GOLD analysis project Ga0068863, IMG submission 66596) | Switchgrass rhizosphere microbial communities from Kellogg Biological Station, Michigan, USA - KBS Switchgrass S6-2 | ecosystem: Host-associated > Plants > Roots > Rhizosphere > Soil ...
CAGCGCTGCCAATAGCCCAGGCCTGTTCGCCATGGCAGCGCCCGAGATCGCCGCGTCGGTGAAGCTTCGAAGTACCGTCCAGCCTCGCGCGTCGGCGGTGCGCCTGCACACCTCGATCTGGTCCTCGATCGAACGGACGTTCTGAACTTCGGACGAGAAGCGGGCGTAGATAGCGGCGCGGATCAAGGGGCACGCATCTCCGGATTTGGCTGATAGGCGTTGTAGTCCCGTCGCGCCTGAGCTTCGGCAAGGGCCTCAATGATCTGCATGAGCTCAGTCGGCAGAGTGTTGTCCGCCAAGCGATCCTCGTCTTCGTCTGCGCTCGCATTCACAAGCGCATCGTCTCATGTGGTTTTGCGGTTATCTAGGCAGATACGGGGGCAAAGCCGATATGCTCAAGGAAGTTTGAGGAGTTTACAGGAATATCAGAACCTAGAACTTGAGAAAAAATTAGCGTCTGTCGCATACTTGATTGCGATGATGATCTCCCCGGGGCGAGCAAGCTCGGCGGTGCTACCCATCCAGCTGTCGAACAAGGGCGATGATCTGCGCGATGATTTGCTCGCGTGACGCCGGACCGTTGTGCTTCTTGGCGGTAACCCCCTTCTTCTCGGGTTCGGCGTCCCGCCACTGCCTCGTTGAAGTGTAGCGGTTCTTTTGCCGCCAGCTCTCGATTTCGTCTTTGGGGTACCGGATGCGGTTTCCAAGCCGCTCGTACGGTGGGCCGGCTCCGCCGCTGCGCCAATTCGCCAGTGTCTTGGTGTCGATGCCGAGATACTCACTGAGCTCGGCGGGCGTAAGAAAGTATCGGCCCACGATCTTGGTCCTTTGCGTCGTCGCCAGGTTGTCCCGACGTAGGCGGGATCGCATCGGCTCGCGCAGGACTTTACTCATAGTCTATTCCCTCGCCAAGCCCCTCTGATGCCCTGTCAGGCATGGATTTGCGCGAGGTGGTGGGCAGCAACATCAAGGCGGCGCGTGAGGGACGCCGGCTTCAGCAGGATGCGCTCGCCCACGAGGCGGGCATCCACGTCACGTACCTCTCCGGCGTCGAAAACGGCAGGCGCAACATGACGCTCAACGTGCTGGAGCGGATCGCCCGCGCGCTGGGCATGACCGAAGCTGAATTGGTGAGGCGCGACGCACCGGGCGGCTAGGCGCTCGGCTGTGTCCGCCACTGACTCAATGAAGACGTTGGGGAGGTCCGCTGTGCGGCAGAACAGCCTCACGGCTTCCCCGTCACCCTTTGCCGCTTGATGCACCCGCCTTCGGCGTGATTCTTGATCATTACGAAGGGCAGCGCCGACGCGTACCTGCGCTTAGGTCAGCGCCGCACGGAGAGACCTAAGTAGTTTCTCCGCATCCTCGATTTTAGCCAGAAGCTCTGAATCGCCCTTCAGCTCCTGCAACGTCGTCCAAGGCACCTTCTTCATAGACTCCACCGCCGCATCTAGATCGTCGGTGAGGCCGCCAGACTTCGCTTTCTCCGGCGTCCCGAGCCTCAACAACGCGGTGTCGAGATCGCCAGCGTCGGTCAGGAAATTCGCCTTGGCGACGGGATCGGGAAGGATCGCGCGCAGTTTGCGAAGGTCCTTCGAGTTGGTGATCCGCTTGGCGTTTACCTTCGCGACGACCGCGTCCATGACGCTCGGCGTTAGAAGTTTCTTGCTGACACCCATAAGCTCGCGTGCCCAGGTGATTGCTGCGCTTGGGTCGCGAAGGCTGTTGAAGCGTTGGGAGACCTCAAATACGTCCACAAGTTTATCGAGCTCACGGACGCTGATGCCGAGGATGTTGGCGGCGCTCGTCCGGCCCATGAGGTCGACCAGCCGATACGCCACCATCTCCTTCTCCTTGGCGTCCCACTCTTTGCGTTGCCGGTGGATGTAGATCCAAACCCGCAGCCGATCCTCTTCCGTCAGCGTCCTGTCTGTGACCTCGACAGGGACTTGCCGGTAGTCAGCCTTGCCTTGCTCTACCAACACCCTTGAGTTCGACCAGCGACGGTCACCATCGATGATCCGGAATTTGCCCGGCAGATCGGGATGCGGCTCCACCAGAAGGGGCTCGAACAAGCCGCCGTTCGCCTCGATCTGACGCTGCAGCTCCTCATCGACCTTGGGGCCAAGGCGCGGCTGGTTCGGATTCGGCACGACCTCGTCGATGTCGACCTTCGTCCGATAGGTCCTGAGCACCGTGCGATCGAGCCGCCGCTCCTGAAGGTTGACGACATTGTCTCGATCCTTGGGAGCCGGTTGGCTCATATGGCCTCCTCTGGCGCCGGCGCCGTGCCGATGATCGCGTCGATCTGGCCGCGCAATTCGGCGTGGACCTTCTGCGCTGAGCGGATCGCGAGACCCTGGTGCTTCCAAACTCGCTCGTGCGCAGTTTTTTCCGCCACTTGAATGTCGAGTAGCTGCTGTGCGTGCGTCTCAAGCCGCTCGAACATGCCGGCGCACTGATCGGAGGTCATGAAGTCGTAGAGCGCGGCTGTTTTCTCTGCGCGCTGTTGGCTGCTCATCCGAAGGGTGTGCGTCTGAATCATATGCCGGCGCAACATCTCAACGACGGCAACGACGCGAGCGGGATTCGCGACAAGAACGCCATCCTGGAGATGGAGCTGTTTGGCGCCCTGTGGGAACTTTAGGACCGTCAGGATTGCGTGCTCCGCGTTGTCGGCCATCTGGTCGGTGCGCAACTTGGAGACGAAGTCGTTCCGCCAAGCATTGTGGTTCTTGGAATCGTAAACGATGACGCCGCAGACTTGGCCGTTGTGGATGACCGTGTGACGGATGTCAGCGCCGGGCAGGCCCTTCTTAATCCTCTCGAACCGGTCATCCTCGAATTCCGTACGCAGCGTTTCGTAGAGGTCTATCTCGGCGCCCTCGCCAAGTTCCTCAGCTGTCTTCTTCTCCAAGGCACGTTGCAGCTCGCCGACCTTTTCCGATAGCTTCTGCGTCTCGGTGAACGCCTGGGCCTTGGCTGCGCTCAACGCGCTGGCCTTATCGGCCTCGAGGGCTTCCCTCTGTTCTTGCAAAGCCGTCGTTAGAGCCGCCTCCTGGTTTGCCTTGATCGCTTCAACCGCCTGCTCAGACGCGGCGGCTCGGGCCTCGGCGCTCTGTTTGGCGGCCATCGCCGCGTCAACCTGCGCCTTCGCGGCCTGGGATGCATCCGCCGTCGCCTGTGCGACGGCCGTCGCGGTAGAACGCTCCGCGGCTTCCAGTTTCGACTGGAGTGCGACGCTAGCTTCCTGCGCGGCGGCCTTCTCCTGCTCAGCGGCACGGAGTTGATCGGCGACGGCGAGAGCGGCGTCCTCCTTGGCCTGGGCAACCTGGCGAGCCGCCGCCTCGGTCACTTCGGCCACAGCCGCTTGGGCCTTCCGCTCCGCCTCCGCGAGCTTATTGGACATCTCCGCCTGCGCCTGTTCAGCCTCGGCGATCTTGGTCGCGAGCGCCGTTTCCGCGGCCTTGCTCTGCGCATTGGCGGCGTCGATTTGCGTCTTCGCCTCCGTTAGGGCCAAGGCCTTGGCCTCCGCCCGCGCGGCCGTCAGCTTGTCTTCGGTTTCAAGCCGATTTCGCTCCGCCACCTCGGCGGCCTCGCGGGCGAAATTTTCTTTGAGCCTCGCCGTCAGCTCGTCGGCTTGTTGCTTCGCCCGATCCTCCAGGCGCCGTCGAACCTCTTCGGCGCGGTCGTGGGGGATGGGCTGGTCGCACGTCGGGCAGACGTCGCCGGCGGGATGTAGGTGGTGAACAGACGCTACTTGGGCACTGGACATCGAGACCCTCCGGCGAAAAATTCTAGGACCTATTTTTTCCTATTTACTCCCGATGTCAACGCACCAATGATCAAGACGTCGATCCGGACGGTCCGGATTCGCACTTGGAGACTGAACATGACCAAGACCTATAAGCCGGGGCAGTCCGCTCCGCGCTCGGGACAGTACGAGATCGTCGGGCCCCGCGGCGGCGGCACGGGCCAGGAGCGGACGGTGGTCCGCGGCGAACCCCTGCCGCCGACGCAGAAGCCCGGCCAGGGCTTCCAGCTGGTCGATCCCACCAAGAACGGCGCTGGCCGAGGCTAAGTGTTGGGAGGGGGTGAAGCGCGCCGCCCCCTCATCAGCAGCCGCCCAGTTGGGCTACCGCTAAAGCTGAGCTATTCCAATGAAACAACCTCTGCGCACTGGATGAGTCGATGTGGCCTGACAACGAAACAGCGCGCGATTTCCTAAACTTCTCCGGCGTAGCCGATACTGTCGCTGAAATTATCGTTCAGGCTCGCGGCCGCCCGATCTCGATCGGCGTCTCCGGAGCCTGGGGCATTGGCAAGTCCTCCCTGATCAAGCTGACACAGGCGTCGCTGGCGGGCCGGCCTCGCAAGGACGGCGAGCGGGACTTCGTCTTCGTCGAGTTCAACGCCTGGCTCTACCAAGGCTATGACGATGCGCGCGCCGCGCTCATGGACGTGATTGCCGCTAAGCTCGAAGAGGAGGCGAAAGCGCGCGAGACGGCGATCGACAAGGTCGCCGGGCTCATCAAACGCATCCGGTGGCTGCGCGCCGCCAAGCTTGTCGCAGGCACCGCCGCGTCCGTCGCCTTTGGCATCCCCCCCGTCGGTCTGATTGGCGAGCTCTGGGGAATGGGCCAGCGCGCGCTCAGTGGCGGCGTCGACGGCCAGCTGATCAAGGACGCCGAGGGAAAGGTTGTCGAGGCCGCCGAGGCGGCGGGCGGGTTGATCGGCCCGAAGGCCGATAGCTCGCCGCCGAAGGAAATCCAGGCGCTGCGCGACGCCTTTGAGGAAACGCTCGAAGAGCTCGGCGTCACGCTCGTGGTGCTGATCGACGATTTGGACCGCTGCCTACCCGAGACGACGATCTCGACCCTCGAAGCGATCCGGCTATTCCTGTTCCTGAAGAACACCGCCTTCGTTATCGCCGCAGACAACGACATGATCAAACATGCCGTGCGCCGTCACTTCGAGGGTTTCAACGACGATCTGCTGATCACCAACTACTTCGACAAGCTGATCCAGGTGCCGATCCGGGTCCCGCCGCTCGGAACCCAGGAAGTCCGCGCCTACATGATGCTGTTGTTCGTCGAGAACAGCGAGCTGGAGGACGCCGACAAGGAGAAGATCCGGCTCGGCGTCTGTGAGCAGCTTCGTCAGACGTGGCAGGGCAAGCGGGTGGACCGCGCTTTCGTCCAGACCCTGCACGACAAGTTCCCGCCCGAGCTGATCGGCCAGTTCGACACGGCGGACCGCTTGGCACCGCTGATGACCACAGCGTCCGGCATCTCCGGCAACCCCCGGCTGGTCAAGCGCTTCCTCAATGCCCTCGCCATCCGCATGACGATTTCGCGGGCGCAGGGTGTGGGCGTCGATGAGGCTGTCCTCGCCAAGCTCCTACTGTTCGAGCGCCTGGGCGATCCCAAGGCCTACGCCGAGCTGATCGCGGAGGTGAGCGCAAGCGACACCGGCAAGCCCACGTTCCTGGGAGAGTGGGAGACGCAGGCCGCCACCGGCGCGGACCTGGATCTTAAGGCGCCCTGGGACAGCCCATTCGTTCGAGAGTGGCTGACCCTGCCGCCCGCCCTGGCTGACCTCGATCTTCGCGGCGCGCTCTACGTCAGCCGCGAACACGCGCCGCTTATCACACCTGAGGATCGACTGTCCTCGGAAGCGGCCGAGCTGCTTGGCGCCCTTCTTCAGCATCCCGACATGGCCCTCGCCCTGATGGATCGGCTGGTCAAAGTCCCGCGCACCGAGACGACGGTCATGATGGATCGGCTGCTCGAACGGGCCCGGCAGGAGCAGGAATGGGGCGTGCCGCCCATCTTCGAGGCGGCCCTGGCGCTCGCTCAGGCCGATCCCGCTCAGGGCGCACGGCTGGCTGCATTCCTCCGCGACCGTCCGCCAGCGCAGATCCAGCCCAACATCGTCCCGAAGATTGCGGACCAGCCTTGGGCGCCCAGCGTCTTCGACGTCTGGGACAAGAACCCCGTCGCCCGGCCGGTCAAAACAGCCATCAAGAAGCAGGTCGAGCATGGGAACATCTCAAAGTAGCGCGGGCCCGGGCGGTGGCGTACCCATGGTACCGCCCTGGACGCCGCCGCCCCCGCCCCAGTCACCCCCGCCGCCACAGGATGGGGAGCGCGACGGCGGCGACGATGGTGGAGACGGCCGTCAGCCACCGGCCAATCCGCAGGCCCAGCCTGCCGCAGCGCCGCCGGCCGTGGCGCGACCGGTTCCGCTCGCGCCGAGCGGCCGCTTCGGCGGCGCGCGGCGCAGCCTCGGCGACTTCGCCAAGACTGGCGACGGGCGGGCCATGCGCCGTGGCCTTGGTCGGTATGTCAGCGGGGGCTACGGCGGCGCCGACACTGCAACCCGCCGCTTCGGCGGCACTGCGGCGACCGCGGGCGCACTCGATGCGGCCCTGGGCGGCGCCGGCGCCGGCGAGGCTGCCGGCGAGGGCCGGCTCGACCCGGCCCTTGCTAGCGGCAGAAGCGTCGAAGAGGTGATGGACGCGGTGGTGGAGGCTGTCCGCCCGATCGACGGCACCCAAGACGCGGAAGCCGAACGCGCCTCGATCCGCGACGCCTTGTCGGAGCTCCTGACACGGTTTCCTGAAGCCGACTTGCTGAACCTCGAGCCCGAACAGCGCGCCTACGTGATCGAGCGGTTCACCGCCATCGACGTCTTTCGCCGCGTCGACCTCGATCTAGGCAAGACGCTGCGCGACAAGGCCCCGTCGGCGATCACCGCGCTCTCGCGGCTCAAGCAGGTCAAGGACTATGTGAAGGAGACAGTCGCCGCCGCCTTCCGCAAGATGCGCGAGGCCGGACGATCAGTCACCTCCGGCCGCGTCAACCAGATCGTGCGCGATGCGCTTCGAGAGACCTTCGAGGTTTTCGAGGGGTACTCGGAATGAGACTGATCTGCGGCCCCAAGGCCTTCCTCGACGCCAACTCGATCGACGACACTCTGCCGGTCGTCCTCTATGGCCATGCAGGCGGCCCCAACCGCGGCAGCGCCGGCGCCGCCGCGCTGCGGGAAATCCTGCGCCTGAAGCTCGACCCGAGCCCGCGTGCCTGGGACTTCCTGACGATCGCCCTGTCGGTGATCGCCGCCGATGTGAGCGGCTACCGCGACCAGAGCCCAGACGGCTGGACGCGGGATTTCGAGCTCGACATCGCCGTCGCCGAACCTGACCTCTGGAGCGGGCTGGCCAATGACCTGGCCCGCGCGCTCGCCTTCCTGACGACCGACCGCTGGCGGCTGCGGTTCCATGCCGGCGGCGTGCTGCCGGCCCCGCCGAAGCCCGCCTGGCGACCCGCTCAGCCCAGCGCCATGCTGCTGTCGGGCGGCATGGACAGCTTGATCGGGGCGATCGATCTTGCGGCCGAGTGGCGTCCCTTTGCGGTCAGTCAAACGGTGCGCGGCGATGCGGAGAAGCAGGTGGACTTCGCCCAGCGCATCGGCGGCGGTCTCGCCCACATTCAGCTGAACCACAACGCCGAAGGGATCGGCGTGAAAGAAGACTCCCAGCGCGCCCGGTCACTGATCTTCCTGGCCTTCGGGGTCATCGTCGCCACCGCGACGGAAGCCAATAGGGCTGGTACGCGTGTGCCGCTTTTCGTCTGCGAGAATGGGTTCATCGCCGTCAATCCACCCCTCACGGGTGCGCGGCTGGGGAGCCTCAGCACCCGCACGGCCCACCCAGAGTTCCTCGCGCGGCTGCAGGCGGTCATGGACGCCGCGGGTCTAAACGTCGAGCTCCGCAATCCCTATCGCGCCATGACCAAGGGCGAGATGCTGGCGAACTGCGGCGATCAGGCCATCCTTAAGGCCGAGGCGGCGCGGTCCACCAGCTGCGGACGCTTCCAGCGGTTTAACTACAAGCACTGCGGCCGCTGCGTCCCTTGCCAGGTCCGACGCGCCGCCTTCCTACGCTGGGGCGAGGCCGACAGCACGGCCTATGTCTACGACAACCTGGGCAAGGACGATCCGGACTACTCCGGGTTCGACGATGTCCGGGCCGTCCGCATGGCGATCGCGGAGGTTGAGGCGAACGGCCTGGACGCTTGGCTCGGGCCGGCTCTGAGCTCTCCGCTGATCACGCATCGCGCGGCGCTGAAGGATATGATCAGACGCGGCTTGGAGGAGCTTGCCGCCCTCCACCGCGTCTATGGTGTGAAGTGATCGATTTCCATTGTCATCTCGACCTCTATCCCGATCCACAGAGCGTCGTCCGAACCTGCGTCGATCGCCGGCTCTATGTGCTGTCCGTGACGACGACACCCTCGGCCTGGGCCGGCACCAAGGCGCTCGCGGTCGGCGCGGCCCGCATTCGCACAGGCCTGGGCCTGCACCCGCAGCTCGCCCACCAGCGTAAGGGCGAGCTTCCCCTGTTCGACGAACTGATCGTTGAGACCCGGTATGTTGGCGAGGTGGGCCTGGACGGCGGCCCAGAATATCGCGCGACTTGGTCGGACCAGGTGGCGGTGTTCAACACCGTCCTGCGCACCTGCCAACGCGTCGGCGGACGAATTCTCTCCCTGCATAGCCGCCGCGCCGCAACGCCGGTGTTGGACGCTCTGGCGGCTCACCCGGGCGCTGGCTCACCTGTCTTCCACTGGTTTTCTGGCTCGAACCGGGAGCTTAAGCGCGCCCTTGAGGCTGGATGCTGGTTCAGCGTCGGCCCGGCGATGCTGGCCAGCGAAAAGGGTCGCGCCTTAGCTGCTCAGATGCCACGAGAGCGCTTACTTACGGAAACCGACGGCCCTTTCGCTCAGATTGACGGTGCGGCCGCCGCGCCTTGGGATTGCGAGAGGGCCATCCGGCAGTTGGCGCAGATGTGGGATGAGACAGAAGCTTCAGTCCGCGCGCAGCTTGGCCGAAACCTGAAAGCGCTCGTGGGAGAGCGCTAGCGCAGGCCAACCGGACCCAGCTTCGGCCCGTGGGGAAGATGCCTTCACGGTCAGGGCGTTGGACGTGCCCATTTCGCCTGCGCTCAAAATCCACTAGCGGCGCACATCATACAAATGGGCTTCGATAGCCCTTTGGACGATCTAAGCTTGCAGTATCGCGCCGGTGGTCCTCTCTTAGCATCCATAGCGTAGATGTCGGGGGGCAATTACGTGGAAGAGGCTCTGCTCAATAAGCTCGGCGAGGATCGGATCACATCCCGCCAAGTCGACGAACTCATCGGTCTTGCACACGGCTTGGCCGCGGACGGTGATCTCAACCAACTCGAGGTCGAGTTCCTCCAGAAGTGGTTGGCAGCGAACCTTGCCGTTAGCCAGCAACCGCTGATCCGCACCTTGTACAACCGGATCAATGCCGTTCTCGCCGACGGCGTCGTTGACGAGGAGGAGAAGAGCACGCTTCTCGACACGCTCAACAGCCTTTCCAACCGCGACTTTGAACTCGGCGAGGTCATCAAGCCTGCATCGTTGCCGCTGTGCGATCCGGCCCCCACGCTGACCTTCGAGGGGCGGGTCTACTGCTTTACCGGCACGTTTATCTTCGGACAGCGGAAGGACTGCGAGAGAGCTGTCGTTGAGCGCGGCGGCCTCGCAGGCTCCCTCACACAGATGACTGATGTGCTGGTGATCGGCGCCTACGCGACTGACTCGTGGAAGCACTCCACCTTCGGCAACAAGATCATGAAGGCCAGCGCCTGGCGGGATGAGGGACGACCCATTTCTATCGTGGCGGAGCAGCACTGGTCTGCCCACCTCTGACTGGCGACGGCCCCTACCAAGGTCCGCTTGCGGACGTCGTGCCAAGGTCCGCTCATGGCGCACCCCTGACGCGTAGGATGAGGCTCAGGTATCTGACCTCTGGGCGAGGGCTACCTCAGTGGAGGTGGCCATGCGCCAACCCGACATGTTCCGAGTCCCGACGAAGCCTTGGAATGCAGGTCGCATTATCGGCCCGAAAGCGCCGCTAAAGCCGAAGCACATCTGGGCGATCCGCCAGCAGCTGAAAGCCAGCGGCCGGAAACGCGACCTGGCGATGTTCAACTGCGCGATCGACGCGAAGCTGCGGGCCTGCGACCTGGTGAAACTGACAGTGAGCGACGTGGCGCCGGGTGGTGTGCTGCGAGCCCGCTCGACCGTTATCCAGCAGAAGACGGGACGCCCTGTCCCGTTTGAGATTACCGAGCCAACCCGGGAAGCGCTGGCTGCCTGGCTGGCCGTGCGCGGCCGGCGAGCTGACGATTGGCTCTTCCCGAGCCGCAGTCGCTACGGCGACCACATCACCACACGCCAGTACGCGCGCCTGGTCGATCGCTGGGTGAAGCTCGTCGACCTGGAGCCCGGTGCCTACGGCACGCACAGCCTGCGGCGGACCAAGGTCGCGCTCGTCTACAAGAAAACCGGTAACCTGAGGGCCTGCCAGCTATTGTTGGGCCACCGGAAGCTTGAGAGCACCGTGCGTTACCTTGGCATTGAGGTGGATGACGCGCTCGAGTTGTCGGAGCAGCTCGAAATCTGATGCGCAGCGGAGGGGCGCCGTCGGTCCCCTCCCGACGTCAGCAATGGGTGGTTAGCTGCCGTACGCTCCGATCTTCAGTCCGGCTTCCACCCGGCCGATCCAGGTCGTGATCGCCGGGAAGACCGAAAGGTCGAACCCGCCGTCACCGGCCATCCGCGTGTAGGCGACAAGAGCAACATCCGCCAAGGTAAGCTCCTCGGAAGCCATATATCGGCTTTCTGCGAGCCTCCGCTCCATGAGGCCAAGCGCCTCCTCACCCCGCTCCAGCAGCTTGGGGTCGAGACTTTCAGCGGAACGTTTCAAATAGGCGAGCTGAAACCGGCGGACGGCTATGTAGGGCTCATGGCTGTATTGCTCCCAAAACATCCACTGGAGCATGTGGCCGCGCTCGAAGCGATCTGCGGGGATTAGCGACGATCCATCCGCCAGATAGAGGATGATCGCATTCGACTCCGAGAGCACGCGTCCGTCGCCGAGCACGATGACCGGGACTTTGGCCACCGGATTCAGTTTCCGGAATTCCGGGCTGCGCGCTTCTCCTGCGAGGACGCTAACCGGCTTCCAGATTATCGGAATCGCCAGGAAGTCAGCGACCCATTTCACTTTCAGGCAATTGCCCGAGATCGGATCGCCATAGACCGTGATCGCGGGCTCCATCTGGCGTTTCTCCTTCAGGTTCGGCGCTCCTTATGAGTTCTCGCCGCCTAGCCGTCACGTCCGCAAGGGGTCGCTAGCGGTAGTTGGCGGGGCTCCAGCTTCCAGACGTTTCTGGCCCCGACCCCGGAAGCGGAAATTCCAACCGCCGCAAGGGGTGGATCGGAATCACCCGCTGCCAGTCGGAGGCAGGAGTTCGTCCGCTCGTTCGATGAGCATCGCCGCCCCGGCCGTCTTCAACTCTTCACGATCGCCGAAGCCCCACAGCACCCCTATTGTCGGAACGCCATGCATTGTCGCGGCGATGACATCGTGCTTGCGGTCGCCCACCATGCACACCTCTGCGGGCTGCAGGCGCTCGGCCGCTAGAATATGCGCGATAAGCTCAGCCTTGTTCTCGAAGCGGCCGTCGAGTTCCGCCCCGTAGACATTCGCGAGCAGGGGCGAAAAGCCGAAGTGATCAACCACGCGACGGGCGAACGCCGTGACCTTGGCGGTGCAGAGAAGCAGACGCGCACCTCGCCAGAGGTGAATCTTCAGGGCGTCGAGGACACCTGGATATGCGGCCGCCTGGTAGAGCCCCCATTCGGAATATCGCTGCCGATAGAGCCGGACGGCCTCTTCCACGTCTGCGCTTCTCTCAAAGAAGTGGCGAAAGGTTTCCCTAATTGGCGGGCCAATCACCCACCTCATGTCTTCGGCGGCGGGCGGGTGGATTTCGAACGCGGCCAGAGCATGCCGATAACAGGCGATAATCCCGGACGCGGGATCGACAAGCGTACCGTCCAGATCGAGGAGAAGCGTGCTGCGCGCTCTAATGGGCATGGGCAACCTTAGCCGCCGAGAGCGGAAAATCCGAACGTCACTTCAGGGTGGATCGCGGAAATCAACGCGGGTCCCACGCAAACTCTATGCGGTTGCCTCCAGGCTCACGGATCATGAAGTGAATTTTGGGGCCTTTGCCGGACGGCTCAGGGGCAAATTCCACTTCCACCCTCGGCCACCGTGAAACTCGCTCGAACAGTTCGATGAGCCGCGCTTCGGAAGGCACTCTAAGCGCGAGATGGTGTAGCCCGATGTTGCGATGGCGATCGAACCCCACGCTGCTTTCTCGATCCCGGACCTCCCAGAGCGTGACCACACCAGCACCGTCACTGACGAACGCAGCCGGGTAGTCAGGCTTACCGCCAGTCTCCTTCCAACCCAACGCATCCTTGAAGAACGCCAGAGACTCTGCGAGCGAGAACACCGTCAGGCCAACGTGATCGATCCCGCGTGTTGGTTGTTCACTGTTTGACATCCCGCACCTTTAGGTCAGCGAGAGCGTAGTTGGCAGCAACTTAGCCTTATGCTCCAAGCCTGACCGTCCCAACGTCAGTGACGGGTGGAAAGGCGACGTATGGTTCCTCCGGCAGCGTAAGCGATGAGTTCGTCTATCCGAAGTTCGGATTGACACGGCGGAGGACAACGGATGCGTCTCTGATGACTTCAGCGCATCCGAGTACGAAAGCCTCGTCAGCTTGGACCAGAGTGGCAATTTCAGAGAATCGCCTTCGAAGAAGAAGGCTTCGTCAGGACGCTTGATGCGGAACGGCAACGCATCAGCGTCTGCAAGGAGTAACTCGTAGCTGCGTCCATTTCCGTGCTTCAGCACATTTATGGCGAGCGCAAACCAATTGAACCTCGCCAAGAGCGTCGCCTCGCGTTCGCGTTCGAGGACACGCCTCAGAGCGTCGAAGCCGTTCCGCCCTCCGAACGAGTCCTGCAGCATGGCTTCGAAGATCGAGAACATTCCGACGGCCATGATTGCCTTTTGGAGCGCGATCATCTGCAGGTTTTTCACGGCCACGGTGGAGCCGCTAACCCCCAACTCCGCGCCGAGTTGATCTTGGAGTTCAGATAGCTTCATGAGTGCAAAGCTCGCGGATCGGTCGACTAGTTCGGTGAAGGCGTGCATCCGAAAAGGATGGCAGTTCGTGTGACGTCCGCAACGGGTCGCGAGCGCCCGTCAGGCCGCCGACAAGCTGACCTTCGCGCGGGCCGTTCGGGGTGGTTTGCAGGCTTTCGCAGTTTGCGCGCATGGTTTCGCGCATGAAGGTCGGGGATGAGCGCGATGC
>Ga0068863_100004839_pt1 | contig 13260 bp, 11 predicted proteins | sample KBSSwiS62_FD_66596 | JGI IMG/M metagenome (GOLD analysis project Ga0068863, IMG submission 66596) | Switchgrass rhizosphere microbial communities from Kellogg Biological Station, Michigan, USA - KBS Switchgrass S6-2 | ecosystem: Host-associated > Plants > Roots > Rhizosphere > Soil ...
TAGCCTTCTCGACCGGTTCTTTTTTACCGGTGGCGAGATCGTAGCGAGCGAGGTAGTTGAATTCACCGCCGTCATTGCTCAGGTAGTAGAGGTACTTGGACTGGACATCGAAGTCGGCGGGAGAGTAGTTCGCGTCCCCCGTGTGCTGGGAGATGTGTTTCATCTCCTTGGTAGAGACGTTGTAAAGGTAGATATCGGAGTCGGCGGTGGTGTTGGGCTTCTTGAAGGCCAGCCACTTCTCGTCGCGTGACACGGAACCCAGCTCGTAGCCGGTAGTGTTTTCGTAGAGCAACGTTGGCTGGAAGGTCTTGACATCCATTTTGTAGAGGTCGAAGAACTTTGGATCGCGCTCGTTCTTGCTGATGTAGAAGGCGGTCTTCTCCTGGTTCCATCCCTCGAAGTTGGCTTTCACTTTGTCGCCAGGAGTGAGGTCGCGCTCGTTGCCGTTTTCGATGATGTAGAGATGATCGTTTTCGTTCCCGCCTTTGTCATAGCTGTAAAGGAAGCGGCCGTCGGGAAGATAGGTGACGGCAAACGTGCTCTCCTTGGTGGATTGGGTAAGCTGCTTCGGCTCTCCTCCTGTTGTTGGAACGGCAAAAACGTTGTAGATGCCGGTCTGGTTGGAGTGATAGAGGACCTTTTTGTTGTCGGGCGAGAAGTCGGCGCCACCCATGCGAATGGTTTTCATGAACTGCTCAATGGTGTACTGCTTGGCGGCGTGAGCAGCGGGCTGGGACTTGGTGGCGGCGTTCTGAGCCGCCAATGATGAGGCTGCAAGGGTAAGCGCGAGCGCGAAAACAGGCACGCGGGACAAGCGAATCTTCATTTGTGCTCTCCAGAGCCGGCGATCCGCCGGGATGGGACAGAGTTCCCCATCGATGGTACGAAGCTGAAATGGCGATAGTTCCGTAAATGGGCCTTAGTCATGGCGCACTTGCGGATTGGAAAGCTACCACAAGTCAACGTGACGGCGCTCACATAAGCAGCAAAGTACGGTTGCTAGCCTCGAAGTAGCCAGGCAGTTTGGCTATCCCGGCAGAGCGAACCTGACAGGAGTGGGTCCGTCCTACCGCGGGGGAGGGTATCCCGCGTGTTAGATGTACTCCTAAAGTTCGGATCGAATCGTAATCACGGCACTTCGTCAGCCGCCCCACATTTCTGCCTCAATTCCTTAAATCACGATTCGCGCACAGATGCGCGTGTTGGCACTGCCATTCTCGAATCCACGTGGCGTGAAGTTAACGATTCATTTTCCGGTGGAAGTGGGCAGGAGGAGTAAGCGATGCAAGGGTTCCCAGCCAAGGCAATACCTCCATCCGACGATCGTAGATGGAAGATCGTGGATGGAACGATGCGGCGACATGGACATGAGCCGTATGCGCTGATCGAGGTCCTGCACACAGTGCAGGAAACCTTCGGGTTTCTGACGGATGAAGCGCTGCAGTATGTGGCGGTGTCGTTGCGCGTGCCGTACAGCAAGGTCTATGGGGTAGCGACGTTCTACCACTTTTTCTCGATGAAGCCCCCGGGAAAACACACGTGCGTGGTGTGTACCGGAACGGCTTGTTACATCAAGGGCGCAGGCTCACTGCTCAAGGCCGTGGAAGAGACGGTGGGCATTCAGCCGGGAGAGACGACACCGGACAAGCAGGTTTCGCTGGTTACAGCGCGATGCCTGGGAGCTTGCGGACTTGCTCCAGCGGTGGTCTTCGATGGCGAGGTAGCGGGAAAAGTGACAGCCGCGAAGATGAAGGAACGGGTTGCAGGCTTCGCTGTGCCGGAAGTCGAGCCGGCAGGAGTTGGCGCATGAACCACGACGATCTAAACAATATCGCCCTGAAAGAGCAGCAGGCGAACATGAAGTACGAGCACACGATCAACGTGTGCGTGGCCGCAAGCTGTCTCTCGTCGCATGCCGACCAGGTGAAGACGGCGCTCGAGCAGGAAGTGAAGGCACGAGGCAAAGAAGAGTGTTGTCGCGTGAAGGGCGTCGGCTGCATGGGACTGTGCGCAGCGGGTCCGCTGGTATCCGCCGACAAGAGTCACAAGATGTTTCAGTCGGTGACGGCGTCGGATGCAGGGCCAATTGTCGATAACGTTCTGGCGGAGAGGCCGGTGCAGTCGGCAATCGTGCTGGATCCGAAGCTTCCGTTCTTCACGGGCCAGAAGAAAATCGTGCTGGAGAACTGCGGCGAGATCGATCCAGAGAGGATTGAAGATTACATCGCTGCAGGCGGATACGATCCGCTGTTCCAGGCGCTGACGACGATGTCGCCGATCCAGGTGATCGAGCAGATATCGAAGAGCGGATTGCGAGGAAGGGGCGGAGCGGGATTCCCGACAGGATTGAAGTGGAGCACGGTAGCGAAGGCAAAGGCACAGAAGCTGAAGTACGTGATCTGCAACGCCGATGAAGGGGATCCAGGGGCATTCATGGACCGGTCGGTGCTGGAGAGCAATCCGCACCGGGTGCTGGAAGGAATGGCGATCGCGGCCTATGCGGTCGGCGCGAGCAAGGGATACATCTATTGCCGGGCGGAGTATCCGCTGGCGGTGAAACGGCTAAAGCTGGCGATCCGGCAGGCTGAAAACGCAGGCGTGCTGGGTAACGAAATTGGAGATACACGGTTCAGCTTCCGAATCGAGGTAAGGCTTGGAGCCGGCGCTTTCGTATGCGGTGAGGAGACGGCGCTCATTTCGTCGATTGAAGGCAATCGCGGAACGCCAAGGTCGAGGCCTCCGTTCCCGGCGCAGCGCGGACTCTGGGGCGAACCGACACTGATCAACAACGTGGAGACGTTCGCGAATATTTCTCCCATTATTCGTAACGGCGGGCAGTGGTTTGCGAGCATCGGCACGGAGAAGAGCAAGGGGACCAAGGTATTTGCGCTCGCCGGCCGGGTGAGCAACACGGGGCTGATTGAGGTCCCGATGGGACTCTCGCTGCGGGAGATCGTTTTCAAACTTGGCGGCGGGATTCCCGATGGGAAGAGGTTCAAGGCGGTACAGACGGGCGGACCGTCGGGCGGATGCGTCCCTGAGCAATACCTCGACATGGCGGTGGACTACGAATCGCTGGCGAGCGTGGGATCGATCATGGGCTCGGGCGGCATGATCGTGATGGACGACACGAGTTGCATGGTGGATGTCGCCAAGTACTTCATGGACTTCTGCATGTCGGAGTCGTGCGGCAAGTGCGTTCCCTGCCGAGTCGGCACGGTTCACATGCTGGACGTGCTGAAGAAGATCACGGACGGCACGGCGAACAGCGAAGACCTAGCGTTGCTGGAGCGTATTGCCGAGGTCACGAAGTTCACGAGCTTGTGCGGGCTTGGGCAGACGGCGTCGAACCCGGTGTTCAGCACGCTTCGATACTTCCGGGACGAGTACCTGCACCACATTGAGAATCACGACTGCAAGCCCGGTGTTTGCGAACTGGCAAAGAAGACGGTGGAGGTAGGCGCATGAGCACAGCCGGCATCCAGATCAAGACATTACAAATCGACGGCCAAGACGTGGGTGCACGAGAGGATCAGACGATTCTCGAAGTGGCGCAGGAAAACGGGATATACATTCCGACGCTATGCCACGTCGATGGACTCACCGAAGTCGGCGCGTGCCGGGTGTGCCTGGTGGAAATCAAAGGGAGCCCAAAGTTGCTTCCAGCCTGCGTGACCAAGGTGCAGGAAGGCATGGAGGTCGTCGTCAATAGCGAGCGACTGAACGCGTATCGCAAGGTGATCGTCGAGATGCTGTTCAGCGAGCGCAACCACATCTGTTCGGTGTGTGTGACGAATGGTCATTGCGAATTACAGACGCTGGCACAGAAGCTGGGAATTTCGCATATCACGGTCCCGTATCGCCATCCGCGGATGAAGGTAGACGCTTCGCACCAGCGCTTCATGCTCGATCACAATCGATGCATCCTGTGCACGCGTTGCGTTCGCGTGTGCGATGAAATTGAGGGCGCGCACACCTGGGACGTCGACGGGCGTGGCGTCTCGTCGCTCGTGATTACGGACCTGAAGAGGCCATGGGGTGAAAGCGAAACCTGTACCGCCTGCGGCAAATGCATCCACGTTTGCCCGACAGGCGCGCTGTTTGAAAAGGGCAAGTCGGTGGCGGAGATGTCGAAGCGACGCCAGTTCCTGCCTTACCTGACGCTGATGCGGGAGGGACACCAATGAGTAAAGTGAAACTGGCAACAGTATGGCTCGACGGATGCTCCGGATGTCACATGTCGCTGCTCGACATGGATGAGCAATTGATTGCGCTGGCGGAGAGGATTGACCTTGTCTACGGGCCGCTGGTGGACTTCAAAGAATTCCCGGAGTGGGTAGATGTGACGCTGGTGGAAGGCGCGGTAAGCAGCGAAGAGGACTTGAAGAAGATCCGAACGATTCGTGCGCATACCAAGGTCCTGGTTTCGATGGGCGATTGCGCGGTTACGGGGAACGTTCCTTCGATGCGCGAGTTGTTTCCGCTGAAAGACGTGCTGCATCGCGTGTATGACGAGAACGCCACGCTGGACCAGCAAGTACCACAGCTAGAGGTTCCGAAGCTGGAGCGGCATGTGCGTCCGGTGCACGAGGTGGTGACTGTAGATGTCTTCCTGCCGGGGTGTCCACCGCCGGCACAACAAATTGTGCAGGTCGTGACGGAATTGCTGGAAGGGCGCGTGCCGGAATTGGCCGAGGCCCGGTTCGGCGCATGAGGGATTGATATGCCAAAACTCACCATCGAACCAGTTACTCGCATCGAAGGCCACGCGAAGATCACGCTGATCCAGGATGAACATGGAGAAGTCAGCGACGCGCACTTTCATGTAACCCAGGTACGCGGCTTCGAGAAGATCTGCGAAGGGCGGCCATTCACGGAGATGCCGGCACTGATGGCGCGCATCTGCGGAATCTGTCCGGTCAGCCACTTGATCGCTTCGGCGAAAGCCTGCGACGCGCTGCTGGCAGTGCGGATCCCGGAAGCAGCGGAGAAGCTGCGCCGGATCATGCACCTGGCACAGTTTGTGCAATCGCACGCGCTGAGCTTCTTCCATTTGAGTTCGCCAGACCTGCTGCTGGGAATGGATGCGGACCCGGCGAAGCGAAATATTCTCGGCGTGCTCGCGGCGAACCCGGCGATGGCACGCGACGGGATTCGTTTACGCAAATTCGGGCAGGAGATTATTGAGCTGCTCGGCGGCAAGCGCATACATCCTGGGTGGATCGTGCCGGGTGGGGTTAGCGAGCCGCTGACGGTGGAACGCCGAGACAAAATACTACTGGATCTGCCTGAGGCGAAAGAGATCGCTCAGCGCACGCTGAAGTGGTTCAAGGGAACGATGGAGAAGTATCGTCCGGAGATTCGGACGTTCGCGAACTTCCCTTCCCTGTTCATGGCGTTGGCGAACCCGCAGGGCGCACTGGCGCTCTACAAGGGCTGGATGCGCTTCATCGACGCGGACGGGAACATCGTTGCGGATCACATCGATGGGTCCGATTACATGCATTACATCGGTGAGGCGGTGCAGCCAGACTCTTATCTGAAATCGACTTACTTCAAGCCGATGGGATATCCGGAGGGCATGTATAGAGTGGGACCTCTGGCACGACTGAACATGTGCAAGCACGTTGGAACGCCGCTGGCGGACGAGGAGTTCGCGGAGTATCGCGAGTTGCAGCGCAACACGGTGTGGAGTTCTTTCTACTACCACTATGCGCGGCTCATCGAATTGCTGTTTGCGGTCGAGCGAATCGAGCTGCTGTTGAACGATTCGGAAATTCTCAGCAAGCATGTTCGGGCGTTCGCAGGACCGAACAACTTCGAAGGAGTTGGCGGGGCGGAAGCACCGCGCGGCACGCTGCTTCATCACTACAAGATTGACGAGAACGGACTGATTACGTCGGCAAACCTGGTGATCGCTACGGGACATAACAACATGGCGATCAACAAAGGAGTGCTGCAGGTAGCGAAACATTTTGTGAAAGGCACGAAGATTGAAGAAGGAATGCTGAACCGGGTTGAGGCGGTCGTGCGCGCATTTGACCCATGCTTGAGCTGTTCGACCCATGCGGCCGGACAGATGGCGCTGCAGATCGAACTGGTAAACAGGGACGGAGAACTTATCGATCGGATTCGGAGGAACTAATGGCAAAGATTCTTGTAATCGGATACGGGAACCCGTTGCGTGGAGACGATTCCTTCGGGCATCGGGCAGTCCAGAAGTTGAGAGAGTATGTAACGCTTCGCGAAGTCGAGTTCGTGGAATGCCAACAGTTGATGCCTGAACAAGCGGAAGCGGTGTCCAAGGCAGAACTGGTGTTGTTTGTGGATGCCGATATGGATGGGGTCGCGGGAACAGTGCATAGCAGGCGAATCCTGCCGGAGATTCGCAAGAGCGATGCGCTGGTTCATCACCTGGACCCGGGAGCGTTACTGGGACTCTCGAAGGCGCTCTATAAACGGACGCCGGAATCGATGCTGATGACCGTGACCGGGGAATGCTTCGGATACGGAGCACAGCTGAGCACCGAGGTCGCCAAGGCGTTGCCGGGAGTGGTTCAGCACATGAAAGAAATGATCATGGAGAAGTGCGGCGAACTGACACACGCCTAACCTTCCCAAGGAGACACGAAAGCCGCTCGATGTGAGCGGCTTTTTGTTTGGTCAGGAAACTACTTTAGATTTTTAAGGTCCTTTACGACGTCATCGGGGCGCCAGTCGTTGCCGTTGTAGATTGCGACGATCTTGCCGGAGGGATCCAAGAGCGCAGTTCGAAGGCTGTGAATGATCTGGTCCTGCTCTTTGCTGTAGGACAGGCCGAAGTAGTTGGCGAAGTCTCTTGTATCTTTTGGCGACGCTGAGCCGAACTGCCAGTGCGAGAACGTGGGGTCGACGGTTGCAGCGAAGCTTTTGCCATAGTTCTTCAGCACGGGCGCGGTATCGAATTCGGGATCGATACTGATGCTGAGCATCTGAAGTTTGTCGTAGAGCGCGGGGTTATCCTTCTTCAGTTCGCGTGCGACTAGTCCGAAATTGTCGCTCATACGGATGCAATAGTCCGGGAGCGGGCAGCGGGTGTAAATGAATGTGAGGAGGAGGGGGCGTCCGCGCAATTGGCTGAGCTTGACCTGTTTTCCGTCCTGGTTGCCAAAAGTGAGGTCGGGAGGGATATCGCCAATATCGGGGATGTGCATGGGGCTGGTACTGGCTTCGGGTGCTGTGCCGGTGGAGGTCAGCGTGACCTTTTCGAGGTAAGCACCCTCGGGATCCATGACTAGAGAGGCAGTGATGTGATCGCCCGGCTTGGCCTGACGCGCGACCCAATCCTCGCTGACCGTGTAGTCCATGGTCATGGCCTTCATGAGCCCGGGGATGTCCTTGTGAGCAATGGTCAGTTTTTTCTTGCCGCTGTCGACGGCGATGACTTTGCCATCGACATCGTACTTGCGGAATTTATCGCTATTGGAGCGGCAGGCGGATATGAGGAGAGTTGCCGCCAGCATGATGGCGAAACCGAACTTGGCTTGAACTTTCAGTCGGGAGAACATTTGGCCACAGTTTAACCGCGAGCGGGACGGGAGACAATCGGAGTAGGGGCGCTTTTGAGAATGCGCCCCCGAGCCTTAGTCCTTTGAGGGATCTTCGACGAACTCCATGAGGAAACCGAATGGGCTTTCCTGGCGCGACTTGGGATGAAGGAAGAAGACAGTAGTACCGCGCGAGCCGGGACGGGGCGCCTTGTCGATGATGTTGAAACCATTCTGCTTGAGGTAGTCGAAAGCGGTTTTTGCGTCCTTGACCCGGAAGGCCACGTGAGCGAAACCTCCACGGCCGCCACTCTTCTCGATGAGCTTCTGGACGGGAGACTCGGCGGACATCGGTTCGAGCAACTGGATGAGGTTGGGACCGTCGCCAATCTTGAGGAGAACCTCACGAACCTGGTCGCTGCCGCCGACTTCTTCGCGATGAAGGACGCGAAAACCTAGAGCGGAGTAGGCCTGTACCTGGGACTCCAAGGAACCCTGCGGGACTGAGATTGCTACATGGTCTACGAAAAGAATGCCGGGAACTTCTTTTAACTCCTGGGGAACGTCGTTATGAATGGACATTAGTGCTCCTGGCGAAAACGCGCGAGTTGCGCGCATATCCATGATGAGCCGCGGAGATGCAGGAGGGCAAGAAAATCAGTCAGGAGCGGCCGAGTTCGTGCTCACAGATATCGACGAGGGAGCAGCCGCATTCGCGACACTGTTTGAAGTTCACGCGGCGGTCATTCATCTCTGAGAGTTCCTGTCCCATGAGGCGAACTACTTCCATGCAGAGTAGGGGCTGGGTACGGAGGAATTCCTGGAATGCTGCTGCTTCGATGAAACCGAGCGTGCAATCGTTCTGGCAGGTGGCGGTAAGGGCATAGGGTTGCGAACACAGGGTGGCAGGCAAACCTATAGCGGTGCCAGGGCCGAGGATGCGCTTAAAGATATCTTTGCCGGCGTCGATGGTCATGGACACCCGGACCAGACCAGAGCGGACGATATAGACACCCCGGCAGGAGTCGCCCTGCTGTACGGCAACCTCGCCCTGGGCGAGATTCAAAACGGAGGAGATCGGAGCCAGGGCTTCCTGCAACTCGAGCGAGAGTTGAAACGGGTTGCAACCCTTGGGTTCGTTGAAATTAACAGTCACGGAATCCACACCGGTCTATCTGACTGATGGATAGAGTAAAGCGACATCGCACATCTGAATGTGACCTACATCACAAACGCCTGTGAAGTAATGTTTAGCATCTTCAGTTGCTTGCAGGAGCACGGTTTACACTCTCCTCATGCGGTTACCGGCGTCACTGCAGGCAGGAATCAGCAAGCTGTCCGAGGGGGTTGAGCGCGACACCCTGAGGAAGGCGGCTGAACGGCTCACGGTTGTGTACCGGGGGCACGAAGCACCGAAGCCTTTCTCGTCCGATGCCGAACGGATAGCGTACCTGGTGGTCCGGATGCCGGCTACTTTTATGGCGGTGAATGCTGCCATTGCCTCGACGATGGAGAGCATGGCGGGATGGATTCCGAGGTCGATGCTGGACTTGGGTTCGGGTCCGGGAACGGCAATGTGGGCCGTAGCGGATGTGCTCCCTTCTATTGAAAGTTTCGAAGCGGTGGAACGAGAGAGCGGCCTCATCGAGATGGGGCGACGGCTCGCGGGAGATGCGTTCTCAGCGACATGGACGAGTGCGGATTTGCGAAGTTGGAGTCCCGAACGGCGTTACGAAATCGTGGTCGCGTCCTACTCGGTCGGAGAGCTGGGGCAATCGGACCGCGAACGACTGATCAAGAGAGCCTGGGAGGTTTGCGACGGAGTCCTGATGGTGGTGGAACCGGGAACCCCGAAAGGCTTTGGCGCAATCGCAGAGATACGCGATCAACTGATTGGGTTGGGAGCTCACTTAGCGGCACCCTGCCCACACCGGTTGGCATGCCCAATGCGTGATGCCGGGGACTGGTGTCATTTCGCAGCAAGGGTCGAACGAACGTCCGAGCATCGCAGGCTCAAACAGGCGGAGCTTGGGTACGAGGACGAGAAATTCTCGTATGTAGCCGCCTCTCGAATTCAACCTGCCCCGGCGCTTGCGCGGATCGTGCGCCATCCGCTTCGCCACAGTGGACATTCCAAGCTGCAGCTCTGCACACCGGAAGGATTGCAACAGGTCACGATAACGAAATCGCAGAGGGAAAAGTACCGTGCGGTGAAGCGTGCGGAGTGGGGATCGGCCTGGAACTGGGACTAGAGGGGCCAGCCCAAGGCTTCGGCGATTTGTTCGCCGAGCACCATAGGATCGAAGGGCTTCGAGAGAACGGCAGCAACGCCGAGCTCAGCAAAACGCTTACGATCCGCACTTTGAACTTTGGCCGTGAGAAAAATTACCGGGATGCTGGAGGTGGCCGCGTTGGACTTCAGCATGCGTAGCGTACTCGGACCGTCCATGTCGGGCATCATGACATCGAGGAGAATGGCGTCGGGCATTCGTTCTTCGGCGATGCGCATACCTTCGGTGCCTGAGCTGGCCTGAACCACACCCCAACCTTGCACTGCCTCCAGGCTCATTGCCGCGACTTCGCGGATATCGCTTTCGTCATCGATGATGAGGATCTTACGCTCGGCCATTTTCTATCCCCGTCCGGCAGTTCGAGCCGGCAACATCTGGGTAAGCAACGTTAGCACGTGCTGCTCGAAATCGTCTGGAGCAACGCGTCCCTTGGTAAAGAATTCAGTTCGTCCGACGGTGAGACGCGATTTCTCGTCCTGGGTGAGGTCGCGGCCGGAGTAAACCATGACGGGCAGGTCTTTGTGTTCGGGGGACTGGCGGAGCCATTGCACTACGGTGAACCCGTCGCCGAGAGGCAGAATGAGATCGAGGACGAGCAGATCCGGCTTGGACTGCATGAGCATCTGGATGGCTTCGCGGCCTGACCGAGCTACGGTGGCTTCGACGCCGTCGCGCTGCAACATGTACTTGAGCACGCGCGAGAGATCGGGATCGTCCTCTACGACGAGAACACGAGTCTTGCCGGGGCGACCGCGTAAGGCGTCGCTGAGAGCTTTGAAGAATTGAGATTCCTCAAGCGGCTTAGTGACCCAACCGGCAATGTCTTTCTTGGAGTGGTCGCCATTGGGTGATTCTCCGGGACGAAGAACGCTGAAGATTACGACAGGGATGTCTTTGGTTGCGGCATTGCCCTTGAGGGCATCGGTCACCTGCCAGCCATTCATCGAGGGCATCACAAGGTCGAGGACAATCAGGTCGGGATGTTCCCGCTCGGCGAGTTGAATTGCCTCGGGTCCTGTGCCAACGGTCATCACACGGAAGCCGCGAGCTTCGAGAAGGTTACCAACGACCTCGCAGACGGCAGGATCGTCGTCGCACACCAGAACGCTGGCGCCCTGGTGATCATCGGAGGTGTTAACCGGGACCGGAGTTTCGACGAGTGGCAGGTCGATAAAGAAATTGCTACCTTGCCCCGGGATGCTTTCAGCCCAGATTTTGCCCCCGTGCTGCTGGATGATGGTGCGGCAAATAGCGAGGCCGAGACCGGTACCGCCCTTTTCGCGGGAGTCGGTGGCGTCGACCTGATGGAATCGCTCAAAGATCGATTCGAGCATTTCCTGTGGGATACCGCGGCCCTGATCGGCCACTTTGAGGTGAAGAGTTTCAGAGTCAGCGGTGGCCGAGAGAGTTACTTTGCCGCCGGGCGGAGAAAACTTGATCGCATTGCTGATCAAATTCGTGAGTGTCTGGATGATCCGATCGGGATCGACATTGACCTTAGCTTCGAGAGGATGAACTTCCAGGAGAACGTCGTTCTTCTCGCTCATCGCGCGCATGACGTCGACAGCCTGAGACATCAGCTCGCCAATCCTGACTTCGCGCTTCTGCATGGCGGCGCGTCCGGAATCGATGCGCTCGATATCGAGAATGTCGTTGATCAGACGTACGAGTCGATCCGTGTTACTCACCGCGATATCAAGCATGCGCTGAGCCTTGTCAGGGAAGGTTCCGACTTTGCCGCCTGCGAGTAATCCGAGGGCTCCACGAATTGAAGTGAGAGGGGTGCGCAATTCGTGGCTAACCACGGAGATGAACTCGTTCTTCATGCGCTCGATCTCACGGCGTTGCGTGACATCCTGGAAGGTAAGCACGGCGCCGGCAATGGCATTGTCTCCCCGGATGGGAGCGCCAATGTACTGGACGGGGAAACTGGTGCCGTCCTTCCGCCAGAAGGTGCCTTCGGCGAGAGTTCGAAGACTGCCTTCGACGAGAGCAGCAAAGATAGGGGTTTCGTTCTGCGGAAGCGGAGTTCCGTCAGCTCGAGTGGGATGGAGCGACTGGAAGACATCTCGTCCGACTAATTCCGATGAACGATAGCCGAGCATTCGTTCTGCGGCCGCGTTCACGAAGGTGATGCGATAACGAAGATCGATCCCGATAATTCCTTCGCCAGCGGATTCGAGGATGAGTTGAGTCTGGCGACGGAGACGTTCCGCAGATTCTTCGGCGCGTTTCCGTCCCATGAAGTTGCCTATCTGACTGGCAAGGGAACGAAAAATTCGGAGCATCTCAGGATCGGGAACGGCGGTTCGGCGAGAGGCGAAGTTGATTACGGCGATGATCTGGTCACCGAACGGAATGGGAACCCCGAAGCCGGTGCTGAGTCCCATCTTCAGGGATTTGGCTGTGCGGAGGAAGGAGCCTGCGTTGTTCAGGTCTGGCAGCAAGACGGCATCGGCGAGCTTCCAAACTGTACCGGGCAGCCCTTCCCCGAGTCCGAGGCGGAAACCGACACTGAATTCATTCGCGTTGGTATCGGAGATAGCCGAACTGTGCCAGTGCTCGACGAGCGCTAGATTTCCGAGTTCCTTGTCGACACGCCAAACTTCGCCCAGGTCGTAATCCATTTGCTCGCCGATCGCGGCGAGTATCCGGCTCATCGCGTCGGGAAGACTTTGAGAGTCGGCGAGAACGGCGGTTACCGAAGACTGCAAAGCGGAACGTCTCTCCAGTTCACGGCGTTCGCTGATGTCGCGGGCATTGATAACGACGGCGCGAAGATCGGGGTCGTGGATCAAATTGTTGGCGAGGATCTCTACCCATCGATACTCGCCGAGTGGGCCGCGCAGCCTTAGCTGCAAGGGAACGGCCATCCCCGGAACAGACAAGGTATTCGTGAACGATTCCTGCGCTTGCGCGAAATCGTCGGGATGAATGAAATCGAAAACGTTCTTTCCGGATACTTCGTCGGGCGTGTAGCCGATGATTTCTTCGACGGCAGGGCTGACATACAACATGGCGCCGGAAGGTGCGAGCATGGCGACGATATCGTTGCTGCCCTGGATGAGTGCACGGAAGCGGGCCTCCGCCTGACGCAGGCGCTCCTGGGAAGCCTTACGTTCGGTGATGTCGGTGGCAATTCCGAGATATCCGCTGACGATCCCGAACCGGTCGCGCAGGGCGGTCACGCTCAGCAATATGGGGAACCTGCTTCCGTCCTTGCGGATGTAGCTCCACTCGTTTTGATCGACGCCACCGAGTCTCGCCTTGGCGACGAAAGCTTCGAAGCCGGGTTCGACGTGGGTTCCCAATTCCGCGCTCAGTACTTCTGCCCTGGCTTTGATCTCATCCTGATCGTGGATGACGATAGGTGAGCATTTGCCAATCATCTGCTCTGCGCGATAACCGAGCATGCTCTCGGCGGCGCGATTGAAGCTGGTGAT
>Ga0068863_100004845_pt1 | contig 13254 bp, 14 predicted proteins | sample KBSSwiS62_FD_66596 | JGI IMG/M metagenome (GOLD analysis project Ga0068863, IMG submission 66596) | Switchgrass rhizosphere microbial communities from Kellogg Biological Station, Michigan, USA - KBS Switchgrass S6-2 | ecosystem: Host-associated > Plants > Roots > Rhizosphere > Soil ...
GAGATGCCTGCTTCGCGTCGCGCTAGCGCGTCGACGTCAAGAACCGCGCGCGATACTCCGAGGGATTGATCCCGAACTGCTTCTCGAAAGCGCGCCGAAACACATCGGCGCTGCGGAAGCCGACCGATTCCGCGACGCGCTCGATTCCACTCGAGCGCGCGTGGAGTCGCCGCCGCGCCTCGTCGAGCCGCAGACGGCGCACGAGAATCGCGGGGGAGCAGCCGAAGTTGACGTGGCACTGCCGGCTGAACTGGCGCGCAGACACTGCCATCTTTTCGGCCAGCGCCTCGACGCTCAGGTCGCGAGCGAGATTTGCCGTGATATGCGCGGCAAGCTCACCGAAGCGCTTGCGAGCCCCGGCCTGGAACCGAAGCGGCTCGGAGAACTGCGCCTGACCGCCGTCGCGCTTCACGTAGACGACGAGCTCGCGCGCGACCGCGAGCGCGGCCGCGGAGCCTAGATCTTCCTCGATCAGCGCGAGCGCGAGATCGATGCCGGCCGTTACGCCCGCTGCCGTATAGAAGCGGTCGGATTTCACGAACAGCTCGTTCGGCGCAACGTCGAGCGCCGGAAACTTCGCCGCCACATCGGCCGCGAAGTTCCAGTGCGTCGTGACTCGTCTGCCGTCGAGCAGCCCCGTCGGCGCGAGGCCGTAGATGCCGGTGCAAACCGACGCGACGCGCCGAGTCCGTGGCGCGACGCGCTTTATCCACTCCGCCGCCCTGCGGTTGATGTCCGCGCGGCGCAGCCCGATGCCGCCCGGCACGATCAACGTATCGAGCGCTGGCGCGTCGGCGATCGTCGCGGCCGGCACCAGCGTGACACCCGACTCGCTGACGCACGCTCGGCGGCTCACGCCGACCGTCACGACGTCGTAGGCCGGACGCGGCGTGCCGCGCTCTGGGGCGAGCCGCGCGCAGGCGAATGCCTCCGCAGGGCCGGTGAGGTCGAGAGCCGTGACCCCGTCGAAGAGGAAAAAGCCGATGCGCTTTGATCTGCTCATACAGCGCATCTTGCCATCGGATCGTTGTCCGAAAGGACAACTATCCGACGTTTTCGGACATCGGGCGCCGACTGCTCGGCGAAAGCTAGTTCGCGGCGAAGCTGGTCGCGACGACCGTGAGCTCGCCGACCGGTGCGATGTGCGCCTCGAGCAAATGGCCGGCCTTCGTCGTGCCGTCCGAGGAGCCGACGACCATGTGCACGTGCACATACGGCTTGCCGTTCGGAGACGAGATGTCGCCGATCAGCGAGACGATTTCCGTCTTGTCCTTGATCTCGATTCGCTTGAACGCGCCGACCTCCGGGTCGCCCCAGCCGAGCAGCGCGCCCGGGGCGAGGCCGCCGATGCCGGTAATGTGGCCCGACGTGATCTTGTTCTTCGCGACGAAGTCGTAGATCCCCGTGAGGATCTCGTCGCCCGTCCCGAAGCGAATCTCGAACACACGCCCGGTGGCAGTTTTTTCCTCGAACGCCATTTTCGGCGCGAGGCCCGTCTTTATTGGCGGCTGCGACACGAAGCCTTCGGGAAGCGGTCCCTTCGGTGTCGGGGGCTGGGCGTGCAGCGCGCTCGATGACGACATGGCCAGCACGCCCACGGCGCACAGGGTTGGAAACCATCGGTGATTGATGCTCGAGATCATTTGTGTGCTCCTCGTGTTACGGATGGCGGCAGCCGATGCTATCGCAATTGCTTATTCGCTCGCGCGCGATGACCGCCAAAGACTAGCCGACGCGCGCTCCGCGCCCTCGACGAGCGCGGCGAGCTTCTTGTAGGCGATGCCGGGATCGACGCGGCTGAAGCCCGCAAACGAGCCGAAGCCACAATCCGTGCCGGCGAGCACGCGCTCGCGGCCGACGATATCGGCGAATTGCACGAGCTGTTGCGCGATGAGCTCGGGGTGCTCGACGTAGTTCGACGTCGACGCGATGCAGCCGGGAATCAGCACCTTGTCCTCGGGCAGCTTCGCGTCACGCCACACCGTCCATTCGTGTCGATGTCGAGGGTTCGCCGCCTCGAACAGAATCCCGGTTGGCTTGGCCTCGAGGACAATCGACAAAATCTTCTCGAGCGCGATGTCGTGATCGTGCGGCCCTTCGTAGTTGCCCCAGCAGATGTGCATCCGCATCGCGTCGGCAGGGATATCGCGCACGGCGTGGTTCAGCGCTTCGACTTGTTGGGCTGCGCGGCGCAGGAACTCCTTCTCGTCGAGCTCCTGAAACCCGGTGTGCCTCGCCATCGCGAGGTCCGGGCAGTCGAGCTGTAGCACGAAGCCGGCCGCGGCGATCGCGTCGTACTCGGGCTTCATCGCGGCCGCGACCGCGTCGACGTAGGCGTCGTGCGTCGGATAGTAACGGTTCGACTGAAAAGCGGAGATCACCCCGGGCGACGCCGCGTTCATGAACGCGCCTTGCACGGAGTGGCGGTCGAGCGCCGCGCGCAGATTCGCGATGTCCTTCTTCATCGCCGCGCGATCGACGAGCTCGACGGGCCCGACGCAGCCCGCGCGCTTGAACGCATGCGTGCCGATCATCCGCGCCATCGCCTCGCGAAATTCGGGATACGGCGCGACGTCGAGATGCGGCGGGCGCGGGTAGTGACCGGCGAAGCCCGAGAGCCGGTCCTTGACGTAGGTCGCGTAGCCGACCTTGCCCATTTCGCCGTCGTTCACGACGTCGATGCCGATCTCGGCTTGCTTCGCGACGACCTCGTCCACCGCCGTCTCGACCTCGCTGTCGAGCGCGCTCTGGTCGTATGGTTCGCCGTTCTCCTTCTTATAGAGCAGCGTGACGAGCGCATCCGCGCGCGGCAGGCTACCGACGTGCGTCGTGAGGATTCGGTCCGTGCTGCGGTGCATCGTCGCGGTCCCAGGATGGCCGTCGCCGTGGCAGCCCGGCGACGAGCTGTCCTTTTCCGCGCCGTAGGAGCTTGTTCACGGGCAAGCGCCGCGGGCCGGGGAAGTGACCACGTTCGCGTCCGTCACCGAATCGCGCCCGTCGAGCCCCGGCCAATGCTGCGAGCCAGAGCTAGACGGGATCTCTGGTACGTGCCGGACTCACGAATGAGAGCCGCGCTTTCTCCTGGGCGTTGAAAAGCTCGTTCTTCATGGCTTCGACGGCTTGGGTGACCGGAAGCGCGCCCTTCATTCCCATCCAGAACCGATCGGCGGCGCCGGCCTCGACTATTCGCGAAGTCTCGCGCGCGCCGACCCTGACATGGAGCACGCATTCGGTTCCGGACTTATCGAGGCGAATGATCGTGCCGTCGAGTTGCGTGATCGGTCGGGGGGAGTCAGTTGGGCGGGCTTTCATCGCGCGCAGCTTACGGCATTTCGTCCGGAAAGAACGGGATTTCGGCTCCGGGCTCGCGGGCCGGCCACCGGCAAGGGCGCGGGTCGGCTCTCAGCGGCAGCGAAGATCCCGTCGCTTCGACGTGCGCACGAATTTGACGCCTCTCCCGGGGCCATGATCTAGTGCCGCGCGGGGCCACAGGGCCCTGCGGGAGCACAAGCCGGTGGTGAGAGGTCGTGCGTTCGAACGCTGGTCGACAGCGGCTGCGGCCGTTGCGACGTGGCGGAGTCGTCCGCGATGACGGCGCGCGAATCGCTCTGGGCGAGGATCCAGCGGCTGTTCTTCGGTCCCGACCCGGGCGCGGGTCGCGCGCCCGCGAGCCGCGCGGGCGACGACATGCCCTACGAGATCCTGCTCGAGGGACGCGAGCCGATCGAAGCCTGGAGCGTCTGCACGGTGTGCATGAACGCGGATCGAACGGCATCGGTGCAGCGTCCCCGCTGGCGCTGCTCGGATTGCGGCACGGTAGCCGATCACCAACAGCCCATGCCGCAGTATCTCGATGAGAACTCGCTCGAAGTGCTCGAGCGAAACTTGCGCGAGTGGCTTGCGGTGAAGGGTATGCGGCCGGCTTACAAGTCGCTCCGGTCCGCGCGCTTCAAGTGCCTCATGACGCTGAGTCGGCGCAGGTTCCCGGCGCCGGCCGCGCCCTAACGAGCGCAGAGTCGCCGATGCGCGCGCTCGCCGATCGACTCGATCATCTCGTGCTCACCGTGAGCGACATCGGTGAGAGCCTGCGCTTTTACGAGCGTGCGCTCGGCTTCGAGCGCGAGCTGTTCCGCGGACCGCAAGGGCAGCCGCGATTTGCGCTGAAGTTCGGACAGCAAAAGATCAATCTGCAGGATGGCAGCACTGAAACGCCGACGAAGGCGAAGCAGCCGACGCTCGGCGCCGGCGACTTCTGTGTGATTGCTGCGATCCCCCTCGACGACGTGCTCGCGCATCTGCGCGTGATCGGTATCGAGATCGAGGCGGGCCCGGTCGCGCGTCGCGGCGCGCTCGGCCAGATGCGGTCGATCTACTTCCGCGATCCCGACGGCAATCTCGTCGAGGTCGCCGAGTACACGCGATAGCGCAGGGCCAATAACGCGAGCAGCCCGGCCACGTCCCACCAGTCGAGCGCGCCGCCACCGCCACCGCCGCCACCGCCCGCAGGCGTAGCGCTCGTTGTGCTGCTCGGCGCGTCTTGCACTTGAACCATGACCGTCGCGTTGGCGCTTCCGCCGGGACCGCTGCAGCTCAGGTTGAAGGCAGACTGCGTTGCGAGCGGCGTCGTCATCTCGTCGCCGGCGAGCGCCTTCTTGCCGTTCCAGCCGCCGGACGCGGCGCAGTCGCTCGCATCCTTGGTCGTCCAGCTGAGCTTCGCCGCCGCGCCGGGCGCTACGGTGCCGGGAGTCGCGTTCAGCGTGACGGTCGGCTCGGGGTAAACGATCGTGACGTTCACCGAAGCGCTGGACGTGCCACTCGGGCCCGTGCAGACGAGATCGAAGGTCGTCGCGTCGGTGAGCGCGGAGGACGTCTCCGTACCGGTCGGCGGCCGATTGCCCGTCCAGCCTTTCGACGCGGTGCAGGCCGTCGCGTTCGTGCTGCTCCAAGTGAGCTTCGCGGCGGCGCCGTACGCGACCGTCGCCGAATCGACGCTGAGCTGAACGGTCGGCGGCGGCGGCGGAGGCGGGGCGGTGACCGTCACGGGCGCGTTCGCCGTGGCGGTGCCGCCGATGCCGGTGCAAGTCAGCGTGAACGTCGTGTTGGCGGAAAGCGTGCTGCTCGGCGCGGTGCCGCTCGTGGACAGGTCTCCCGACCAGCCGCCCGAGGCGGTGCACGACGTCGCATTCGTGCTCGTCCAAGAGAGTTGGGTCGTGCTCCCGCTCACGGCGGTCGTCGGCGTTGCGGTCAAGCTCACGGTGGGCGCCGGCACAACGGTCACCGTCTTCGTGTCGCTCGCCGTGCCGCCGGTGCCGGTGCAGCTCAGCGTGAACGTCGTGTTCGCGGAGATCGCGCTGCTCATCATGTTGCCGTTCATGGACTGCCCGCCCGACCAGCCGCCCGAGGCGCTGCATGAGCTCGCATTCGCGCTCGTCCACGACAGTTGCGTCTTGGCTCCCTTCGCAATCGCGGTAGGATTCAGCGCGAGGCTGACGGTGGGTGCCGGGACTACGGTGACGGTCTTCGAGTCGCTGCTCGAGCCGCCGACGCCGGTGCAGGTCAGCGTAAACGTCGTGTTCGTCGCGAGCGCGCTGCTGGTTTCGCTGCCACTCGTGCCTTTGGAGTCCGACCAACCGCCCGATGCGCTGCAAGAGCTCGCGTTCGTGCTCGTCCAGGAGAGTTTCGTCGTCGCGCCGCTCGCAATTGTCGCGGGATTCAAGGTGAGGCTCACGGTCGGCGGCCCCACGACGGCTACGGACTTCGCGTCACTCCCGGTGCCGCCGGGGCCGGTGCAAGTCAGTGTGAACGACGTGTTCGTCGAGAGAGCGGCGCTGGTCGCGCTGCCACTCGGCGCCTGTGCTCCGGCCCATCCGCCCGACGCGGTGCACGACGTCGCGTTGGTGCTCGTCCACGACAGTTTCGTGGTGCCTCCGATCGCTACGCTGCTCGGGGTCACCTGCAGCGATACCGTCGGGGGCGGCGTAGGCGCCGTCTGCGTCGTCGCGCTCGCGGCAGCCGACTGCGGCGATTCGTTGCGGTTCGGGCTCATGCGGTCGAACGCCGTCACCGTGTAGGTATACAGCGTGTTCGCGGTGAGGCCCGTGTCGGAATAGGCGATGGAGGTGGTGCTGGCGATGGAGCGCCCATCCCGCAAGACGTTGTAGCCGGCCAGTCCCGAGCCCGCGTCGCTGGCCGCACGCCAGCTGAGATCGATCCGGCTGCTCGACTGCGCCGCTGCCGCGAGCCCGGTTGGCGCGGTCGGCGGAACCGAATCGGCCGGCATCGGAATCTGCTGCTGCGGCAGCAGAACCGGGCGGATCGCGGCCGTCCAGACTTGGTAGCCGAGCGCGCTGAGATGGACGCCGTCGGAGATGAAGTAGTCGGCAATCGGGGTGCCGCTCGAATTGACCAGACGCGACGCGGTGTCGATGTACGTGTAGCGCGCGTCGGTTGCGCATAAAGCAGCCAGCAACTGGTTGGCCGTCGCCTCCGCCGCCGCAAACTGAACGCGCGCGGGCGAGTATTTGATCGAGATCACGTAGACGCGCGCATTGGGTAGTGCGGCCGTGATCCGGGCGAGGATCCCCGCCATCCGATTCGCAACGTATGTCGGCGACTGGCCGCTGACGATGTCGTTGTCGCCTTCATAGATCACTACGGCGCGAGGCTTGTAGACCAACACGATGCGCTGGAGGTAGTAGTCGAGATCGTCCGCCGTGCTGCCACCGAACCCGCGCGCGATGATGTCGAGCGGCGCGAGATCGGTTTGGATCGTCGTCCACCCTACGATCGTGGAGCTACCCGTGATTACGACGGAGCCGAGCGGCGGCGGGTGCGCTCGGTCAGCTGCCTCGTAAGCCTGTATCTGGCCTTCCCATGGGTTCTGCGCGAATGCAAAACGCGGCTGGAGCAGCGCGCCGACGAGCGCCGCAGTTACCAGCAGCAACGAGCGAACCCCCATGTGGATGCCCGATCACACCGTCGCCGGAAAATTTCGCCGGCGCCGTGCGACCCTATTTTTATTCGTCGAAGGGCACGGTCATCATATCGTTTGGCACTCCGGATGCTAGTCCGAAGTGCACACGTGCGACTCACCGTATAATTTGCGACTTTCCCTTAGGCGAACGAGATGTCAGACCCGCGGACGATCCTGACCGAGCGGCTCGAGGCCGCCGTCGTTGCCGCGTTCGGAGCCGAGCACGCGCGCCTCGATCCGATGGTCCGGCGCTCCGAGCGCGCCGATTACCAGGCGGATCTCGCGATGGGGCTCGGCAAGGCTCTCAAGTTAGCGCCGCGCGAAGTCGCTGCGGCCGTCGTCGCGAAGCTGGATCTGCACGGCATCGGCGAGCGTGTCGAGATCGCCGGGCCGGGCTTCATTAACATAATACTGAGTCGAGACTTTCTCGAGCGCGAGACGCTCGCTCTTGCCGGCGACCCGCGGCTGGGCGTGCCGCTTGCCACGAGCCCCGACAAGGTGATCCTCGACTACTCGGCGCCCAACGTCGCGAAGGAGATGCACGTCGGCCACCTGCGCTCGACGATCATCGGCGATGCGCTCGGCCGAATTCTCGAGGTGCTCGGCCACGAGGTCGTACGCCAAAACCACGTCGGCGATTGGGGCACGCCGTTCGGGATGCTGATCGAGCATTTCGTCGATCTCGGCCAGGGCGAAAAGGGCGGCGCGGATGCCGGCGTCGGCGAGCTCAGCGCGTTCTACCGTAACGCGCGCGTGAAGTTCGATCAGGATCCCAAGTTCGCGGAGCGCTCGCGCAGCCGCGTCGTGCTGCTCCAGGCCGGAGACGCGCACACGCTTGCGCTCTGGCGCGAGCTGATCGACGTTTCGAAGAAGCACTTCAGCGACAACTACGACCGACTCGGCGTGCTGCTCCGCGACGAGCACCTGCGCGGCGAAAGCTTCTACAACTCGATGTTGCCGGAGGTTGCGGCGGAGCTCGAGCAACGCGGAATCGCGACGATCGACGATGGCGCGCTCTGCGTCTTCGTGCCGGGCTTCACGAACCGCGAGGGCGAGCCGCTGCCGCTGATCGTTCGCAAGCAGGACGGCGGTTACGGCTACGCCGCGACGGATCTCGCCGCTCTTCGTTACAGAACGAAGACGCTGCACGGCACGCGGTTGCTCTATGTCGTCGGCACGCCGCAGACGCAGCATTTCGCAATGATATTCGCGGCCGGCGAGCTCGCCGGCTGGCTGAAGCCCCCGGCGCGCGCGGAGCATGTCGCGTTCGGCTCGATTCTCGGCACCGACAAGAAGATGCTGAAGACGCGCGCGGGCGACACCGTCTCGCTCGCGGCGCTTCTCGCCGAGGCGATCGAGCGGGCCGACGCCGAGACGGCGAAGCGGGATCCGACGCTCGATCCTGCCGCCCGCCGCGCGCTCGCTCCGAAGATCGGCATCGGCGCGGTCAAGTACGCGGACCTCGCGAACGATCGGATCAAGGACTACGTCTTCGATTGGGATCGGATGCTCGCGGCCGAGGGTCGGACCGGGCCCTACCTTCAATATGCGCACGCGCGAATCCATTCGATCTTTCGCAAGGCGCAGGAAGCCGGCGTCGCGGCTGCAACGGCACAGGCGCCCGTCGCGCTCGCAGAGCCCGCGGAGCGCGCACTCGCGCTCGAGTTGCTCGGCTTTGGCGCCGCGGTGCTCGAGTCCGCGGACACGCTGAAGCCCCACCGCCTTGCCGGTTATCTCTACGATCTCGCGGCCGCGTTCACGGCGTTCTTCGAGAATTGCCCCGTGCTGCGCGCGCCCGACGACAAGGTGCGCGAGTCGCGGCTCAAGCTCTGCGCGTTGACCGCGAGCGTGCTCGCTCGCGGGCTCGGTTTGCTAGGCATCGACGCACCGGAGCGGATGTGAGGGCTCGCGCGCCACGGGGCGGTCGCCGTAATCGTCGGCCATCCTCGACGCAGACATCGGTGCAGCGGCGTGCTTCCATCAACAAGAACGACAAGAAGCTCGCGAAGGTGACCGAGGTTTGCCTCGCGCTGCCCGGCGCCGAGCGACGCTTAAGCGGCAGCCATGCGACGTACCTCGTCCGCAAGAAGGTGTTCGCGTATTTCCTCGACGACCATCACGGCGACGGGATCGTGTCCGTTTGCGTCAAGTCGGAGCTCGGCGAGAACGTGGATCGCGTGCGTCGGGATCCCGAGCGCTACTACTTGCCGGCGTATATCGGGCCGCGAGGTTGGTTCGGGCTGCGGCTCGACCGCGGCCGCGTCGATTGGCGCGAGGTGGTAAACGTCGTAGAGCGTAGCTACCGCCTCACGGCGCCGAAGACGCTCGCCGCCAAGCTCGACGCGGCCGCGAAGCCTCGCCGCGGCGCTTGAGTCGCGAGAGCGGCTCGGCCGTCGCGCGTTGAAAATGGCGCCACCGCAACCACTTGCTTGTGATGGAGGGGCGGCCACCGCGATAATCCCGCCCGCGAGAAGCCCCGGCGGTTCGCAGAAGAGGTGCAAACATGCAGTGGTGGACGTGGTTCGTGCTCGGCACGCTGTTGCTCGCCATCGAACTGTTTGCGATCGACGCGCAGTTCTTCCTGATCTTCATCGGCGCGGCTGCGATCGTGGTCGGCCTCATCGGCATGCTCGGGATCGATCTGCCGGTCTGGCTTCAATGGCTGCTGTTCGCGGCGCTGGCCGTGGTCGCAGTGGTCACGATGCGCAAACAGATCTACGCAAAGCTGAGGAACCGGCCCCACAGCACGGTCGAAAGTGACGTGCATCAGCTCGTGAGAATTCCCGAGGAGCTCGCGCCAGGCAAGTCGACGCGCATCGAGTACCGGGGCGCGTCGTGGACTGCGCTGAACGTGGGCAAGAACGCGATCCCGGCGGGCGAGCAAGGCAGAATCGAATCGGTCGATGGGCTCACGCTGCACATCCGCGGCACTCACTAGCCATTCGGAGCATCCATGAACCAAGGTTTGTTGATCATCGGCGTCGCGGCGGCACTCCTCGTCATTTTCGCTTTGCGCCGGACCTTGATCGTGGTCCCGCAGCAGAGCGCGTTCATCGTCGAGCTGCTCGGGAAGTACAGCCGCACGCTGTCGGCCGGCTTCCATATCCTCGTGCCGTTCATGGAGAACATCGCCTACAAGCACAACTTGAAGGAACGTGCGATCGACATTCCGGAGCAGATCTGCATCACGAAGGACAACGTGCAGGTCGGTATCGACGGCGTGCTGTATTTGCAGGTGCTCGACGCGGCGCGCGCGTCGTACGGCATTTCGGACTACAACTTCGCCATTTCGCAGCTCGCTCAAACGACGCTGCGCAGCGAGATCGGCAAGATCGATCTCGACCGAACGTTCGAGGAGCGCGGGAAGATCAACGTGAACGTCGTGAGCGAGCTCGACAAAGCGACCGAGCCGTGGGGCGTAAAGGTGCTGCGCTACGAGATCAAGAACATCAATCCGCCGCACGACGTGCTCTCGGCGATGGAGAAGCAGATGCGCGCGGAGCGCGAGAAGCGCGCCGTGGTCTTGACGTCCGAGGGCGAGCGCGACGCGAAGATCAACCAGGCGGAGGGCGACAAGCAGCGCGTGATCAAGCAGTCCGAGGCGAACCGCCAGCAGCAGATCAACGAGGCGCAAGGCGAGGCCGAGGCGATCCTCGCAGTCGCGACGGCGACGGCCGAGGGTCTGCGCCGCGTGGCCGAGGCCGTGAGCGCGACGGGCGGGCGCGAGGCGATGCAGCTCCGCGTTGCGGAGGACTACATCCAACAGTTCGGGAACCTCGCGCAGAAGAGCAACACGCTCGTCGTGCCCGCTAACCTGAGCGACATTGCGGGCATGATCGCGCTCGCGACGAGGGTGTTCGACCACTCGCGCGCGAACGGCCCGCCGGCGGCGCCCACTCCCGCGCCCGCGCGCTGAGGCGCGGAGCAGCTCTACACGGTAGCGCGACGAGCTGGGCGCCATGTCGGCGGTCTTCAAAAAGCTGAATCTCAAGGACCAGCACGAGATCGTCGTCACGAGCGCGCCCGCGAGCTTCGAGACCGAGATCGCGTCGCTGAGTGGAGTCTCGGTCCGGCGGTCGCTCACGGGCGGAGCGCAGGTCGCGTTCTCGCTCGCGTTCGTGACGAAGCAGACCGAGATCGACGCGCTCGCGAAACAGGTCGCGGAGCGCACCTCCGGCGACGCCGTCGTCTGGTTCGCGTATCCGAAGCAATCGTCGAAGCGTTACAAGTCCGAGATCGACCGGGATCACGGTTGGGCCTCGCTCGGCGCGGCGGGCTTCGAGCCCGTGCGGATGGTCGCGATCGACGACGACTGGTCGGCGAAGCGCTTTCGGCGCGTCGGCTTCATCAAGACGCTGAGCCGTCCCAGGGAGGTCGCGCTATCCGTGGCGGGGAAGGCGAAGGCGGGCGCCGCGAAGAAAGGCGCGAAGCCAAAGCCTAAGCCCACGACGCGGAAGTGACGGCGTTTCGCCCCGCGCTCGTGGCGCGGCTGGCGCTCGCCTATTTCGCATCCGTCTTTTTCATCGGCTTCGTGCTCGGGGTCATCCGCACGCTCTGGATCGCGCCTCGGCTCGGAGAGCATGTCGCGGAGCTCGTCGAGATGCCGGTGATGGTTGCGGCCAGCTTTCTCGTTGCGCGAATGCTTATCAGCCGTGCAGCTGGCATCGGCATCCGCGCGGCCGCGCTCGTCGGGCTCGCGGCGCTCGTGCTGCTGCTCTGCGCCGAGCTCGCGGTCGTCGCGTTCGTGCGCGGGCAAACGCTCGCTGACTACGTTGCGTCGCGAGATCCCTTGTCGGGCTCCGCATACGCCATCGCGCTGTTGCTGTTCGCTGCGATGCCCGCAGTGATCTCTCATCGTCGCTCGCCGCGCTGAGGCATGCGGCCTTGGTAGCGCGGCTCGCGCAACGCGCGATTTATCCGTGGCTGACATAAGTCGTCGTGGCCGCCGCGCGCCGATGTGACGGTCTTCGCGGCTGAGTCGCGAGGCGCCGTGTAGCCTGGTTAGCGCCCGGGAGGCTAGCCGAAATGTCCGATGGAGTGCTCGCTGCGATCATCGCAGCGTCCGCCACTGTCTTCGCCGCGCTCCTTCAGCTCAAGGCGTCGTTCACGCACGCCGCGCGCGCGCGCGCGACCAACGCTCGTAGCAAGAGCCGCTTACCGCAGCTCGTGATCGCCGCGATGCTCGTCGGCGCGGGCGTGTGCGGCTTCGCACTGGCGCAGTGGATCGCCGACCATCAACGCGCGGCGCAGGCTCTCGTGACGGCCGAGCTGCGCGCGCGGATCGAGCAGATGAGCCGTGCCGAGGGCCAGCTCACCGGCGCGTACGGTGAGATCGAGACGAGCGTCCTGCGCAACATCGGGCTGCAAGGCGTCGTCGTGATGGCGAGCGTGCCGCCGTGCAAGCCCGGGGCGGCCGCTACGCCGTCGCTCGCCGTGAGCACGGCCGAGGCGTCGGATCCGCCGACCACTCCCGCCGTCGTTGCCTCGCCGGGCGGTTGTACGGAGGCCGAAGCGAGCCCGGTAACGTTGTGCGCGACGATCCCCGCCGCCGCGACCGTCAACGACGTCGAGCTCTACGTCCGCGCGGCCGAATCGGCGACGCCGTGGACCGCGAGCCGCGTGGCGCCCGGTCAAGAGGCCGCACAAGCTCGCTTCGGCGGCGAACCGGTCGAGATCGCCGACGATGCGACCGCGAAGCACGTCTGCGAGCGTTTCGTGCAGTGGTCGACCGAGCACGGCCTCGTCGCGCGAGTCGTGGTTCGATATACGTTGTGACTGAGCACTCGCCGGCGGCTGTGGATGCCGCGGCGGGCGGCCGCCTACCGCACCGTCCCGCGCAAATACGCCGCACGGCGACGCTCGGGCAGTTTCTCGATCGCGTAACGCAACATCGTGCGCGGCATCGCAGCGTAATGCTCGCGTAGGAATCGCTCGAGCACGACGCGATCGCGGTTGCCGACTTCGCGCAGCATCCAGCCGGCGGCCTTATGGACCAAATCCTCGCCGTCGCCCAGCAGGATTTTCGCGAGTGCGAGCGTGTCGTCGAACGAGCCCTTCCTGATGTAACCGAACGTTGCGACGATCGCGACGCGCCGCTCCCATAAGCTCGGCGAGCGCGCGAGCTCGTAGAGCGGGCCACGATCGCGCGGCTCGAGATAAGCGCCGACGATCTGATACGCGGCGCTGTCGACCAGATCCCAATTGTTCACGTAGCGCGGCGTGTGCTTGCGGAACTGCGCGTAGATCCGGGCTCGCTCACTCTCGTCGCCGCGCTCGAAGCG
>Ga0068863_100004847_pt1 | contig 13253 bp, 16 predicted proteins | sample KBSSwiS62_FD_66596 | JGI IMG/M metagenome (GOLD analysis project Ga0068863, IMG submission 66596) | Switchgrass rhizosphere microbial communities from Kellogg Biological Station, Michigan, USA - KBS Switchgrass S6-2 | ecosystem: Host-associated > Plants > Roots > Rhizosphere > Soil ...
CCCCGACCAGCAGCAGGGCGGCCGAGGGTCGACGCTGGAGAAGCAACGGCATGGCGGCGATCAAATCGTCAAGGCCTTCATAGTCATAGAAGGAGCCGATGAAGCCGATGACCTCGGCGCCCTCGAGGCCGAGTTCGGCATCAAGCGCCCGATCGGGCGGGGGAGGATCGCCGAACAGGTCCAGATCGACGCCATTGGGCGATACCATGATCTTGTCGGCGGCAATCCCGCGGTGAACGAGGTCCCGTCGCAGCCCCTCGCATATGACGGCGACGGCGTCGGCCCTGCGGACGACATGGGTTTCGAGCGCCCGCGTGATCCGATAGACCAGCGATCCCTCCCGACCGGTGCCGTTGCCGACTGCAGCATCTTCCCAGAAGGCGCGGATTTCGTAGAGAAAGGGGATGCGCAGCCGGTGCGCGGCACGCAGGCCCGCGAGCCCGGTCAACGCCGGGCTGTGTGCATGGATGATGTCCGGACGCCAATCTACAGCGACCTCGCAGGCACGACGCATCACCGCATCTACTTCGCGCCATTCGCCGATCGGCGTAGGCGCCGGGACGATCGGTGCCGTGCGGCGGAAGCTGAGCCCCTCCTCGATCGCCGGGTCGGGCGCGGCTTCGTTATAGCGCGGCCCGGTGACACCCATCACCTCCCAGCCCATCGCTATCTGTGCCTTAAGGATTGCGCGCGTACGAAAAGTATAGCCGCTATGTATCGGCAGGCTATGATCGAGGATATGAAGGATCTTCATGCGTGCTCGTCCGCGCATGAAGACATGACTATTGTCAACCGGAATCGGACGCGGGGGCGCCGGCATGATCGACACGCTTTCACTGTTGCTGGCGCACATGCTGCTCGGGTTCGTCGCGCTGCGGATGTTCGTAAATCCCGATCTCAACGTCGAACCGATCCAGAGCGGGCGCCACTTCAAGCAGGTCCTTCCGAAGAAGCCGACGAAAAGGGCCGGCGTCGAAACGGGCGAAGCGAGACCCGGCTCGCGTGCGTGATCTCTTCCTCATCGGGTTCCTGGCCGCGATACTGCTCGCCGGCTGCCGACGGCCGTTCCTCTTCCTGTGCACTTATATCTATGTGGATATCGTCTCGCCGCAGCGGCTGTCCTATTATCTGCTGAGTTCCGTTCCCGTATCGCTGATCGTGTTCACCGCCTGCTTCATTGGCTGGGGCATCGCCGACGACAAGTCGCTCGCCAAGCCGACGCCGCGACAGATCCTCCTGCTCTGCCTGCTTCTGTTCTGTGGCTTCACCACCCTCACCGCCGACTTCCCGGATGCCGCGCAGGAGAAATGGGACTGGGTCTGGAAGGCACTGGTGTTCACCGTCTTCATGCCGGTGACGCTCTATACCCGTGTCCGGATCGAGGGAATATTGCTGTTCATGCTGCTGTCGATGTCGTCGATCGCAGTGGTGGGCGGCGCAAAGACGCTGGCGGGCGGCGGCGGCTATGGCGTGCTGAACCTGATGGTTTCGAACAACAGCGGCATGTACGAGAGCAGCACTATCTCGACCTTTGCCGTCTGCTCGGTCCCGCTCATCCGCTACATGTCGCGCTATTCCACGCTCATGCCGCCCTCGCTTTTCACGCGCCTATATTGGTACGCACTGATGTTCGCCTGTGTTCTGATCCCGATCGGCACCCAGACGCGAACCGGCCTGCTATGCATCGTACTGGTCGCCGTGCTCGAACTCCGGGCTGCGCGCCGCCCGCTCCTCTACATGGCTTTGCTGGGCGGCATTGTCGTTGCCGCCATCCCGCTCCTGCCGAAGAGCTATACCGAACGGATGCACACCATCCAGGGCTACAAGGCGGACGCATCGGCGGCAACGCGCCTGGCGGTATGGCGATGGACGATCGAATATGCCAAGTCGCATCCCTTTGGCGGCGGCTTCGAGGCCTATATCGGCAACAAGCTCGAAGTCGACATGAGCTACAAGACGAGCGACGGCTCCACCGTGCGGGTAATCGGCTACGACGCCGGGCGCGCGTTCCACAATGCCTATTTCGAAATGCTGGGCGAACAGGGCTATCCGGGACTCGCGATGTTCCTGCTGATCCACCTGATCGGCATTTTCCGCATGGAGATTGTTCGACGAACCTATCGCAAAGAGGCCGGAGAGCATGCCTGGGTGTCGCCGCTGGCGGCGGCGCTCCAGCACGGTCATCTCGTCTATCTGCTCGGCTGTTCGTTTGTCGGCATCGCCTTCCAGCCCTATATATATTTCATGGTGGCCGTCGAAATCGGATTTGACCGCTACGTCCAGACATATGTCCACAAGCGCGTATGGAATCCCTTCCGCCGTCGTCGGCGCGACGTCGAAGCACGGGAGGCGGCCGAAGAACAGCGGCTGCGGCAACTAAGCGACGGCAGCGACGGGAATGGCGATGGCGTCGATGACGAGGGGGCGCCCGATGGATCGGCTCGGGGGGATCACAGGCGCACGCAGCCGCGTTGGGGCACCGTCGCCAACAAGTGATGGATGAACGAATGAGCGTCAGCGGAAATGCGAGTACCCCGGACGGAAGTGGCCTGATCCGCTCAGCCGATGATCTCCGGACGCTTTGGCAGGAAACGTCCGCCTGGATCGCCAGCCATTATCTCAACATCGTTATCGCCTGCGCCATAGCAGCTCTGATCGTCGCGATCCTGTACGGCGTTCGCAGCACCGCGATGCGGCTTTGCCGCCGCCCGCATATGAGCCACTGGCCACGGATCATTGGCCGCGCCGCCACGCGCACCAATCTGTTCTTCATCGTCATGCTCGCAGCCCGCATCGTCAGCGGCTATGCCGCGCCGCCCGCCATGGTCGCGGATACCGTGCGCTTCCTGTTCATCGTCGCGACCGCGCTTCAGGCCGCGATCTGGGTGCGCGAGATATTGATCGGGATTGCGGAACATCGCGCCGGTGAGGATGAAGGAAGCGCCACGACCCTTGGCTCGGCGCTGGGGCTGATCCGCGTCCTCGTAACTGCCGTCTGTTTCATCGTCGCCACGCTCCTCATTCTCGACAATGTGGGCGTCAACATCACCGGGCTGGTAGCCAGCCTCGGGATCGGCGGCATCGCGATAGGCCTGGCGGCGCAGGGCATCTTCTCGGACCTGTTCGCCTCGCTCGCGATCATTTTCGACAAGCCGTTCCGACGCGGCGACACGGTAAAATGGGATCAGACTACCGGCACCGTGGAGGCGATCGGACTGAAGACGACGCGCTTGCGGGCTACCAGCGGCGAGGAAGTGGTGATCTCCAACACCAACCTGCTGAACAAGGAGGTGCACAATCTCGCCAACATGGCGCGCCGCCGGGCGACGCTCATGCTCGGCGTGATCTACCAGACGCCACCCGAAGTCTGCCGCAGGATTCCGGACATCGCGAAGGAGATCGTCACGAGCCACGACAAGGGTTCGTTCCTGCATTGCTGGCTTACCAACTTCGGCGCGTCGAGCCTCGATTATGAGCTCCTATTTGACGTGCTCGATGCCGACGGCGAAGTCTTCAATCGCGTACGCCACGAGGTATGCCTCGATCTTCTCGATCGCTTCGCTCGAGAGGGGATCGAGTTCGCCTATCCCACGCAGACGAGCTTTACCGCCGCGCCGGATGGGAGACTGGTCATGCCCTATGCGACGCAGGAGCCCGAGCGTGGTCCAGCGGCGGCATGACGCGTGCCGTTCAGCTTGTGCGCAGCTCAGGCGGCGGCAGCTAAGTCCTGGACTTCGCTGTCGTTAACCGCCCGCAGCGGGTCCTTCGCGGAGACCGGCGCAATAGCCCGCTGCGCAGGGCACAACCAGCGCGATACTGCAATGACCAGCCCCAGCCCGCAATAGGCGGCAACCGAGCCGATCGGGCTCAGCAGCAGCGCCACCGCAAAGGCGATCCGCAGCAAATTGGCGTTGAAATGGAAGTCCTGACCAAGCGCTTCACAGACTCCGAAGAAGGTGTCGTGGCGGGTGAACAGAGACGGCTGTTTGCGCTTCATCCTGTGATCCTCATACCTCGCGAGCCTCGGCCCGAACAAGAATGAGCTTCGCGCTGCACGACCCGTGCCAAACGTCATCAGTGGCCAAATTCCTCATCAAATCGGAATATGGCGCGCAGCTACGTTGCGATCGACCGAGATAAACTCCCAAGATTTGGCAGAATCTGCGATCTGTTGCGCTAACGAGCTAACTTATCACGCTAGTGCATCACACTACTGCTGCGTGGCACTCTGCTGCTGGCGTGCATCGACCCTTCTGTGCGCGTAGTGAGCCAATGGCGGCTGAGAGACAGTCGGGCCCTCCCGCGGCGGGCCAGCGGCCCGAGATTTGTCTGCAGAAGATGATGGGTCGTTCACGGCCACGCGGCGAGCCTAGCCACTTAGCGGCAGAAACTCCAGCCGCCACGGCTTGCTTGGTCGAGATGGAGATGATCTTTGTGCAGCGCGTTATACTCCGGCGACAGCACTGTCGCGAAGGCTTCGCAGCCGCCATCGCGCACCTCGCGAAGAAACGCGCCGCGGCGGTCGCGGCTCTCCCACGCCCTGGCCACAGAGACGTGGCGGCCGTCAGCGAGGCGAAAAGCGGCGATGTCGATGCCATTCGCATGCGCATGTTCGCTCAGTCGGTCACCGCTGCCGCCCCTGACTGGCCGGCACGCATAGCTGCCATAGGTCTCGATGGTAGTGACCGGCAGCCCGAAATGCCTGAGCGCAGCTGGCTGTACTACCTGACGCTCCCACAGGAACAGCCCCACGGCAAGCGGACAGGACAACGGGGTGGTCGGTCGATACCGGGCGCCGGTGCCGCCTTTCAGCACAAGACCGTCGGCATAGCCGCAGTTATGCATTCCTTGCACATTGGGGACGACGACACTGCGCTGCCCAGCGGTATCGAGCAACGCGCGACAGCGCGCAAAATCCCCATGGAGCTGATCTATCTTCAGGACCGTGAAGCGTCCGACCGCATCCGACAGCGACAGCGCGGCCCAGGGGTTATCCTGCGGGTAGCCCCTTCCCCAGCTGAACAGGACGAGCCCCAGCGCGACGGCAAGCACGAGGGCGAACAAGCGAAAAGCATAGGAGCGGAACCGCATGACAGCATTACGCGCCACCGGCCCTGCATGTCCCGCCGAACGGGGCGGGCCGAACGACCTGCGCTATCTTCGTCCCGCGACGGCCGACCAGCCAGCGACGGTCAGGAGGAAGATCAGATCGGCACACAATATCCCTATGGCGGAGGATTCGGTAGCGCGCGCGGCCAGCAGCCCCAGCATTGCCAACAACCCCGTTGCCAATAGCGCGCCCAGCAGGCGACCGAGCAGGATCGTTGACCGATCACAGACAAAACGATCTGCCCCGATTGTCGCAGCTTTGCGTGCGCGCATCGTCTTTTCGGCCACGGCGTAGTCCATCATTCAGCGCTCCTTCCGGGCGGCGCTCTGCCCGCTTCCGAACGGATCAGAAGCGCGGGCGCGATCCGCAGCCGTGGAAATGGAGCAATCGAGCGATTCGCGCCGTGATGCTGGTCACATGGCCTACTTTGGCCAGCTCGGCCGCTCAGCTTTTACCGGCGCCAATCAGGCTGGCCCGATGCCTGCCACCGAGATCAGGGATTTGCCGTACATCACCCCGTCAATACGAACATGCTGGTCGATGAGATGGTGGGGAATGCGATCCATTTCGAGCCAATATTCATCGCCATCATCGCAGCGCAACGCGAAGCAGCTGTTCTTCGCGACGAGCCGTCCCATCTGACAACATTGGCGGTGATCTGCGGTACTCTCTTGCATCAGGCGACCCCTTCGCTCGCGGAGCACCCTCTCCCGAGCCGCAGATTTACGCAATCCGTCGCAGTGCACAAGAGGCTGTAGTCGATCCGTCACAAATCAGCGGCGAACAGTGCGAGACTGGCGCCGTCGGACCTGAAAGGGGCGGTACTCGACATCACTTCGGTATCGGCGGAGGCGATGCTGGGAGACTGTACCGTGGCGCAGGGGCAGCTGGCGGCCGATCAAACAGCTTGCCGGCACCATCAAAGCCCGCTGAGTCTGCGAACAGGCGCATCAGCAACTCAAGGAAGGACTCGGTCTCGATCACTTCGGGGGCCGATCATGGAAAGGCCTGGGCCGACACGAGCTGATGTCCATGATCGCCTTCGCCTCCCTCCAGTCGCTCCGCCTCAAACAGGCCAAAGGGGGGAAAAAGACGCGCCGGGCTGCCACCGGAGCCGAGCTTGCCGGCGATCGGGCAAGCCCGCATTAACCGCCTCTCCAAGCCATCGGATCGGCGATGTCCGCATAGCGGACGTAGTCCTTTCGAACCCCCTCGTCTCAATCCGCCAAAATTAGTGCTAGGATCGCGACATGATACCGAGGATTGGATCGCTCAAGCTGAAAGCCCAGTTCTATTGCGGCGACGAGCCCGCCATGGGGCCGGGCAAGGCCGTCCTCCTCGAAGCGATCGATCGCGAGGGCTCGATCTCGGCGGCCGGCCGCGCGCTCGGGATGAGCTACCGGCGCAGCTGGCTGCTGGTGGACAGCATGAACCGCTGCTGGAAGGAGAGGCTCGTGGAAACCATGCCCGGCGGCGGTCGCAACGGCGGCGCCCGGCTGACCGCGTGCGGCCGCGAGGTGTTGCTCGCCTATCGCGCTTTTGAGCAGAGCCTCGTCGAGGCAGCAGCCAACCCGCATCGCGACCGGCTCGACCGGCTCCTCCGCGCCGACCCGCTGCCGACAGCGGCCCAGTCATCCCGACAGGATCGGGCGTAGCCGGTTCGCCTTGCGCCTTGTCTGATCTATATACGATCGGATATGGCTGACGGCGAAAAGGGGTATTCGTGTTCTTAAGCAGCCGCCGCAATCTCTTGTCCGTGTTCCTGTTCGCAGTTTCGCTCGGGTGTGGCGCCCCTGCATCGGCGGCCGACGTCCAGATCGCGGTAGCGGCGAACTTCACCGAGCCGGCCAGGGAAATCGCCGCGGCGTTCGCCAAGGCGAGTGGCCACAAGCCGGTGCTCAGCTTCGGTTCTTCGGGCGCCTTCTACACGCAGATCAAGCAGGGCGCCCCGTTCGAGATATTGCTTTCGGCCGATGTCGACCGGCCAAGGAAGGCCGAGCAGGACGGACTTGCGGTGCCCGGCAGCCGCTTCACCTATGCCGTTGGAAAGCTGGTGCTCTATTCGGCTGCGCCCGGCTTCGTCGATGGTCGCGGCGCCATTCTCCGCACGCGCACATTTCAGAAGCTGGCTATCGCCGACCCGGTTGCAGCGCCCTATGGCGATGCAGCGATCGAAACGCTGAAAAGGCTCGGCATCTACGAAGCGGTCGCGCCACGGATCGTGCAGGGAAGCTCAATCGCGCAGGCCTACCAGTTCGTCTCCACCGGCGCCGCCGAACTGGGCTTCGTCGCGCAGAGCCAGATGGTCAACACGCCGGGTGGATCGCGGTGGAACGTGCCCGCCAGTCTGCACAAGCCGATCGAGCAGCAGGCGGTGCTGCTATTCACCGGCAAGGCCAATCCGGCCGCCACTGCCTTCCTGAAATATCTGAAAGGGCCGACGGCCAAGGCCATCATCAAGCGCTATGGCTATGACGTGCGGTAGGCCGGAGGATAATAGGGAAGCCGCGCTATGGGATTGGTGATCACCACCACCCTCGAACTCGCGCTGGTCACCACCATCCTGCTGATTGCGCTGGCCACGCCGCTTGCCTGGTGGCTGGCGCGGTCGCGCCGATGGTGGAAGGAGATCGTCGGCGCGACCTGCGCCCTGCCCCTGGTGCTTCCGCCCACGGTTATCGGTTTCTACGTCCTCATTGCGCTTGGCCCGCAAAGCCCGCTGATGGAACTTCTCCACCCGTTCGGCATACGGACGCTGGCCTTCACCTTCACCGGCCTCGTGATCGGCTCGCTGTTCTACTCATTGCCGTTCGCCGTTCAGCCGCTGCGCACCGCCTTCGAGGCGATCGGCAACCGACCCCTCGAAATCGCCGCGACGATGGGGGCATCGCCGCTCGACCGGTTTCTTACTGTAGCCGTTCCCCTCTCCCGTCGAGGGTTCCTGTCGGCCACGATCCTCGTGTTCGCCCACACCGTCGGCGAGTTTGGCGTCGTGCTGATGATCGGCGGCAACATACCCGGCAAGACGGAGGTCCTGTCCACGCGCATCTACCAGCTCGTCGAAAGCCTGCAATTTGGCGCGGCGCACCGGATTGCGCTGCTGCTCGTCGGCTTTGCCTTTGCAGCGCTGCTGGCCATGCTGCTGGTGGAACGCCGGATTGGCGACATCCGGCCATGACGATCGAGGTCGGCCTCGATGGAAGGGTCGGGGCGTTCCGACTTCAGGCGCGCTTTGCTGTGCCGTCTACCGGCACGACCGTGCTGCTCGGACCCTCAGGATCAGGCAAGACGACGCTGCTGCGCGCCATGGCCGGTCTGGTCCGGGTGGCGGGATCAATCCGTGTCGCGGGACGGGTCTGGCAGGATGATAGATTGTTCCTCCGGCCGGAGAAGCGAAGGATCGGCTATGTCTTCCAGGGCGCCGGGCTGCTCCCGCACCTGTCGGTGGCGGCAAATCTCGACTATGCGGAGCGGCGCGCTCCTGCCGGAGCCTTCAACCGTACCGATCTCATTGCGAGCACCGGCATCGGCAATCTCCTGAAGCGACGTCCGGACGAGTTGTCTGGAGGCGAGGCTCAGCGCGCCAGCATCGCACGCGCGTTGCTCAGCCAGCCGCGTCTGCTGCTCATGGACGAGCCCCTTACCGCACTGGACAGCGCCATCCGCCACGAGCTGCTCGACTGGCTGGAGGAAATGTTCGCGCGCATCGACATCCCGATCTTCTACGTCACGCACGACGATGGCGAGGCCCAGCGCCTCGCCGTGCGGATCGTGCGGCTGCACGACGGGCGGGCTTTGCACGAAGGCTGATTCCGACCCGCGCTGTTTTGCAATTGTTTACGGCGGCTCCTCGGCGATCTTTGCTAGGCTGCCGGGCTAGGTCGGGGGACCTTCTGGGGAAGCTGCGCATGATCGAGATCAACGATCCTCGGGTCGGCCATTATGCAGAGGTAATCCATCGCGAGCGGGAAGCTGCCGCAAAAATCGAGAGCGAAGCGATACGCGAACTCCACCTCCGCATAGCCAAGATGTACGAAAGAGAGATCGAGCGGATCTGCGCACCGTCCTGATCAGGCCGAACGCGCTGGATCAGCGGCCGTATCGACGACCGGGGCAGGATCGTTGCGACGCCCGGCAGGCAGGGAACCGGTCTGCCGCTCAATCATCCGGTGAACGCGCAGCGGCGTTCCTTCCTTTTGAAGGACACGCAGCGCAGCACTGTTCTCCGCATCGGCCTTGGTGCGGCGCTCGTTGTGGCGGACATAATCAAGCCAGGTCGCAACATGATAGCGCTCAATCCATAAATCCGGTTCGTGCAGATCGCGCAGCAGGCTCCAGCCATGCGCGCCATCCCGGCGCCGGATCCGGCGCCGCTCGGTCATCGCCGCCAGGAACGGCACCACCTTGTCCGGCTCGATCCGGTACTCGATCGTTATGACGATCGGCCCGCTACGTGGCTCGAGCGGCACCGCGGTCTTCGGCTCGGTCCACTGACTCAGCGGATCGAGGTTCAGCTCTTCCACTTGCGGCAGCGGGATGAAGAGCCCGATCAGCGTTGCGGCCACTTGCATGGCGGCCCCGCATAGCAGGCCCATCGTCACGCCATGATGCTCTGCCACTAAGCCGAACAGCCATGCACCCATCGCCATTCCGCCGAAGGCCGCCATCTGGTAGATCGACAGCGCTCGCGCGACGACCCAGCGAGGCGAGGCGAGCTGAACGGTCACGTTGAAGGTGGCGAGCGCCACGACCCAGGCCGCCCCAGCAAGCAGCAGCGCGACCATCGTCAGCAGCATCACGTGGCTGAGTGCTGCCGTCGTGGTGGCGACCGCCATGCAGAGCGTTGCCAGCCGGCCCACCGCTTCATTGGAAAGCCGCCGCCGGAGCCTTATGCTGCCCAGACCGCCGAGCACCGCGCCCATGCCAAAGGCGCCCAGCAATATCCCATATGTGAGCGGGCCGCCGCGGATGAGGTCTCGCGCGATGATCGGCATCAGCGCAGGCAGTGCATTGGCGGTCAGGCCGAATGCACTGCAGCGGAGCATCACCACGCGGAGATTAGGCGACATGGCGACGTAGCGCAGGCCTGCACCCATCGCGTCAATCAGCCGTTCGGGCGGCAGACGGCTCGTCGAAGGTGCGGGCCGCCACCGCCACAGCACGGCGATCAGTCCGAAGTAGGACAGGCAGTTCGCCAGGAAGGCGGCGGCTCCCCCCGCTGCAGCAACGATGGCGCCGCCGATGGCTGGACCGACGCTGCGCGCCATGTTGAAGCCCGCCGAATTGAGCGCCACGGCCGCCGGCAGCTGGGCCCGCGATACGAGTTCACCGACCGATGCCTGGTAGGCGGGGCCGTTCATGGCCGTTCCGCAGCCGATCAAAAACGTGAAGCTCAGCAACATCCACGGAGTCAGCCACCCTTGCCAGCTGACAAGGCACAGCAGGATCGAAACCGCCAGCATGAAGCCTTGCGCCGCGAGCATCACCTGCCGCCGATCGCGATTGTCCGCCATCGCGCCGGCGAGCAGCGCGAGCAGCGTGTAGGGAAGTGCATTAGACGCCTGCACCCCTGCGACCATCTGCGGTGACCCCACCATCGAGGTCATCATCCAGGCTGCACCGACCGACTGGATGAGGCCGCCAAAGTTCGAAAATAGGGCCGCGATCCACATCGCGCGGAATACCGGATTGCGCATTGGCGAGGGCGGCAGCTCCGGGGGGCTGGCTTTCGAAGTATCGGAACTCATCAGACCGTCAATGCAGGAGGCTCGTGCTCATGCCAACTGCCAAGGTGCGATCCTGATGCCCTCTCGGTCGCGCCGGTGAAGGCTGCGGGCACCACAAAGGCTAGACTTAATCGCATCATTTTACGTAATCTCGCGATCGTTTCGGCCAATCAAGCTTACCGCCGCCTTCACCAATAACTCTAACCCGATGCTATCGGCTCCACCGTTACGCCGTTCACATCCGCTGCCGGATCATCCCGCTGGCGGTTGTAAGGGTAGCGTATCATGTCCTTTTCCTCAGTGCTCCGATTCCGGGGCGCGCCGGATGCACGTAACAGCGAACGTACCAGGGTGCTGCTGCAGGCCTCGCTGCTGGCCGGCGGTCGCCCCATGCGCATCCATCTGCTCGACCTTTCTGCGCACGGCGCGCTCGGTCATGCCACCGAACCGCCCCAGATCGGCGAGATGGTCTGGCTCGTCTGCAGGGGTTGCGAAATTCTGTCGCGCACGGCGTGGATCCGCGGCAGCCGCTTCGGCCTGGCTTTCGACAATCCAGTGCCCTCCGCCAAGCTGAAGCTGCTGCTGGCAGAGGGCCGCCGGGCGCTGGCGGCCGACAATGGACTGCCCGCGGTAGCCTGACCAGACGAGGGCCGCCTAGCCGGCCGCCGGCCTGGCAAGACTGCTGTGCCGATGGGCGTAGCCCAGGTAGATCGCGAGCCCGACGGCATTCCAGACCAGGCACCAGAGCAGCGTCCGGCTCGGCAGGCTGACGAACAGATAGGCGCAGCCGAACAGGGCGCCGCTTCCCACCAGCCAGGCGGCGGGTGCACGGAATGGGCGGCGCAATTCGGGGCTGCGCCGGCGCAGCACGAGCAGGCAGGCGCCCACGGCCATGAACGCAATCAGCGTGCCCGCATTGGCGAGGGCCGCGATCTCGCCAATCGGCAGCAGGCCGGCCAGGATCGCCACCAGAACGGCTGTGGCGCTGGTGATCCGTGCCGGCGTGCCCCGACTCGAAATCACCGCGAGACCGCGTGGCAGAAAGCCGTCGCGCGCCATGGCGAGGAATATCCGGCTCTGCCCGTAAAGAAAGGCCAGCAACACCGTAGGCAGGGCGATGACCGCGGCGGTGGCGATGATATGCGCGACCCCTGGTCGCCCGAGATCCCGCAGGATCAGCGCCAGTGGCTCGGGGCTGTTGGCAAAGGCGGTGAAAGGAATGGCACCGACCGCAGACGCCGCCACCAGCACATAGATGATGGTGCAGACGAGCATCGATCCGACGATGCCGATCGCCAGATCACGCTCGGGCCTCCTGGTCTCTTCGGCGGCAGTCGATATCGCATCGAAGCCGTAGAAGGCGAAGAAGATGATCGCGGCAGCGGCCATCACGCCGCGCGGCACGCCGTCGGGTCCTGCGGTGGAGGCGAAGCCATAGGGCATGAATGGGTGCAGGTGGCTTGCATCGAAATAGGGTAGCGTCACGCCGACGAACAGCGACAGCGTTGCGATCTTCACCACGACGAGCATGGTGTTCACGCGGGCGCTTTCATGCGTGCCGAGCAGCAGCAGGCCGGTGACCAGAGCTATGATCAGCACGGCCGGCAGGTTCACCAGCCCGCCAAGCTCCGGCCCCTGGGTCAGCGCGACAGGAAAGCCGATCCCGGCGAGCAGCGGCGAGGCATAGCCCGACCAGCCGACGGCTACGGTCGAGACCACCAGCGAATATTCGAGGATCAGGCTCCAGCCGACCACCCAGGCGAAGACTTCGCCCAGCGCCGAATAGGCATAGCTATAGGCGCTTCCGGAGGCCGGCATCATCGCCGCCAGCTCCGCATAAGCGAGCGCAGCGCAGGCGCAGATCGCACCGGCGATGCCGAAGGACAGCAGCACGGACGGGCCCGCCCGATCCGCCCCGACGCCGATCAGCGTCAATATGCCGGTGCCGACGATCGCTCCTACGCCGAGCGCCAACAGATGCGGCCAGGACAGCGTGGCCGCCAAGGCGTCGCTTCTCCGCTCAGCGCTGCCGATCGGTTTCCGCCGCAAAAATCCGCTCATCGCTGTCTTTCCCGTGCAAAGCGATCGGTCGCCCGGATCAGCTGATCCAGGATACCCGGCTCGGAGAAGGCATGCCCCGCTCCCTCGATCAGATGGAAATCGGCGGCCGGCCACGCCTTGTGCAGCATCCAGGCATGATGCACCGGGCACGGCATGTCGTAGCGGCCTTGCACGATCACGCCGGGGATGTCCGCCAGGCGGCCCGCATCGCGCAGCAGCTGGTTCGGCTCGAGCCAGCAATCATGATGGAAATAATGATTTTCGATCCGCGCGAAGGCGAGCGCGAAATGGTCTTCGCCATGCTGGTTGCTGAGCGTCGGGCTCGGCAAAAGGGTGATCGTCTCGCCTTCCCACAG
>Ga0068863_100004848_pt1 | contig 13253 bp, 11 predicted proteins | sample KBSSwiS62_FD_66596 | JGI IMG/M metagenome (GOLD analysis project Ga0068863, IMG submission 66596) | Switchgrass rhizosphere microbial communities from Kellogg Biological Station, Michigan, USA - KBS Switchgrass S6-2 | ecosystem: Host-associated > Plants > Roots > Rhizosphere > Soil ...
TTTATCTATGCCAAACCGCGTTGCGCACTTTGAGATTCATGCGGAGAATCCGGAACGTGCGGTGAAGTTTTATACGGATATTTTTGGTTGGACCATCACCAAGTGGGAAGGTGGTCAGATGGAATATTGGATGGTCGAGACGGGAAAGCGCGAAGAGCCGGGTGGAATTAACGGAGGATTGATGCGCCGGAACGCGGCCATGGGTCCAGTCGGATCGTCGCCCAACGCCTTCGTCTGCACGATGGTTGTCGAGAACTACGATGACATGGCGGCGAAGATCATCGCTGGTGGTGGCAAAGAAGCGATGCCAAAAATGGCTCTCACGGGTATGGCGTGGCAGGGGTATTTCTTTGACACGGAAGGGAATCTCATCGGTCTTCATCAACCAGATACCAACGCCAAATAAGCGTTGAACCAAAAGTTCGGACCTGTTCGTATTGGCTGATATATGGAACAAGACCAAGTACCTTCGCAGGCTCCTGTGGATAATTCTACGGCCTCGACCAAAACGTCATCTTCAAAGATTTATTGGATTGCCGGTGTCGTTGTGATCGCCGTTGGGCTCATCTGGTATGTGATGTCACCCAAGGCTTCGACGATGGATGCGGACGGGGATGAATCAACACCTGTCGCCCAAACAACGGACAATTCGTCGGCGCCTTCCAGTGCAACATACAAGGATGGGACGTACACGGCGCAAGGGGATTACTCGACCCACGTTGGTCCAGAAGAGATCACCATCACGTTGACGTTGAAAGATAACGTCATCACGGACACGCAGTTCTCCTCGGTTCCAAACGCGCCCATGTCGGCTCGCTACCAGGGGATGTTCGTCGATAACTACAAGCAGTTCGTCATCGGTAAAAATGTGAACACGGTGCATTTGGGGAAGGTCTCCGGATCATCTCTCACTCCTATCGGGTTCAATGACGCGCTCGAGAAGATCAAATTGCAAGCCATCAATTCGTAATGGAGCAGATTTCGTTCAGTGCCATCGGGACGTCGTGGCAGATTGACATTGACCAACAACTCGCGCGATATGAGCGCGAGTTGTTGTTTGAGCGCGTCAAACGACGCATCGATATCTTTGATCGTGCCTATTCGCGATTTCGCCCTGATTCGTTGGTGACAGAGATGTCGCAAAAGGCGGGGACGTTCACGTTGCCGCCCGATGCTGGGCCGATGCTCGCCGTGTATCGGCTCATGTATGAGTTGACGGACGGTCTGATGACGCCATTGATTGGCCAAGCATTGTCTGATGCCGGGTACGATGCGACCTATTCTCTCGAAACCAAAGAGATGTACGTCCCTCCCGCATGGGACGACGTCATGGAATGGAACGCGCCAACGTTGAGTCTTCGGCGGCCGGCGCTGTTGGATTTTGGTGCGGCAGGAAAAGGCTATCTGATTGATATCATCGCTGATGTCTTGGCTGATGCGGGGATCAGATCGTTCACCGTCGACGCGGGAGGTGACATGCTGCACCGTGATCCGTCTGGAAAAGCCCTTCGTGTCGGTCTTGAGCATCCATTGGATTTTCAGCAGGTGATTGGCGTGGCCTCGATTGCGAACCAAAGCTTGTGCGGTTCCGCGGGGAATCGACGTGCGTGGGGAAGGTTTCATCACATTTTGAACCCGCAGACGTTGGCCTCACCACGCGATATCGCAGCGATTTGGGTTGTCGCAGAGACGACACTCCTCGCAGATGCGCTAACGACGGCGCTCTTTTTTGTGCCCGCCTCGCGACTGGAGCCGCATGTTGCGTTTGAGTACGTCATCGTCCGGAGTGATTTTTCTCTCGAAATGTCGCCGGGATTCCCGGGGGAGATTTTTACGGGGTAACAAAAAAACCGCCCGGAGGCGGTTTTTTTGGATGTTACTGATCCATCTTCATTGAATCGTCGGACTTCGGGGCTGCGTCAGGATGCGCCTTGTCCCAGGTGACGAGAGCTTTCACGATCGTGCCGGCGTCGTTGCGCGCCTGGCCGATGTCGTGGATTCCGGCCACGACCTTGGAGCGTGCGTCCTTGAGCGATGCGAGGTTGGCACGGAAGATATCCACGTCTCCGTTATCTGGTTTGAGGTTCATGACTTCACTGACCGCGGCGTTTGCTTGCGTCGTGGCGTCGGCGAGCTTGGCATCCATGTCTGTCTTGGCGGTGACCATGGCGCTCACGTCTGCGCCGGCTGTTTTCGCGGCGTCGATGCGGGCCTGGAGTTTTGCTGCGAACGTCGTGAGGTCACTCGCGACATCGAGTACGCGGTCGGCTGCGGCTTCGATCGCGGCTTGCGGCATGATGAGCAAATAGATGCGGTAGGACTTGGTGATCGAGGCCATGTCTTCACGCAAGGTTGCGGCATCCGTATCGGCGTCGATTTTGGCCTTGAGCGTTGTCATCTCCGCGATGTTGGCATTGACCGTGGCGGCGAGCGCGTTCTGCTGGTCGTCCGTCAGGCGCGTCATGGCATTCACGCGGGTATAGAGCGCGTTCAGTGCTTTGATACGGGCATCGATCTGCGCATCGGCCTTTGTACGAGCGGCCTGGAGCGTGATCGTGATGGTGGTCGAATCGGCGGCGAGGGCGGGTTGCAGCCCGAGGAGTGTCGCCGCGAGTGTCAGACCAGTGGTGGTCGAAAGAAGAAATTTTTTCATAGTTGCGCGTTACGGTGAATTACGGAGCCTGTTGTTCGTTGAGGCTCGACTCCATGTTGACGCTATCCGACGTGGTCCCTTTGATTTTTGCGTCGATCTTCTCGAGATCCGTGTTGAGCTGGTCGTTGCTGTAGAGTTTTGTGTCCATGTCGTCCATATCGTCGTCCGAGGTCGTCGCGTGTTCGTCGGACGGCGGCGTGGGCGGAGGAGTCTGGACCGAGGTGTTGGTGTTGACGTTCGTATTGGTGTCGACCGTCGCTTGCGAGGAACCGGAGCATCCGGCACCCAGGAGTGTAACGAACAGCGCGGCGGTGCCGAGCGCGACCAGGGGTGTTTTGGGCATAAACGGGTATTTCGTGAGTAAGTCTTTTCAGTATACGCAAAACCTCCATACAAGGGCAGGCGCGACGTGTTACAGCTTGATTTTTTGGTCAAGGCCCGTATGATGCCGCCGGGGAGAAAGGAGGAAGTATGCTCCTTGGAAATATTGAGTTTGAAGGGTTTGTGCTGAACGCATCTGGTGCACGGGGTTTCTTTGGGGAGGCGTATCCGTTGCCGCACCCGGGATTCCTCGCGGATTGGAAGGGTTCGATCTTCGTCACGAAGACCGTGACCTGGTCGCCGCGGCTCGGCAACATGCCACTCCGTGAGGATGGCGTGACGCCGGAAGAGCGTTTTCCGCGGAGCATCATCGTCAAGCCATGGGGCGGACATGTGCTGAACTGCGTCAACTTGAGCAACGCCGGTGCGGAAGCGCTCTACGCGATGGGGCATTGGCACAAGCTCGACCAGCTCGTGCTGTCGTTCATGGCGGTTGGCGAGCGGAAGCAACAGCGGATCGGGGAGTGGATCCAGTTTCTGCGGTTCATCTCCACCGTCCGTTCGACGCTGCCGGCCAAGTTCGCGATCGAGATCAACATCGCGTGCCCGAACACCGGACACAACATGGCGGATCTCCTGGCCGAAGTGAAGACGATGCTCAAGATCGGCTGCGCGCAGCTCGCCGTGCCGTTCATCGTCTGCATCAATCTGCTGGTCGAGCCGGAAACGGCGTTCGAGATCAGTCAGCTTCCGGGATGCGCCGCCGTGTCGCAATCCAACTCGATTCCGTGGGGCGAATACCCCGACGACATCCCGTGGAAGAAGATCTTCGGCACGGACGAGTCGCCGCTCGTGGCGCGAGGATTCAAGCCGGGTGGTTACTCCGGTCCGTGCGCATTGCCGATCCTGCTGCGTTGGCTTGGCGCTCTGCGCTACGTCCGTGGTGCATGCGCCACGCGCTGGCTCATCGCCGGTGGTGGCATTCAATCGGTCGACGATGCGTTGACCGTGTGCCGTGTGGCGGACCCGATGCTCCGAGCGATCAAGCTTGGTGTCGTTGGGCTGCTCCGTCCGGGGCGCGTTCAACCCATCATCCGCGAAGTCAATCGCTACATGGGATATGCGGACAAGACGAAAATCCGAAAGGAGAAGCCGTGATCACGATCTGCAAGCCGTTCGATGCCCATCTCCACGTTCGTGACGGCGAGATGCTCTCGCGTGTCGCGCTGTTCTCTGCCGCGCACTTCGACGCCGGGGTCATCATGCCCAATCTCACGCCGCCGGTGCGTACGCGGGAGGATGCGTGCCGATATCGTGAGCGCATCTGCTCCGCACTGGAAGACGAGCTGTTCACGCCCCACATGACGATCTACCTCACGGACGAGACCACGCCGCGGATCGTCGAGGAAGCGGATGTGGCGGGAGTCGTGGCAGTGAAGTATTACCCCAAGGCCAAGGGTGGCCATCTGGCGACCACGAATTCGGGCCATGGGGTGCTGCTTACAGACCTTCCCAAGTTCCAGCGCGTGTTCCGCGCCATGGAGGAACGGGGGATGGTGCTGTGCTTGCATGGCGAAGACCCGGACGAGCCGGATCACTTGCGGCGCGAGGCAGCATTCCTGCCGCATCTCGAGTCGCTCGCACGGGCACACCCTCGCCTCAAGATCGTGCTCGAGCATGTGTCGTCGAGGGAAGGCGTCGCGATGGTCATGAGCTTGCCGAACCTCGCCGCGACGATCACGGCGCATCATTTGGTCCTTACCAAGGAGGATTGGCAGTCCGGCAACCATCACCACCTGTGCATGCCGGTTGCCAAGACGTCGGAAGACCGCGATGTGCTCTGGAAGGCGATCGGTCATCCACGTTTCTTCTTTGGTTCCGACAGCGCGCCCCACGACCCTCGTACCAAGGTGGGGCCTACACCGAGCTACGGTGTGTTCTCGGCGCCAGTCGCCCTGCCTCTGCTCGCGATGGTCTTCCACGACCGCGGGATTCTCGAGGTTCTCGAGGCGTTCACGTCATTCAACGGTCCCGATTGGTATGGCCTCGCGCGAAGCGATGTGAGCGTCAGTCTCGAACGCCTGCCGTGGACCGTTCCCGTGGAGTACAACGGCATTGTGCCGCTCTGGGCCGGACAGACGATCACCTGGTCTGTCGCAGGCTGACTCGAAAAAGCCGCTCCGGTTTGTCCGGAGCGGCTCTTTTTATTGACTGGTGGTTGAGGAGGTTTCTGTCGCGTTGTTTTCCATTGGCGGTTCCGGAGGCTTGGCAAAGAGATCCTTGAAAGGGATCGCGCCGGCGGGAGGAGCAATCACGGTGCCGGAATCTTTCATGAGCGAGATGCCGATCGCGTAGCGCACGGTGACGATGGTATCGGTATGGCACGTTTCCTTGCCAGCATCAGAGGTCGTGCAGGCCTGGGTTGGTTGTGTAGTCGTGCCTCCGATCTCGAGTCGGGTGATGTAGCCGTTGGTCTGGTCCACGTTGACGGCAACCTGCATGCCGGCGACAGCCTGCTGGATTTTCGCAAAATCAGCTTTGGTCTTTTTGACCTGTGCGGCATAGTCCGGGGCGTCTTTTTTGATCTGCGCAATCGAAAGGTTCAGGAGTCCGGACACGAGTGCCGGGTTCACGCGGGCACGGACGCGCACCATCGTGTGCCCATCGGTGTCTTTCCATGTTTTTTCTATCGAGCGGACGAGGAGGATTGGTGTCGTGCGCAACTTGTTCAACTGGTTCAGCTCTTCAAGCGACGGTAATTTTTCCGTGATGTTCGTGACGGGCAGTGATGGGAGGTTTGTATCCTTCGCGTCGTCTTTAGAGACGGAGACCCATTGGCCGATGACCTTTGTTGGATCCAGCCCGAGGATGCCAAGGAAACCTGCGACGGAATCCGGCATTTTTTCGATGCGGCCATAGAATGCCGGGCCAATTGTTTTCCACTGCAGGACAATCGGCCCGTCCAGTTTGAGCGGGCGTTGAACCTCTGGCGAGGCGTTTGCACTGAAGGTCGTGTCGAAGGTATCCAGCACAAATCGCCCTTCCGTGTTTGCCTGTGCAACAGCGACGGGTTGCTTGCGGGTCGCGAACGTAAAATGGAATGCCTCTTTGGCGGTTTCCCCACTCGACATTTTTTTCACGTTCGCCGTGATCGTGGCTTCGGCCTGGACTTGGAGCGATGGGGCGTCAGGTAGGCCGACCAGTGCCTTATTAAGCTGGGACTGGAGGCTCGAAATCGACGCGGCCGAAACCGGGGAGGCAACAGCGGCCAAACAGGTGAATGTGGCGGCTGCAACAGCAAGAGATGTGCGCATATTGAACAAGTATACCCGATACGGTACCGTGCATGAAACCGCTCCGGCGGCGTTTTCCTGTCTATGCAAGATAAAATTACCATCAAAGGCGCACGCGAACACAATCTCAAGAATATCTCGCTCGAACTCCCGCGGAACAAAATGATCGTGTTCACGGGTGTTTCGGGCTCCGGCAAATCATCCCTCGCGTTTGATACGATTTTTGCTGAAGGCCAACGTCGGTATGTCGAGTCGTTGTCGGCGTATGCCCGGCAATTCTTGGGGCAGATGGACAAGCCGGATGTCGATGAAATCGAAGGACTTTCTCCGGCGATCTCGATTGACCAAAAAGCACACAGTGCCAACCCGCGCTCCACCGTCGCGACAATCACCGAAATTTACGATTACATGCGCGTCTTGTTTGCGCGTGTCGGTCATCCGCATTGCCCCATCGACGGCGAACCGATCCGCAAGATGACGGTCGAGGAGATGGTAGATGTAGTGCTGAAGCGCACGATTGAGCTGCATGCCGATCCGGAGGAAATTCGGAAACGGAACAAATCGGGGATGGGTTCCCGCCTTCGCGGGAATGACAAAGGGGAAAATGAGATCGTGATCCTCGCGCCGATCGTTCGCGGACGAAAAGGGGAGTACCACCAACTCCTGCAAGACCTCTACGAGTCGGGATTTTTGGAAGTTCGTTTGGATGGCAAATGGCAATCATTGCGTCAGCCAGTGAATTTGACGCGCTATCAAACGCACACCATCGAACTCGTCGTGGATCGCGTGCCGCTCGCGTGGCCCGTCGAAGGCAATAAGGCGCTGCGGACACGTGTCGCTGAAGCGATGGAAATCGCGCTTGATCGTGGCGGGGATACGGTGATCGCGATTCTTGACGACGGTTCAGAACACATCATGTCGTCACGTTTTTCCTGCCCGACGCACGACTTCGCGTTTCCTGAAATCGAACCTCGCTTGTTTTCGTTCAATTCTCCCTACGGCGCCTGCCAAACGTGTAACGGTCTTGGGACAAAAGAATTATTTTCTGAGGAAGTCTGTGATGCCTGTCACGGCGCACGTCTTCGGACAGAAGGCCTGCATGTCTGGATCGGCAAAAAGAGTATCGTCGACATAACGTCGATGACGATCGACAAAGCGTTCGCGCATCTCACCAAGCTTGGTTTGAACAAAACCGAAGAAGCGATTGCCGAGCCCGTGATGAAAGAAATCTTGGCGCGCCTGCAATTTTTGCTCGATGTGGGACTGCATTATTTGACGCTCAATCGCATCGCCGGATCGTTGTCTGGCGGTGAGGCGCAGCGCATTCGTCTCGCCTCGCAAATTGGTTCGCGGCTTGTTGGCGCGTTGTACGTCCTCGATGAACCGACGATCGGGTTGCATCAGCGTGACAACGCAAAGTTGATCCAGACGCTCGAGAAGCTGCGTGACATCGGTAACACGATCATCGTCGTCGAACATGATGAAGACACGATTTCGGCGTCGGATTATCTCGTGGATATCGGTCCAGGCGCCGGGAAGCACGGAGGACACGTTGTTGCTGCTGGCCCCATGCCGAAAGTGTTGAACGACAAAAAGAGCATGACCTGCGCCTATCTCCGCGGTGACAAGGAAATCCCGCTGACCAAGCCGCGGCCAGAATCGAAACAGTTCATTACGGTCAAAAAAGCAGCGGAGAATAATTTGAAGAACATTACGGTCAAATTCCCGCTGAAGCGTTTTGTGTGTATCACGGGCGTGTCTGGCTCCGGCAAGTCGACGTTGCTGATCGATATTTTGTATCGCGCGATGGCGCAGAAATTGAATGGCGCAATGGCAAAGCCCGGGAAACATGGCGCGATCGAAGGTATTGATTGGGTCGATAAAATTGTTGATGTTGACCAAGGCGCGATCGGCCGCACGCCGCGCTCTAACCCCGCGACCTATACCGGCATTTGGGATCACGTACGCGATTTGTTTTCGTTGACGGCCGAAGCGCGCGTCCGCGGCTACAAAGTCGGTCGTTTTTCGTTCAATGTTCCCGGCGGACGCTGCGAAAACTGCGAAGGTCATGGCAAGATCGCGATCGAAATGCACTTTTTGCCGACGGTGTATGTGCCGTGTGACGTCTGCAAAGGCAAGCGCTTTGATCGTGAAACGCTCGAAGTAAAATACCGTGGCAAGAGTATCGCAGACGTGTTGGCGATGACCGTCGAAGAAGCGAATGAGTTTTTTTCCGACATCCCTCCGATCCACGATAAGACAAAAATTCTGCTTGAAGTTGGTCTTGGCTATATCGAGCTCGGGCAAGCTGCAACGACACTTTCTGGCGGTGAAGCGCAGCGTGTGAAACTTGCGACAGAACTCGCGCGTCGGGATACGGGCAGAACATTCTATCTCCTCGATGAACCGACAACGGGGCTCCACTTCGACGACATCCGTAAGTTGCTCGATGTGTTGCAAAAACTTGTCGCTCGCGGCAATACGGTCGTCGTCATCGAGCACAACTTGGATGTGATCAAGAACGCGGATTGGATCATCGACATGGGTCCCGAAGGTGGTGATGAGGGTGGACGCGTGGTCGCCGAAGGGACGCCCGAAGAAATCTCGCAAAAAGCATCGAGCGTCACGGGACAATTTTTGAAACGGTATTTCAAGAAATAAAAACACCCCGGCATGACGTCACGCCGGGGTGGGGGATTATCCTCCCTTCGATTCGAGATAGCGCCTCAGTCGGGCGACGAGCGCGACGCGGGACGGCTCGAGAAGCATGTTGACGTAGGGCTTCTCGGCCGCGCAGAGCCCCAGCTCATCGAGCATGAACACGCGTTGCTTGATTTCGTTGACCTCGAAGGATTCCCAGGCCAGGAGGAGCAGCTCGGGAGCTTGCCCGAAGTCGCAGCCGATCGTCTTGCGCAAGACGCACATCCGGTGATGGATCACGCGTGGCGCCAGACGCAGGATGGGTTGGAGTTCCGGTTCCGTTACCACACGGCGCATGAATCGGAACGCAGAACTGTGTTCGCCTGGCAGGCTGCTTTGGCCCATCCAGGTCAGCAGGAGATCGGCGACGGCGGGAGCCGTTCCGCTCAGATCCCACATCCAGGCAACGCTCGATTTCAGCGCTTCCCAAGCATCCTCGGTGAGCGCGGCGACGCGATTGGGGATCAGATGTCCGTGCTTGTCCCTTGGATCCGAGAGGAAGAGCTGCTCGACGAGCTCGCTCCACTGGAGTTCGTGTTCCGCATCTTGCGCGACTTCCCGTGGTTTCTTGAGCAACATCGGCGGGGGAATCACGATCGGCTCGACCGACTCGATGCGGATTTTTGACATATCGTATGGGGATCGCAGCGTGAGTGCGAGCGGCGTCCCGAGGGCGGTCGGCGTTTCCGGTTCGGCGGGCGGAGCGGGGGTCTTCAGCGCTCCGTTTCGGTCGAACCCGGGATGTGGCACGTGTCGAGGCAGCGATTCGATCAGTCGGATCGGCTCGATACGCGTGCCGAGAACGTCTTTGTGCCAGTCGCGGATCAATTCGGGATCCATGAGGAATGACTTGGGGGCGGTCATGGCGATCGTCACCAGATGGTCACCCATGCCGAGACGTTTGAAGACGGCTGCTGCCGTCAGGATGGGTTCGAACGGCGGTTCGCAGAAGCGTTCGTGGCGCGTCATGACGCGTCGAGCTCCTGCCACGTCGAATCCCGACCGCAGGAGTGCACGTTCGGCATCGAACATCTGGTGTGGATTTTTGCGCCACACGCGAGAACGTTCTTGCAGGGCGAGCGACGTAAGTTCATCGCCGCTCCAACCGAAGGTGAAAAAATCGCGCAGGATCGTGAGGCTCCGGTCCTGGAAACTGTGGCGAAACCGGAGCGCGATGCGTTTCGCAAGATCGGGGCGGATGCCGTGCGCTGCAAGCTCGACAATCACCGGATCCGACGGACGCACCGGTCGCGACACGATGGGTTTCACGACCGGGACAGGCGCCAGCGGTTGTGCGATCCGTGGGGGAGCGGGACGCCGAGGAGGCGCGTAGGTTGCTGAATCTCCCGAGAGGTAGGTCCAGAATCCCTCCGCATCATCGCACCACATGGCGGCGTTCTTGCTTCGCAGGGTCGCGCCGGGGATGAGCAGTACGGCCGGCTTCTTCCGGATGAAGTAGCGGCGTGCTTCGTCCTTGGGCAGGATCTTGCGGAGCGCAGAGAGCGAATCCTCGAGGTTCGGCTTCGGGATGTTGAGCAGATCCATGCACATCGCGATGACGTTGCAGGCATCCGAGGATTTGAAGCCCGCGGTAATGAGCGTTTCGCGAAGCTCCGGCAATCGGTCGAGCGGGAGCAGAAGAGACGCCGGGCGCGTCTTCGACACGAGTTCGGCCAAGTATTCACCGAGAACCGAGGTGAGCTGTTTGAGCGAGCTCGCGATGTCTTCGGCGCTCGTCGCGTCGAACAGACCACGCTGGACGATGTTCTCTGCGTCGACATGGCTCAGTCGCAGCCAGGTCATCAACTCTGCACGAATCCGTCGACGATGATGGGTGACGGAGGGTTCTGCGACCGTCATCGCGTACTCCTTTCTCGTTCTTGGTAGAAAGAACCGTCGACATGACAACACGATTTTGGGTGTGGGTCAACGGTGGAAATTCAGCCCAGAGGCTGGTAGGCTAATAGCCGGATATGCCTCCGAAACATGTAAAGATCAAAAATGGCGAACTGCCGGACACCCCGGGGGTGTATTTGATGAAGGATGTTGATGGCAACATTATTTATGTCGGGAAGGCCACGTCGCTCAAGCGTCGCGTCTCCTCGTATTTTCAACGACCGCATGACGCCCGCATTCAAGAGATGGTCTCAAAGATCGCGAGCATTGATTACATTCAAAAACCAACGGCGATCGAGGCGCTTATTCTTGAAGCGAATTTGATCAAATATTATTTTCCTCCGTATAACGTAAAAGACAAGGACAATCGAAGTTTCTTGTACCTTGTCATCACCAAAGAAGATTTTCCGCGGCCCCTGCTCGTCCGAGGCACGGAGTTGGGGGATGACTCGGCGAAGAGATACAAAGCTGTTTTTGGGCCATATACATCACCGCGTTCGTTGCGTGCCGCGTTGGATTTGATTCGCAAGGCGATTCCGTGGTCGACCTGCACACCAGGTCAAAAGCGGGCGTGCTTTTACGTCCATCTCAAACAATGTCCGGGTGTCTGCATCGGCGAAGTGTCGAAAGCGGAATATGCGAAAGTCATTCGCGATTTGATCAGGTTTTTTGATGGCAAGAAGGATGATCTCTTGAAGGACTATAAAAAAGAAATGAAAGCCGCTGCAAAAGACAAACGGTTTGAGGATGCGGCAGATTTACGGAATAAGATTTTTTTTCTTGAACACATCCAGGATATCGCAGTGCTGAAACGCGAGGACGAAGACGTTGATCATATTCGTGAAGGCGAAGCGCCGGTGAATATTTTTGGTCGTATCGAAGGCTACGACATTTCAAATATTTCCGGTACGTCGTCCGTTGCCTCGATGGTTGTCTTTGAGGATGGCGCGCCGGCGAAAGCGGAGTACCGCAAGTTTCGGATTAAGACCGTGCAAGGATCAAATGACGTCGCCTCAATGCGCGAGACGCTGACGCGGCGGTTTCGGAATAGTTGGCGCAAACCGGACCTCTTGTTGATTGATGGTGGCTGGCCCCAAGTGAATGCAGCGATTCAGGTTGTGCGACATTTTGAATTGGGTATTCCCGTGGTTGGCCTTGCGAAAGGACCAGATCGTGATAAGGACGAGCTCGTTTGTGACCCGAACAACCTCGAGATCTGCGCGATCTGTGAAAAGCATAAAAATATTCTCGTTGCGGTGCGTGACGAGGCGCACCGGTTTGCAATTACGTATCATCGCAAACTGCGTTCGATGCGGATACGCGAGAAGTTGGGGGATTAAAAAGATCCCGGCTCCTGTATGGAACCGGGATCGAGGGTCGTTCGTGCGGCATCACCCAGCCTTGCGTTGCTTGGTCTTGGGACCCCGGAAGATGGCTTCCGCGTCGGCGTTCACGGCGGCGGGGGTCTTGGCGCGGACGGCGGAGGCTCGCGGACGCGGCAGGGCGACGTGCGGATCACGCTCGAGGCAGCGCGAGATGCAGGCGAAGGGCTCGCGGATGGCTTGCAGCTCCTTGTCGCCGGCCAGAAGTCGCATGTCGAGCGCGTAGCCAAGCTGTCCGATCACGAGGCGGAACCGAGGCGATGCCAGCTTGGCCACCCTGGCCTGTGCCGACGCCTTTTGCTCCGCGAGTGCGATGAGCAGCGCGTCATCCTGGTATTTCTCACCAAGGACGTAGAACGGATGCAGTCCCGTGATGAACGAGCACGCGACGCTGTCCGTCGGTGACGCGGCGAAATGGACCGTAACCTCGAAAAAATGCGGCAAGGCGTCGGTCGCGAGCTCGAGCGTGATGCGTGCACCAGGGCGGAGCCGGAGGCCGGGATGGGCGATGTCTGCAAGGGGCGGGAAGGGGAGAGTGAGCGGATTCTTGGGCATCAAAGGCCCTCCTTCTGGGACCAGTCAAACGCGAAATCAGGGCTGCGTCAAGCGGATATCTTGACCAATGCCTCGCTTGGTGATATCTTGCGTACTTGTACTTTCTTGCTTCGAAGCCAGTCTACGTAGAGGAGGCAACATGGCAGCACAGCAGCACGAGGATTCTTCGGCCAATTCCGAGCGGCGTAGCCGTTATCGGGTCATCAACACGAACCCTCCCAACCTGACCAACATCCTGCGTCTCATCCAGACGGACGCGGCGGTCAGGCGGTCCGGGGCCGTTCCAGACAAGACGTATGGGCGCGGGATCATTTGCCGCGCGCATCGCTGCTACAAGAACGATTCCGGGAAGGCCGACGATGCGTGGCGGTTCTTGCTCAAGTTCGCGGTGCTCATCGAGATGGACGACGGGTTCTGGTTCGATGGCGATCGTGGGCAGCACATCCTTACATG
>Ga0068863_100004852_pt1 | contig 13248 bp, 13 predicted proteins | sample KBSSwiS62_FD_66596 | JGI IMG/M metagenome (GOLD analysis project Ga0068863, IMG submission 66596) | Switchgrass rhizosphere microbial communities from Kellogg Biological Station, Michigan, USA - KBS Switchgrass S6-2 | ecosystem: Host-associated > Plants > Roots > Rhizosphere > Soil ...
GCCGACCAGCCCCTGGGCCTGGCCGGCGATCCGGTGGATCGCGTGCTTGTCGGAAATATCGCCCACCACGGCGTGGGCGTCGCCGCCGCGGCCGCGGATCGCGGCGACGACGTCGCCGAGCGGGCCCGCCTCGCGGGCGACCAGCGCGACCCGTGCCCCGCGCGCCGCGAGCTGTTCGGCGAGCGCCCGGCCGAGGCCGCGGCTCGCGCCGGTGATCAGCGCACCCTGTCCCTGGATGTTCATTGCGTCCTCCTGAGACCAGGCTAGGCAGCGTTAGCCAATCTGTCATCGTGTGCGCTAATCTATTGGCAGGAGGTCATCGCACGAGCATGCCGCCCCCCCGCGATCCCAGCGACCATCTGGCCGACAACATCAAGGCGCTGCGCAGCGCGCGCGGGCTGTCCCAGCAGCAGATCGCCCGGGCGGCCGGCGTCCCGCGCGCGACCTGGACCCACCTCGAGTCCGGCGCCGGCAACCCGACGCTGGCCGTGCTGGTCAAGGTCGCCAACGCGCTCCAGGTCCGGCTCGACGAGCTGCTCGCCGCGCCGAGCCCGGCCGCGCGCCACATCGCCGCCGCCGAGCTCCCGGTGCGCCAGCGCGGCGAGGTCACCGTGCGCAAGCTCCTGCCCGAGTCGCTGCCCGGCCTCGATCTCGAGCGCATGACGCTGCCGGCCGGCGCCCGCATGGTCGGCGTGCCGCACACGCCCGGCACCCGCGAGTACTTGACCTGCGAGCGCGGCACCGTCGAGCTCGCGGTCGCCGGCGAGCGCTACCGGCTCGCGGAGGGCGACGTCGTCACGTTCCGCGGCGACCAGCGCCACGCGTACCACAACCCGGGCAGCCAGACCGCGGTCGCTTACTCGGCGATCGCGTTCGCGCCGGTGTCGGCATAGCAGGGGGGAACGCGCGGCCGGCGATGTGGTTTTGCGGTTGGCAGTGTGGGTGAACGCAGTTCTCAACTCCTACTTCGCAGACAAGGCCGCATTGCAGGTCCGGCGAGCGGTCCCCTATGCTGCCGGCCGACTCCGAACCATCAGGAGATGAGTACGATGCCACACTGTACACCGTCTCTCCATAGGCGTATTCGAGAAGGCGGCCGGCGAGCGCCGCGAGCCAGATTTCGCAGCTCCGCGCAGCTGCTGGTCGCGCTCGGCGCGAGCCTCGGGTTCGCCCGGGTATCCCACGCCGGGACCTCGGGGATCTTCGGCGGCGGTCCGTTCTATATCAACGCCACCAGCAACATCAACGAGATCAAGAATTCTGGATTCACGGAGGCCATTGTCTGGAATATTCAGGTCAGGACCAATGGCGATCTGAACTTCAACGGCGAGTTCCCGCTGGTGTCGAACGGCGCGTACATCGGCGCGCAGACGCACCCCGACTTCGCGGCCAACATGGCCGCGCTCAAGACCGGGACGATCAAGCGCATCACGTTCAGCATCGGCAGCTCCAACGTCGGTGACTGGCAGAACGTCAAGGCGCTGGTCAACGCGCAGGGCACGGGGAGCAGCAGCATCCTGTTTCGCAACTTCCAGGCGCTCCAGGCGGCGATCCCATCGGTCGACGCGTTCGACTTCGACGATGAGAACAGCTTCGATCAGGCGTCGACCGTCCAGTTCGCGGTGATGCTCGGCAACCTCGGATTTCACGTCGTCCCCGATCCATTCAACCGCTCGACCTACTGGACCGCCGTCGCCTCGGCGGTCAATGCCCAGCTGCCGGGCACCGTCGACGCGGTGCACCTCCAGGCCTACGCCGGTGGTACCGGCAACAATCCGTGCTCGGGCTGGAACTTCGGCTCGGTCCCGGTGTTCGGCGGGCTGTGGGATCGCGATGACACGCCCGCCCAGGTCCAGAGCATCATGACCGGCTGGCACAACCAGTGCGGCGTCACCGGCGGCTTCATGTGGCTCTACGACGACTTCGTCGGCACCGGGCTCGTGGCGCAGTACGCGACGGCGATCAACAACGCCGTCAGCGGCACCAGCACCACCGGCATCTACAACCAGAGCTTCGGCATCGTCAGCGACGGAACGACGTTCTCCGGCGGCATCGACGGCGTCGGCAACGCGTTCTCGGCCAACCTGCTCGGCACGAGCCTGGTCTGGGACGGCGTGACCTTCAGCTTCGGCCCTGCGAACGGCGCCGACGTGATCAGCGCCGCCGGGCAGACGATCCCGCTCACGCAGGCGAGCGCCTCCGCCGTGTCGCTGCTCGCGATCGCGGTCAATGGAGCGCAGACCTCGCAGGTGTTCACCGTCACCTACACCGACGGAACCACGGCGCAGTTCACCCAGAGCATCAGCGACTGGTTCGTGCCCAACCGCTTCACCGGCGAGTCGATCGCCCAGGCGATGAGCTATCGCAACACCAGCTCCGGGGGCCGCGACAGCCGCACGTTCAACCTGTACGGCTACTCATTCGCGACCAGCACGGCGAAGATCGTGAAGAGCATCACGTTGCCCAGCGACGCGCAGGTCAAGGTCCTGGCGATCGGGCTGCGCTGAGCAGGACGACGGCGCCGGTGGCCAGCCACCGCGCAACACTGCCGCTGGTCGAGATCGGCCACGGCGGTGCCCCGGCCGGCCGGCCATCGCGCTGCGGTCAGGCCAGGCGGCCCCCGTCGAGCCGTACGAACGGCTTCCATCGCGCCGCCTGCGTTGCACAGGCAGGCGTATGATGGACGCCATGCACTGGAGGCTGTGGCTCAGCGCGTTCGGATTGGCCGCCTGCGGCAATGTCTCGTCATCCCATCCGGACGCAGGTGCCAACCCGGGACCGGTCGAGACCTGCACCGCCTCGACAGCCGGCACGGTGCCCGCCGACGAGAACGGCGATGGCCAGGTCGACGAGGGCTGCGCCTGGCGGTTCGGCACGCCGCAGTGGATCCCGCCCCTGGCGGGCACGGCGTGGCGGACCAGCTACGTCGAGCCGAGCTGGATCAGCGCGGACGGCCTGCGGCTGTACCTGATCGTGCACACCGGCGACGACGCCTCGTCCCGGGTCTTGCTGGCGACGCGCGCCGATCGCCGCGCGCAGTTCCACGGGCTGGTCTCGGTCACCGGCCTCGATCTGGGCAACTACGTGGTCACCGCGATCGCGCTGTCCGCCGACGAGCGCGAGGCCTATGTCACCGCACAGCAAAGCGGCACGACGACGCCGCCCGACCTGTTTCGCACGACCCGGGCCAGCCCCACGGACAGCTTCGCGGCGCTCGCGCGCGTCGCCGCGCTGTCGACCCCCGCCGCCGAGGAGCGGCCCACGCTGCGCGCCGACGGCCTCGAGCTCCTGTTCACCAGCGGCCGCAAGCTGCGTCGCGCGGTGCGTGCGTCGACCGGCGAAGCCTTCGCCGCGGCCAGCGACATCGAGGGCTTGCCCACGGGCGAGGTCGTCGGTTCGGCGCTGAGCGCCGACGGCCACACGCTGTTCTTCAACGGCAAGCTGGCCGGCGCGGTACAATCGCGGCTGTACCGCAGCGAGCGCGCCGATGTCACCTCGGGCAGCTTCGGCGATCCGGCGCTGGTCAATCTCGCGGTTCCCGACAGCGCCAATGCGTTCTATCCCGTGCTGTCGGAGGCCACGCGCGAGCTGTATTTCGGCAGCGATCAGCCGTGGAGCCCGACCTACTACGCGGTGTGGCGCGCCGAGATCTGCCGCGACGGTGCCTGTCCGACCCGCACCATCGATTGCCCCAGCGGCGGCGTGCGCAGCGCCGATCAGCTGCACTGCTATACCAAGCTGCCGAGCCTGCAGACCCCCGCGGACGCCGAGGCCTCCTGTGTGACGCAGGGCGGTCATCTGGTGAGCATCCAGAGCCAGGCCGAGCAGACCGCCGTGTGGACGGCGTTCGGCACCACCACCAGCGAGTACCGCTGGATCGGCGGCTACGACCGCCGCGGGGCCATCCCGGAGTGCAACACGCTCGGGGTCCATGGCAGCGTGACCTTCCCGTGCGCCTGGGGCTGGGAGAGCGGCGAGATGTGGACGTTCGCCCCGTGGGGTTCCAGCGGCACGCTGGTCGAGCCCCAGGACGGGGGCGACGGCGAGAACTGCGCCCTTGCCTATGGCCCCTATAGCGGGGCCTGGGCCGATGCGTCGTGCCTGTCACCGGGGATCGGCCTGTGCGAGACGTCGCTGTATCCCACCTGGTAGTTCCTCGCGTCATCATCACGCTGTCGCTGGGCTCGTCTCCGAGGGTCCGAGGTGCCACGGCGCGACGCCGCGTCCTGCGCTGACGGTGCCGCGACGAACGAGGGCCCGAACTCGAAGCCGACGCGCAGGTACGCCTCCACCGAGGCATCCGCGCGCGACACACGCCCGTCCCGGAAGATCTCATGGAAGCCCCCGCTCTGATCGTAGTCGACGAACACCCGCTCGCGCCCGCGCTCGTAGCCCAGAGAACCGCCGAGCCCCACCGCCAGGAACCACGAGTCCGTGAAATGTCCAGTCCAGCCGGCGAGCACGCGCGCGCCGTACACGTTGGTCCGATGCAGCTCGGCCGCCACGTTGTTATCATCGATGCGATCGCGGAGTCGATTGAACCGACACAGCACACCGACCTCGAGCGAGACGCCCTCCAGCGTCCGACGTGGGTAATACACCAGGCCGAGGCTCGCGTCCGTGGTGTGTCCGAAGTCCGGCGCTGCGCCGGTGCCGTCGTCACCGTCGCTGTAGATGGCTGACAACGTCCTCGCCAGGAGGGGACCGCGGTACCTCGCAAAGTTGGCCCGGACCGCGTAGTGCTCATCGAGCCTGCCCCACGCCGACGCAGCGAACGACCGGGACCAGATCAGGGGGAGATTGACGCCGACCGCGACCGGCCAGTGGATCACTGGCTCGGCCGGTTCGGCGTGCGCCGTGCTGGTGGCAGCAACGGCAAGGCTGATGAGGAGCGAGAGACGTCGCATCGCCGCGGTGCTGTGCAGGATGCTCGCCAGCGGCGGCGATCGAGCGAATCCTCAGTTCGCCAGCGTCGGTCCAGCGAGCGGCTCGGAAGGTCAGACACGAATGTCGTGGTCATGGCGCCGTCCGGCGCCAGCGGCTGCGCGAGTCGACGTCATGACCCGGCAGGCGTTTCGTTGCGCTGCCGGGCCCGAACCGAGGTCTGCAACGGCGGGGGCGGTCAGCGCCGCAGCACCCAGACCGCGGCGGCGACGACACCGACCGCGAGCCATGGGCCGGGCAGCCACGCGTAGACAGGCACGGTCCTGGCCAGCGTACACACGAGCAAGAAGCGGTCCCTGCGCTGCTTGGAATGTCTCGACGCAGCGACGTCATGCTCAGTATCGTTCATCTTTACAGCCTAAATAGAACGCGACCCGCCTGTCCATCCAATCGCGATCTCCTCCAGGTCAGAGATGGCTGTCCACGACTGACACGCCATAGCACCGCGATCTGGATATCGCTCCAGCATGACGCCCGCCACACGTGGTCCGGTATTATCGCAGCGGCAGCTCGGTGGCTGCTCGGGCCGACTCAGAACTTGTACGTCAAGCCCACGCGCGTGTAGACGCGGTAGTCGGTATCGCCCATCGGCGCCGCGAACATGCTGGTGAACAGCGCGCGCTCGCTCTGCTGGAACGGCGCACCCTCGAGGATGATGTACAGGCTCCACTCCTGCTGGAGCGCGATCTCGCCGATGAGGCTCAACAGGAACCGTGCGCCGTTCTCGCGATCGAACACACCGGATCCGCTGGTGCCGATCAGCTTGTTGAGCCGCGCGGTCTCCTCCGCGCTCAGCCTGTTGTTGTTGCCGGTCCCGTCGAGCGTATTCTTGGCCTTGACGCAGATATCGATCGGATCGCCGTCGAAGCCGTTGGGCATCGACTTGTCGAGCGTCGGGCAGTGCCGGTCGGTCCACAGCTCGACGTACGCGCGCCCGGTGATGGTGACCTGGGTCAGCGCGGTCAGCGACACCATGGCGCCGAGGTCGGCGGTGAAGCCGTTGCGCTTGGAATCGTCGAGGAGCTTGCTGCCCCACCACAGGTTGGCGAACGCGCCGGCCGAGAATGGCTGGTTGTCGATCAGCGTCGTGCGGCCGCCCAGGCCGATCTCGCTGCGCGCCAGCATCGTGCGCATCGCGACGGTGGCGTCGAAGCCGAACAGGTTGGGGAGCTGGCCGGCGCCGACGGTGATCCGCGCCGTCGTGAAGTACGGGTAGCCGATGTCGACGTCCGCGGTGGAGCGGCCGCGCGGCAGGACACGCGCGCCGAACGACGACAGCGAGCGCTGCACGACGCGGAGCTCGGCCTCGCTCGGGCCGGCGACCGCGAGCTCGCGCGACAAGGTCTCGGTCTTGCCGCCCTGGATCGTCAGGGTCTGCTCGAACGGCGTGAACCCGGGCTGCTCGATCCGGATCACGTTGTCACCGACCTCGACCTCGGTGTCGAGCGGCGTCTGGCCTGCCGGCACGCCGTTGATCAGCACCGTCGCGCGCGCCGGGGTCGACAGCACGCGCAGCCGGCCGACCGCCTTGAGCTCGGCCTGTACGGTGATGGTCTGGCCGGGGTCGATCTTGACCTTCTGCTCGAACGGCTTGTAGCCGTCGAGCCGGACCATCACCGGATGCTCGCCGGCGGAGACCCGCTTGTCCTGCGGGACCTTGCCGATCTGGGCGCCGTCGATGAACACGACCGCGTCGGGCACGCTCGAGACGATCTTGAGCAGCCCACCGTCGCCGGCGGTCTCGGTGTTGAGATCGAACTTCACGACCTGCGAGCCGCCGGCGGTCACCGTGACGTGACGCTCGGCGGGCTGGAACCCGGGCGCCTTGACCTGGACAATGTGGTCACCGGATCGGACGTCCTTGATGTCGACCGGCACCGGCCCCATGTCGGTGCCGTCGATGAACGCGCGCGCGCCCTGCGCGTCGCTGAGCACGCGGATCACGCCGAGCCCACCATTGAGCGAGCCAGCGAGCTCGGCGCGGATCTTGGTCTGCTGGTTCGCCTTGACCTCGATCGTCTGCTTCCACGGCTGCCCCGGCTGCTTGCGGACCTCGATCACATGGAGGCCTTCGATCACATTGCTGATCACGGCGGGCGTGCTGTCGGGGTGTTTGTTGCCGTCGATGTAGACCTCGGCGTCGGGCACGTCGGCGTCGACCACGACCGTGCCGTACTTGGGCTTGGCGATCTCCTTGATCGTCGGAGCAAAGGTCTGGACCTGGTTCTCCTTGGTCTCGAGCCAGGCCTGGTAGTCCTCGAAGCCTTCCTTCTTGATCTGCACCAGGTGGCGACCGGCGGTGGTGGTCAGGACCATCGGCGCCTGGCCCTGGGGCTGGCCGTCGAGCAGGATGGTCGCGCCGAACATGTTCTTGTCGGCGTCGGCGCGCACGTCGATCTTGGGCGGATCGAGCTTCTTGATCAGCGGGACGAACAGCTCCTGGGTCTTGCGCACGCGGCCGACCCGGAACGGCTTGCTGGCCGTGTCATAACCGGGCGCCTCGAGGAGCACGGTGTACTCGCCGGCGTTGAGCTTGCCGTCCCACGGCGTGACACCGAGCGCCGGGCAGGTCTTGTCGTTGAGATAGATCGCGGCGCCAGGCGGCGCCGAGTCGATCTTCACGGCATACCGCCCCCGCTTGCTATCGACCCCGGGACAGTTCGCCTGAGCGTGCGCGGAGCTCGACGAGACCAGGATCGCGAGCACGAGCGCCAGCGACCAGGGCAATACGACTCGCAGACGAGCAATCGTCATCGGTACCCTCAATAGACGGACGCTGGGAGCCTACCAGCAGTCACGGCCCGCGCGCCATGCGGTGCACGGTTTCACGTTCGCCGGCGGTCGCAGGCCGACCTACGGCGCGATCCAGCGCCCCGCGAGCGCGCCGAGCAACGCCAGACCGGCGACGACCCGGTACACCGCGAAGCCGAGCAGCTCGTGCGAGCCGAGCCAGCGCAAAAACCACGCAATCGACGCGTATCCCACCACCGCCGCCACGCCGGTACCCACCGCGAGCGCCGGGATCGCCGAGCTGCCGAGCTCCACGTAGGCCTTGCGGGCCTCGAGGAGGCCGGCCCCGGCGATCGCCGGGATCGACAGCAGGAACGAGAACCGCGCTGCGTCGCTGCGCGTGAAGCCGAGCAGCAGCGCCATGCAGATCGTCGCCCCGGAGCGCGACACGCCGGGCACCAGCGCCAGGGTCTGTGCCAGCCCGATCGCGATCGCGTCACGGTACGTGATCGTCGAGAGCGCCCGGCCATCGCGGCCCGCGGCGTACCGGTCGATCACCGCCATGACCACGCCGACTGTGATCAGCGCCGCAGCGATGACATAGAGCGAGCGCAGGTCGCCTTCGACGTGCTTCTTCAGCGCCAGCCCGACGATCACGATCGGGATCGTGCCGACCGCGATCAGCCAGGGCATCCGACCATCCGAGCTCGACGGAGCGCGCACCATCGCGGTGGCCAGCGTCACCAGGTCGCGGGCGAAGTAGGCCAGCACGGCGGCGAGCGTGCCGAGCTGGATCACGGCCGTGTAGGCCGCGCCGGCATCGCCCTGGCGCGCGAGCGCCGAGACCACCCGGAGGTGTGCCGTCGACGACACGGGGATGTACTCGGTCAGGCCCTGGATCAGGCCGAGCAGCGCAGCGAACCACAACGCCATGGCGGCACGCTAGCATCGTTGCATCGTGCGCTGGATCGTCTGGCTCCTGGTTGTGTCATGCGCGGGCGGCTCCGCGACCTCCGAGCGTCCGCACACAGGGTCCGCGGGGCGCGCTGCCACGCCCCCGGCCCCGAGCGGCCCCAGCGACCAGGACTGCGACGCGCTGATCACGCACGCGGTGATGCTCGGCATCGACGAGCGCGCCGGCTCGGCCGCGCCCGCCACCACACCGGCCGATCACGAAGCGGTCCGCCGCGCGCTGCGCGAGGACTTTCTCCCTGGCTGCCGCGCGCTGCCGGGCGACGCGTACCGCTGTGCCATGGCCGCGACCACGCTCGCCCGGATGGCGGGGTGTCAGCCGATGCGCAGGAGCTCGACCTCGAACAGCAGCGTCGCGCCCGGCGGGATGACGCCGCCGGCGCCGCGGTCGCCGTAGCCCAGCTGAGGCGGGATCCACAGCGTCCGCTTGCCGCCGACCTTCATCGACGCCACACCCTCGTCCCAGCCCTTGATGACGCGGCCCTTGCCGATCGGGAACTCGAACGGCCGGCCGCGATCGACCGAGCTGTCGAACTTGTTGGCCTTGGCGCCGTCGACCCACAGCCAGCCCGTGTAGTGCATCACGCAGGTCTGGCCCGTTTGCGGGCTCGCACCGGTCCCGACCACGGTGTCCTCGTATCGCAGGCCGCTCGGCGTCTCGGTCATGGATGATCTATACAGCGAGATCGCCGGCGGCGGTGCACCCGGCGCGCGACGGAAGGCCGGTGCGGCACGGTGCTGCGGTACGACATGTAAGCGTCGCGCCCGGCCCCCTCGGAGCCGCCCCCAGGTCGGGGACGCGCGATCGCACCGCGCCGCGGACGACCGCGCAGTCGCATCGGCATAAGAGGTCACGCAGCACGCCGATCGCGGGTGCCCCGCGTGTGCACTCCTCCGTGCGCGCTGGCGCATAGCCATTCCACATCCGACATGGCGGCGCCAGAGCTTGCTACTTCAGGAGCGACGATTTCGTGATCAGCACACGGCAGCGCGGCCATCCAGCCGATATGCGAATTGCATATCATTGCCTATGGGGCGTCGCTGTGCTGACCGCGTGCCAGGCGCAGGACAGCGTGTCCGGCGCGGACGACACCAGCGAACTGGCGGACGCGTGCGCCGCGCCCGGGACGGCACCTGCACGCCTCGCGATCGTCGATGGCACCACCGGAGCCGGCCGGACGCTGCGCTTTGCCGACGACGATACCGCCGTGGTCACCGTCCGCAACGCCGGTGGTGCAGCGACCCAGCCCCTGGCGCTCGCGCTCGCGGGCGTCGGGCGCGACGAGTTCGCGATCGATCCCGCGGCCGATCCCGCGTCGACCTGCAGCGGCCGCGCGCTGGCGCCCGGTGAGACCTGCACGGTCGCCGTGCAGTACCTGCTGGTGAGCACGACGCTGCGCACCGCCGCGCTGACGATCGAGGATCCCGGGCACGACCGCGTCCACCTCTCGCTCGAGCCGATCGCGGCGCCGCGGCTGGCGATCCGCTTCGCGGGCGGCGCGCTCGGCGAGGTCCAGGTGACCGATCCGGCGACGACGCAAGCGATCGCGACCTGCACTCGCAGCTGCGTGCTCAGGCTGGCACCCGGGACCGAGCTCGAGATCGACGCCGTGACACCGTCGATCAACCAGGGCCTGTCCGGCGCGTGCCCGCTGGGCGCCCTGTCGTGCCAGCTGACCACCAGCAACGGCACCTCCGCCGTCACGGCGACCTTCGTCACCGATCCGAAAGAGGTGTGGACCGCGTTGCCCGGCGGCGACACGATCCTCAGCGCGGCATTCGACAGCGCCGGCAACCTGATCACCGCCTCCGGCACCCTCACCAAGTGGTCGCCCGCGGGCACCGTGGTGTGGCAGGTCCCCGTCGCGGCGTGCGCGGTGGCCACCGGCCCCGGCGACACGATCTATGCCGGGACCCCCACGCGTGTCATGAAACTCGCGCCCTCGGGCACCACGATCTGGTCACAGCCACTGACCCGCGAGGCCACCGGCTGCGGCGATCTGTTCAGCGGCTTCGTCCACAACCTCGCGGTCGGCAGCGACGGCGCCGTCGCGATCCACGGCGACACCGGCGTGGCACGCTGGGACAGCGACGGCCAGCTCGGCTGGTCGTTGCCGGTCGTGTCGAATGAAGAGTACGGCGTGGCGATCGAGCCGGGCGGCGCGGTCGCCGTGGCGACCGCGATCGACGAGCCGATCGACCTCGCGCGCTTCGCCGCCGACGGCACCCCGCTCGAAGGCATCGAACACATCACCCCGCAGTACCACGGCATGTTCGTGATCGACGGCGGCGGTCGCCTGCTCGCGGCCGCGTCGGGCCACAGCCACACCGACGCGCTCGGCCACTCGATCCGGCTCCTCGATCCCGACTTCGCGCCGACCGGCATCTGCGCCGCGGGCGACGGCGCCGCGTGGATCTACCAGCTCGACGACAACTCCATCTTCGCGCGCGACTGGGTCGTGCAGCGTTACCTGGGCGACGGCAGCCTGGCGTGGAGCCACGCCCAGTCGATCCAGCGGACCTTGGAGGCCGGCCCGTTCACCGATCACGGCACGATTCCGTTCGACATCGCCGGCGCGCCCGACGGCCGCATCGCGATCGTCGGATCGCACTTCGGGCTGAGCTATTCCGGCGGCTGGATCGCGGTGTTCCAGCCGTAGCGGCTGGCCGGGCACTCGTGAGTCGAGTGCGCCGACCCAAGCTCACGCATCGCCTCGTCCGATAGGAGGAGGGGGAGGTCCGCGATCAGACCGCCTCGAGTTCGACCCCCGGGAATACGTCGCGCAGGTGCTCGAGATCGCCGAGGTCCGACGTGTACACGGTGTCGCCGCGAATGGACGCTGCGGCCATCACCAGTGCGTCGACCACCGTGGCTCGAACGAGGCCGATCGCTTCTCCGGCGAGCCGCGCGACGTGCACATCCGGCGGTTCGATCAGGAGCGTGCGAAGGATCTGCGCGCGCTCTTTCTCGCGCTTGCCGCGCCTCCACCACTCCGCGATCACCGGCGTGATACCGACGACCTGGTAGCCGTGCTCGAACGCGAGGCGATGAACCTTGCGAATCTGCTGGTGGCCGTGCTCGAGGGCGATCAACGCGCCCGTGTCGAACATGACCCGCGGCCTCATGCAGCTCTCGAGCGACGGCTCCGTGGGCGCGACATCCGCGCTTCGTCATCCGATGGCGGCACATCCAGGTCGTAGCCCGAGCGACGGCTCCGTGGGCGCGACATCCGCGCCAGGAACGCATCCCGGTCGGCGGCGGTCGGGATCGTGCTCGCATGCCAACCCGCATGTAGCTCGCGTGCGGCGTCGATCCTGACCTGGTCCTCGAGCTGTTTGCCGAGCGCCCGCGCGATGTAGGCGGACAAACTGAGCCCCTCGGCCTTGGCGGCCGACCTCGCGAGACCGAGCTGCTGTGGATCGATCGCGATGCTGATCTTGGTGGTCGGCATCGCGCAAGCCTAGCCTGGTAGCAGAAAATTGCTACCGGCATCTGCGCTGCGCGGCAGCGCTGCGTCGGTCTACCGGCGCAGGTTCGCCGTGCTCCCCGCGACGGACGTTCGCGTCGCGGCTATCGATGCACTGCGCGCCTGCGCGACTTCCGCGCCAGTGCCGCGCATCGCCTGGATCCGGGGAATCGGGGAGAGGAATCGGGGAGATTGACCTCGGGATCCTCGGGAGAATATGTGCTGGCCTGTGACCGGCCGGTTCAAGCTAACATCGCTGGCACGGCCGGCCGCTCACAGCCCGGTGCTCGTGCCGATGCCCCTGGGAGTATTGTTTCTTGTTTCTTAACATTCCTCTTGGACGAGGTGGATGCGATCCTGATCTGAACCTGTCCAGCCGCGGTCCAGCGGCCTCTACGGGTCAGCGGCCAGTGGCCTTGCGGCGAGCCTCCGTATGTGCCGTGAGCGCCGCGACCTGCGCGTTGGCATAGCCGAGCGACGCGCTGGCCTGCTGAGAGGTCGTCGTGGCGAGCGCCTGGATACGGCCGATCACCACCCGCTGACGATCCGTGGCCCGGTGATGGCAATGCATCGGCGGCCGCCTCCGCGGCCCGGGCGAGCGCCTCGATGCGCCTCGCGTATGTCTTCCAGACTCACGAGATGCTCCGTGGTCGTCAATGACCGCGAGGCCGGCAAATCATGGCAGCTCCGGACGCCTGATAATGAATATGATTAGAAGTGCCATATCAATTGACAGCTCGCGAGATCATGGCTATGCGTGGAACATGGCGCCGGGGAGATCGAAGCGATCGCGCAAGCGGCACATACAGCAGAAGCTGTTCCGGCGCGGCGGCAGGCGGCGCGGGGCCGGACGAAAGCCGAAGGGCGCCCGGGCAGGCGAGCGCCATGTGGCGCGGCCGGCGTTCAAGGCATGTCATCCGCTGCATGTCGTGCTGCGCGTGGTGCCGGCGGTCGGCAGTCTGCGCCGACGCGCGATGTACAAGGCGATGCGCGAGGCCACGATCACGGCGGCGCTGCGCGAGCAGGTCCGGATCATCCATATCAGCCTGCAGCGCACGCATCTGCACCTGCTGGTGGAGGCCGAGCACAAGACGGCGCTCGCGCGCGGCCTGCAGGGCTTTCAGGTCTCCGCCGC
>Ga0068863_100004855_pt1 | contig 13245 bp, 20 predicted proteins | sample KBSSwiS62_FD_66596 | JGI IMG/M metagenome (GOLD analysis project Ga0068863, IMG submission 66596) | Switchgrass rhizosphere microbial communities from Kellogg Biological Station, Michigan, USA - KBS Switchgrass S6-2 | ecosystem: Host-associated > Plants > Roots > Rhizosphere > Soil ...
AATCACGCAGCGCTGGCACAGAATCGCAAGCGGCTCGACGATTTGCGGTTGTCGGACGGACGCGCGCTGTCGGTCGTCGAGTTGCCGATGCCGAGTCCGCTCATTCACGGCGACCGAGGTCGTCTGCCCGCGAGTTATGCGAACTTCTACATCGGCAACGACGTGGTGCTTCTTCCGGTATTCGATGCGCCGCAGGATGCGCAGGCGATTGACGTGCTCTCGAACTGTTTCCGTTCGCGGCGCGTCGTGCCGATCGATTGTCGCGCGCTGGTGGTCGGCCTGGGCACGCTGCATTGTTTGACGCAGCAGGTGCCCGTAAAGTGAGCCGCCTCGCAACCGGAGTGACTTGATGGCCCAGATCAGCGAATTCATCCGCCATCATTACCGCCATTTCAACGCGGCGGCGCTGATCGATGCGGCCGATGGATACGCGCGCCACATCGATCAGGGCGGCAAGATGTTCATGACGCTCGCGGGTGCGATGAGCACCGCCGAACTCGGGCTCTCTCTCGCAGAGATGATCCGGCGCGGCAAGGTGCACGCGATCTGCTGCACCGGTGCGAATCTCGAGGAAGATCTGTTCAACCTCGTTGCGCACGACCATTACGTGCGCGTGCCACATTATCGGGAACTGACGCCGCAACAAGAGGAGGACCTGCTCGATCGCCATCTGAACCGCGTGACCGACACGTGCATTCCGGAGGAAGAGGCGATTCGGCGCATCGAGCACGTGATCGTCGAAGAGTGGATCGCTGCCGATCGGGCCGGCGAGCATTTCTTTCCGGACGAGTACATGTACAAGGTGCTGCGCTCGGGCAGGCTCGACGGCAGCTTCCAGATCGACAAGAAGGATTCGTGGCTGTACGCGGCCTACGAGCGCGATCTGCCGATCTTCGTGCCGGGTTGGGAAGACTCCACGCTGGGCAACATCTTCGCGGCCCACGTGATCAACGGCGACATCGCCAACGTCCACACCGTTCGCAGCGGCATCGAATACATGATCCGGCTGGCGCACTGGTACCGGCGCATCTCGTCGGAGGCATCGATCGGCTTCTTCCAGATCGGCGGCGGCATCGCCGGCGACTTCCCGATCTGCGTGGTGCCGATGCTGCGGCAGGACCTGCTGATGCAGGACATCCCGCGATGGGGCTATTTCTGTCAGATCAGCGATTCGACGACGAGCTACGGCTCGTACTCGGGCGCCGTACCGAACGAAAAGATCACCTGGGGCAAACTGTCGGCGGACACGCCGAAGTACATCATCGAATCCGATGCGAGCATCGTCGCGCCGTTGGTGTTCGCGAGCGTGCTCGGCCAATAGGGCGGGAGAAGGCTATGACGATCGAGAATGGTGCCGCGCGATCCCAGGCAACTCCCTGGACGGTAGAGAGCGCAGAGGACCTGTACGCGGTACGTGCGTGGGGCGACGGGTTCTACTTCGTCAACCAGGCCGGCCACGCTGCGGTGCGCCCGCTGCTCGACAAAGATCTGTCGATCGACATCCTGGAAGTGGTGCAGGCTGCGGCCGGCCGCGATGTCGCGCCGCCGATGCTGGTGCGCTTTCAGGACGTGCTGCGCGCCCGAGTGCGCCGGTTGGTGGAAGCGTTCGACGCCGCGATCGCGGACGCAGGATACGGCAGTCCGTATCAGGCGATCTATCCGATCAAGGTCAATCAGCTGCACGAAGTCGTCGAGGAGGTGCTCGACGCAGGTAAGGCATACGGCCTCGGGCTCGAATGCGGTTCGAAAACGGAATTGATCGCGACGCTGCCGCACATCGGCGACGACAGGTTGCTGTTGTGCAACGGCGTAAAAGACCACGTCATCCTATCGTTGATTCTGTCTGCGCAACTGCTCGGCCAGCGCGTGCTGCCGATCATCGAGAAATACACCGAGTTCGAACAGTTGATGACGCTCGCGGACCGCGCGAATCAGGTGCCGCGTCTGGCTGTTCGAGTGAAGCTCGCTACGCGAGGCGCCGGGCGCTGGTTCGAGTCGGGCGGCGAGCGTTCGAAGTTCGGGCTGACGGTACCGGAACTGGTGCGGCTGGTGCACGAACTCGAGCGGCGGGGCATGCAGGATCGGCTGGAGCTGCTGCATTTCCACCTCGGCAGTCAGATCACCGAAATCCAGGTGCTGAAGCGCGCGATCAAGGAAGTGACGCAGGTTTACGCCGATCTGCATCACCGCGGCGTCACCGTGCGCTGCCTCGACGTCGGCGGAGGTCTAGGCGTGCATTACGGTGGCGGTTATGGCGTGGACGACTCAGCGATCAACTACAGCCTGCAGGAATACGCGAACGCAGTGGTGTTCTCGGTGCAGGAAATCTGTGCGTCGCGCGACGTGCCGGAGCCGGTTTTGATTTCGGAGAGCGGCCGCGCGATCACCGCGCACCACTCCGTGCTCGTTGTACCGGTGCTCGGCCAGCACGGTCACGCCTCTGGCGAACTGAGCGAACCTCTGCCGAAATCGGACGACGGGCTCGTACAACGGATGCTCGCGGCGCTGGAGGAAGCGCGCAATGCGGACGACAACGTCGGCGAACTGCTGGAGGCATATCACGACGCGCAGGAAGCGCGCGCCGAAGCCGATACTGTGTTCCGCCTCGGCTTTCTGGAACTGGAGCAACTGGCCACGCTCGAAACGCTGTACTGGGGTGCGTGCCGCGAGATCCTCGACGGCCTGATAGCCGCCGCGCCGGAGACGCCGCCGCCGGTGCAGGCGGAACTCGAGGCGCTGCTGACGGACATGTACTTGTGCGACTTCTCGGTGTTCCACTCGATGCTCGACCACTGGGCGATCAAGCAGCTGTTTCCGATCGTGCCGTTGCAGCGCCTCGACGAACGCCCGGAGCGACGCGCCGTCGTCGTAGACCTTACGTGCGATTCAGACGGCAAGGTCGCGGAGTATGTCTCGTCGCTCGAAGACCGCAGCCATCTCCCACTGCACGTTCTGAAGAAGGGTGAACCGTATTACCTCGGGATCTTCCTGGTCGGCGCATATCAGGACATTCTCGGCGACGCGCACAACCTGTTCGGCCGCCTGCCTGAAGTGCACGTTTACGCGGACGACGAAGAGCCCGGCAATTTCTGGATCGAGAAAGTGATACCGGGCATGTCGGTGCACGAAATGCTGGCGCAGGTGCAGTACTTTCCGAACGATCTGAACCGGCGCATGAGCGAACTGGTGAGACACAAGATCGACACCGACGAGGTGCGCCCGAACGTCGGCATGCGCATCCTCAACGAGTATCAGAAACGCTTCAACGAGACGACGTATTGCTCGACCGACATCGCCGACTCGTCAACGCCCGCGGCACCGGTGAACGGCGATGACCGCTGAAGCGCGCACGACGACGATCGGCCTGGTGCAGATGCACATGTCGGAATCGCCCGACGACAATTTCGCGCGCGCAATCGCCGGCATCCGCGATGCGGCGGCCAAGGGCGCGCAACTCGTATGCCTGCCGGAGCTGTTCCGCAGCCGTTACTTCTGCCAGAGCGAAAGCAGCGAACACTTCGCGTTGGCCGAGTCGGTGCCCGGGCCGACGACGAAGACCCTCGAACCGCTCGCCGCCGAACTGGGCATCACGGTGATCGCGAGCCTGTTCGAACAGCGTGCGCCAGGGCTGTATCACAACACCGCAGCCGTGCTCGATGCCGGAGCGGGTTATCTCGGCAAATACCGCAAGATGCACATTCCCGACGATCCGCGGTACTACGAAAAGTTCTACTTCACGCCCGGCGACCTCGGCTTCAAGGCGTTTCCGACGCACGCCGGCAACGTCGGTGTACTGGTGTGCTGGGACCAGTGGTACCCGGAAGCCGCGCGCCTCACTGCGCTCGCTGGCGCCGAGATGCTGTTCTATCCTACGGCCATCGGTTGGCATCCCGAGGAGCGCGAAGAGGTGAATCGCGCGCAGCACGACGCATGGGAAACGGTGCAGCGCGCGCACGCGATATCGAACGGGTGCTACGTGGTGGCGGTGAATCGGACCGGCTTCGAACCCGATCCCACCGGAGTGGGCGGCATCCGCTTCTGGGGCCAGAGTTTCGTTGCGGCGCCTGACGGATCCATCGTGGTGCGGGCGTCGAGCGACCGCGACGAAGTGATCGTCTGCGAACTCGACCTCGCGTCGGTCGGCAAGCAGCGGGTGGGCTGGCCGTTCTTCCGCGACCGCCGCATCGACGCGTATTCGGAACTCACGCGCCGCTTCATCGACTGAAGTTCTACTGCTGCTGTTGCGACTGAGCGTGTTTCGCGAGGTGGCGATCCAGCGCGTTCGCGAAGGCCTGACGCTCGACGTTACCGAGCGGGGGAGGGCCGCCTGAAATCGTTCCGCTGTCGCGCAGGTTCGCCATGAGGTCGCGCATCGCCAACCGCTCGCGGATGTTCTCCACGGTGTAGAACTCGCCGCGCGGATTCAGTGCCGTGCCGCCTTTCTCCACTGCACGCGCCGCGAGCGGGATGTCGGCAGTAACCACGAGATCGCCGACGCTCATCCGTTCTACGATCGCGTCGTCGGCCGCATCCGGACCGGTCGTGACCGTCACCGCGCCGACCCAACGGGAGCGCGGCACCTGTACCGGCTTCCCCGCCACCAGTGTCATCGACGTGTGCGTGCGTTCGGCGGCGCGCACGAGAATCTCCCTGATGGCGTTCGGACACGCGTCGGCGTCTACCCAGATGCGCATCAGGTCTGACCGAACGCACAGAGGCGCGGGCCGAGCGCGCGCAGGCGCGATCGCAGCCAAGGCGTGAAATCGTCGGGGGTTGCGGCGACTGACCTGGCGAGCGCGACCAGCGTGGTCAGCCGGACGTCTGACACTTCTGCGGGGTCGGCCGCTATCGGTCCGTCGTAGACGCCGCGAAAAGTCTGCTGCAATTCGAAGTCGCGGATCTGCAGCTCCGGAATCTCGATGCAGCCGCGGACGACGTCGCCGATCGGCGTCAGCGCTACCCCGCGAACGGCGAGTTCTTCGGCGAGCCCGCGATGCGCCGCCTGCTCGAAGGTTTCGCCCGGCTGGAGGTGCTCTCCGACGCTGAGGTCCCACGCGTTGGGCCAGACGTCTTTGCGCGACGCTCGTCGCTGCAGATACAGGCGTCCGCCGCCGTCGAACAGGAACACGTTACTGGCGCGATGCCACAGACCGCGCCGGTGCACTTCGTTGCGGGGAACCAGACCTCGTGGACGGCCGTCGTCGTCGAACGTTTCGAACAGTTCGACGGTGACGCTCAAATCAGGGCCGGATCACGATCACGGTGCCGTCGTCGACCGCGTTCCAGATGGCATCCATCGCCTCGTTTGCGACCGCGATGCAACCGTCGGTCCAGTCATCCCAGGCGATTTGTGCCAGGTTCGGATCGTTCGGCAGACCATGGATCATCACCATGCCGCCGGGTGGTGCGCCGGCACGGTGCGCGTGGGCCAGGTCGCGGGGACTGGGATACGAAATGTGGATCGACCGGTAAAAGCGGCTGTCCGGATTGCGCCAGTCGAGGTAGTAGCGGCCTTCCGGCGTGCGGGCATCGCCTTCATGGGTTTTCGGGCCGACCGGGTTCTTTCCGAGCGCGATCGGGAAGTGGCCGATGATCTCGCCCGCGCGCAACAACATCAGCAGCCGTTCGGATTTGTAGACCAGAACTGCGTCGGCTTTGAGCGACCGATCGGCATGGCCGGTGGTTGCAAACAATCCCGCGACGACCAGCAGCAGGGTCTGCATTCTCAGTCCGAAAGCGCAGCGTCCGTGCGGTTCGCCCATCGAGCGATCGATCCTCCAGGTACAAGCCCGCATATTCTGACCCGGGCGTCGCGGCGGCGTCGAGAGGACGGATGAGATGCAGCCGCACCGGCCGTCGTGATGTGACTCGCACTTCCGTGCGGTTGAGCCGTTTGTCAGTCGCCGACGGCGTCTCCCGGCGCAATCGCGCCGCCGGACGTGATGCGCCCGCGCAATCCGGCGCGGTGAGCAAATGCCGCCACCACCGCAGCAGCGGGAACCTCGGGCGTGGCCAACCGGCGGCCGAGCGTCGCGCACGGTTCGCATAACTCGACGCCGGTCACGAGGGCATTGCCGACGCGGAATTCGCGGCCGACCAGTTCGTGCAACGCGACGCCCCGGGTGACGACGTTGCGGCGCGGGTCGCCCCAGTCGATGCGCAATCCGGTTTCGCGGCAGACCCGCTCGATCTCCTCGGCGGCGATCAGCGTGATCTGCGCGTCGTTCGGTGGGGCAGTCGCATTGCCTTCCGTGAAGTTGCGATCGCCGCGGATACCGCAGCCGGCGATCAGTTCGGCGCGCGCGAGCGCTCGCATCGGATCACCGGAGCGGGACGCGACGTAGATGTGTTCGATGCGTTGTGCGTGTTCCATCGGTCGTTGTTGTCTGTAGCCGTGTGATGCGCACCGCGATAGTAGCCCAGTGCCCACTGGTAATGGCCAATGGCATGGTGTAGCCTGCGATCCGCCTAGGAACAGTCCCGCCCCGATTTCCCTTCTGAGCTCACACCTTACGTTAGCAAGTCGGTCATCGTTCCGTTTCGAAGCGGTCGTTATGGCATCTGCCGTATCGAGTCAGTTCTTAACCTGTGCAGGCCGTTGCGTGAGCGGGAGCCCAGCACTTTGAGAGGTCCGGACAATCCGGACGCGGAGTAAATTAGTGAAGAAGATCTACGTTGGAAATCTGTCCTGGGGCACTACGGACCGCGACCTTGAGACGCTGTTTTCGGCTCACGGCGATGTGCGTTCTGCCACTGTCATTACCGATCGGGACACGGGCCGTTCGCGCGGCTTCGGTTTCGTCGAAATGGAAGACCAGGCAGCGAACGAAGCCATCAGCGCGCTCAATGACAAAGAAGTCGATGGTCGTCGGCTGAAGGTCAACGAAGCCAAGGATCGCCCGGCGAAAGATCGCGGTGGTGATCGTGGCGGCCGTGCCGGCGGCGGTGGCGACCGACGCTGGTAATTCCTGCGATCTCGGGTACGCGCTCGCGCGTACGCCGATCCGGAGTTCGCTGATCCAATAAGAGGCCCGCCCAGCGGGCCCGGATAGAGACCCTTAGACCCTTACCGCCTTGGTTGGCTCACGCCGGCATATCGCGGTAAGCGGTCCATGTTTTGTCCCGCACCCTGCTATACCCGTTTCCCGCGCTCGTTGTAGCCCGCGCCGTCGAACGGTTGCAGCTTGTCGAGCCACAGCGCTTCCAGCACTTCGAGATCCTCGGCGGGGTCGTACCCGGGCGTGTCCGACGGCTCCAGCGAGTCGAGCATTTCGAACAGGAATGCCCCTTTGCCGAACGCTTTCCAGTCACCCAGCAAAGCCTTGTTCGGGTGAATGCCGAGACTCAGCTCCGCCTCGTGCCGGTTCAGCCGCGCACGCATGTCGCGCGATGCGCCCACGAGGGACTTGCCGTTCGCGGTGTTGTGCACGCGATAAACGCCGAACGCCTTCGGCGTTTCCTTGTAGGCACGGATCAATTCCTTGCGTCGATCGGCCATGAGCGGCGACTCCTGAAGCTGTGGTCATCGGAAGGCTGCGTAGCGTACGCCGGTCGGCGCGATCGCGACACGCCATGCTTCGGCTTTTGCGGCCGCCGCTATCGATGCGTTGGCCGGACTGGTGGACGGTAAACGCGTATGGCTCACCACGCGCGTCCCGACGAGCGTGCGCGACACGTGTCGGCGGTACAGTGCTTCGGCGTTGCCGCCGTTGAAGAACACGCGGTCCACGCATGGGTGCTCTTCGAAAAAGCGCGCGAAATCGTTGGCGACCACCGACGTACGGTCGATTTTCGAATCGAGGCTGCCGCGTCGCTCGCACGAGCGCAGCACGTCCCACAAGGCGATGCCGGCGCCGATCAATCGCTGAGTGCGCTCGACGTACGCGAGGCTCGGATCGAAACCGAGCAGATCCGCGAGAATAGTCCAGAACGCGTTGCGCGGGTGTGCGTAGTACTGGCCGGCCGCCAGCGATGCGACACCGGGCATGGTTCCGAGAATCAGCGTGCGGGCCGACTGGTCCTCGATCGGCGGGAAGCTTCGGACGCGCGCCATTACCGTCCCGTCAGGAATGCGCCTTCAGCGACTGGTTGATCTTCGCGAGCAGTGCTTTCTGTTCCTTTGCGGTGGTCGCCGGCATTCGGGTGAACTCCCCGAGATCGAGCTTCACGTCGGCGAAAATCCCGGCGGGATCTTCGTGAAAGTGCAGATACCCCTTCGACTTGAAGTAGAACGAACCGGGAGATTTTTCGCGCAGTTGCGGCAGCTTGCGCACCTCGCCGAGGAGATCGCCCAGCAGCGCGAGCGTGGCCGCGCCGGCGTGCTTCACGTAATCGACTCGGCGAACTTGCACTCGATGCGCAGGTAACTCGCCATGCCGCCCGGCACGTCTTTGAAGATCGTTTGCCATTCCGGCGTTGCGAACGCTTCGTCCAGCGTCGACTTGCGACGGGAGATGTCGTCCCAGCCGATGATCCACGTGATGTTCGACGAACCGAGTTCGTCCATAGGGCGTCCGGTGACGTCGGGCTCGAGATCGGTATTCACCCAGAATCCGAGCACGTTGAACTTCCGTTTCAGGTACCCCATCGCCTTGTTCTTTGCCCACGCCTTGTACGCGTTCAGCTGGCTCGGTTCGAAGTAGTAGTTGCGGATCTCGTAGATCATGGCTGGCCTCACGACGGACTGGATAGAAGTGGAATGGTAAGCCGGGCGGCAAGTCGCGGCGTGAGTTCGATGATCCGGTCGATTGTCGCGCGAACGTGCGCCTCGACCGCACGCGGGTTCGAACTGTGATCGGCGACCGCCTCGTCGACGTCGGGCAGCGGTTCGTCGTCGAGGCCACACGCAGTCGTGAACAGCGGTGCGGCGTAGCCGAACTGATCACGCAGCGTGCTGACGTGCTCCGTGCTCATCGCGACGACGAGATCGGCGGCGAGCATCGCCGGGGTCAGCGTGCGGCGGCGGTGCGCGCGTACGTCGAGCCCTTTCAGGTTCAGGTAATGGCTGACAATCGGATTCACGACGTGCGGGAAGTCTTCAGTGCCGGCGGACTCGACGACGATGCGTCCGCCGTTGCGACGACGCAATTCGGCGCGCAGCGCGTACTCGGCGGTGAGGCTGCGGAAGATGTTGCCGGTGCAGACGAACAGCACCCGATTCACCGCTCTGCCTTCGCGCGTCATGCAGCGCCGCTCTTGAAGTGGAAGAATGACCACGCTTTGCCGTTCACGATGCGACGCTCCTCGATCTGCCGGTCGTTCGCGTAGCGCGAGATGATCTTGCGCCAGAACGGGATCGCCGGGACGTTACCTTCGTATACGCGCACTAACCATTCGCCCGGATGCATCGCCCAGATCGCTCTTGCGAGCGCGTCGCCAGCGCCGGTATGCCGGTAGCGGCGAACGACGAAGAATTCCTCGACGTCGTAGCCGTCGGCACCATTCAGCCACGGCTTGGCCGAGGTCACCAGCGCGAAACCAGCGAGCTTGCCCGCACAACGCAGCAGGTACACCTCGTCGCCGCGTTGCCAGTGCGGCGCCATGTCGTAGTGGTAGTGTCCGTCGTCGCCGGTATCGAACCGGAACCACTCCGCCATGTCGTGGAGGTAGTACTCGAAGAGATTGCAGATGATCACGTTCGACGATTGGTCGATGCGTTCTACAGTGAACTCGAGGGAATCCATTCGCGCTCCTGCGTGACGTTGCGGTCAGAGTGTCCGATAGCGGGCTTCGACGAGTTGCGACGGGTACAGCCGTTCGAGACGACGGATCGTGAAATGTCCCTTCGCCATCTGTTGATAGTGGCTGATGAACAGCCAGTTCAGGATGGCTCCGCCCGCCGCGCCGATGATGGGTACCGCTTGTGCGGCGGCCTTCTCGGAAACCTGGATGCTGAAGCGCGCGGCTACCTTCTGAAGCAGATTCAACAAGGGTGGTGCTGCGCCTTTGACCGCATGTTTCGACATCAGATGGTGCGCGGCTTCGCTGACGGCGTTGGCCAGGCTGACGCGCGCGATGTAGTACGCAGACTCGGATGCGTCGTCGGACGCGGCGCGTCCGCCGAGCGCGAACACCGCAAGACAGGCCACTTTCGCGTCCGCCGCGCGCAGGTCTTCGCCTTCCGCCCGGGCAATGTCGGCGATCGAACGCAGCATCACCGTGGTCGACAACGGCAGTTCGAGCGCCAGCGCCGAAATGCCGAATGCTCCACCGGCCGCACCGGTGGTGGTCACCGCGAGCTTGTGCAGCAGCTCGCTCGCCGAACGCGCTCGGTTCGCATCGACGCTCCACAACGCGACTTGCGCAGCTTTCTCGAGCGCGGAATGGCTGATCGAGAGAATCTTCTCGCGCCAATCGGCTGGCAGGTGATTGATGCCTTGCTCGATCGGAACACCCAGCCAACTGACGGCCTGAACCGCAAACCGCGGGCTCTCTAACAGTTCTTTTGCGTGGCGAAGCTCGAGCAGGTGCTCGGGCGAAAGATCCGCTTCCACGACCGCGCGGCCGGTCACCGTGCTACCGCCGTGGCATGGACCGGTGCGAGATGCAGCGCGTGCTCGGGGCAGGCGTTTACGCACAGTTGGCAGGCGTGACAGTCGAGCGGATTGACGACGAACGCCTGTTTTCCGCCGTGCGCCAAGGCTTTCAGGCGTCCGACTAACGTCAGCTCGCTGCGCTGTTTCGCGTTGAGCGTGCCCAGTTCGAACACGTTGAACGGACACACGCGCACGCAGTCTGCTTTGCCCTCGCAGCGATCGCGATCGACGACCGGAGCGACGCGTCCTGACACGTCGGTACAACCTTCGTTATTCGTCATCCGTTGCCTGCTTCGGTTAGGGACAGTATACGTTGCCCGCCTCAGCGTCCGGCGACCGACGCGGTGCGCGGCGTCGGGAAGCGCTTCTCCGCGCGCGCCTTCGCACGAGCGATCTCTTCCGCCCGATTCTTCGGCGGCGCGTTGGTTTCGAGCGATTGGAGCAACTGGGTCGAGATACGCGCGATCTCGTCGACCGAGAACAGGAACGCCGGTTCGTTTGCTTTCGAGGGCTTGTTGAAACCGCTCACTTTGCGGACGAACTGCAGCGCCGCCGCGCGGATTTCCTCGTCGGTCGAGGGTGGGTCGAAGTTGAAGAGCGTTCTGATGTTTCTGCACATGGTGATGTCTTCCGTTCAATCAGACCTGTTCGAGTTTCGCGATCGCATGCGCGAGGTTCAGTCGCGCCTGCGCCTCGAGCCGATCGCGCAATGGCGGCGTCGCGTAGATGTACGGTCGCTTCAGAAACTCCGACAACACGGCGATTCGCGATTCGACGTAACGGGGCCACGGCACCCAATGGTATTCGCGGCGAATCGCCGCGTCATAGTCGTCGAAGACGAGGCGCGGTTGTCCGAGGATTCCGAGGTCGATGTCGACCAGCAGTTGCGCGTCTGTGCCATCTACCGCGCTGTCGTGGCGCGTCGACATGATCAGCGCATGAACGCGCGCTACAGCCGCCGGATCGGCGTTCTCCGAGGAGAGAAATTCCGCCGCCCATTCGGCGCTCAATCGTTCGTTGTCGTTGCGTCGGGTGTCGTAGATCGCGTCGTGAAACCAGAGGGCGATCTCGATCTCGGCCGGATGTTCGGCGAGCGAACGATAGTGCTGGAACTCCTCGAGGCACGCATCGACGTGGCGCGCAGTATGGTAGTGGCGGTCCGGCGCCGCGTAAGCGTCGGCGAGTTCCGCGAAGATGTCGCGCGACGGCAGAACGCCCAGGGCCGCGAGGCTCGAGGCCAGATGCGGGCGCGCAAAACACTTCATCGCAGGTGGTTTTTCATCGTCGGATACAAACCGGCGGCGAGCATCGGAATGACCCACCACGCCCATTCGCCGAGAAGAAGCGCGAAGCCCGCATAGCCGAGCCACGGCAACCCCAGAATCGCGAGCAGCATCGCGAGGCCGAACGCGCCGGTCAGCGACGCGAAGACCACCCAGAACGAACGCGGCAGGCCGCGATGTCCGTCGAGCGACCCGCCGTTGCGAACGGCCAATGTGAGAAATGCGATCACCACCAGCATCACCGAAAACGCAACCAACGAGACGATGTTGGTTTGCGACCATTCCGGGCGCCATGCGGCGAGACAGAGGAATACCGTCAGTGCGAACACGAGGATGCGCAGCAACACCACCTGGCGGGCGGGCATGGGCTGGTTCACGACCTGTCGGCCTGTGCGGCTGATCGGTCGGAGTCTTGGGCAACGGCCGGCCGCGATCAAGCCGAAACGCACCGCCGCAGGCAATCGGCTATTCTCGCGGCCCGGGGATCCCTCAACCGACCTACGAGGCCAAGCACCATGATCCGTCTGATATTTCTGCTGCGTCGCAGACCCGAATTGTCGCTGGCTGAATTTCAGCGCTACTGGCGTGAACAGCACGGCCCGCTGGTAGCGAGCCACGCGCAACGGATCGGCGCGCTCCGGTACATCCAGGTGCACCGGCTCGACGACGGGATCAACGCGCGCTTGGCAGAGATGCGCGGCGGTATGGAAGAACCGTACGACGGCGTGGCCGAACTGTGGTGGGATTCCGAAGAGGCCCTGGCGGCCGTGCAGGACACGGAGGGTGGCCGCGCGGCGGGCGAGGCGTTGCTCGAAGACGAACGCAAGTTCATCGATCTGCCGAACTCTCCGCTGTGGTTTGCGCACGAATATCCGCAGGTCAATCCGACGCCGGAGAACATCGTCGCGCGCGAGCGCAACAGTATCGTGAAGCTGTATTTCCCGTTGCGCCGTCGCTCGGAACTGACCGAGGACGCCGCGCAGCGGTACTGGCGCACCAGCCACGGTCCGCTGATTCGTTCGCAGGCGCAGGCAGGCGGCATTCTGCGCTACCAGCAGGTGCATCGATTCGAAAGCGCGTTCGAAGAAGATCTGCGCGCGTCGCGCGGTACCGCGACGCCGCCCTACACCGGACACGCCGAAGTGTGGTTCGACCGCGGTGCGCCGCGAACCGGCCCCGAAGCTGCGGCCTCCAGTGCGCGCGCCATCGAGGACGAGAGCAAGTTCATCGACTTCAAACGTTCGTGCATGTGGATCGGGAAAGAGCACGTCTTCATCGATCGGATGTAGCGACGCGCGTTATTGATACGTGGGTGGTGGCGGCGCGAGTACGGCGCCACACGCCGGCACTCGTGCAGGAGATCGACGTCCAACGATTCACTGTGCGTCGTGACGCGGGAAGCGTTTCTTGCGTCGGTACGGAAACAC
>Ga0068863_100004857_pt1 | contig 13244 bp, 11 predicted proteins | sample KBSSwiS62_FD_66596 | JGI IMG/M metagenome (GOLD analysis project Ga0068863, IMG submission 66596) | Switchgrass rhizosphere microbial communities from Kellogg Biological Station, Michigan, USA - KBS Switchgrass S6-2 | ecosystem: Host-associated > Plants > Roots > Rhizosphere > Soil ...
GAGCATTTGCTGGTCGTCGACAAGCCCGCGGGGCTGGTGGTCCACCCGGCGGCCGGGAATTTCGACGGCACGCTGGTAAATGCGCTTCTCCATCATTGCGGTGGCTCACTCTCAGGAATCGGCGGGGTCGCTCGGCCGGGCATCGTCCACCGGATCGACAAGGACACGTCCGGGCTGCTGGTCGTTGCAAAGACAGACGTCGCTCACGAAGGACTGGCAAAGCAGTTCGCCGCGCACTCCATCGACCGCCACTATCTGGCGATTGTCTCGGGCGTGCCGAAGGCAAGCGAAGGCGTGGTCGACGCGCCACTCGCCCGCTCGGCAGCGAACCGCAAGAAGATTGCCATCGTTGGGGGAAGCCGCGGCAAGCGCGCGGTGACGCATTGGAAGCGGCTCAAGCTGCTGAAGGATGCGGCGCTGGTCGAATGCCGGCTCGAAACGGGCCGTACCCACCAGGTTCGCGTCCACATTGCCTCGATCGGCCACCCGCTTGTCGGGGATCCGGTCTACGGTCGTTCGGGAAAAACACATAGCAAGCTACTGAAGGAACTCGGTTTTCATCGGCAGGCACTGCACGCAGCGGAACTCGGGTTCACGCACCCGGTTATGAAAAGCCGCCTGTCGTTCACCAGTCCCATGCCGTCTGACATGCAGGAACTGTTGAGCGCGCTTGGTGTATAGGAATTAACTCGTTAGGGCGGTGTCGACTGCCCTACAAAAGGGAGAAAGACGAAAAGAATGGCTACGCAAAAAGGGATCGTCTCGCTCCCCTCGTCCGGTGGGGAGGCCGGACTCAACCGCTATCTCGCGGAAATCAAGAAATTCCCGATCCTCTCCCCGGAGGAAGAGTATATGCTCGCCAAGCGCTGGCGTGAGCATGGCGACACCGAGGCCGCGGCGAAACTGGTCAATTCGCACCTGCGGCTCGTGGCGAAGATCGCAATGGGCTATCGCGGCTATGGCCTGCCGGTCAGCGAGCTGATCAGCGAAGGCAATATTGGCCTGATGCAGGGCGTGAAGAAGTTCGAACCCGAGCGTGGGTTCCGCCTCGCAACTTATGCGATGTGGTGGATCCGCGCCTCGATCCAGGAATTCATCCTGCGCTCCTGGTCGCTCGTGAAAATGGGCACCACAGCGGCGCAGAAAAAGCTGTTCTTCAACCTCCGTCGGATGAAGAACCAGATCGACGCGTTCGAAGAAGGCGACCTCAAGCCGGCCGACGTGACCAAGATCGCGACCGACCTCGGAGTCACTGAGGAAGAGGTGGTCTCGATGAATCGCCGTATGGCGATGGGCGGCGACACCAGCCTCAACGTTTCGCTGAAAGGCGACGAAGGCAGCGAAAGCCAATGGCAGGACTTTCTGGTCGACACGGGTCCGCTGCAGGATGAGGCCATCGCCGAAGACCAGGAAAGCCGGGTCCGGCACGATCTGCTGATGGCGGCATTGGAGTCGCTTAATGACCGCGAGAAGCACATTTTGATGGAGCGCCGCCTGGCCGACGAGCCGAAGACGCTCGAGGAGCTCTCACAGGTTTACGGCGTCAGCCGGGAGCGCATCCGCCAGATCGAGGTCCGTGCGTTCGAGAAGCTGCAATCGGCACTGCTCCGTCTCGCCGGCGAGCGGCGCCTGCTTCCGGCCGCTTAACGCTTCGTCTGATCACTGATTTTCGGCTTTCCTTTCCGCTTCTTCGGCCGATCGTCGCTGGCGACATGATCGGCCGCCCAGGCGTTGCGCTGTCCCATTGGCCGCGGCCGCCCGGTGGTGGAATCCTTCGCCGTCTGATGCTCGACTTCGCGGTTGAGTTCAGCGCCGATCACGAAGGCATACGCCGAAAGGTACATCCAAGTGAGCAGGCCCGCGACCGCAGCCAATGATCCGTATGTGGCGGCATAATTGGCGACCTTGCTGACGTAGAAGCCGAACGCGAGCGTCAGCAACAGCCACGTGATCGAGGTGAAGATCGATCCCGGCGTGATCCACGTCCATTTGGCCCGCGCCCTGCAAGGCGCGAACCGGTAGAGAGTAGCGGCGATTGCAGCGCCAACAAACGTCATGGCGAGATAGGCCGCGGCTTTACCGAGCACGATCATCGTGTCCGATGCTCGCGGCAGAAAGTCTTCAAGGGTCGCCACGATCGCAGCGCCCGCGAGCGCCAGAAGCGCGGTGAATACCACCCCAACGGTGATCACCATCGCGACGAGATAATATTCCCACAGCGGTCGCTTCTCGCGCTCTTCATAGGCGATGTTCAGCGCAGTGATGATCGCGCCCGCTCCATTGCTCGCCCCATAGATCGCGATTGCAAGCGCAATCACTAGACCAATGCCCTTCTTGTCTTCAGACGTGTGGACGATCCCGATCGTCTGGTCACTGAGCAGCTTGGCGATGTCGTTCGGGAGGACGCGGAACAGCAGTCTCATCGTGTCGATCACCGTTCCGATCTCGGCGATCAGGCCGTAGACGAGGATGATTGCGGCGAGGAGCGGAATGACGGCAAGGAAGCCGTAGAAGGCCACCCCTGCGGCAACCAACCCGACATTGTCGATCCAGGTCTGTTGCCAGGTGCGGCTGATCACCTGCTTCCACCCCGCCAGCGGAATGGCCCATGGAGATTCTGCGTGGTGCCCATGCGGATCGGGTTTGCGGCGGTTGCGCTGAGCCATGGGCGTTCAAACTGGGTGGCGAGCCGGAGCGTTCCCGAATTGAGCTCGGAACCGTAACGAGACCCCTTGCCTTCCGCCGAAAACAGGCGGACGGTGGAGGTTTCCAGACAGGCGCCCGAGCGCCTCTCTCGAGAGCGACTCGCGCGCCCGTGAACCGGACGAAGGGAGAGTCGCATGGCCGGAGAATCAACCAAAGGCACCCGAGTAATCGCGCTGGTGGGACCCGCCGGCGCAGGAAAGACAAGCCTTGCCGAAGCCATGCTGTTTGCAGCCGGCGCCACCGACCGATTAGGATCGACGGCCAACGGCTCCAGTATCGGCGATTCGAGTCCCGAAGCGCGGCAGCGCGGCGGCTCGACCGAACTCAACCTCTACAATTTCGAATATCTCGGCGATCAGTTCGCTATTCTCGATGTGCCCGGTTCGGTCGGCTTTTCCGCCGATGGCGCCAGGGCCTTGGCCATTGCCGATGTCGCCATCGTCGTCGTGGATCCCGACCCGGCGCGCGCGCCGCTTGCCGCGCCCGCACTGAGGGCGCTCGACGAACTTGGCGTCCCACACCTCCTCTTCGTCAACCGGATCGACCAGGCGCACGGCCGAATTCGCGATCTCCTCACTGCGCTGCAGCCGATGAGCGTGTCGCCACTAATCGCGCGACAGGTTCCAATCTGGGAGGGCGAGAAAGTCAGCGGTTTCGTCGACTTAGCGCTCGAATATGCCTTCAAATATCGCTCGGGGCAGGAATCCGAGCGAATCGAAATCCCCGCCGACCTGCAGGAGCGTGAGGCCGAGGCGCGCACGCACATGCTCGAACAGCTTGCCGATCATGACGACGAGCTGCTCGAACAATTGCTGATGGATGAGACCCCGGCCCGCGAAAAGATCGTTCAGGACCTCGCCCGCGAGACCAGCGAAAATCTCGGCGTTTCCGTACTGTTTGGCTCGGCGATCAGCTCATGGGGTGTCCGCCGCCTGCTCAAGGCAATGCGCCACGAAGCGCCGAATCCGCAGGGCGCCGCCGACCGCCTTGGCGTCTCCGACCCATCGCTTTACGTGTTCAAGGTCATTCACGGGTCGATCGGCAGGCTTGCGCTCTCCCGCGCGCTCGGCGGCCGCATCACCGAAGGCTCGGACCTCCGAGACGATCAGGGCGAGCACGCACGCGTCGGATCGCTGTTCAAAGTGCAGGGCGAGAAGACCGCGAAAATCGGTGAGGCGCGGGACGGTGACATCGTCGCGGTAGCTAAGATCGACACTGTGAAAGCGGGCTACTGGCTCGGCGCGGGCAAGTTGCCGCCCAAGGTCGAGGTCGATTACCCGGCGCGCAATTGTGCGATCGCGATAGAACCAGCCGATCGGAAGGATGACGTGAAGCTGTCCGGCGCCCTCCAGCGCCTCAGCGAAGAGGATGCGGCGCTCATCGTCGAACATGACGATGCCAATCACGAAATCCGTCTCCGCGGCGTCAATGACGAGCATCTCAACACGGTGCTGGCGCGCCTGAAGCGGCGCTACGGCGTGGAGGTGAAGAGCCATACGCCGATGGTCGGCTATCGCGAGTCCATCCGCAAACCGGTGCGGCAACACGGCCGCCACAAGAAGCAGTCCGGCGGCCACGGACAATTCGGCGACGTGATCATCGAAATCCGGCCTCTCAATCGCGGCGAAGGTTTTGTTTTCGAGGAAAAGATCCACGGCGGCGCTGTGCCGAAGCAGTGGATTCCCGCGGTCGAAGATGGTGTCCGGGAAGCAATGCGCAAAGGACCGCTCGGCTTCGAGGTGGTCGACTGCGCAGTCACTCTGGTCGACGGCAGCTATCACAGCGTCGACAGCTCCGAGCTCGCCTTCCGCCTCGCAGGTCGGCTCGCCATGCAGGAGGCGCTCGCCACCGCACATCCGCACCTGCTCGAGCCCATGCACAAGCTAACCGTGGTCTGTCCGTCGAACGCAACCAGCCGGATCACCTCGGCGGTCGCTGGAAGACGGGGCCAGATGCTCGGCATGGGTCCGCGCGATGGTTGGACCGGATGGGACCGGATTGAGGCGCTCATCCCCGAGGCGGAGCTGTCGGGGCTCGAAGCCGAGCTCCGCTCGCAAAGCCAAGGCCTAGCTACTTACGAAGCTGAGTTCGACCACCTTGCCGAGCTCAATGGCCCCCTAGCCGACAAGGTGATCCAGCAGCGGGTGCCAGAACCGGCCTAGCACTGAGCTGTCATTGCGAGGAGCGATAGCGACGAAGTAATCCAGTCACTTTGCTGGATTGCTTGGCTGCGCTCGCAATGACGAACGCCTTCACTTAGAGCCCTGCCCATGAAGCACTGGTTCAAAGACCAGCATTTTCGCTCGCTGCTGAAAAACAGCAGTTATCTCGGCATGTCTAAGGCCGTGGCGGCTCTGTGCGGATTAGCGACTTATGCCTTCGCCGGACGCGGTCTCGGCCTCGTTATGTTCGGCATGCTGATTCTGATCACCAGCTACATCAAGGCAGTCAGTGGAATCGTCAAATTCCAGTCGTGGCAGTTGATCGTCCGCTACGGCGGGCACGGCGTTGCGCATGGCGACCCGGAGCATTTCAAGGTCGCGACCGGCTTCGCCTTTGCGCTGGATCTGGTGAGCGGCATCGCCGGGCTGATCGGCGGCGCCGCGCTTCTGCCCTTTATTGCCGGCTGGGTCGGGATAAAGGCCGAATACCTCTGGCTTGGGATGCTCTACTGCACCCTGCTGCCGATCATGGCCGCCGCGACACCCGATGGAGTGCTCCGCGTGCTCGACCGATTCGACCTCATCAGCTGGTCGGGCACGCTGATGCCGATCACTCGCGCGATTCTTGCCGGTGCCGCTTTCATCGTCGGTGCGACATTTCCGATTTATGTGGTGATCTGGTTCATTACCGACCTTGCGGGGCAGCTCTTCCCCTGGTGGCTTGGCTGGCGCGAGCTGAAGCGTCATGGGTTGCTTGAAGGCATCAGACCGACGCTGAAACCCGCGGTGCTGTCGGGTGCGTGGCGTTTCGCGATCGAGGTCAATCTGGCGACCAGCGTCCAGGCGGTATGGGGCCCAATCGGCCGTCTCGTCGTCGGCGGCTTGCTTGGACCTGCCGGAGCGGCCCTGTTCCGGGTAGCCTCGATCCTCGCCGACAGCGCGCAAAAGCCAGCGGATCTGCTCGGCAAGGCTTTCTACCCCGAAATCATGCGGATGGACCTGACCTCGAAGAAGCCGTGGAAGCTGATGCTTCGCGGGACTGCCATGATCAGCGGGATCGCAGCGCTAGCGATCTTCGTATTGATTGTCGGCGGCAAGCCGCTGATGGCTTTGATCTTCGGGAAGGACTTCCTCGGTGCCTACGAGCCGCTGGTGATCCTCATGGCAGTCCCCTTCATCGGCGTTTTCAGCTTTCCGCTCTCACCAATGCTATATGCGCTCGGTCGATCCGACGGCCCGCTCAAGGCCAAGCTTCTCGGCAGTACGGTCTTCTTCGTGACCATCGCGCCTCTGTCCTGGGCTTGGGGCGTGACTGGCGCGGCGGTCGCGCTCGTCCTCGGTAATGTGTTCAATGCGGCGGCGATGATCGTGCAGCTGCGCGCCGAACACCGGCGCGTGCGCGCGAAACCGGCCTAGAGCTCGGCCTCTTCGAACCCACGCTCTTTCACGAGACGATCGAGCTCAAACAATGTGGTAAGTAGGCTTTCCATCCGGTCGAGCGGCCAAGCGTTCGGACCATCCGATTTGGCGTTGGCCGGATCGGGGTGTGTCTCCATGAATAGTCCCGCGACTCCTGTCGCGACGGCGGCGCGGGCGAGAACCGGAACGAACTCGCATTGACCGCCCGAACTGGTCCCTTGCCCGCCCGGCAGCTGGACGCTGTGCGTCGCATCGAACACCACCGGACAGCCAGTTTCGCGCATGATCGCCAGGCTGCGCATGTCGGTGACGAGATTGTTGTAACCGAACGACACCCCGCGCTCGCAAACCATGATCGTCTCTTCATTGACTCCGGACGCCTGAGCAGCGGTCCGCGCCTTGTCGACGACATTCTTCATGTCGTGCGGCGCCATGAACTGCGCCTTCTTGATGTTCACCGGCTTACCCGATGCAGCCACGGCGTGGATGAAGTCTGTCTGCCGCGCGAGGAACGCTGGCGTTTGCAGCACGTCGACGACGGCCGCAGCCGACTCGATCTGCGAGATTTCGTGAACGTCGGTAAGCACCTGCACGCCGACTTCGCTCTTCACCTTCTCGAGAATGCGAAGCCCCTCCTCCATGCCGAGGCCGCGGTAGCTCCTGTCCGAGGAGCGGTTGGCCTTGTCGAAGCTCGACTTGAAGATGAAGTGCACGCCGAGCTTGTCGGTCATGGCCTTCAGACGCTCCGCAGTACGCAACTGCAGATCCTCGCTCTCGACCACGCACGGGCCGGCGATCAGGAACAAGGGCTGGTCGAGCCCGACTTCGCGTCCGAGCAATTGCATGGCTGCTACTTAGGCGAGCCCGTCCACATCCGCCACCGGCCGCCAGTCGCCCAGACCATAATGCGCGGCGAAGTCCTTGGGAAACGGCTCACCTGCGTGAATGCCGCCGCTAACGAAGATGGCGTCGAAGCCCATCCGCGCAGCGCCCAAAATATCCGTCTGCAGCCCGTCACCAACCGCGAGCACTTCATCGCGTGGCGGGTCGCCGGCGCGATGGAGCGCGTGGGCGTAGATCGCTTCGTGCGGCTTGCCGTACCAGGTCACGCGTCCGCCCAGGCCCTGATAGAGATCGGCGATAGCGCCCGCGCACGCCTCTGGCACTCCACCGCGGATCACCAGCCTGTCGGGGTTGAGGCAATGCATGTGAACGCCGTTCTCAGCCCAGCGCTTAAGATCCGTGAGATAGTCACTTGGATTCGGCCGTCCTTCGACGGTCCCCGTGCAAGCGAGGTCGGTGAAATCGTCATCGCCAGCAATACGGACGTCTCTGTCTTCAAGGATTTCGCGATCACCGGCGGTGCCAACAAAACCGACTGGCCTACCGAGCGCGTTCAGCGCCTCGATCCCCGCCTCCCCGCTCGTTACGACGAAATTGTAGACGTCGCGCGGCAGGCCGATACGCGCGAGCTGCTGCTCGACAGCATCGGCCGTGCGCGGAGCATTGGTAATAAGCGTGACGCAGCGGCCCTCGCCGCGCCACTGCTTCAGTCGCGCCGAAGCACCCGGATAGAGCTTCACGCCATCGTGAACGACGCCCCACACGTCGCACAGAATCAGTCGGTATTTGGGGTCGAGCGTATCCAGGCTGCTCACTCGATCGCTGCCTCGCTGAGCGCCTGTTCGACGGGCGCAACGTCTTCAGGATTGTTCAGCTCGCGCAGCGCGAACGGCGGCGTCTGAACTTCAACGACCGCGACTGGCACCCCTGCGACAAGAAATCTTAATTGCTCCAGTCCTTCGAGTTCCTCTAGTTCGCTAACGGGTGTTGCGACATAGCGCTCAAGCGCCTCGGGGCGATAAGCGTAGACGCCAACGTGCAAGCGGACGGGCGACAGCTCTCCGTCAAGCGCACTCGCCGGCAAGTGCGGGATCAGCCGCTTCGAGAAATAAAGTGCATGACCCTGGTCGTTCGTGACGACGCTCGTCCCCCCCACGCGGCCGGCGGATTCTTCCGCCTGCAGTGTCCGCACCTCCTCGCTCTTGAGGCGCATCGCAGGTGTGGCAACCAGCTCGTCGCACTGAGCTTGCATTCGCGTGATCAGCGCATCGACGAAGCCCGGCGGGGTCAGCAATGCATCGCCCTGGAAGTTGATGACTAGGTCCGGTTCGTGCAGCGACGCCAGCGCCTCCGCGCACCGTTCAGTGCCGTTACGGCATTCCGGCGACGTCATGATCACGCCGACGCCAAATGCGGCGCAGGCATCGGCGATGCGCTCATCGTCGGTGGTCACGAACACGGCAGAGACTCCCGGCACACGACGCGCCGCCTCGACGCTGCGCTGGATCAAAGGTTTGACTGTGCCCCTTGCACCCTTCAGCGGAACCAATGGCTTTCCCGGATAACGCGACGATTGGTACCGCGCTGGGATCAGGATCACCGCATTCATCGGGCGGCGGGACAATCGTGAATGTGGAGCACGCCAACGGGCTTCTTGCCCTCCCCGTCGTCCTTCACGACGAACAGGGACGTGATCCTATATTCGTCGAACAGCGTTACCGCATCGTCGACCAGATCATCAGGCTCAATCGTCTTGGGATCGCGCGTCATGAACTCGCCCGCCGTATGTTCGAGCCCGCGCTCGATGTTGCGGCGAAGGTCGCCGTCGGTGATCACGCCGACGAGATAGCCCGCTTCGTCAATCACCCCGACCACGCCGAGACGCTTCGCGGTCATTTCGACGATCGTCTCGTGCATGGAACTGTCCTCGCGCGTGAGCGGGAGCGACTCCCCACCATGCATCAGCCGCCGCACGGGCTTCAGCCGGGCTCCAAGCGAGCCGCCCGGGTGAAGCCGGCCGAAGTCAGTGCGCGTGAAGCCCTTCTGCCGCATGACGGTCATCGCCAGCGCATCACCGAGCGCCAAGGACATGGTCGTCGAAGTCGTCGGCGCAACCGATTCCGGTCCTCCCTCCGGCCAGTGCGGCAACAGGAGGGTCACCGTAGCGGCTTCGGACAGCATGCTCCCCGAATGGCCGGTGATGCCGATTATCGGAATGGTCGCGTGCTGGAAATGGTCGATGATCGGCTCGAGTTCGGCCGTTTCGCCGCTCTGCGAAATCAGGATTGCGACGTCTCCACCTGCGGCCATGCCGAGATCTCCGTGCATCGCCTCCGCAAGATGCAGGAACACCGCGGTGGTCCCAGTCGAAGCGAAGGTTGCGGCAATCTTGCGCCCCACGTGGCCCGATTTTCCGAGGCCGCTAACGATCAGCTTGCCTTTGCAACCCATGATGAGGCGGATGGCTTCCTCGAAGGAGGCGCCGAGGCCGTCGGCGAGCGCGTCGAGGGCTCGCGCCTCATCGTGCAGGATTGCGCGTCCGAACTCGAGGACGCCCACAGGTGAAGGGTTATCCGCCATGATCGAGCGCCCTACCCACCCCGTTCGCAGCTGTGAAGCGCTTGACGCGCTCTGCGACAGCGGCTTGGGTTCCGCCACGAAGGGGAACGCATGGCCAAGAAACTGACCCGCTACATCCTTATTGCGCTCGCCCTCGGCATCATCGCCGGCTGGGCGATCAATGCTGCGATTGACGACGGAACTCCGGCGAGCGCCGACCGGCTCAAGTCCATCGCCGACTATCTGAGCATCGTCACTGCGCTGTTCCTGCGCCTCATCAAGATGATCATCGCGCCGCTCGTCTTTTCGACGTTGGTGGCCGGGATCGCCCACATGGGCGACGTCGCCGCACTCGGCCGTGTCGGTGTTCGCTCTATCCTATGGTTCATCCTCGCCAGCCTGATTTCGCTGACCCTCGGCCTGATCCTCGTCAGCCTCCTTCAGCCCGGGGTCGGCCTGAACCTTCCACTGCCGCCAGTCACGGCGACCGCCGGCGTTGAAACCGCCGCCTTTAACCTCAAGGACTTCGTCAGCCACCTTGTCCCCGCCTCGATCTTCGAGGCGATGAGCGCGAACGAAATCCTGCCGATCGTCATATTTTCGATCTTCTTCGGCGTGGCTCTCACTGCCATCGGGGAGAAGGGGCTGCCGATCGTCCGCGGAGTTGAAGCGCTTGTGCGCGTCATGCTCACAGTCACCGGCTACGTGATGCTGTTCGCGCCCTTTGCGGTTTTTACCGCCGTCGCCAGCGCGCTCGCAGAGCGAGGACCTCAGATCATCATGACCCTCGGCAAGTTCGTCGGCAGCTTCTATCTCGGACTGGCAATTCTCTGGGCGGTCCTGATCGGCGCGGCCTTCGTCATCGTCGGACCGAGGACACGGCATCTCGTCCGCTACATCCGCGACCCAGTCGTGCTCGCTTTCTCCACTGCCTCTTCGGAAGCGGCTTATCCCCGTACGCTAGAAGCACTCGACCGCTTCGGCGTGCCGCCGCGCATTGCAAGCTTCGTCCTGCCACTTGGCTATTCGTTCAATCTCGACGGTTCCATGATGTACATGACCTTCGCGACGATCTTCATCGCGCAGGCCTATGGCATCCACCTCAGCATCGGGCAGGAAATCACCATGCTGCTGGTATTGATGATCACCTCCAAGGGCATGGCCGGAGTGCCCCGCGCCAGCTTGGTCGTGATCGCCGCGACCATGTCGATGTTTAGGATTCCGGAGGCCGGCCTGCTGCTGATCCTCGCCGTCGACCATTTCCTCGACATGGGACGGTCGGCTACAAACGTCGTCGGCAACGCAGTCGCCTCAAGCGTCGTCGCCCGCTGGGAAGGGACCCTCGACCCGGAGGAACCAGCCGACTTCGAACCACCACACGCGCCGTCGCATCGGCCACCACCGCCGGCCGGTGCCGAGCACTTCTAAGACATTGAAGGCTAGGCTTTAGCCTGCCAGATCCATGCCGCCGCGGGGGCTGCGACTGCGGCGCCGTCAAACTGGCGCTCAATGATGACGCGCATCCGCTTAATTGCGTCCCCTCGATTCTCGTCCGGCATCGATTGAACGATCCGCGACGCTGGACCGATGTTCGTCAGGAAACACAGCGCCTCCTCCACCGCATTGTCGCCTTCACCGGCCACATAGCGGAACGTCACGGAGCTCGGCTTCGTAGGCGACCAGCCGGAGGAGGTCAGGATTTCCTGCACGTAGCCCGGGTCGGCAAAGGCAAAGCCACTCGGTTCGCGGCCCGGTGGCGGCAATGCCCTCCCCGCGGCGGCCGAAGCGAGCTCCGATGCCCAAGGATTGGCTTCCCAGCTCTGGAAGCAGGAGAAGACCAGAGCGGCACCAGGATTTGCCGCATCGCGAAGCCTGCGAAAGGCCCGTACCGGGTCGGGAAAGAACATGACCCCATGCCGCGAGAAAATGAGGTCGAACGGCGCTTTGCTGGCCGCCAGGGCCTCGGCGTCGCCGAGCAGCACGCGGATGCTCGGCGCACCCGCAGTGCGTTGCTGCGCGACACGCGTCAAAGCTGGCGATATGTCGCATGCCGTAATTGCTGCATCCGGACAGGCACTCGCCACCGCAATGCTCGTCGACCCAGCACCGCATCCGACCTCGAAAGCATGGCATCGTCCTGCCGGGGCAGCGGCCACGATTGCGGACAGCAAGTGCTGGGAGAGGTCAGCAAGACCTTTGTCCGTTTCCTTCCATCGCTCGGCCCAGGAGTCGCCGCTTGTGCTTGCCCAGGACGCAGCGCCCGTCGATATTTCCCTAGTCATGCTCCGAACGGCCGGTCGATGCTTGGCGGAGGTTGGGTGAAGAACTTCGGTCCACTCTCCGTCATGTGCCAGCAATCCTCGAGGCGGACCCCAAACTTGCCGGGAATGTAGAGGCCAGGTTCATCCGAAAAACACATGCCAGGCGCCAGCGGCGTCGTTTCGCCGTGCACGAGATTGATGGGCTCATGCACTTCCATGCCGATGCCATGGCCGGTGCGGTGGGACAGGCCAGGGAGCCTGTAACCGGGTCCGAAGCCCCAGCTCTCGTAAACGCGGCGCACCGCATCATCAACCGCTCCGGCGGGCACTCCAACCTTGGCCGTCTCGATCGCTATCTGCTGGCCGCGGTGGACCTGGTCCCACAGCTTGCGCTGCTCGGGTGTCGGATTGGCACCGAAAACGAACGTACGGGTGATATCCGCCTGATAGCCGTGGATCGAGCTGGTGCAGTCCATCAGCACAATCTCGCCGCGCTTGACGATCTGCGGTTTGTGGCTGCCGTGCGGATAGGCCGACGATTCGCCGATGAGGATCAAGCCGCCGTCGTAACTCGAGCCCAGCTGCTTATGTGCGGCCGCGATCATTGCGTCGATCTCGGCCGGCGTCATGCCCTCGCGCGTTCGCTCCCCCGCGTAGCGGAGCGCTTCAAGCATGATGTCATTCGCCGTCTGCATCAGCGCCAGCTCTGGGGCCGTCTTGATCATCCGGCAGCCGCGCACGATCGGATTGCCGCTGACGACGCGGACTGCGGGGAGCTGCTGCTTCAGCCGGTCGAGGATGAAGTAGCGGTCGGTTTCCTCGAACCCGACCGGCTGGCGGACAACGCCGCGCTCGCGCAGGAAATCCGCCACGAGCTTCAGCGGCTCCTCATCTTCGTTCCAGGTGCGGATCTCGGCCGGGATCGACAGGCTTTCGGCGACCGACGGCCGCTCGAAGAACGGCGTGACGATGATCGGCTCTCCCTGTGCCGGAATGACGGCCGCGGTGATCCGCTCCGATCGCCACCATTGCACGCCCGTGAAATAGTCAAGGCTTGGCCCTGCCTCGACGATGATCGCGCCGATCCCATGCAATGCCATCAGCGCCCGCGCCTTAGTGAGCCGCTGGAGGCGTTCCGCGGCCGTGATTGCCGGCGGGATCGCGATTGTCGGAAGCTCGGAGGCCGCCTGCGCGAAGACCCGATCAAGCGGCAAAGTCATGGAAGCGGCGAGCGCCGCGCCTTCCCTCAAGAATGACCGCCGTCCGACCCGCCTGTGCATCATCGAAGCCCCTC
>Ga0068863_100004868_pt1 | contig 13231 bp, 7 predicted proteins | sample KBSSwiS62_FD_66596 | JGI IMG/M metagenome (GOLD analysis project Ga0068863, IMG submission 66596) | Switchgrass rhizosphere microbial communities from Kellogg Biological Station, Michigan, USA - KBS Switchgrass S6-2 | ecosystem: Host-associated > Plants > Roots > Rhizosphere > Soil ...
TGGGTGTTGGTGGTGGGTTCCATCCTGCCCGATTCGAGCGAGGACGTGGACGCCTGTTTTCGGTTCCTCCATCGCTTGAGCCGCGAACTGGGTGAAGTGCAGTTTTTCAGCGTCAATCGTGCCGTCGGACATCATGCCTGGGCGCGGTTCGAAAATGGCCGTGTCCTGCGAGGATATGCCTGGGCGGGCGAAACGCTGTGGAATCAAGGACCCAAAACCTGGGGCGAACGGAAGCTCGGCCTCAAATGCTTCGATTATTTTGAAACCGACCCGCGCCCGCACTTTGCCCAACTTGAACCGGTCCGCGCCAATTCGGAAAAAGTCCAGTCCCTGGCTTCGCTGTGGAGCGTGGACCCGACGTCGGTGGATGACACGATGTTGACGGACGCCATCGGCATCGCCGGCGATTTGTCCCAGGCCAGACCGCGCTGATCAGGCTGGGCTTGACGGCGGTCGGTTTTCAGCGCAAACGGCAGTCAGCCCGAACCCAGAACAACCTATGCTGGACGCAATTCTTGAGGAGTTTCCCGAGGAAATCGAATTGAAGGGCGGTTTCAAATGCGTTTTGCGCCCGCTCGAGTCGGCCGACGAAAAAGACTTCCATGAATTCTTCCTCGCCGTGCCCGAGCAGGAACGGATGTTCATCAAACACCGGGTGACTGAGCTGGAGGTGATTCGCGACTGGTGCCAGAACATCGACTTGGGCCGCAACCTGCCTTTGCTCGCCGTGACCGACGGCAGGATCATCGGCGACGCCACGCTCCACCAGCAGCTGGGCGGCTGGAAACGACACATCGGCCGCGTCAGCGTGCTGGTCCACCCGCAATATCGTGGACGCGGGTTGGCCAAGGCGCTGGTGTCGGAAGTGGTCGAGATCGCACGTCACATCGGGCTGGAGAAAGTCGAGGCTGAATTCATCGGCGGACAGGACGCCGCCATCAAAATGTTTGGCTTGCTCGGGTTCGCGCCTTTGGTTCGCCTGCCAAATTATGTCAAAGACATGAAGGCCATCTCGCATGATTACGTCTTGATGGTGCTGGAACTAGACACCGACGAGGAATACGCGGGAGTGGGATGAAGTCCGGCCAAAGGCGGGGAGGCATCGTTTGCCCGCGCGCCCCGAGTCGTGAAGCGGAAATCCTGAATTGCAACTTGCCCAAGCCTCCCGAAATTTGCCCCAATTGCGGCGCCGACGTGCCGCCGAATGCGAAAGCGTGTCCCGAGTGCGGCTCGGACGAACGAACGGGCTGGTCCGAGGCCGCTACGGCGGCCAACCTGGGGCTTCCCGATGAGTCGTTCGATTACGACAAGTTTGTTGCGGAAGAGTTTGGCGAACGCGCGGCCCGCCCGCACGGCATGTCCTGGGTTTGGTGGCTGGTCGCCGTGCTGGTGCTCGCGCTTCTCCTGGCGGCGCTCATGTCCTCAATCGTTCGCTAGGCATCATGACCACCCAGTTCCGATCTCTCCTTCGTCTGTTAGCTTTCCTGGTCCTGACGCGCGCGTGCGCCGGCGATTGGCCGCAGTTTCTCGGCCCGACACGCAATGGCGTCTATGCCGGGAACGACCTGGCTGGGTCGTGGCCCAAAGAGGGGCCGCGAGTCGTCTGGAGAAAAAAAACCGGACAAGGCTTCAGCGGCCCCGCAGTTGCCGGCGGCAGCCTGATCTTGTGCCATCGAACCGGCGACAAGGATGTCGTTGAATGTTGCGAGGCCGCCACCGGCAAGCAGCTCTGGAGTTTCGATTATCCCACGAACTACCGCGACGATTTCGGATTCGACGAGGGCCCGCGGGCGACGCCGACGATTGTGGACGGCAAAGTGCTCACCTTCAGCGCCGAAGGCCTGCTGCATTGTCTCGACTTCCGGACTGGCAAGAAGATCTGGAGCGTCAACACGAAGGCCGATTTCGGGGCGGCGAAGGGCTTCTTCGGCATGGCCTGTTCGCCGCTCGTCGAAGGCGGGGCCGTGCTGCTGAACATTGGCGGAGGGAAAGGCGGGGGCATCGTCGCCTTCGATCTGACCACTGGGAAGGTGCGCTGGAAGGCCTCGAACGACGAAGCTAGTTACTCATCGCCGGTCGCCGCCACCGTCAATGGTGTGCGCTACGCATTCTTCTTCACGCGCGCGGGACTGACTGCGCTCGATCCAGCCGACGGACGGATCCGGTCGGAATTTCCCTGGCGCGCCCGCATGAATGCCTCGGTCAATGCAGCCACGCCGCTGGTGGTGGACGACCTTGTCTTTCTTTCGACCAGCTATCAGACGGGCGCTGTCCTCCTGCGGGTCAAGGATACCAGCGTGGAAAAAATCTGGAGCGCGGACGACGTCCTGTCCAATCACTACGCAACCAGCGTGCACGGCGACGGTTTCCTGTTCGGGTTCGATGGCCGCCAGGAATACGGCGAGAACCTTCGCTGCGTTGAATTCAAGACCGGGAAAATCCGCTGGAGCGAAGACCGGTTCGGCGCCGGAACCGTCACCTTGGCCGGAAATCGGCTGCTGATTCTCACCGAAACTGGGGAACTCCTGCTTGCTCCCGCGTCCCCCGATGGATTCAAGCCGGCGGCTCGCGCGCAACTGCTCCCGAACGGGGTGCGAGCGTATCCGGCATTGGCGGATGGCCATCTCTATGCGCGCAGCAAGGACACACTCGTCTGCGTTGACCTACGCCCGTCGAAATAAGCATTGAAAAGCGGGCGCGAAAATGCTTTCTTCGCCGTACCGTAATTCGATGCCTGAAGGCCAATTATCCCCTGCCGCCGTTTCACCGACCGTCTCTCCGCGGCTGATGTCTCTGGATGCGCTTCGTGGCTTCGACATGTTCTGGATCATCGGTGGGGAGGAACTTTTCCAAGCGCTCAACAAGATGAGCGATCACGGAATCGTCCGCACGCTGGCGGAGCAGTTGACCCACGAAGATTGGGAGGGGTTCCGTTTCTACGACCTGATCTTTCCGCTTTTCGTGTTTATCGTGGGTGTTTCCCTGGTTTTTTCGCTGAGCAAGAGCATCGAATCGTTCGGGAAAACCGCGGCCTTAAAGCGGATCTTTCGGCGCAGCGTGCTGCTCTTCGCGCTCGCCCTCGTTTACTCCGGTGGTTTCAGCCACAACTGGCCGGACATCCGCCTTTTGGGGGTGCTCAATCGCATCGCCCTTTGCTATTTGTTTGCCGGGCTGATTTTCTGCTTTTTCAGGTTCAAAGGGATGCTCGTGATTTGCGCTACGCTGCTGATCGGTTACTGGGCGTTGATGAGTTTTGTGCGGTTCCCCGATGTCCGCCCGGTCCCCGGCGGCCTGCAAGCCATTGCGAAAGAGACCGGTTTCACCAACGTCACCCAGTTGAATCTGGAGAGCACCAACATTATTTCAGGGGTGTACTTCAAAGGCGTCAATCTCGCCAACTATCTCGATCAAAAGTACCTTCCGGGCAAAAAATGGGACGGAACCTGGGACCCGGAAGGCTTTTTGAGCACGCTGCCAGCCGTGGCGACCTGTCTGCTCGGCGTATTCGCCGGACTCCTGCTCAAGAACAACAGCATTCAGGAGAGGCGGAAGGTGCATTATCTGCTCCTCGCCGGCCTGGCGGGTGTGTTGCTGGGGCACGTTTGGGGTTTCGAGTTTCCAATCATCAAAAAGATCTGGACCTCCTCTTACGTCCTGGTGGCTGGCGGCTACAGCGCCCTCTTGTTGGGGGTTTTCTATCTCGTGGTTGATGTCTGGAAATTCCAGAAATGGTGCATGCCATTCGTGTGGATCGGAATGAACTCGATCACAGTTTACCTGGCCAACAACATCATTAGTTTCGACCGGCTCGGCCTCCGTTTCGCCGGCGGTGACGTAAAGGAATTCTTCGACACGACTATCGCCACCGGCTTCGGTGATCTCGTGGTTGCCCTGGTCGGGTTGAGCCTGGGAATATTGCTCTGTGAGTTTCTCTACCGGAAAAGGATCTTCCTCCGGATGTGAGGCGTGCAATACTATTCGGCTGTACCGTCGAGACAGGCGCGCACAGTTCGCGAGAGCGTGTCCGGATGATACGGTTTGGGGAGGAAGACAAAATTCTTGCTGTTGGTCAAACTCGACCCGATCAACTCCATGCTGTAGCCGCTGGTGTAAAGCACCTTCAGCTCGGGCCTCTCTTGCAGTAAGTGTTCCGCCAGTTCCCGCCCGTTCAGGCTACCCGGCATCACCATGTCCGTAAGCAAAAGGTCGATCCTCGCCGAGTGTTCACGCCAGAGGGAAACGGCTTCGTCTCCCGTAGCGGCCGTGATGACTTGGTAGCCCAGTCGCTGCAGAATTCCCTTGGCCATCATGAGGACAGCCGGCTCGTCTTCGACCAGTAAAATGGTTTCTGTTCCACCGCGGGACACCGGTCTGCCTGGCTCCAAAGGACTCGGGGCGGGTGGCTTCGAACTGACCGGCAGATAAATCTTGAACGTCGTTCCGTGGCCGGGCTGGCTCTGCGCTTCAATCCAACCCTCGTGTTGCTTGATGATGCCATAGACTGTGGCCAGGCCGAGTCCAGTGCCTTTGCCGGAGGTTTTCGTCGTGAAAAACGGCTCAAAAATCCGTTCCAGCGTCGCTTCATCCATCCCTGACCCCGTGTCGGTGACGCTCAAACAAACAAATCGGCCTAGGCGCGCCTGCGAATTACGCCTGAGCCAGGAATCATCCACTTCGACCAGCTTGGTGCCAATGGTCAGTTGCCCGCCATCCGGCATCGCTTCGTGCGCGTTGGTCGCCAGGTTCAGGATGACCTGCTCCATCATTCCGGGATCGGCTTCGACCGGCGGCAGGCCGGGCGAATAATTGAATTGCAGGGCGATTTTTTCTCCAATAACGCCGCGCACGGCCCTGCTGGCGTTATTGATCGTTTCGTGCAGATCCAGCGGGGACACCTGGATGACTTGCTTGCGGCTGAAGGTCAGGAGTTGGCGAGTCAGATGCGTCGCGCGGTCTGTGGCCGCGCTGATCTGCTTCACCGCTTCGGCGGTTTCCGGCTTGATCTCCTGGTCCTCCATGAGCAGGGTCGAGTAACCTTGCACCACGCTCAACAAATTGTTGAAGTCGTGCGCCACGCCGGCGGCCAGTTGCCCGATCGACTCCATTTTTTGCGCCTGCCATACTTGCGCTTCCTGCGTGGGCTGCGCCGTGGCGTCCCGTGCGTAGCCATGAACCACCTGGCTGCCCGGAACCGGGACGAACGACCATGCGACCGTCCGGCCGGCCACAGTCGTTTCAAAACGAGCCTTGGTCTGTCCCCTCACCAGGCACTGCTTGACGATGTCCATGGTGTCTGGAGGCAAAATGGCAGAGGGATGCTCCCTGCCCAGCCCCGACGCCAGCGTTTGTGCGGCGTCGTTGAAATAAGTCAATGCCCCATCCGCATTGAACTCAAAAACCGGGTTCGGACTGTAGCGCGGGAACGCCGCCAGTTTTTGCAGCTCGAGCTCCGCGCGTTTTCGTTCCGAAATGTCGCGAATAAATCCCGCGAACCGCGGCGGCCCCTGCGTTGCGATCCGCGTGACGGCCATTTCGATCGGGAATTCCGCGCCGTCCGCTCGCGTCGCCTTCATGTCCACCCTGCGGCCGATGATGGCGCCCGAGCTGGAGCCGGCGTTCAAAAAATTTCGAAACCCGGCTCGATGCTGTTCCCGCAAGTGGGCGGGTATGACCAACTCGGCCAGGTCCTTGCCCAAAACATCCGGGCGATCGTGGCCGAACATTTTCTCCGCCGCGGGATTCCACTCGAGAATCTTCCCTTCATGGTCGATGGTCACGATCGCGTCCGGCGCGGCGTCCAGAATTCCCGCCTGCGCCTCGCCTCCGGCCCGGGCCGCTTCGACCTGCTGGCGCTGGGCAATGTCCATCATCGCCCCGATCATGCGAACCGGTTTTCCGCTTTCATCGCGGACGACATAGCCGCGGTCCAGAACCTGGGCGTACGAACCGTCATTCCGGCGGAAGCGGTATTCGTCCGACCAGTATTCGCCGCTGCCGTTAAAGACCACTTCGATCCCGTTGACCACACGCTGCTGCTCGTCCGGATGAATCCGACCGTAGCGCGATTCGACTCCTGGCTCGACCTCCTCGGTCTGGTATCCGAACAGGGTTTGCAGAGCCTCGTTCCACAAGACCAGGTTTGTCTCCAGGTTCCAGTCCCACACCACGTCGTTGGTCGCGCGCGCGACCAACTGAAAACGCTGCTCCACCCGGCGTTGAGTCTCTTGCGCGCGGATGCGCTGCAAGGCGCCCCCGCAACGATCCGCCACCGCTTGCAGCGTCTCAAGCTCCTCCTGGCCATACGCGTCCGGGGTGTAGCTTTGCACCCCTAAAAAGCCGACTACCCTGCCCCCGGCGTGGATCGCCACATCCATCAGCGAAGCCGACAGTTTCGCCCGGTCGCCGAACAAGATAAAGTCCGTGTGCGAGCTGGACTGGCCGGTGCGCAATTTCAACTGCGGCCCTTCTTTCAATACCCGCCGCATGATCGGGCTGGGCTCCGGACCGCCATAGGTCGGCGGCACATCCGCCGGACGCCCGTTGATCGTTTCGATGTTGAGAACGGGCTGGATTCTGTTTTCCTCGGACGAGTAGAGGTTGCAATTGTACGAGTCCCAGCGCAGCAAATCCTGCGCGACACCGGCACTGATGCGGGCGACATCGTGCGGACTGCGGGCGCCGCTCAAGTCGCGCTCCAGCTTTGAAAAGACGGCAGCCCGGGCTGTCGCCCGTTCGGACGCAGCGAATGCGGCCCTCAATTCCTCACGGTTTCTGGCCAGTTCTTCTTCGAGTTGCTCCAATTGCTCGTCCAGCCTGGCCCGATCGGCGATTCGCTCGTTCAACTGGGCTTCCAGTTCCTCGCGAGCCGTGTGCCACGCCCTCTCCAATTTCTTTCTTTCCGCTCCCTCCGCCTGCAACTTCTCCCGGACCCGTTCCAATTCCAGGCCTTGCTCGCTGAACTTGGATCCGGCCTCCTCCCGTTCCCGGTTGAAAGCCTCTTCGGCCCACTTCCGCTCGTCCAGCGCCGCCTTCAATTCATCACCGGCCTTGAGCATCGCCGCCATGTGTTCCTTGACGCGGCGCGCGATCTCCTCGCGGGTTTGGAGCAACTCTTCCTCCGTCCTCCGCCGGGCGGCCTGTTCCGCCTTCGACTCCTGATCGAGCCTGAGCAACTCGGCGTTGTGCTCCTTCAATCGCACGACCAGTTCGTCGCGCGCCTTGGACAGCTCCTGCTCGAGTCGCGCCTGTTCCGCGATCGCGCTCTTCAGTTCGCCGGCGGTCCCGGACAGTTGTGCCTCGACTCGCTGACGGTTCGCTGACTCGGTCTTCAACTCGTCGGTGATCCGGGCCAATTCCGCCGCCTGTTCCCGCCCGAGCTTTTCGAGCTCGGCTCGGGTGTCTTGGAGCGTTTGCTCAACTTTTTCCCGTTCGGTCATCTCCGATTGCAGTGATTGCGCGACGTGTCTCAATTCATTCGTGAGTTCGCCGATTCGCGTTTCCAATTTGTTTCGCGTGTCCGCCAGTTCCGATTCCAGTTTGGTGCGCGGGCTCAGGTCGGTCACCATACAAAGGGAGCCTGCGAACTCCCCCTCCGCCGTCCGGACCGGTGCGGCGGAAAGGAATGTCAGGCATTCGGAGCGATCCTTGCGGCGAAACAGAATCTCCCGCCGGACCGGCTTGCCTTCCTTCAGTTGCGCGAACACCTCCTCCAGTTCCCACTGCATCGGTTCGGGCACAAGATCCATGACCGGGCGACGGATCAATTCCTCGGCCGGGTACCCCAGGATGGCGGCCAACTGCGGATTAGCGTAATCGGCCAGGAATCGGGGATCGAACAACCAGACTCCTTCCTGGGTGGTGTGGATCACACGCTCAAATGCTTCATGGCTCTGACACAGGGAAGATTCGAGTTGCTTGCGTTCGAAGAATTCCTTCATCTGCCCATCTGCAATGCTCAGACGCACATTCAGCATGCCGATGTCGTAGGGCTTGGACACAAAATCATTGGCGCCGACGGACAGGACTTCGCCCACGTCCGCCGGTTCCCCGGAAGAGATCGCAGCCATGATGAACGACCGGTCTCCTTGGGGCTGCGACCGCACCCACTTGCAGAACTGCAGCCCGTTCATCCCCGGCAGACCGACATCCACAAAGAGCAATGGGAAAAACTGCTTTTGGTACGCCATGATGGCTTGCTCGGCGTTTTCATAGGTCACCACCTCGTGTCCGCGGTCGGTCAGCACCTGGGCCAGCAGGCACTGGCTCATTAGGTCGTCTTCAACTATCAGCGTCTTCATTCGATCTTCTCCATTCGCCAAGCCTGCTTCACGGACGGAACTCTGCGGTCAATCCTTGCGGGAAACTCCTCCGCCGATTTGGGCGAACCGGATTTCTGCCTTCCATCGTCCCGAGGAACTGTCGTCCGTTTGGTTCGGCCACCAAACTCCTGCCCCGGCCGATTACAGGTTGCCGACCCCACTGTAGCCTATCCGCTTCGGCCCGCGCAAGAGCCCGCTTGTCCGCGCCGTGCGAAGTGCCCCGCTGCCGGCTGCAGCACACACCCTCGCGACCACGTGTCAATCCAGGACACCGCGTCCAGGAAACGTTCATGGTTCGTTTGCGACAGAGTAATATGCCCGCGTCCAACATCATCTTTCAATGCGCTCAATCGAGACATGGCCCGATAAGCAAATTTGGTTCCAGCAACTTTCGACGCTGCGGACGGCCGCCGGAGCAGGACAGAATCCAATTTCGCTCACCCCCCCGCTCCGCTCCATGCGGCACGGCCGGTCCCGTTCCGATCAGGATTTTTTCTCCCCCGAGTCGCCTGAGGCCAGATATTTCTCCAATTCCGGCTTGACGACTTTGTTGTAGCAGTCCGGACAGATGCCGTGGCTGAACCGTGCTTCGGTATGCTCGGCGACGTATTTGTCGAGCTGTTGCCAGTAGTTGCGGTCGTCGCGAATTTTTTTGCAATAAAGACAGATGGGCAGCAGCCCCTGGAGCATTTTGACATTCGCCAAGGCTATTTCCAATTCCCTTACGCGGTCGGCGAGCGCCTTCTGCAATTGCAACACCCGCTCGCCCACCTGCACCCGCGCGCGCAACTCGTCGAAATCAAACGGCTTGGTGACATAATCGTTGGCGCCGGCCTGCAGCCCCGAGACGATATCCTGGCGAGTGTCCCGGGAAGTCAGCAGGATCAGGTAAGTCGGTTGGTCGGTTTTGATCTGACGCGCGCGTCCGCAGATTTCCGGACCGGTCATGCCCGGCATGTTCCAGTCCAGTACTGCCAGCGGGATGTTGGGCGTCTCTTGCAAGGCGCCCCAGGCCTGATTGCCATCTTCGACAACGATGACTTCGTGGCCGTCTTTGACCAGTCTGGCTTCCAGCAACCTCCTGGAAACCCGGTCATCATCAGCGATCAATATTTTCACGACACGTCTCAACCCGTGGTCACCAGGCAAGGCAACTTCAGTTCGACAGTGGTGCCGACGCCAATCTCGCTCTGGATGGTCAGTTCCCCGCCGTGCAACTCCGTCAGTCGTTTGGCCACGGTCAGCCCAAGGCCCGAGCCCTGCTGCTCGTGAACCTTTCGCTCGAACTGCATGTAGGCGCCAATTTCCGCAATGTGTTCAGCCTTCATCCCCCGACCGTGATCCCTGACGCGCAGAATAAAATTGCCATCGTTCACGGTGCTTTCCACCTGGACCGGGCTGCCGGGCGCGGAGAATTTGAAAGCGTTCTCCAACAGTTCGCCGGCGACCTTCGTGAAATAATCCTCCGCGATGGCCGCGTCCGCGTCGCACAATTTCAAAACCAGATCGTCCATGCGGCCCACCCGCTCGGCGCGCGTTTTGGCCACGCGCTCGACGGGGCTGCGCAAGCCCGAGACCTGGCCCTCCCGCAAGGCTTGCAACTGGTCGGCCTGCAACAACTCAAGCTGAGCGTAGATCAGAAAGTTTTCAATCAGCCGTTGCAGACGCTCGGCCGAGTCGCGAATCGCTTCCGCCATCGAGACTACCTCATCCGGCTGAAGATGGGAGTGGTCAGTGATGATGATGTCCGAAAAGCCCAGGATGCCGTTGAGCGGGGTAAGCAGTTCGTGTGGCAGCGCCAGGCTGATGTTGGCGCGCAGGTCGGCCAGCTTGCGCTCAGCCTGCTCGCGAACGGTTTGCTGTTTCTTCAGCCGCGCGTTTACCGCCGCAATCAGTTGCGGCACTGTGAAGGGTTTTGAAAGGTAATCATCCGCGCCCAACTCCATTCCTTGCCGCATTCCCGCGGTGTCGGCCTGGCCGGTCATCAATATGAAAGGGATCGGCGCCGTCACGGAATCCTGCCGCAGCGCGGCGAGCGTCCGATAGCCATCCATTTTGTCCATGCGAACGTCGCACAGGATCAGATCCGGCAGATGAGCGCACGCCTGTTGAACGCCGTGAGCCCCGTTGTCCGCCTGGATCACCTCGAATCCGGCATGTTCCAGGGAAAGCTGGATGATCTCTCTCAGCGCGGCGTCATCATCAATGACCAGAATCTTCGTCATAGTTGGGTCGTGTGAACACCTTTCAGCCAGCTTGGAAAATCATGTCGGACCGGGATCGTCCAAGCAACACCTTACCGTTCGCGCCAGGACCAGCGGCTGAAAAGGCTTCTGGAGAAGGTTCACCCCCTCGCGCAGGTCGGCCTCGCTTTGTCCCAGCTCCAGGCCAAATTCGCTGGTATAGACAATCTTGAGCCGCGGTTTCTGCTTCCGCATCTCCCGGGCCAGTTCCTGGCCGTCCACGCGGTCGGGCAACACAATGTCCGTGACCAATAAATCGATCTTCCCCGAATTCTGTTCCCAAACGGTGAGTGCCTCGCCGCCCGACGCGGCGTCCAGCACCCGATAGCCGTAATGCTGCAACACGCTTCGCATTAAACCGCGTAACGCGATTTCATCTTCGACCACCAGGACCATCTCGTTGCCACCGGGCACCGCGGATTTCTCGGTGGATGTCGCCGTGGTGCCGGTCCCGGTGCGGGCTGCCGCTAGAAAGACCGTGAATGTCGAGCCCATGCCAATGCGGCTTTCCACCTCGATCCAGCCATTGTGCAGCTTGACGATGCCATAGACCGTTGCCAGGCCGAGCCCGGTCCCCTTGCCGACCTGTTTGGTGGTGAAAAACGGCTCGAAGATGTGGTTCAACGTGGCCTTGTCCATGCCGGTGCCGGTGTCGCTGACGCCGAGGCAGACAAATTGGCCGGCGCGTGCTTCCGGATGATCGCGCGCGTAATCTTCGTCGATTTCTGTCGTGAACGTGCTGACGATGAGCTGGCCGCCGTTGGGCATGGCGTCGCGGGCATTCGCGGCCAGGTTCGTGATCAGCTGTTCCATCATGCTCGCGTCGGCGAGGACCGGCGGGAGGTTGGTCGAATAGTTGCATTGAAGCGCCACCTGATCGCCGAGCAAACGGTTCAGGGTTTTGGTGACACTGCCGACGACCTCGTTCAAATCGAGGATCCGGGGCTGCATGACCTGCCGGCGGCTGAAGGTCAGCAATTGCCGTGTCAGAAAGGCGGCGCGCGAAGCGGCGTTGGAAATCTGCTTGAGCGCATCCCCGATGTGTGGCGCCAGGTTCGGCTCCACCACCAATAATTCGGCATGGCCCTGAATGACCGTGAGGATGTTGTTGAAATCGTGAGCGACGCCCGCCGCCAACTGGCCTACGATTTCCATCTTCTGCGACTGGCGCAATTGCGCTTCGAGGTTGAGCCGGTCGGTCACGTCGAACGCGTAACATTGCACGACCTGGCTGACCAGAATGGGAAAAAACGACCAGGATAGCGTCCGGCCGTCCCGCCGGAGTTCCACGTTGGCGCGGCTGCGGCCCGTCTCCAGGCAATTCTTGATGATGTCTTCGAAGTCGGGCGGAAGGATTTCCCGCGGACTGCTTCTGCCCAGCGCGCGGGCCATCTGCTGGGCGGCATCATTGAAGTAAGTCAGCGCCCCTTCGGCGGACAACTCCAGCACCGGATTCGGATTGTAGAGCGGGAATGCGGCCAGCTTCTGAATCTCACCCTCGGCCAGCTTGCGTTCCGTGATATCGCGATAGTTCAAGATGATGGCTTCCACGCTCGGCTCGTTCAGCAGGTTCTTGCCGGTGCCTTCCATCCACCGCCACGAACCGTCCTTGTGCAGCACCCGACATTCGATGCGGACAGCGTGCCCTGGATTTTGCGCCAGACCGTTCAGCAGGCTGATGGTCCGTTCGCGGTCTTCGGGATGAATCAACTCGAAAATCCTGCGCCCGACGAAACCTTCGTTCGCATGGCCGAGGATGCGTTCGGTGGAAGGCCCCGCGTAGAGCACCAGCCCGGCGGGATTGAGCAACGCGATGGCATCGGAGCTGTTTTCAATCAACGCGCGAAATCGCTTTTCGCTTCCCCGTAACTCATCCTCCGCGCGTTTGCGCTCCGTCACATCGCGCGAGACGACCAGCACCTTTTCCGCTTTGCCCTTGTCGTCCTTGATGACGCTGCCTTGGGATTCGATGTACCGAACGCTGCCATCGCCGAGCAGAAAGCGAAATTCGCCGCGCTGGCCGACACCCGTGCGGACCGTTTCCCCGAAAGCCTGCTTGATGCGGAGCACGTCGTCGGGATGAATATCGTCGAAGGAACTGCTGCCGCGGAGCGATCGCGGGTCGCCGAAAATTCGCTTGTAGGAGGAGCTGTTGTATAACCGTTTTCCGGCCAGATCAAGGATGGCGATCAGGTCCTCGACATTTTCCGTGATCAGCCGAAACAATTCCTCGCTCTGCCAGAGCCGGGCTTCAGCCTGCTTCTTTTCCAGCGCGCCGTAAATGGCGGGCCCGATGCGGCCAAGGTGTTCCTTCAGTACGTAATCGGCTGCGCCAGCCTTCATGCACGCGACGGCGGTCTCCTCATTGATCGAGCCGGTAACGATGACGACCGGCACATGGGGGAGCCGAGCGCGGGCCAGGCCGAGCGCCTCCATGCCGTCGAAATTGGGCAAAACGTAATCCGAGAGGATGACATCCGGCGCGAATTCCTCCAGCCCGCGCACGAATTCCTCTCTGTTCGAGGCCCGGCGCGCACGAAAAGGGATCTTGCTGCGGCGCAGCTCCCATTCGAGCAAATCCGCGGCTGGCGCCTCATCTTCCAGAATCAGGATGCGCAATTCGTTCGCCATTTCCAATGACCGGCGAGGTTGCCGTGTCACTCCCCGGGT
>Ga0068863_100004869_pt1 | contig 13230 bp, 18 predicted proteins | sample KBSSwiS62_FD_66596 | JGI IMG/M metagenome (GOLD analysis project Ga0068863, IMG submission 66596) | Switchgrass rhizosphere microbial communities from Kellogg Biological Station, Michigan, USA - KBS Switchgrass S6-2 | ecosystem: Host-associated > Plants > Roots > Rhizosphere > Soil ...
TACGTCCCAAACCTCACCATTGGTCCGCTGGTTTGCGAGGCGCTTCGGAAGCACGGGGTGACGGTACCAATTGACGTACACCTGATGGTGAAGCCGGTAGACCGGATAATCCCGGACTTTGCCGCGGCGGGCGCTACTTTCATCTCCTTCCACCCGGAGGCCACCGAGCACATCGACCGCACCATCGGGCTGATCCATGAGCACGGCTGTAAAGCCGGCATGGTGTTCAATCCCGCAACGCCGCTGGATTACCTCGATTACACGCTGGAGAAGCTGGACATGGTGCTGCTCATGTCCGTGAACCCCGGCTTCGGGGGCCAGAAATTCATTCCGTCGGCCCTGCACAAGCTTGCGGAAGCCCGAAAGCGCATCGACGCCATAGAGCGTCCAGTGCGCCTGGAAATCGACGGTGGGGTGAAGGTCGAGAACATCCAGGAGATCGCCCGGGCGGGCGCGGACACATTTGTGGCGGGCTCAGCGGTCTTCGGCAGCAAGGACTACGCGAAGACGATCCGCCAGATGCACGACGAAATTGAAGCGGCCCGGCTGGTTTGATTGGCGCGGCACTGGCCGCGCAAGGGGTGGGTTTACCCCACCCCTATTTGTTTAATCCTCGTCATCCTCATCATCATCGTCGTCGTCATCATCCTCGTCATCGTCCATATCCATATGAGCGGTGGACTTGGCCGCGCCTGCGGTGGCGGGCTTGGCCGGGACGATAACGGGGCGGGTCTTCATCTTCGGACGGGCATTGAAGACCACGATGGTCTTGCCCGTGGCCCGAAGCAGTCCCTGCTCCTCTAGAACCTTCAGCACGCGGCCAGCCATTTCGCGTGAGCAGCCAACCAGGCGGGAGAGCTCCTGCCGGCTGACCTTGATCTGCATGCCTTCCGGGTGCGTCATCGCGTCCGGCTCGCCGCAAAGGTCCATGATCGCGTGTGCAACGCGGCCGGTGACGTCGACAAACGCCAGATCGCCCAGTTTCCGGTTGGTCCGGTCGAGGCGAGTAGCGAGCTGCGTCGCCAGCTCGAAAATCAGGCCCGGGCTCTCCGCGGCAATCTGCCGGAAGCGCGGGTAGGTCATTTCCGCCAGCTCGCACTGGTTGCGGGTACGCACCCAGGCACTGCGGGTGGGCTGTTCGTAGAAAAGCCCCATTTCACCGAAGAATTGACCGCGGTTGAGGTAGGCGAGAACCATCTCGTTGCCTTCCTCGTCTTCGATCATTACTTCGACCGAGCCGCTGATGATGTAATAAAGGACGTCTGGCAAATCACCCGCATGAATCACTACCGTCTTGGACGGAACCGTCCGGATACGGCAATAACTCAAGAACCGGTTGATAGCCGGGATGTCGCTCAACGGCTTGATGTTTTCTTCCATCACGGCTCCCCGAATGTCGCCTGTAAGCGGCGGCCCGCTTTTTTATACATATGTCTGTAGAACTGCAAGCGCTGCCCCCGCCGCGGTGTTGCTTTAGAACTCAAGAAAGCTATATCCAATGAGCTGCGGTGGTCATGACCTTCGCCACGTGGCGCATGAGCGCTCGCACCGGTGCCGGTAGCTCTGAGGCTCCAGCCGATTTTGCGGTTGCACCATGTTCTATCTCGTCCGTCCGCATTACGTTCAGTATCGCACGGCTGCGTGTGTCGTCTGCAGGTAAACGTGCCAAATGTTCGTTTAAATGGCCTTCAACCTGCCGCTCTGTCTCAACAACGAAGCCGAGGCTGGTGCGGTCACCCATGGCCGCGGCGAGCGCGCCGATGGCAAATGAGCCGCAATACCAGAGCGGCACGAGCAGGCTCGGCCGCGAATCCAGCTCCTTCAGCCGTGTTTCGCACCAGGCAAGGTGGTCGGCTTCTTCGTGCGCCGCACGCAGCAACAGGTCACGTGTTGCCGCTGATCGGGAGATGAGGGCCTGCCCGTGATACAGGGCCTGGGCGGCAACTTCGCCGGAATGATTGACCCGCATGAGGGCGGCTGATTCGCGGCGGTCAGCCTCGGACAGTTGGGGGCTGGGCACCGGCGTAGTCAGTGCTGGGCCGGCCGTGGCGGTTGGCGTTGGGCTGGCCGTGGCGGTTGGTGCTGGGCCGGCCATGGCGGTTGGCGTTGGGCCGGCCATGGCGGTTGGCGTTGGGCCGGCCGTGGCGGCTGGCGTTGGGCCGGCCGTGGCGGCTGGCGTTGGGTTGGCCGTGGCGGCCGAGGTCGCCGTCGTTGGCGGTGTCGGACCGGAAGGCGTGCTACTGGCATGCGCTGCGCGCGCTGCGTTTGCGGGGGCGCGCGGGGCATCGGGGACGGGACGGGAAGCGTGGGCTGGGGCGAACATGGCCCGCAATGCCCGATCGGCTACCGAGATCAAATGGTCTAAAGGATGTCCGGACTCCATTATTGTCATTATAAGCAGGCCAGAGGATGCTTCGCGCCGGCTTTGCATTGGGCGCACTCCTCGACTACACTTCCCGGCCTTTTTTCGACCCCCCTTTTAGCGGCCTGATTTTTATGAACCAGCCTTCAACCCAAGTGCGCGTGGCTCTGAGCCCCCAGACGGTTTTTGCCAAAGCCGGCGCGATCCGCGGCGATTGGTACCTCATTGATGCCGAGGGCCAGACCCTTGGTCGCCTGGCTACGGCCATTGCCCATCGCCTGAAGGGCAAGCACAAGGCTGACTACAGCCCGCATGTGGAAATGGGCGATCACCTCGTCGTGATCAACGCCGAGAAGATCCACGTGACCGGACGCAAGCTGTCCGACAAGTTTTACTACCACCACACCGGCTATATCGGCGGCATCAAGTCTATTGCCCTCGAGAAGCTGCTGGCCGAGCACCCCGAGCGAGTCATTGAGATCGCCGTGAAGGGCATGCTCCCGAAGAACCCGCTGGGCCGCGCGATGTTTCGCAAGCTCCACGTGTTCGCCGGAACGGAGCATCCGCACCAGGCGCAGCAGCCCAAGCCGCTCGAGATCAAGTAAGGACCGAAGACTAAATGGCCACTCAGCAAACGAACTACGGCACCGGCCGCCGCAAGACTGCAACGGCGCGGGTGTACATGAAGCCCGGCACCGGCAAGATCACGGTGAACGATCGCCCCCTCGATCAGTTCTTCGGTCGCGAGACGGGTCGGATGATCGTCCGTCAGCCCCTCGAGACGGTGCAGTTGACGAACCGGTTTGATTTCACGGTGAAGGTCGACGGCGGTGGCATCACCGGCCAGGCTGGCGCCATCCGTCACGGAATTACCCGTGCGCTCATGGAATACGATGAGTCCCTGCGCAAACAGCTGCGCGACGCCGGATTCGTCACCCGCGACGCCCGCGAGGTGGAGCGTAAGAAGGTCGGACGCCGCAAAGCACGCCGCGGACCTCAGTACTCCAAGCGCTAATGCGTTATGGTGGGCGAGGCCCAAAGGCCTCGCTCAGCCCCGCCTTCGGAGGCCGCGCCCCGGAGGCGCAGGCGAGAAAATCGTTCCAACGATTTTTGCCAACGAACTTGGGGGATCGTCTAGTGGTAGGACAACGGACTCTGACTCCGTTTACCTAGGTTCGAATCCTAGTCCCCCAGCCAATAAAAACAGCCACTTAGTAAACGCCTTGCTAAGTGGCTGTCCTGTTCTGCTAGCATTTTGATCGCGTTTGCATTGAGCGCGGTGGATGAGGAGAAGGTGGAGATTGGGCCGCGGTGACCCACCGCAGAGCCCCCCTCGGGCTCGCGCACGCTGGGGCCGGATCCGCGCCTGCGGAAAAGAACGCGACTGCCTCCGGCAAGCGTAGTGGGTCTTGGTCACCGAAATGCTCCGGCGGCTCGACCGCGAGCGTGAGCCCCTGCCGAACCGTGAGTTCGGCCCCTCCTACTCGCCCAGAGTGGGGTACGGGTTCGGAGGGGGTGGTAACCGCACTTTGAGAGCCTTGGGAGCCGGCTCTCTTGTCGTTACAACCACAGCCCGGTGTCATTGCCTCGTTACGCACCAGAACTTACGGAGCCGGAGTCGCGCCAGGATTTGATGTCGGCCCAACGGTAGCGAATTATCTGCGGGCCGAGCTTCGTGTACTTGGGACCGCCGTTCTTGCGATAGCGCCAACCTTCGAAAGTTTGGCGACTAATGTTTGTCAAAGCTGCTACCTGCTCGGTTGTCAGCAATGTCTCGTCGTGGAGCTGTGCCGGAAGTGCACTATCGCGCATGCGACCATGCTCCCCTGCAAGGCTGCGGCGGGCGCGAGCGAGGAGCGGCACTAAGAGCGCGAGAGGCTTGCTCAGCGACCCTCACTGTCGTTTGAGCGGCTGTCATTGGCGGTGGTCTCCAGGTGGGTACCTGAGAGGTGTAGTCACCGCAGCCCCAGATGAGCGCACACGGAGCCTTCGGGTTCGCCCACGCGACGGCAGGGGACTCGACGGCAATGGCCCGCCTACTTTTCGTCCAGAGTTCGAGAGCGTGTTTTATTACTGGCCTTCGAGTCAGGTCGTGATCGTTATAGAGCTCGTCGGCGTGCCCGGCTCGGTAGGCTCAATAGTCAGTTCGTCGGGCCATTCGAACTTGGACCACCGCTGTCTATACGAACAAGCGACTTCGTACGTCCCACAATGTTTTCCTTCTTATCCGAGCGCTTGATCACGATCGTGACCTCTTCTCGCATACGTCACGGTCTACGGCATTTCGAAGCCGACGTCGGCGCAGTTGGGAGCCATTGCGCCAACGTTGAACTACCAGCTGGTCGCACAGATCGCTACTACCGGCGGTAGTTGCTTATCTACCGGCCGGACGGAGAGTGACAGCGCGAATACCGCAGAGGTGCCCCGCATTAGTACTCCAGGCGCAGTCGCGGTCGCGCAGGGTATGACAAATGCCATTGCCGCTTGCGGGCACCTGCCTATCTGGTGATGTCTATACGCCAAGCCACATCGGGCTACGGAGCGCACTCCATGAATCCCTCCCTATCACAGCGTCTCACGACCGTTCTGACACTGCTGATATACGCGGTGGTCTACAGCTTTCCGAAGCCGGTGGCCGCACAGTCGATCGCCTCGCCCCCGACGTTGAGTTACCAACTCCTTGCGCAGCTAGCGGGTATAAGCGGCAACTTTCTGTCCTCGGGTCGTGCGGAGAGCGACGCCCTTGATCTCGCGCAGATGCCGGCTCTCGAGCTCGAGAACAACCGGGCCGCCGTTGCAACAGGGCTGTCCGCGGCGAACGTAGCCCACCTGATTCAGCTGCTGCCCTCGAATGTCCCGCTCGTGCTCGGGCGCTACGCACCGACCACGGGCGACTTTGTTGTCGACATCTACAAGGTCGATCGCACCGTAACGACCACCGGTGTGTACCACGCAGGCTTCACGCCTGCTCAGGGGGCGTTGTGGGCACAGGCAGGTACCTACCAGGATCCTGCTCTGAAACAAACCGGTGCGACCACTGGCGCGAACCCCTTTGCTGCATTTGTGTCTGCCAGCAATCCGCAGGTGTTCTCATCGATCACTTTGGATGCGGCTCAGGTGATAGTTGGGCATGCGATGCGGTACGTGGGCTCGCCGTTTGGCGTGCTGATCGTGGCCAACCCGCGGACCACTCAGTCCACCCACACCAGCGGTGGCATCTTTCGTAAGACGACCACTGTAACGGTGAAGGGCTACTTGGAGCCGCATTGGTACATTGCCGCGCCACCCCAGTTTCAGCCTCAGGGCACGTCGGCCGCGATCTGCGTGGACCCGCGGGTGGCGAATCCTGTGAACTGCCCCTGGTACATGATTGCCCCCGCGATGGTGACCTTTCAGGAGTGGCAAGGTGGCGCGATGCCGGAGCTCGAAGACTTGGTCACCACCTGGAGCGAATCTAAATCCGGCTTCACGTTCGTCTTTTTTGTCGTCGTGGCATTCGCGGTGAGTTTCAGTGCCAGCGCGATTCTGTACTCCGCGCTTGGGCCCACTGCATCCTCCGCTGGCGCGGAAGCGAGCCAAGCCGCTGGCAGCTACACCGCCGCATTGCAGGGATTCGGTATCCCGGCGGGTGCCAGCGCCTCTCCAACCGTGGGCGTTGGCGGGGGGAGCCTGTATGCGGGACTGTCGGAACTCGTGAACGGCGGCTCGCTGACCGATGTACAGCGGGGTTATTCGGGGGCGGTGGGAAATGGGATATTCACACCCTCCGCGGACCAGACCAGCACTCAGTTCGGACAAGAATTTACCGCCGACACCGAAACCCAGGTGATCAACTTGGATCCGCTGACCGGTGGTCTGAGCGGCACACATGCATACTACGTGGGGTCCTGCCCGGCGAGTCAGACGCTCGCTCAATGTCAGGCGAACGGGCAGGACGGCGGCGTGATACCGCGCGCCGACACCTATGTTGAGTTAGATGCAACCCGCTTGTACCAGGACACTCAACCGCCGAACTGAGTAAGGGTCAATGCGCGCGTGGAGTCTCACACCGATGCGGCAGCGGCCCACACTCAGCAGCGTGCTGGCTTTGTGTCTGCCAATTCCTACACCACTTAGGGCAACTATGAGAAAGGTGTATTCCTGCCAGCCAAGACGCCGCTCGATGAACTCGAGTACTTCGGTGAACGAGTTGAAGTACCCCGGCCGAAGTATCCGGTAGGCACCGAGATCGACATCGGACCATTGCGCGCGGATGATCGTGCCTACTACTGGCGTGAGATTGTCCGCTCGGTGATTCGCGACAGTCGCCGCGTGATCAGTTCGTTGCAGCGCCAAGGTTACCTGTCGGAGATGAGGGGGAAGAAGATGCTCCCCTTCAACAAGGATCAGATTCGGGCCAAGCTGGACATCGTCCGCTATCCAGACAGTGTCGAGATAGCCGGTATGGAGCCTCAAGGCATGCACGTCGTAGGTACACTGGGTAACCAGTGCTACCTGCGTAACGGCCAGTGCCATTCGGGTGTGTACTACCGCTATTTTCTACTGTTTCGCCGGAAGTTGAAGGGCAACAAGGTTACGTATATCCATCCCCACGCCGTGATCCATGAGAATGCGATCACGATCCGTGAGTCTGCGTCCCGGGACTCAGCAGCCTCTCTGGATTGACGACGCGAACTCGCTAGACACTTTCCCCGGCGGGCACAGGCTCTGCGCCCCCCGGGGGTTTCTCGGCGGAGTCTTGTCAGCTATCGAGTCAGCGAACTCCCAGAGCCCCAAACAAAGTGGGCCGCCCGAGAAGGGCGGCCGCTGAGCCGCTCTAAGCGGCTACTTGCAACAGCCGACTGCGAATCTCAGCCGGAGTGGGCTTCGCTCGAGACTGAAACCGGATCGTCCGATATCCCAACGAAGATAGCAACTTGTCGCGCTGCGCATCCTTGGCTGAGTCATGAGTTTTATCATCCAACTCGACGACGGCCACAACCTCAAACTTACCTGGACTGCTCACAACATAGTCCACAATCTTTTCTGCAAACTCCCGACGAGCCGCCCAGAAATCTGGATGACTTCGGGGCAGCGTCACTTCAACCAGGGCGCCCATCGCCACTTGGGGGGAGACCTGGAACTCCGGTAGCGCGATCCGCAACCGCTCCATGAATTCGACCTCGTTGTCAGTCATCAGTCGCTTGGCCCGCAACGCGATGCTGCGCTGCTCCTTGCGGGACCAGGCGATCAGGCGTGCGAGGCAAATGCACAGCGCGATGAAGCAGACCAGCGAAAGCAGAACAAGCCTGACTTCGAGGATCTCTCGTTTGACACCCATTGCATCCAACCAGAAGTTGACAGAATTCATGGTCCCACTGCCATCCACAAGACACGTTGCCTCCAATTTCAGTCTATAGATCCTTTTCAAGGGGTGACAAGCGACAAATCACGAGAATCGTCGCAAAGGAGGCGAAACCGCTCCCCCAACGAGTAAGACTGCAGTGGAAAACGAGATCTCACGAGGTCCCCGTGCCGAAGTCAGCGACTAGCACCTTACCGACTTAGACTAAGGTCCTACGATATAGCACAGGCGAGCGAGTCACTGCTTCGAGCGGTCGGGTTGCGCCATTGGAAACGCCCGCGGTGACCAATGTTGCGCATCGGCTCGCGGGCGTCGAAAGGGCCTGTGAAGTTTAACTACACCACTCGATAACGGGCGCCGATGCTGAGCCAGCTCCCGCCCCAATTTCTACTGCCATTTCGAAGGTCCTGAAGATCGCGGCGAAGTTTCTCGGACACCATGAGCCGCAGGCGCTCCTGCAAGCCCTGCAAAATGCCTCTGTTGCTTCGCGTGGCCTCCTGACGATTGCAGGACTCGATCTCCTCCCGCACCAGTTCGATATGCACCTTCAACTCGCGGGTGCGTAAGCCGCGCACGAGTGATTGGGCTTCGGGTTGGTTTCGTCGTCGTCGTTTGCGAAAACGCTTTCCCTGATGCGAAAAGTTGCCGTGGGTCTGCGAGTGATTGATGCCGAGATGAGCTGCGATCAAAGGTTGGGCTTCGATACGCCCGGTGACTGCGCGGCTACCGTCATAACCGCGGGTGTCCTCATTGCGAACGCGATGTGCCATGAGCGGATGTCCTTCGTGTGTCTGAGTGCCTTCCCCGTCTAGCTACCGGCTCGTCAAACACCTACCGGAAATGGAAGCGGAAATGGAGTGCGTGGGGGCAGGGGACCGGTTGTGCGCAAGTCTCCTGTCAATGCTCCGTCGGCCGCGGTAGCCAACGGTTATCCGACACTTGCTATACAGGCAGTGCCGTCTCTTTCTTTCTGACCAGGCGGCCCACGAGGTGCTTAATGTCGATGCGTGTCCGATCCCGAGCCGAGCGCCGGGCCCGAACAGAGAGTGCTGTACGACGCCAGCTCAAGATTCTGCGCGTGCGCGGTCGGACCCAACATCGATCGCGATCGCAACCGCATCGTTTCGCCAAACGTCACGCCATTCTCTGCGGCAAGCCCTGGCGACCTTACTTCTGTAATCCCCGGCGCGGCAAACGCGTAAAAGGCGAGAACCGGCTGACCGTGCAGGAGCGCAGGGCGAACGAGCAGCGCCCACTCGCGCGCTCGGCGGAATAAACACCGCGCGCTATACGCCAGACCACCGCGCGGTAGCAGGGGATTGCATCCATGTTGCACAAGGAATTCTGGGGCCTGTTGTTCCTCGCCTTCGTCGGGTGGATTTTTCTGTCGTCCGACGGCTTGACGCGCATTTACCGCACTTGCCGCCCCGTTGGCTGGGCGGGAAATGTTGCCGTCTCGGTGACTGCCTTCGTGGTTCCCAATCAACAGCTCAACGTGAAGCACTGGATGGATAAAGTGGACTATGGCTGTCAGTACACCGCCTGGCGGCTCATCTACCAGGACGACTACGCGCGCTACATACAGCAGCATGGTCAAAGCGCCCGTGCGCAAATTCCCCCCGTGCAACTCCCCGATGCCGCTTTGGGGACCACCGTGCCACCGTCGGCGCAGCCGTGAGTCGCACCAGCTGCGCGCTGGCGGTGCTCGCGATCTCCGCGCTCGCGCCGAACGCGCAGGCCGTGACGGCTCTGCCGCTCGATGTGGTCAAATTCATTAGTTTCGACTGTCCGGTCTGCCGAGCCTCGGAAGTGATGGACGCGCCCATCCGTCAGCTCACGCAGAGCCACGGCGGCCGTTTCGTAATCGCGCCCCTGCCACGCGGTGTGAACGAGGCACGGGAGCGCTTCTATTACGTGCTGCGCCACTGGGGTCCTGACGCAGAGACTCGTGTGCGCCTGTCGTTATATCGCGGCGCTCAGGATCTGAATTATCCCCTCAATGACGCGCCCCAAACGCTCGACTGGTTGCAGTCCGACCTCACCGTCAATGGGGTGGATTGGACGCGCGTAACCGAGCAAGTCAACGACCCGGAATCGGCCGCTGCCGTGTCGCGCGCGGTGCGGTTGGCGATTCGGGCAGGACTGCAGGTCGTCCCCACCTATGTTCTGCTGCAAGGCGATCGCGTCATCTCGACGCTCGACCCGCAAGCGGTCCCGGGGGGCGAGTTGTCGGCTCTGCGAGAAGCCGTGCTCAACGCTCTACGCAAGAATCAGTCTACACATTGAGGAAGCGCCGATGCCACTGTTCCTACCGGCCTACATCGAGGCTCCTCCGCAGATCACCCAGCACGTGTTGGTGCAGTCAGGTACCAACTGGGATCTCTCGCGCACGGAGCGCGTGACGCCTGTTGTGATACTGCCCTCCTCTGCACCCCCGCCCCCGCCGCAACCGGTGCCTCCGCCCGCGCAGTTTGCCGCCGACGATGGCATACCGACGGGGCCTGCGTTGCTGATCGTGCATTTCACGCACGAAGGCGTCACCGTTCACGCCGCTGAGCGACGAATGCTCCTCAAACTGCCCAAGTTGCATCCCCTTGTCGTTGCCGCGCACGGCGATGCCCAGGAATCGGATGCGGAGCGGCTCTCGCGGGTCCGAGCCAAGGCCGTGGTCAACCTGCTTCGCGCCAAGGGCTACACGGTCATGCGCGTCAAGGCATTTGGCAGTCGCCGTCCTCCCACAGACGCGGCCACAGACTGCGTGCCGGATCGCTGCGTGCAGATCTTCGCCGCAAAGAGTCCCTCGCAGTGACCGGCGCTTAAAGAGCACTGCCTATACCTCCGTGCACACCCAACTTCCGAACGACTCGGCAGCGGACCGTGCAGGAGGACCCATCGGTGAATACATTTATTCTGACCGGCGAAGTGAAGAAGATTACGATCAACGAACCAAAGGACGCGAAACGCGGTGCGAGTGCAATACTCCTCATTCAATATGGAGTACAACGCGAGGCGACCGGAGGAGCGGTTGAGTTTGTCAACGCCACACTCGTGCGCGTCCCATCCTACAAGTTTCCCGCCCTGCGCAGCCGACTGCGTCAAGGTCAACCGATCGAGGTGATGGGCCATATCCAGGGAGTCTATAAAAACGTGGTCGACCAGGGATTCTTCACGGTCGAGTTGGTCGCCGACAGAATCGATTTACCGGGTGCCGTGAGCGCACCTGAACCTGAATCAGCCGAGTTGACGGCCTCCGCGGGACAGTAGCACTGCGCGGATAGTGACCGTGGCCGGCGGGATTCCAACGCCGCTGGTGGCGCCACACGGCTACCTCAACCAAGAGGTCGTACAGTGTGTCGCCAACGCGGCGCAATACTACCAGGTGCCGGAACTCCTGCTCCATGCGCTCTTGCAGAAAGAACGAGGGCGTGTGGGGCAGGCCGTGCGTGATGCGAATGGCTCCTACGACTTGGGGTTGGCGCAAATCAACACCGTGTGGTCGAGTGAGTTCGCTCGCTTTGGCATCACCCCTGAGCAGATTCGCGACGACCCGTGCACCAATCTCTACGCAGCCGGCTACGTGCTTCGGCTGAATGTTAATCACTACGGCGGCAATGACTGGTATCGGGCTACGATGGCCTATCACGTCGGCTCGAGCGGCTGGCGCAATCCAACACGCTACCGCATCGCCTATTCATACGCCTCCGATGTCATCAAGCGCTGGTGGGTGCTCCAGCACCGCGTATTCGGCGACAACCCGGCGGGCTCTGCCCTCGCACATCGTCCCTAAACCCTTCTGAGCTTCGCGCCGCACGTGTAAACCCCTTGGCGGCCTCGTCCGGTTCAGCAACCAAGACCAGCACGCGCGCCCGACTGGCTAAAACCCCGATCGCTACACCCCAGGTGCCGGTCCACTGATTTCTGGGGACCGCATATGGAGTGTGCAATGAAACTACTGTCCCCCAAGCGGAAACCCGCTCTGATCCTGGTCACCGGAGCGTTGATCAGCTCCCGCGCGTTCGCGGGCACGTTGGATTCCAGCGACGCCTTCTACACCTTTTATACCACGGTAAACCAGTGGGTCTCAGGTGCACTCGGGACCGGCCTCGCCATCACGATGCTGCTACTCGGCGCGGCCATCGGCGTGGCGAAGAACAGTCCAATGCCTGCGCTCACCGGCGTTGCCGGGGCGGCCTTCCTCCATTGGGGTCCAGACATCATTCGCCAGATCATGGCGAGCGGTGCGGTGTTTTGAGCCGGACTGAGCGTCGAGTCCGCGTCCATCGGTGTCGCGGGTCCGTGTTCGCGCGCGGTGTTGGCCTATGAGTCAGTTTGACCCTCAATCGCATGTGGTTCCCCACAACCTGGAGGACCCCATTCCTGTGATGTTCTGGGATCCGCTCGAGTTTGTGCTGGCCGTCTCACTGATGGGCTTCGGCACGATCATGAACGTGTGGGTGTTTGGACTGATCGGCGGCATGGGCGTGTTACTCGGCAGTCGCTACCTCAAACGCGGGGCCAAGCGCGGCACGATGCAACACCTGTTGTGGGCAATGGGACTGCAGCTCGACAAGTCGCTGGTACGGCACTTCCCACCACCTTGGGTGAATGACTTCATCGAGTAGCGATGACTCTCCAGGGTAAACACCCCGGCGCTATAGAACAGGCCCCGAGTACGGTGATCATCACGATGCAGACCCGCTATACGGACATCATCGCCAACGCATTCTCCGAAGTTCGCGCCTGGCAGTTTACGACGATCGCTGTCTCGTGCCTGTGCGCAGTGCTGGCGGTCGCACTGATCTGGCAAGCGCAGTCGGCCCCGGTGGTGTTGATTCCCTCCGGACTTTCAGAGATGCAGGGACGTATCGTCGTCGAGCCCAACGCCCGCGCGGGAACCACTCCCGACTATCTTTCGCAGATCGCCTTGGGCGACCTCGCCCTTGTCCTCACCTGGCAGCCTGACAACGTGCTGCTGCAGTTTCAGCGCTTCTTGAATCGCACGACGAGCGAGCTTTATGCCCGGGAGTCGGTGCGATTGCTCGCGGAAGCCGAGGCGCATCGCAAGGAGGGCAGCAGCCAAAGCTTTTACCCCGAGACCGTTCAAGTCAACGTCAAGGGCGCGCAAGTCATCATCGATGGCTATCTGGTGCGTTGGACGGGCGAGAAGGAGGTCGTGCGCTCGAAGTCTCGTTTCACCGTCACCTACCAGATCCAGAAGGGCTTCCTGCATGTGGCCAACCTCGAACTTGCGCGGTAAGGCCCTGCTGTTCGCGCTGCTTTGGGTGTTGGCGGCCCCTTTGGTGCAAGGCGCGAGCCGGCACGGGCAGCATGCATCGACCGTCACCCAACAGAGTCCGACGCCCGCGCAGGCGGATCCCGACTCGCCGCTGCCCAACGAGGTTTGGGTGTCGGATCGGGACTTCAACCAATTTATTTTTCCGGAAGCCATCGCCAACGGACCGATCTTTCCCGCAGGCGCCCCCATTCTGGGAAAGCCCGTCTACCTGTCGGGCAACACACAACT
>Ga0068863_100004871_pt1 | contig 13226 bp, 16 predicted proteins | sample KBSSwiS62_FD_66596 | JGI IMG/M metagenome (GOLD analysis project Ga0068863, IMG submission 66596) | Switchgrass rhizosphere microbial communities from Kellogg Biological Station, Michigan, USA - KBS Switchgrass S6-2 | ecosystem: Host-associated > Plants > Roots > Rhizosphere > Soil ...
CCCTTTGAGCCGTCGATCAACTGCGCGGTAATTCGCACGCGGTCTCCGGCCTTGCGCACACTGCCTTCGAGGACATGCGACACGCCGAGCGACTTCGCGACGTCCTTCACGTCGAGGGCCTGGCCTTTGAATGTGAAGGCCGTGTTGCGCGCGACCACCGATAGTGCCGAAATCTTGGACAGGTCGGTGATAATGTCCTCGCTGATCCCGTCGCTGAAATATTCCTGCTCCGGCTCGCCGCTCATGTTGGCGAACGGGAGGACGCAGATCGACGGTTTTGGAGAGGCTTCTTCTTTGGGCGCCGCCGTTTCGGCCGAAGATTTTCGTTCGTCGGCAACACCCATTTTCACGACCGCGCGCAGCAAATCCTCGAGCTGCGCCGGCTGTTCGCCATTGCGGAGATCGGTGAGGTCGATCGCCTGATATTGGCGGAAGCCAAGCGGCGGACGAACGGAATCGATGATCGCGGGGACGAGGCGGCCTGAATCCCGTCCTTCGGCCGCTTCGTCCTGGACCCATGCCGATTCTAGCGACGACTCGGACCAAAGAACGATGACGGCTTCCGCCTCGCGCAGTGCCTTGTCGATTTCCATGGTGAAACGCGACCCACCGTGGAGCTCGCGATCCCACCAGACCTCGTGGCCAGCGCGCGCAATCACCGAAGCAAGCTTCCTGGCGCAATCCACGTCCGCGCGTGCGTAACTCAGGAATACCCTTGCCACCTTCTCTCCTCGGCGAGCGGCGGACTGTGGGGCGAAGCGTTAACCAACGCAAGAGGTTAGGGCACCCGGGCGCGACAGCGCGAACCCGCGAAAAGTCATGAAGAATCAGGCGTCACGGAGCCGTCATCTGTCCGTGGCTCGACTCGACATTTAATTTCGGTTTAGAATGGGTGTTGGGCCAACTGACCTAACGGGGGCATAAGATGATGAAATATCTGCTCGCAGGAGCGGCTTTCGCAGTACTAGCGGCATCGCCTGCCGCCGCGCGCGACCATTCTGCTTACTTCGGACTCGAAGTCGGACCGATGTGGGTGAAGGATTCCAAAGCCACCATCGACCTCATCGACGGTACGGACACCTTGAGGATCGACCATAAGATGGGGGTCGATGGCGATCTGATCGCCGGATACGATTTCGGAATAATCCGCGCGGAGGTCGAGCTTGCTCATAAATGGGCCAAGCACGACACCTATCAATTCAACGGCGGTAGCACCTTCGATGCCGACGGTCATTCGCGCGCTTATTCCGCGATGGGCAACGTCCTGATCGATCTCGGCAAGAACGATACGGTCAACTTCTACGCCGGCGGCGGTGCCGGAATAGCCTGGCGCCGTACGAAATATCGTGACGTCGAAGATACCTTCGAGGAGCATGATTCGGTCAAGGACAGCGGTTTTGCGTGGCAGATCATCGCCGGCGTCCGCGCTCCCGTGTTCCGTCACTTCGATGTCGGCCTCAAGTATCGCTATTTCCGTGGCCCCAAGCTCAAGGATGACGATTTCTTTGGCGACCCGATCAGGATCAATGCCTGGCAGTCGCACAGCCTCCTTGCGAGCCTGATCTACAACTTCGCCGACATCGAGGCTCCGCCTCCGCCACCTCCGCCACCGCCGCCTCCGCCGCCTCCGCCGCCGCCTCCGGCGACGCAGACGTGCCCGGACGGCACGGTGATCCTGGCAACGGATACGTGCCCGGCTCCGCCGCCTCCGCCTCCGCCTCCGGCAGCGACGCCAGAACGCGGCTCCTAAGCGGGCGCAGCGAACAAGATCGGGGCGGGAGGAGCGATCCTTCCGCCCGTTTCTTATGGGGCGATGATTCGAAGCGCTCGCCTTCGAATGCGGTAGTCTAGCGGTGGCTCGGCGCTTACGACCTCCCCATCTATTGAAACGACGAGGTGACTGCGCTGACTCGCGACCCGCAGCCGCTCGACGCCGTCGATCCGGACCATGTCATCCGCGCGAGTGCGGTCGAACAACGCGCGGACGCTGGCCGCGATCAGCCCGCGACGGGTCTTCTTCCGCATCACCATCACGCACAGTTCGCCCTTGTCGAGGCTTTGGCGGCGGCCCGGTCCTCCGAGATCGAGCCGGTAGTCGTTATTGCCGACGAACAGCAAAGGCGTGTCGATGCGTGCGGTTTGCTCATCATTGACCGTCAATGTGAGCCGCCCGTGACTGAAACGTGCCAGAGTGCGCAGGGACGCGACGATCATCGCCAACCTCTTGCTGCGGCCAAGCCTTCGCTGCTGCAACTCGCGGTCCATCACCATCAAAGGATAAAGGCCGATGGCGCTGTTGTTGATGAACAGACGACCGTTCATTTCGGCCACGTCCACGCGCCGCTGCGAGGCTGACGCGATCAGCTTCGCGGCCGCATCGAGGTCGGCGGGAATTCCCGCATCGCGCGCGAAATGATTGAGGGTCCCGAGTGGAAGGATCCCGAGCGAGGTCTCGGTGCCTGCAAGCGCCGAAGCCGCGGCGCCGACTGTACCGTCACCGCCGCCGACGATCACCAGCGCGTCGCCTCTGGCGGCAAGCGCCTTGCAGCGAACCTCAAAGTTGCCGCCGTCGATCAGTTCGACATCTGCAGCGACGCCCGCCTTGGCAAGGGCCGCTTCGACCTTGCCAGGAACGTCCTTGTCCGCAGCGACCGATCCGCCACCGCGATTGATGAGTACGACCGCGTTCGTCACGCGGCCTCAACCATTCAGTCGGCAGGTCCGATCCGGAATGCGCAAAGCTTGTTGCCGTCGAGGTCACGAAAATAGGCGCCGTAGAAGGCCCGTGGCCCTTCCTCGCCGCGCACCCCGGGCGCGCCTTCGTCGCTGCCGCCAAGCTCCATCGCCTTCGCGTGAAGGGCATCCACGTTGGCCCGCGTATCGCAGGCGATCGCCGTCATGTTGCCGTTCCCGGCGGCCGCACTGCCGCCGTTGTAAGGCTTGCAGACGGCAAGGCCCGGACGGCCCATGCCTGTCCCGTACATGGTGAAATTGTCGCCGAACTCCATGATCCGCGAAGCGCCGATCGCCGGCATCAGATTGTCGTAGAAGTTGCGCGCCTTTTCGAGATCGTTGCTGCCGACCGTGACGTAACCGATCATGTCTTTCCCCTTATCCCTGCGCCGTTTTTGCGGCGCATTCGCCGATGCGCTTCGCTTCGGTGCGCATCTTCATTGTCATGGCGCCCTGCGGGCTGCCCTCGATCTTCATTTCGCCGTGAGACACATATTCATCCGGCGAATAGGTCCCGTGCATGGCCATTGTCACCGTCCCGGACGGTTCGCCCCGGCAACTCATCACGGCGTCCATCTTTCCGCCGCTCATGTCGAAGCTTTCGTAGCGGCAATTGCCCCTGTCCTTGCCGGCGAAGAACTTGCCGCTGGGCTTCCGCGCCTCCTCGGGAGTGAGGCAATATTCGAACGTCGTGTTCGAAGTCTTGCTCGCCATTTGCTTCATGATGGTCTGGGCTTCCGCGGACGCGCCAGGAATGTCCATCTCCTCGAGCGTGCTGACGGTGCGCCATTGCCCGGGGTCGAGGAATCCGCCGTTGCCAACGCCCGCATCGCGCACTTTTTGCGCGACGTCTGCGACGCTGACGTTCTTTTCGTGAATCTCCGGCGACTTGTTACAGGCAGAGAGTGGCAGCGCGAACGCGAGCAGAAGGTAAGCAGCTTTCATTGTCGAGTCCCCTGTTTCAACCCCAGATGTGCATCAGCTCCGCGGTATTCGGAAGTGCATCGATCGCACCGTGGACCAGCACGATCAGGAGGAGGCTGCGCGACCGCGCCCACAACAGACCGAGCGCGATCGAGAGCGGAGATAAGGTCGCAATGGTGAAGGCTGCAACCTGAATCGGGTCGGTCGACCATCCGTCCACCTCCGGGTTGCCGCGAAGGTAGAGACCAGGCCAGTGCGACAATGCGAACAGCAGCGAGGTCGTGACGATCGCCGCGGCCGGCGATTTCAGCCAGGCGGTCAGGCGCGACTGCAGGCAGGCGCGAAAGAAGAACTCCTCGCACAGGCCCGCCTCGATCGAGTTCCACGCCCAGGCGGCCAGCACCCAGCCGACCGCAGCTGCAGGAGCAAGGCCGAGCGCGCCGATCTGGTTGAGCGAGGGGCTGACCACCGACAGTAGAGCGAACATGAGCGCGCAAAGCACGATCAACGTCGTCCAGAATCCGCGCCGCTTGATCCCGCTGTCGAACAAAGGCCGGATCGCGCCGCCGAGCGCAAGAATGATTCCGGCCGGAATCGCGACGTGGATCAGCAATTTGTAGCCCAGGACCGCGAGTTCCTGGGTTTCTCCGGGAGGGATCGCATGGCGGATCGTGCCCAGCCAGATCCCGATCAGAAGCACGGCATAGACGAGCAGGTAGACAAGCAATCCGCGGGACTCGCGGGCTGGATGTGCGACCGGAACCGCCGGCGCGTTCATGTTGCGCGTCAGGAACCAGATGATCGCGCCAAGAACCAGGCCGAAGATGCCGAGGGACGCCAATGGGAACATCCAATCGGCGCCTCGAACGGCGAGATAGGCAACGGCGATGCCCCAGATGAAAATATACGCGCCAAAGGCCCGCAGCCCGCTGCGTCCGAACAGGTCCGATCGAGTCATTGCCGTTCCCCCTGGGCGGCGACCTACGCCGCCAGGTCTGTTTCGGCAAACCTTCGACGTCTTACCGGCCAATTAGCCGATAGCTGTAGGTTTCACGCATTGGCGAGCCCCAGAGCGTGACGTCGTTCGTGACGTCGATCGAATCTCTCGAATAGGTCCCGTGGCTTTCCATTCCAATGTTGTGGATGTCGCCGTCGGGGGCATCGCAGGTCATCTTTACGCTAAACGAACCTCCACCGAGTTCGACGCTCTGGTCGCGGCATCGGCTCCCTCCATCGCGAACGAATTGTTCCTTGAACTTCTCGCGATCCGACACATCGAGCCATGTATCGGATTCCTCGCGGTTCTCGCCCGCTGCGCCAATTCCATCGTGAATGACGTGGTAGTTGCCGGACTTCGGAAAGATATCGTCCGGCGTCTTGCCGGCCGAAGAATGCTTGCCGCTGACGGCTTCGGCCTGGTTGCAAGCGGCCAAGGCGCAACTGGTGAGAAGAATGATCCAAATACGCATGGGACGTCCCCTGAACTTACCGAGGGACGTTAGGGGCAATCGGTAAACAACGATTTAGCCCGCCGTTTCCACAATCTCATGTGGACGCATACGCGCGATGCCTACCGTCACGTTCCAGCCCACATGCATCACAATTGCAGGCAGGACGCTTCCACTCGCGAGCGTCACGATCGAGAAAATCGTTCCGACGAAACCGGCAGACATCGCAAACATGAATCCACGGTTATAATGCATCAGGCCGAAAACGAGGTTGATCGCGAAGACCCCGTAAACATCGGCGTTCATTGCGTGTGTGAGGGGAATGATCTCATTCTGGAGTCCTCCACGAAACAAGAGCTCCTCCAGCAATGCGATCAAAGCGGTCGTCGCTATGCCAAGAGACATCGGGATAAGCTGCGGCGGATGGTTTCGCGCGGCCTCCCGTCGTAGAAGCCCCAGGCGGGAGATGCCATGGACCATCCACACGGCGGCCATGCCCCAGGCAATCATCGTTCCTACGGAGCTTTCCGGCCGATAAACGGGGGCGCCCGCGCCGCGCCAAATGTAAACAGCACAAATGAACGCCAAAATGCCGTTCATGCTCCACGAACGGCGCCGGTCGGGAAGGTCGGACTGTTCGAGATCCTTGTACAGCCACAGGATGACGGCGCCCACGATGACGGCGGCATGGGACGTGAACTGGAGCGCCGAGGCGCCGGTCATTGAAGCTTGACGCCGTCCGCCTCCAGGAAGTCGAGCAATGCCTGCTCGAGCGGGTCGCGGGCGCCATCGGCGTCAAGCAATTGCTTTAGCCAGGCGGATTCTTCGGGCGTCACTTCGGCGTCCCGGGCGACCGCCCGGTCATAGGCCGCCGCGCGACCATGCTCGTCTTCGCCGAAGAGAATCTCACGAATCGTTGCGGGATTCCTGCCAAGGCGGCCGAGCACCTCACGGAACGGAGTCGTATTGGCTCGTGGATCTTCCAGCCGTGCCTGCGCCTTTCCATCCAGCGGAACCCACGTCTGATGCGCCATCAGAAAATTGGCGATGCCCTGCACGAAGAGCCTCTTCCATTCGACTGAATTGTCCGCGCCCAGGGTCGCGTCCTTGAGCCGGAAGAGCATTTCTGCCTCGCTCCGGCTGACCTTCGCCGGGCCGTCGCTCGCCGGAGCAAAGATCAGGCGGCGAAGCAGAGTGACCTCCGCGTCGTCGATCCGGCCGGGCGCGATATCGCCGCCTCGACGTGTCGGTCCTGAGCCCGTCAGCACGATCTGCTGGACTGCGGTCAATGCAAAGCGCTTCAGGGATTCCGGGACCGCTTCGGCCCTCTCGAACAACTTCACGATGAGCTCGAGCTCGGCGTAGCTGTCGATCTCGCCGTCGCGATTGAGATTGTACATCAACCAGTCGGCGTCGGCCTGAGTCACATAGCCGCGCGGCTGGCCCCGGCCGATCAGATAATCGCACATCGCCTCGACGAAGAAATCGCTCCAGTCGTTTGACGGAGAGGCGGCGTCATTGAGGTCGAAGAGCTGCGAAGCTTCGTCGGGCGAAATGGACCCGTCCGCCCAGACATAGCGGCGGAGCTTCAGGACTTCTTCGTCAGAGATCGGCTTGCGGTCGGATGCGCTGGTCATCCCATTTTGTTCGCATGCGTCGCCGCCCGGACGCCTGCCTTATCTGCCGCTTCAGCGGTCAGTCAGATCGATCGGCGATGAGAGTGCCATGTTGGTCGGAGCATATCCGGGATTGCAGACGTCCGTATCGCGGATCGCCAGACTGCTCATGTGGCGCGGTACCGTGCTTCAGCTTCGGTCCGGAAATGGGCCAACACCCTGCGCTTGTTTTCGCGCACGGCCCAATGGGCGAGCGGGAGAAAGTACTCCGTTGGGCCGATGCGCAGCGTGTGGTCCGTCGCAAGCGTCAACCGCGTTCGCCTGCCCGGCAAGGCCGCCAGCGTGAAGCGCGCGTAGCGCGTCGAGAAGTAGCCTTCGAGGTGCGGCGCGCGGACGGGGCCGAACGGATTGCTCTCGCGCATCATCGGGGGATCGCTGAGCACATCGAACCATAGTTCGCGCCCGGGTTTCCAGCGAGTGACGCGCTCGTAGGCGGTGCCGGTGGAGAATACGCCAAGGCGAACGGCGCCGACGCCCTGGCCCTGGATATGCCCGGCGACCGGATAAGCGAGACCCCAGTCGAAGGGCGCGGCAGGAGGGCTGTGGATCGTGCCCATGTGCACGATCGCCTGCCATACAGCGGCGGGCGGAGCGTCGACCTCAATCGAGCGCGTGTCACCGAATTCCGCAAGTGGCGGCGCGGCTGTTTCCGCCGCGAGAAGGAGCGGTAAGAGCGCTATCGTCGAAAACGCTGTTCCACTCGACACGCGCATTCGGGCGAGCCCCGAACCGAATGCCCCACCGATCAACGCGGCCAGCGCGGCCAGCGGATATGCGATCAGCAGGCAAACCAGGCCCTCGAGAGCGAAGCCGAACAGCACGGCGCTCGCCAGCACGAGGGCGTATTGCGCTACCATCAAAGGACGCGGATGGCCGTCGCGTTGCGCCAGATAAGAAGCGATGAGCCCAACAATGAAAGGGGATCCGACGAAAAGGGCGATGCCATACGACCCAAATGTCAGCGTGAGGAGGATTTCCGCACCGAAGGCAATTGCCAAACCCCACAAGGCGCCGCGCACCGCTGCGGTCGAGTCAGGAGCGGTCGGCGATGAATCCGACCGTGACAATGCGAGCCACAGGATGGCCGGCAATTGAAGCCAGGGAACGACGGCCAATGCAACGAACGAGCCGGGATCACCAGTCGCGACGGTGCGACGGAGGCTGAGCCATCCCAAGGCAGCGCTGCACAACAGGATCACCAGGCCCAGCAAGCTGCCCTCGACCCTGCCGAGCCAGGCCATCCATCCGATCCCGAACGCCCATGCTCCTTCGAGTGAACGCTGGGTCAGGCCCGGAATAAAGGCGGCGGCATATTCAAGGAGGAGCAGGGGAATGGCAGCAGCAAGATACGGCAAGCGATCGATCGGCCGAAGCGCGCGATCAGAAGTTCTGGGGCCCCCCGCCATCTTGCCGTGCGTACGCACCGCCTAGCCTCCCTGCAAGCTGCTGCCATTGCGGAACACATCGCGAACCCGCATATTCTTCATCCATGCCCGAACTCGTTATCCGGCGCGGGCTCGAGGAGCCCGACACCGCCTCTGCGTTCACGCCGCACCGCCCCGCGCGCCCCGAGAAGGCGGAAGGCGGCAAGCCGTTCGAGCTCGTTTCAGAATATGAACCCGCCGGCGACCAGCCCACTGCGATCCGCGAACTGGTCGAGGGCATTAGCGAGAATGGCGAGGCAAGCCAGGTGCTCCTCGGAGTCACCGGCTCGGGCAAGACGTTCACCATGGCCAAGGTGATCGAGACGCTTCAGCGCCCGGCGCTGGTGATCGCGCCCAACAAAATCCTCGCCGCGCAGCTCTATGGCGAGTTCAAGAGCTTCTTCCCGAACAACGCAGTCGAATATTTCGTCAGCTATTACGATTACTACCAGCCCGAGGCCTACGTCCCGCGCACCGACACCTACATCGAGAAGGAATCGAGCGTGAACGAGGCGATCGACCGAATGCGCCACTCGGCGACGCGGTCGCTGCTCGAGCGCGATGACGTGATCATCGTCGCATCGGTGAGCTGCCTCTACGGCATCGGCTCCGTTGAAACATATTCGGCGATGACCTTCAGCCTGAAGAAGGGCGCGTCGGAGGACCAGCGCGAGGTCATCCGCAAGCTGGTCGCGCTGCAATATCGCCGCAACGACCAAGCCTTCGCTCGGGGCAATTTCAGGGTCCGCGGAGACAGCCTCGAAATCTTCCCGTCGCACTATGAGGACATGGCCTGGCGTATCTCTTTCTTCGGCGACGAGATCGAGGACATCACCGAGTTCGACCCGCTGACCGGCAAGACCATCGCCAGCCTCGATTACATCAAGGTCTATGCGAACTCGCACTATGTGACGCCGGGCCCGACGCTCAAGCAGGCAATGGAAGCGATCAAGCATGAGCTCGCCGAGCGACTGAAGGAACTGACCGCGGAGGGGCGGCTCCTCGAAGCTCAACGGCTCGAGCAGCGCACCAATTTCGACCTCGAGATGATCGCGGCGACGGGAAGCTGCGCGGGCATCGAAAATTACTCGCGCTTCCTCACCGGACGCCTACCCGGCGAGCCGCCGCCGACCCTTTTCGAATATCTTCCCGACAACGCGCTTCTGTTCATCGACGAGAGCCACCAGACGGTGCCGCAGATCGGTGCGATGGCGCGCGGCGATCACCGCCGGAAAATCACGCTTGCCGAATATGGGTTCCGCCTGCCGAGCTGCATCGACAACCGGCCGCTCCGCTTCAACGAATGGGACGCGATGCGACCGCAGACGACATTCGTCTCGGCGACGCCCGGACCGTGGGAAATGAACGAGACGGGCGGTGTCTTTTCGGAACAGGTGATCCGCCCCACGGGGCTCATCGATCCGCCGGTCGAGATCAAGCCGGTCGAGGACCAGGTCGACGACCTCGTCCATGAGGCGAAGGAGACCGCGCGCAAGGGCTATCGCACTTTGGTCACGACTCTGACCAAGCGAATGGCGGAGGACCTCACCGAATATTTGCACGAGGCGGGCCTCAAGGTTCGTTACATGCACAGCGACGTCGAGACGCTGGAGCGCATCGAGCTCATCCGCGAGCTGCGGCTCGGCGTCTACGACGTGCTCGTCGGCATCAACCTGCTGCGCGAGGGCCTCGACATTCCGGAATGTGGGCTCGTCGCGATTCTCGACGCCGACAAGGAAGGCTTCCTCCGCTCCGAGACCTCGCTGATCCAGACGATCGGGCGAGCCGCGCGCAACGTCGACGGCCGCGTCATTCTCTATGCCGACACGGTGACGGGCTCGATCGAACGCGCGCTCAACGAGACCAATCGCCGGCGCGAAAAGCAGCTCGCCTATAACGAGGAGCATGGCATCACGCCGGAGAGCATCCGGCGCAACATCCATGACGTGCTCGCCCATCTCGCGACCCGCGACGGCGTGGTCGTCGACACTGGCGATGAGGAACGGCCGCATCTCGTCGGGCACAACCTCAAAGCCTATATCGGCGACCTCGAAGAGCGGATGCGCAAAGCCGCGGCCGACCTCGAGTTCGAGGAAGCTGCACGCCTTCGCGACGAGATCCGCCGCCTGGAGGAAGACGACCTCGGAATCCCGCACGACCAGCGCGTCGCGCCACGGCCTCTGGGCCATTCCAACGAGGGGAAGCCGGGGACTCGCAAGGGACGCTTCGGCAAGCAGAGCCGTACGCGATTTGGCGGGCGGCGGTAAGGGACACTCGCGCCGCCCTGTTCGTTTCAGCCGGATGCCTTCAAATGTCATCCGCCGCTTCGTCTACGATACCAACGCAAACGAACTGTGGGTCGAGTTCGTGACCGGGCGGCGCTATGTTTATGAAGAGGTGCCCGAAAGCGTCGCCGAGGCGCTGCGCCTGGCTTTTTCCAAAGGCATCTATTTCAACAGCCGGATCCGCGATCATTTCAAATATCGCGAGGTCACAAAAGATCGGGCCGAAACCGAATCTTAAAGGGCTTCCGCGACACTAAGACGCATGATCCCGATGAAGACCAGCACGATCTTCAAGAGTCGCTGGATGGCGCTCCTCTGGGCGGCCGGGATCATCTGGGTCGCTTATGATGTTGCCGGCTCGTCACCTCAGACGGACAACAATTCAGCGAACGCCGAGCAGCCGACGGACGTCACCGGTGCGCCGATCACCCAGGATGACGAGAAGAAGTTCGAGCAGGCGATGAACGGCCTCTAGGCCGCCTCGATCCGCTCTATATGCCATTGCCGCTGGGCCTCGGTTGAACCTGGCACGTCATTCACTCGCCGAAGGATGACATCGGTTTCCAGACGCGACGGCTCCCCGCTCTCCTGGTCATTATAGAAAATGGCTGGAACGGTTACGTAGATCGAGCCAGCGGCTCCTTCTTCGTCGCGCGGATTGCCGATCTCCAGATGCGTCGTCCAATTCCCCCTGATCCTCTTTTCAAAGGCGGCCGCCGCGCCGGCATTTCCCCAGAGCTTCCGCGCCTCCGCCCAGCGGCCCTCCTCGATCAGCGCACCATAATGTTGCACGACCTGGCCGGCTGCTTCGATGCTCTTCGGATCGATCGGGCCCTTGGGTTCGGGGAGCGAAGTCCGGGGAGAAGGCGCGGCTTCATTGGACACGGGCCGCAATGCCGGGGCCGGCTGGTCATTGGAAACCCGATTTTCGGTGGGCGGTACGGAGTTCTGCGCGGCCTGCTCCGGTGCCTTGCTGCAGGCGGCAAGCATCACGCCGAGGATCAACATCGCGCTCGCAGTCCGTCTCATGATGCCTCCCGGAAGTTCGGAACCGCACCCCTGGCGGCTCGTTTCGCAACAATAACAGGATAAACAGGGAGAGTTTCCATGGCCGATGATAACGGCACGGAGCGCGAACATACTACAATCGTCGAAACAGGCGGCGGCGGAGGCGGCGGCGGAGTGCTCGCCGTGGTCATTCTGATCATCGTCGTTCTGGTGCTGCTCTACGTTTTCCGCGGCTACATCGGACTCGGCGGACACAAGACCGAGATCAACGTTCCCAACTCGATCGACGTCAACGTCAATCATAGCTGACGGGCCCAACTGACACGAGCGGACGGGTTGCGAGTCCCCGCCTGCTCACGGGCGCGGTTCTTCTCCAGGGACCGCGCCCGTTTGAGTTTCTGAAGCCGACGCACTAACCGCCGTGCGCATGACCGATGCGCTCCGCTACATGACCGGTTTCGGCAGCCATTTCGAAACCGAGGCTGTCGACGGCGCTTTGCCGAAGGCGCGCAATTCACCTCAGCGCCCGGCCTTCGGACTCTACGCCGAGCAACTTTCCGGCAGCTCCTTCACATCGCCGCGGCACGAGAACCGGCGCAGCTGGCTCTACCGCATGCGGCCGACCGCGGATCACCGGCCATTCACGGCGTATGACGGTGCGCCTTTGCTCGGGGCGCCAGCTTCGGCAAAGCCGCTCGCTCCAAATCGCCTCCGCTGGGATCCGCCCGAGCTGCCGGCGGGCACGGACTTCGTCGATGGACTGGTGACCATGCTTCACGCGCGCCGGCCGGAGGATCTCGAAGGCTGTGCGCTGCATCTCTATCGTGCCGACAAAGCGATGACCGGCAGGGTCTTCGTCGACGCCGATGCGGAAATGGTGATTGTGCCGCAGGATGGCGCGATCGCGCTTGAGACCGAGCTCGGACGCCTCGACGTCGCGCCGGGCTCAATCGGGGTCATCCCGCGGGGCATGAAGTTTCGCGTGGCGGTAAGCGCCGCACGTTCGCGCGGCTATGTCGCCGAAAATTACGGTGCGCCGTTCCGCTTGCCGGAGCTCGGTCCGATCGGATCGAACGGGCTTGCCAATCCGCGCGATTTCGAGACGCCCGTCGCCTGGTATGAGGACAAGGACGAGCCCACGGAAGTCGTCCAGAAATCGCTGGGGCATCTCTGGACCACGACGCTCGACCATTCGCCGCTCGATGTCGTCGCCTGGCACGGCAATTTCGCGCCCTATCGCTACGATCTGTCGCGGTTCAACGTGATCGGAACGATCAGCTTCGACCATCCGGATCCCTCGATCTTCACGGTGCTGACGAGCCCCAGCAACGTGCCCGGACGCGCCAATGCGGATTTCGTGATCTTTCCGCCGCGATGGATGGTGGCAGAGGACACGTTCCGGCCGCCCTGGTTCCATCGCAACGTGATGAGCGAGGCGATGGGCCTGATCCATGGTGCCTATGATGCAAAGGCCGACGGCTTTGCTCCTGGCGGGTTGTCGCTCCATAATCTCATGAGCGGTCACGGGCCGGACGTCGAAAGCTGGAAGAAGGCCAGCGAGACTGAACTCAGGCCGGCCAAGATCGAAGGAACGATGGCCTTCATGCTCGAAACCTGTTGGCCCTACCGGCCGACCGATTGGGCATTGGAGCGCGCGCAACCGGATTATGACCAGGCGTGGGCTGGTTTCCCGAAGGCCAAGCTGCCGTGACTGACCTAACCAATGAC
>Ga0068863_100004872_pt1 | contig 13226 bp, 10 predicted proteins | sample KBSSwiS62_FD_66596 | JGI IMG/M metagenome (GOLD analysis project Ga0068863, IMG submission 66596) | Switchgrass rhizosphere microbial communities from Kellogg Biological Station, Michigan, USA - KBS Switchgrass S6-2 | ecosystem: Host-associated > Plants > Roots > Rhizosphere > Soil ...
CCGATTCCGTCGCCTGCGATTACCGCCAGTTTCGTCGTCTTCGTCGTTGACGTCATGACAGATCCACCAATTCGAGGGTCACGGCACCGACGTCCGAGCCGATCGCCGACAACACGCCCGACGGCACTTCGCGGTCGAGACGCAACATGACCGTCGCGCCGTCGCCGCCGGCGTCCTGACTGAGTTGTGCCGCCAGAATGCTGACACCCGCCGCGCCGAGCAGGGTGCCGATCTTGCCGAGCGCGCCCGGCTGGTCGTGGTAGTTGATGATCAGGTTGACGCCCTCGGCCCTCAGATCCAGGTTGCGCCCGTTGATCTGAACGACCTTCTCTACCTGTTTCGGGCCGGACAGCGTGCCTGCGACATTCACCACCGAGCCGTCGGCGTTCACCGCCCGCACGTCGACGACGCTGCGGTGGTTGGGGCTCTCCGTCGCGGTGGACAGCGCCGCCTCGACACCGCGCTCTGCGGCTATCGCAGGCGCATTGACGAACGTCACCTGGTCCTCGATGACGGCGGAGAACAGCCCCCGCAATGCCGAAAGTCGCAGCACCTCAACGTCTTCGGATGCCAGCTCACCCTGCACGTCCACCGAGAGCGCTGTCGGCAGTTCGGGCGCGAGAGCGCCGACCAGCAGACCCAGCTTGCGCACGAGGTCCAACCACGGCGCGACCTCCTCGCCGACGACGCCGCCGCCGACGTTGACCGCGTCGGGCACGAACTCGCCCGCGAGCGCCAGCTTGACGCTCGCGGCGACGTCGGTGCCCGCGCGATCCTGGGCCTCTGCCGTCGACGCGCCGAGATGTGGGGTCACCACGACCTGGGGCAGCTCGAACAACGGGCTGTCCGTGCACGGTTCGGTCGAGAACACGTCGATGCCCGCTCCGCGGACGTGCCCGCTGCGGACGGCTTCTGCGAGCGCCTGCTCGTCGACGAGCCCGCCGCGCGCCGCGTTGACGATGATCACGCCAGGCTTGGTCTTGGCAAGGGCTTCGGAGTTGATCAGCCCTGCCGTCTCCTTGGTCTTCGGCAGGTGCACGGAGATGAAGTCGGAGCGGCCAAGAAGCTCGTCGAGGGTCAGCACCTCGATGCCCAACTGCGCGGCGCGGGCGGGCGACACGTAGGGGTCGTAGGCGACGATCTCGGCGCCGAACGCGGCGAGGCGCTGTGCCACCAGCTGGCCGATCCGACCGAGGCCGACGACGCCAACCGTCTTTCCGAAGATCTCGGTGCCCGAGAACGACGACCGCTTCCACGTGTGTTCGCGAAGCGACGCGTCGGCTGCCGGAATCTGACGGGCCGCCGCCAGCAGCAATGCGAGCGCGTGCTCGGCAGCGCTGTGGATGTTGGAGGTGGGCGCGTTGACCACCAGCACGCCGCGGGCCGTTGCCGCGTCGACGTCCACGTTGTCGAGGCCGACGCCAGCACGCGCGACGATCTTCAGCTTGGCGCCTGCGGCCAAGACTTCGGCGTCGACCGTCGTGGCCGACCGTACTAGCAATGCGTCTGCATCGGGGACGGCCGCCAGCAGCTTTTCTCTGTCTGGACCGTCGACCCAGCGCACCTCTACCTGGTCGCCCAGGGCGGCAACGGTCGATTCGGCGAGTTTGTCGGCGATGAGTACGACGGGAAGGCTCACGCGGACAGCGTAGTGGGGCGTTTCGTGCGTCAGTCGTGGCGGGCTGCCTCGTTGACGAGTTGCACCCGGGACTTGAGCGCAAGCTTCGTGTAGACGTGCGTGAGGTGCGTCTCCACCGTGCGGTGCGAGACGAACAGCCGTGCGGCGATCTCCTTGTTGCCCAGCCCCTCGCTGACCAAGCGAACTACGTCACGCTCGGTCGGGGTCAGCGCCGCCCACCCCGTCTGCGGCCGTTTGCGCTCGCCACGGCCGCGTCGTGCAAAGGCGATGGCCTCCCCGGGGGAGAGCCCGGCGCCGTCGGCCCAGGATCGGTCGTACTCGTCTTCGCCCAGCGCGGCGCGAATGGTGGCGAGTGCCGCCTCGTGATCCGCATCGTGGACCTTGAACCGGACCGAGCCCATCCGACTTCTCATGGCATCGGCTGCGCCCATCAGGCGGCCCGCCTCGTCGAAGCTCCCGACACCGGCCGCCGCGGCGGCCAGGCATTCGAGGATGTCTGGCACTCCGAGCTGGGCGCCGAGTTCGGCGGCCAGTGCAAGTGCATGCTGGCCGTCGCGTTCGGCCTTTGCCCACCCGCCCGTTCTGAGCGCGACGCGGGCACGCGTCGTGAGCGACTCGATGAGAAACCACCCCGTCGCCACGGCGACAGCCTCTTCAGCGCGTCGAGAGGCGGTGTCCACATCGCCGGTCGCCAGCGCGACCTCGGCGGCCAGGTATACGTACATCTTCTGGTGAAACGGTGCACCGGCCAACTGCTCCAACGCAATCCGGCACGCCGTGTCGGCCGTTTCGACGTCGCCGACGGCCAGCGCACCGACGGCCCGCACCCCGGACGAATTGCCGGCCCACATCCCGCCTAGTTCCGCGGCGGGCGACATGAACTCGTCAAATATGGTGCGGGCCGTTGCCCCGTCACCCAGCCGAGACAACGCCAGCGCTTCGTAGTGCGCGCACACCACCGCCCATATCCGGTCCGCATCCTCCCGGGCATTCGCTTCGCGGAACGCGGTAACCGCACCCGCGAGATCGCCGTTGATCATTCGAGTCCAAGCGAGCCACGTCCGACAAAGGTGCGACGTCGCGTGGTCACCAATGGCGTCGGCGACGTCGCGGCCCTCCTCTGCGCTGGCCAAAACCGCCACCGGGTCACCCGCCGGGAACGCCAAGTTCGACTGCGCACCAAGGATGTGCGTGAGCATCCTGCGATCCCCGGACTTGCGGGCCAACCCGAGCGCCTCGGCAAGAAGTGCTTCGGACGACTCGCCGCAGCCGGCGGCGATGAAACCGCGTGCTACGAGGGCGCGCATCAGCAGAGCCGGATCGCCGACCTCGCGGGCGATCGCGAGCGCTTCTTCGACACCGTCGGCGGCGCCTGCGCCGCGGGCCATCATTTCGAGCACGCCTCTATCCGCCAAGGCGCGCGAGTGCACCGCGGCCGATACCTGGTCGCGCCAGTCGTGCTCCATCGGCATCACCGAGTCGAACCATGCCAAGCCCTCGTGCATCCGTCCGAGCGGAACCCACACGGAGTGTAGCGACGATGCCAGCTTCATCGCCCCCTCCACGTCAGAGGTCTCGCGGCACCACGCGAACGCGGCACGGACGTTGTCGAACTCGGCCTCGACGACCGCCAGACCGTCGTCGTCACCCGTGCCAGCCCCGGACTCGATCAGCTCGGTGACCCCCGCGTAGTGGTCGCGGTGCCGGCTGCGCACCGCGTTCGCTTCCCCGGACTCGCTCAACTTCTCCTGGGCGTACTGCCGCACCGTCTCCAGCAGTCGGTATCGTGTTCGGTCCGAAGAGTTTTCGGTCACCACGAGTGACTTGTCGACGAGTAACCCGAGTTGGTCGAAGACCTGGAAGCGCTCCAGGTCGGCACCGCCGCACACCGATTGCGCAGCGTCGAACGCAAACCCGCCGACGAACACGGCGAGCCGTCTGAACAACACTCGTTCGGGTTCCGTGAGCAGCTCGTGAGACCACTCCACCGACGCGCGTAGCGTCTGTTGCCTGCGCACCGCGTTGCGCGCGCCGCCGGTGAGCAGCCGGAAGCGATCGTGTAGTCCGTCCACGATGTCGGCCAACGACAGCGCTCGTACGCGCGCCGCGGCGAGTTCGATGGCCAACGGCATGCCGTCGAGGCGTCGGCAGATCTCCTCCACGATGGCGACGTGCCGGTCGCCGAGAACGAAGTCCGAGCGCGCCAACCGCGCTCGATCCGCGAACAATTCGATGGCCTCGTCCGCCAACGACAGCGATGGCACGCGCCACGTCCCCTCCCCTGCGACGCCCAGTGGCTCTCGGCTGGTCGCCAGCACCACCACACGTGGGCAGGTGCTGACGAGGTCGACGACGAGTTCGGCGACGGAACCCACCAGGTGCTCACAGTTGTCGACTAGCAACAGGATTCGGCGTCCCCCAATGAACTTGACGAGTGCGTCCATCGTCGACAGACCCGGCCGGTCCGTGAGGCCGAGCGTGCGCGCCACTGTCACGGCCACCAGTTTCGGATCGCTGATCGGCGCCAGGCCGACGTACCATACGTCGCCGCCAAACAGGTCCGCAGACTGCGAAGCAACCTCGATCGCGAGCCGGGTCTTTCCGACCCCGCCCGCACCGGTCAACGTCACCACTCGATTGACTTCGAGCTCCTTACGCAGGTCGATCAGCTCGGTCTGGCGACCGATAAAATTCGTCAGCTGTGCCGGAAGACGTTGCGGATGAGCATTTTTCGCAGTCCTTAGTGCTGGAAAATCGGACCGTAACTCGGGATGGCACAGTTGCAGAACGTGTTCCGGCTGCGGGAGGTCACGTAGTTGGTGTGCGCCGAGGTCGGTAAGCCAGGCGTCCGCAGGGAGCAGGTCGCCGACCAACAACTGGGCCACGCCCGACATCACCACCTGCCCCCCGTGCGCCAGATCGCGCAGCCGCCCAGTCCGATTGATCGTCGGCCCGACGTAGTTTCCCTCGTCGCGAAGTTGCACTTCTCCCGTGTGGATGCCGACCCGAAGCCGAACGGGCTCCAGCGGCGCACGCTGAAGATCCAGCGCGAACGCCACCGCGTCGCTGGCACGCGTGAACGCAACGACGAAGCTGTCCCCCTCGCCCTGCTCGACCGGTCGTACCCCTCGATGCGCCATGACCAGTTCGCCGATCGTGCGGTCCAACCGTGCGACCGCTGCCGTCATGGCCTCGGAGTCGGCCTCCCACAGCCTGGTGGAACCCTCGATGTCCGCGAGCAGCAACGTGACCGTACCCGTGGGCAATTCGTTCATACCCAGGTTGCTCCAGTTGAAGGGTTCGATCCGCGGACCAGATTCGCTCATGTTAGTCAGCATGCGGTCACACTCAGGTTGAAAACGTCGGGGGAAACACGTATCCCGGTTGCCGTCACCTGGACGATCTTCGCTCGGTCAACCCGCACACCCGACTCGTTCCGCGCGCGGAGCATGGATCCCGGCATCCGAATCTCCGAGCGCGCACCGATGATCGTGGCCGAGCGGCCGCACATCCTCGAATGACCAACGATTCGAGGAGAGATCATGACCCATGCACTTGTCCTCGGTGGCAGCGTGGCCGGCCTGCTCGCCGCGCGGACCCTTTCCGACTTCTACGGCTCCGTCACTGTTGTCGAACGCGACGATTTGCGTGAAGGTCCCTTCGACAGACGCGCCGTGCCACAAGGGCGGCACGCGCACGGCCTGCTCCTGCGTGGCGCGCTTGCTCTCGACGAACTCCTACCAGGCTTCCTCGGCGAACTCGTCGATCGCGGTGCCAACGTCGTCGACGGAACGGACCTGTCGCATCTCTACTTCTGCATGGGCGGACATCTCGCCGTGAGGTACGGCACCAGCGAACGCATGAAGACCTACAGCGCAACGCGGCCCTTCATCGAGGACCTAGTGCGCCGCCGGGTGCGGGCCATCCCGAACGTCACCTTCGTCACCAACCACGACGTGGCGCAATTGACCGCGAGCGCAGGCGGCGACCGCATCACGGGTGCACGGATCGTCGACCGTGCGAATCAGGACACCTCCGACGTCGGGGCGGTCCTGGTGGTGGACGCGATGGGGCGCGGGTCCCGCACACCTGTGATGCTCGGCCACCTCGGCTTTCCGGCCGCACCCGAGGAGCGCGTGACGATCGACGTCGTGTATCGCACTCAACGGCTTCGGGTTTCACCGGCTTCGCTCACCGAACGGGTAGTGGTCGTATCGCCGGTGCCCGGCAGGCCGACCGGGCTCGCGATGGCCGCATCCGAGCACGACACCTGGATGTTTACGGCCTTCGGCATGGCAGGCGTTGAGCCGCCCCGCGACTTCTCCGGACTGTGCGACTTCGCCGACGAACTCCTGCCGACCCACGTCGTGACCGCACTGCGCGGAGCCCAACGCGTGGGAGACATCGCTTCGCACCGTTTTCCAGCGAGCAGGTGGCGGCGCTACGACAGAACTCGCCTGCCTGGCGGATTCGTCGTGATCGGCGACGCCTTCTGTAGCTTCAATCCGATATACGGACAAGGCATGACGGTTGCCGCGATGCACGCGTTGGCTCTGCGCGACTGTCTATCCAGCGGCGCGCACGACCTTGCGCGACGGTTCTTCCGAACGGCCGGGAAGCCGACCCGGCTGGCTTGGCGGACGGCGGTCGGCGCCGATCTTGCCCTACCCGAGATCGCAGGCGCCCCGCCGCTGTCGACCCGACTCTTCAACCGCTATGTCGACCGTGTGCTCACTGCCGCCGAACATGACGTCGCTGCCTACGAACGCTTCGTCCGGGTGGCCTGGCTCGTCGACCCAGCACTTTCGCTGCTAAGCCCGACGATGGTGTGGCGCACCGTGATGGCGAATCGGCGGCGACCCGTCAACATGACAATCGATCCAGCCGCGACCCGAGAGCAGCGCACGCTCGCCGATGGGCTCTAATGGCGATGTGGACGTCACGGTCGTCGGTAGTGGACCCAATGGTTTGAGCGCCGCCGTCATCTGCGCGAGAGCTGGCTTGTCCGTGCGCGTGGTCGAGGCGCAGTCGACAGCAGGCGGCGGTGCGCGAACCCTGCCCGACCCCGAGTACCCGGGCGTCAGCCACGACATCTGTTCGGCCGTGCACCCGCTGGCGCTGGCGTCGCCGTTCTTCGCCGAGTTCGACCTGCAAGCACGCGGCGTGACGCTGTCGGTCCCCGACATCTCATACGCCAATCCCCTGCCCGGCCGACCCGCGGCGATCGGATATCGCGACATCACACGGACCTGTGCGGAACTGATCGACGGCGCGTCTTGGCGTCGTCTGCTCGCGCCGCTCTCCGCCGATTGTGGCGGCGTCGTTGGTCTATTGCTCGGCGACAAGCGGTCCATCCCACCGTCGATTCTGGCGGCGCTGCGCGTTGGTCCGCGACTACTAGAGCAGGGCACTCCGCTGTGGGGAATGCTGAAGGGTGAGGACGCCCAGGCATTGTTCACCGGCGTTGCGGCACATACGATCTCGCAGATGCCGTCGCTGGTGGCATCGGGTGCGGGATTGATGCTTGCGACGCTCGGCCATGCCGTCGGCTGGCCGATTCCCACAGGCGGTTCACAGGTCATCCCCAACGCACTCATCGCCGACTTGCTCGCTCACGGCGGCCAGCTCGTTCTCGACAAGGAGGTCACCAGCCCGCCGCAGGGCGTCGTACTGTACGACACCTCACCCACTGCGCTACTGGACATCTACGGCGATGCACTACCAGCGCGATACGCAAAGGCATTGCGCCGCTATCGTTTCGGGCCGGGCGTGGCGAAGGTCGACTTCGTGTTGTCAGGCGAAATACCCTGGCGCGATCCACGATTGGCGCTCGCGCCGACATTGCACCTCGGCGGCGATAGGGCTCAGATGGCCCTCGCGGAAGCAGAGGTCGCGCACGGCAGACACGCCGACTGGCCGATGGTGCTCGCATCGCTTCCGCACATCGCTGATCCGGCCCGCATCGATTCCGAGGGCCGCCGCCCGCTGTGGTCGTATGCGCACGTGCCCTCCGGGTCGACCGTCGACATGGCCGAAGCGGTGACGGCAGTCTTCGAGAGGTTCGCGCCAGGCTTCCGCGACGTCGTCGTTGCCGTCCGCAGTGTCCCTGCGGCCCGCCTTGCCGACCACAACGCCAACCTCATCGGAGGCGACATCGGCGTCGGCGGCAACAACATGTTCAGCGCCCTCACCGGCCCAACGCTGCGGCTCAACCCGTGGTCAACGCCGATTCCGAAGGCGTACCTGTGCTCTTCGGCGACACCGCCGGGCGGCGGGGTGCACGGGATGGCCGGCTACTACGCCGCACGCACGGTGCTGCGCCGCGAGTTCGGCATCAAGAAGCTGCCCGCATTGGCACCCTAGATGTTTCCTGAGTGCTCGCAACGGCTATGCCAGCCAAATGGCTCACCGCAGAGGAATAGCGAGCGTTCTAGTCACGATCGTCGTCGCAGGGCCCCTGTTGGCTGCGTGCGGTGGAGGCGATGACAAGGACAAGACGTCGACCACTAGCGAGACGTCGACGTCGGCGGTGTCCCCGACCTCGACGACCGTACCCTCGGGGTCGACCGTCATCGACATCCCGTCGCCCTAGACGCGAATTCGGCGCGTTTTCCACCCATTTCTGGGTGCTAAACGCGCCGAATTCGCGAGGGACTAAGCCGTTTCGGTGATGGGGCGGTCGACCCAGCTCATCAGGTCGCGCAGCTGCTTGCCGGTGACCTCGATCGGGTGCTCGGCGTTCGCCTTGCGCAGGCCCTCTAGCTCCTTGTTGCCGCCCTCGACGTTGGCGACGAGGCGCTTGACGAAGGTGCCGTCCTGAATGTCGGAGAGGATCTCCCGCATCCGCTGCTTGGTGCCAGCGTCGATCACGCGGGGGCCGGAGATGTAGCCGCCGAACTCAGCGGTGTCGGACACCGAGTAGTTCATTCGAGCGATGCCGCCCTCGTACATCAGGTCGACGATGAGCTTGAGCTCGTGCAGCACCTCGAAGTACGCCATCTCGGGGGCGTAGCCTGCCTCGACCATGATGTCGAAGCCAGCCTTCACCAATTCCTCTGTGCCGCCACACAACACGGCCTGCTCGCCGAAGAGATCGGTCTCGGTCTCTTCCTTGAACGTGGTCTTGATGACGCCTGCGCGGGTACCGCCGATGCCCTTGGCGTACGACAGCGCGAGTGCCTCACCCTCACCGGTGGGGTCCTGGTCGACGGCGATCAGGCACGGAACGCCCTTGCCGTCGACGAACTGCCTGCGCACCAGGTGACCCGGCCCCTTCGGTGCGACCATCCCGACGATGATCTCGTCGGCAGGCTCGATCAGGTCGAAGTGAATGTTGAGGCCATGCCCGAAGAACAGCGCATCGCCCGCCTTCAGGTTCGGCTCGATGTCGTTTTTGAAGATTTCTGCCTGCGCCGTGTCGGGCGCCAGCAGCATGATGACGTCGGCCCACTTCGCGACCTCGGCCGGAGTGTCGACCTCCAGCCCCTGCTCGGTGACCTTTTCACGGGACTTGGAGCCCTCTTTCAGCCCCACCTTCACCTGAACGCCCGAGTCGCGCAGGCTCAACGAGTGCGCGTGCCCCTGGCTGCCATAGCCAATGACGCCGACCTTGCGGCCCTGGATGATCGACAGGTCTGCGTCGTCATCGTAGAACATCTCAACTGCCACTTGATATTTCCTTCTCTTCGTTACTTCAGTTGACGTTACTTGGAGGTGACGATGCCACGCGGGCCGCGGGCCAACGTCACCATGCCCGACTGGGCGATCTCGCGGATCCCGTACGGCTCCAACAGGTTGAGCAGCGCCGTCAACTTGCCAGGCGTGCCCGTCGCCTCCACGACCAGCGACTCGGCCGAGACGTCAACCACCTTGGCGCGGAACAGGTTCACCGCCTCGATGATCTGGCCGCGGGTCGTCGCGTCGGCACGCACCTTGATCAGCGCGAGCTCACGCGAGACGGAGTTGTCCTCGTCCTGCTCGACGATCTTGATCACGTTGATCAGCTTGTTGAGCTGCTTGGTGATCTGTTCGAGCGGGAAGTCCTCGACGGCGACGACGATGGTCATGCGCGACAGGTGCTTTTGCTCGGTCGCGCCGACCGCGAGCGACTGAATGTTGAAGCCGCGCCGAGAGAACAGTGCGGCGACGCGCGCGAGCACGCCGGGTTTGTCCTCGACGAGGACCGACAGGGTGTGGGTCTGAACGGTCATCAGGCGTGCCCCTCGTTCTCGCTGTCGTCGAACAGCGGCCGAATTCCCTTGGCGGCCTGGATCTCGTCGTTGCTCATCCCAGCTGCCACCATCGGCCACACCTGCGCGTCCGCGCCGACGATGAAGTCGATCACCACCGGTCGATCGTTGATCGCGCGCGCCTGATTGATGACGTTCTCGACGTCTTCTGCACGCTCACAACGCAATCCGACACAGCCATAGGCTTCCGCCAGCTTGACGAAGTCGGGGACGCGCTCGCCGCCGTGGGTGCCAAGCCCCGTCTGGCTGTAGCGCTCCTCGTAGAACAGCGTCTGCCACTGCCGCACCATGCCGAGGTTGCCGTTGTTGATGATGGCGACCTTGATGGGTGCGCCCTCGACGGTGCAGGTGGCCAGCTCCTGGTTGGTCATCTGGAAGCAGCCGTCGCCGTCGATCGCCCACACCTCGGCCTCGGGCCTGGCGAACTTGGCTCCCATCGCGGCCGGAATCGCGAAGCCCATGGTGCCGAGGCCGCCGGAGTTGAGCCATGTCCGCGGGTTTTCGTAGGAGATGAACTGCGCGGCCCACATCTGGTGCTGCCCAACGCCTGCCACGTACAACGCCTCGGGACCCGCGATGCGGCCAAGCGTCTCGATGACGTACTCGGGGCTCAAGCTGCCGTCGCTCTGCGGTCCGTAGCTCAACGGATAAGTGGACCGCGTCGCCGACAGGTACTCCCACCACTTGTCGATCTTGATCGAACCCGCGCCGACGCCGTAGTGGCGCAGCGCCTCGATCAGGTCGCCGATGACCGCCTTGACGTCACCAACGATGGGAACGTCCGCATTGCGGTTCTTCCCGATCTCGGCGGGGTCGATGTCGGCGTGGATCACCTTGGCCTCTGGGGCGAACGAGTCCAGCTTGCCGGTCACCCTGTCGTCGAACCGCGTGCCAAGGGCGATCAGCAGGTCGCTCTTCTGCAGCGCCGCGACGGCGGCGACGGTGCCGTGCATGCCAGGCATGCCGAGGTTCTGCGGGTGACTGTCTGGGAATGCGCCCCTCGCCATCAGCGTGGTGACGACCGGGATCCCCGTCAACTCGGCCAGGTCCATCAGCTGCTGCGTGGCCTCGCCGCGGATGACGCCGCCGCCGACGTACAGCACGGGCTTGCGAGCGGCGGCGATGAGCTTCGCCGCCTCGCGGACCTGCCTGCTGTGCGGTTTGGTGTTCGGCTTGTATCCGGGGAGGTCCATCACCGGCGGCCAGCTGAACGTGCACTGACCCTGTAGGACGTCCTTCGGGATGTCGACGAGCACGGCGCCCGGCCTGCCCGACTTCGCGATGTGGAATGCCTCGGCCATCACCCGTGCGATGTCGTTGCCGTCGCGGACCAGGAAGTTGTGCTTCGTAATCGGCATGGTGATGCCGGAGATGTCCGCCTCCTGGAAGGCGTCCGTACCGATCAGCCCCCGGCCCACCTGCCCGGTGATGGCCACGACGGGAATGGAGTCCATCTGCGCGTCGGCCAACGGCGTGACGAGGTTGGTCGCACCAGGCCCTGAGGTGGCCATCATGACGCCGACCTTGCCGGTGGCGTGGGCGTACCCGCTGGCGGCGTGCCCGGCGCCTTGTTCGTGCCGAACGAGGACGTGTCGCAGCTTCTGCGAGTCGAACAGCGGGTCGTACACCGGGAGCACGGCGCCGCCGGGGATGCCGAAGATCACCTCGACGTCGAGTTCCTCCAGCGACCGGATGACTGCCTGTGCACCCGTAAGTTGTTGCGGGGCAACGGTTCTTGGAGTCTTGACGAGCGGTTTCGCTGCGTCTGAAACACCGTTGGCCTTGTGCACGGGCTCAGGTGGTCGCGTAGTAGGTGCGCTCACTTCGTTTCCTCGGATTTCATCGGTCTTCTTCGTTTTCTCATCGGGCGGTGGTGTTCTTTGACTCGGGCAACAAAAAACCCCCGTCAGCGTCAGCTGCACGAGGGTTGCGCGTCGATGCTCGTAGGCTCAGGCCTGGTTACGCACCAACGCGCTTACCAATTACTACTACGAGCGATCGTGTTGCCATAATGGTCGACGGTAGCCTCCGCACAGGTCAAAGGTCAAATTCCGACGTCGGGCAGTATGGACCCGTGGCCCCTCAACCCGTCGACGCACCCGTCATCCTCAAGATCTCACCGACGGCCCACATCGCGGTCGGGTTCTTCGCCCTTGGACTGCTCGCCCTCGTCATGGCCGCGCCGACGGTGTTCGCGCCGACGATGGTCCTCCCGGTGGTCGCAGCCATCTCGATCATACAATATCGCACCGTCGCCGATCATGACGAGGTCACCGCACGCACCCTCTTGAGCTCGCGCACCCAGGCGTGGACCGACGTCGAGGGCCTCCGCTTCGACAGGGGCTCCTGGGCCAAGGCGCATCTCACGGACGGCTCCGACATGCGACTGCCCGGCGTGACCTTCGCGACCTTGCCGCAGTTGACGTCTGTGACGGGCGGACGCGTACCGAATCCATACGCGCCCAGCGACGACTAGGACAGCGGATTGGTGCCGTTCAGAAACACCCACACCGCGATGCCTGCTCCGATTCCGACCAGCAGAGCCACGGCCGATCCGATGAACGGGCGGCGCGCCCACCCTCGGCCCGCGTCGAACCCGTAGAGGCCCGGCCCGGTCAGGGTCAGTGCGGCCGCCACCAGGACGAGCACGACCTCGTATTCGTGACCGCTGGGAACGAAGAACGGGAAGTACCCGGAACTCGGCTGCGCGGCCACTGCCGCCAGCAGTGAGTTGACGAAGTACCCCGCAGCTGCGGCCGCGGCTAGCGGCGTGAACAGTCCGAGGACCAGGAGTACGCCGATACCGAGTTGAGCTCCGACGGCAACGTAGGCGAGCATGCCCGCGTGCTTGAACCCGACGGCGGCAAGCGATTGCTCGAATCCGTGCAGGCCGTCACCGCCCCACAGGCCGAACGCCCTGTGCAGTCCGTGGGCGATGAGGAGTGCGCCGAGACCCACCCGAATCACCATCAAACCCAGGTCTTGCGTTCCACGCCGACCAGCGGTGCGCAGCCGGTCGGCGACGTCGTCGTCCGCCTCGATCTCGGTGGGTTCCACGAGCCCCACCGCATTCCGACTTCCTGGCTGGGCGTAGGGCAACGGCTCCGGGTCGGAGAGCAGGTCGTATGCGGCCATCGGGTCCGAATTGGCCGAACCCGCGTCGTAACGCGGAATTGCGGTGGTCTCGAAGTCGCCTGCATACGTCGCCGACGGCATGTCGTCTTCCGGATCGACGACCCGTGCCGACGCAGGCCGCCTCGACGAGGCACTAGGCGGAGCCCACCGTGGGTCGGGTTCTGTACCGGTCACGCAATCAGCGTAAGTGCTCTTCACCCGCT
>Ga0068863_100004873_pt1 | contig 13225 bp, 37 predicted proteins | sample KBSSwiS62_FD_66596 | JGI IMG/M metagenome (GOLD analysis project Ga0068863, IMG submission 66596) | Switchgrass rhizosphere microbial communities from Kellogg Biological Station, Michigan, USA - KBS Switchgrass S6-2 | ecosystem: Host-associated > Plants > Roots > Rhizosphere > Soil ...
TTCGTTCGTGAGCTTCTGCTCAGCGGTGCAGACGGGGCAGATTCCGAGGTAGCGGGTCGTCGTGTTGTCCATGTTCAGAGTAACGCTAGGGAGATGGTGGGTCTTAACCAGTTTTTTCGATTCACAGCATCATGGCTTCTTCTCCACCACAGCGGAGTGTTGGCACCACGCCTCATTGTTGAGGATCGCCACCGCCAATTCCTCACGGGTCAGGCGGAAAGTCATGATCTTGGAGATCTCACCCTTCTCCACCTGACCGGAATCGATCATGTTTTGGAGGTTACGTGAGGCAGCGTCAGGGTCGACGTACCACCTCGTCTCAGTTGGAGTGACCAACTTGTACAGGGTGTGAGCTTTGGTTTTGCTCATGAGTGGTTTTTGGCTCTTCATGACAGAACCAGCTCGATGTGCTTGTGCGGGTCGCCATTGTGGAGACGCACCACAGCGTCAGAGAGGCGGTTCTTGTGCCGAGACCACATCGCGTAGGTCTTGCCCGCGATCCGAAGGGTCACACGGACGAAGTGTCCGTAGTCCGCACCCATCTCCTTGACCTCAAGGACTTGGGCGTAGGAACCCTTGGTGAGATTGAGGAACTTGCAGCCCTTGGTGAGCCGCACTCGGCTGTTAGTCTGGATGGTGTTCGTGGTCATGCTAGGAGTAACGTCCTCCAGCAGAGAATCTAAACCAAAAACACCTCAGTGGCATCCGTTTCCCTGGAGAGTTCGCCACAACGCTCTTGAGTTACAGGGAGAATGTAACGAGAAGCGCGAATTGTATTGCAGCTCTCAAGTTCCGCTGTTGATCACTGCCTGAATCCGCACCCACAGCGCGGAAAGGATGCGGTGATGTTCCTTCCAGAACGGGTCTGTCGTGTGCGTGTCGTGGGCCATTCGAGAGGCGAGGTTCACCCCCTCCTCGAAGCCGATGGATAGGTGGCCGACCTCTTCGCGTGTGAGCGTGAGGGCCACGTCCTCAGGACGGGATTTCGTTGTCATGAGAACCTATGGTGATCGTAACCTGGTTTATTTTCAATGTCTTTGTAGTCAGCCGTCGACCTCGCGGACATATTCTGTCCGTGCTGCAAGGTGAACCGGCTCGACCCATCTCAACCGAGTCGCCCAGGAACGCGTCAGGGGGTCTCGGAAGGCAACCCGTACTTGGACACGCTTTGGCCCGAGCGAGACCACTACAGCGGCCACGAGGGTCTTAAAACCGTAGCCACCACGAGGGGTGTGGCTCCACGTGACCTTGCTACCGATTTCGAGCTTCACGGGTTTCCTTTGTCACTACATCGTCGGCTGTCGTCTTGCCATTCGTGTACTGATACCCACACGAACTGCATTTGAAGACGTGTCGAGCATTCGACTGTGTGACACCGGAAACGGTAACGGCTTTCTTCCCACACCGTGAGCACTTGAGCGATTTGCTCATTCGACGAGCTCCTTACGGCTTCATCGCTTCGTCCGGCACGGACGACCACAGAGGGAAACCGGCCAGCTCCGCCTGCTCGGCAATGAAGCGCGGACGGATCCCAGGGAACCGCACAGCTACGTGCTCGTACGTCACAGCTGGCCCACGGTGATACGCTTCGGTACGAGCAACCTCGCGGATCGCCTTGCCAACATCCTGCCCGCGATAATCCATGACCTACCTCTTTCCCGCGCTGCGTACCTGACGTAGCTCGTAACGCACCTGCTCGCCAGCGAAGAGGCCCCTCGTGTGCTTCACAAGGACAGTGGTTTTGCCCTCCTCGTACCCGAGGAATTCATAACCGTTACGCCATTCTAGGCCGAGCACATGACCAAGATTGATCTGCACCTCGACCGCCTGTCCGGCCTCGAACTTTCTGTCCGTCTTCGTCGTTCCCATGTTCAGCATGAAAATAGTAACGCCAAGGAATTTGATTTCCTCAACCAAAAACCAAAGAAAATGCGATTTCTTCGAGCCAAAAAGCGTGCCAAACCGCGTTTCATAAGCTATGGTGAAAATCGAACGGCGTTGGTTTAGACTTTCTCTAGAGGGAACGTTACCTAGGACATGAGCAACAACATTTTCGCCGACGCAGAAATCATCCACACCTACTCCCGCCGACAGGCCATCGAAGATGGCGTCCTTGTCGACTTGAACCAAGGCGAGCTCGCTGAAGTTGTGAGCAACGCTGGACTCAAATTCCCCATCGCAGTGACCCAGAAGGTTTGGGGCGAGTGCTTCGCGCTGACTCCGGCCGCCAAGCGGATGTGCAACGACGTGAAGGGCCGTGCTTGGGACGTGCTCCAGATGTTCACTCAGGCGGTTCGCAGTGTCCGCAACGAGAAGCCTGGACGTACCACGATCTTCTTCCAGGTCTACGTGGTCATCAAGCGCATCCGCCCGACCCTGGTCGCGCTCAAGGCAGTCGTTGGCCCTGGTGACAACGGCGAACCGGTCATCACCATCATGTACCCAGAGGAGAGCTGAACCATGCGCATCATCTGGGAAGGGATCTTGCGGGACAACCGCGACGAGAAAACTCGTGTTCGTGTGGGCATCAAAGACGACCTCGTTTGGGTGGAAGAATACGACACCCCCCAACACGAACACCCCGACGGGGAAGGCTGGCACGAGTGCCAAGATGACGGCTTGACCGCCGACGCAATGTCGCAAGCCATCTTGCAGGCGTACCCTTCTGGGTCGAAAGCTTTGCAGAGAAGGGCCTCATCAAGAACGTCAGGGCAGTAGGACGACATGCAAGAAGCTCTGAACTTCTCCACAAAGACCTACGCTTGCACCTTCCGAGTGCGCAAGTTTGGTGCAATCGGATGGGCGTATGACGCGCACACGGAGACCGTGAAGGCCGACGACCCCAAAGCAGCCTGGGGTGTCGCCATCGTCACGATCAACGAGGCCAAAGTGTGGGATATCATGCACCCCATGAAGATCGTCGAAGTCACGGTGTAGTCTCCGACCGCATGTCGAAGGCAAGATTGCTGACCCAGACAGAAATCCACAACCTCAACGACAGACAGTTGGTTGCCTGGTACCGAGAATTGAAACTCGTCCGGCAGTTGTCGAGGGACGGAGAGTACGAGAACCCCAAGCAAATTCGCTGGTGTTACTACGAGGCTCGACGTGAACTGACTCGACGTGGAGTGCGAAAGTACAAGGACACACCTCCACTAAACGCAAAAATCTAGAAAAAGAAGTTTAGGGCTCTCTCGGTTCCAACGTTCTCCTATACAACCAAGGAGAAACGAAAGTGAAGAACGTGAGAGAGCCTGGCGTTATCGCCCAAGTCCGCACCGCTGCCAAGAACCCCGTTGCCCTCGCCATCGGCGCCCTGCTCGGTGGGTTCGTCCCCGCCGCCACTTACATGGTCGCGCACAACGAAGCCAAGGGTTTCAACATGGCCATGTGCCTCGTCATTGGCGGCCTGGTCTATTCGGCGAAGACGGTGTTCCAGTGGGGCCGAATGGCCTTCAACGACACGGCCAAGGCCCTCGGCTTCGTGCTCCTCATCGAGGGCGTGATGGTCACGAGCAAGACCGGTTGGCTCGCCCTGGCCGCCCTGGCCTACCTCGTGAGCATCAACGCGGTGGCTACCGGCTGCCTCCTGGCCCTGCGCGACGCACCTCCGGCCGCCAAGCCGGTCAAGACCAAGAAGGTCGCCGAAGAGAAGGTGGTCGAGGTTGCCGCCCCCCAGGTTGCCGCCCCCAAGCCCAAGCGCACCCGCAAGGCTCGCCGCGACACCATTCCCGCCCCAATGATGGGCGAAGAGTCCGGCGAGTTCGAGATCGAAGCTGAGGCAGTGTGAAAATACGCTACACCCTGGAGGTTTCCGAAGAACAACGGAAGGCCATCACACATCACCTGAACGAAACGTTCGGCACCAATCGCAAGATCGCTTCACGCGCAGACATCCTCAACTGGCTTGACATGATGGTGAGTCGCCGCATAGAGCTAGTCGTAACGGAGTATGACAATGAAATACGAAAGCGCTGAGCGCGCCATCGCTGAAGACCTGGCCGGACGCAAGATTATCTTCCACCTCGAACGGATCGAGTTCGGCCGACAAGTCGAGAGGATCCGCCCCATCGCCATCCTTCTTCACTTTTTCGCTCGTCTTAGGTTAAGACTTCCCGTCGTCCACACGTTATCTCCGTACAAGGAGACCTCGAACATGGATATCTCAACTTTCAAGATCGCCGTCCGAAACGAAGACCACAAGAGCATCGCCCAAGGTGTGCGCGCTTACGAAACCAAGGGCCTCACGGAAGGTGCGATCTACCGCCTCGCGCTCGCTGCTCGCCCCGAGATGGATCGTGACACCTGGCACGACCTAAAGACCCTGAGCCTCGAAAAAAATCCGGCATGAAATCCTACATCGTCGCCGTCGCCTCGTTCCAGTCCTACTCGGTGGAGCTGTACAAGGTGCAAGCCGCCTCCATCCTTGAGGCCGCCATCATTGCTCTCAAACCCCTCGAAGGATTCGACGAATGGAGATGGGACACTTTCCACTCCCTCAAGACACTCCAAGGCGAGATCTCCCAGTGCGACATGGCACTCAACGTGGTTGAGATATGACCCTCAAAGAGATCCTCGAACGGCGTCAACAACTCCTCAACGAGATCAACGAACTCGAAAAGGAGGCTATCGAGAAATTCCCCAATGATGTTCCCCGCTGCATCTGCTGCAAGGCAGCGTTTGACCGTGGTTGGCACTCCCCTTGCTGTGGGGGTTGTTGATTCTTCCAGTGTTTTGTGCTACACTGTGATTCTCTACGACACGGGAACACTGAGATGGAAGACTACACGGAAGACCATTACTCAAAGTTCAAGCAGGAGAATGACGCATACATAGCTCAAGCCAAAAAGACCATGGCCGAGCGGCGAAAAATCCTCGTGGTACAGCGCAAAACCCCTTTCCTCTACAGAGGGGTGGATCTGAAGAGCGAGCTCAAGAGGTATGCACGAACGGAAGAGTTACGCCCACACCTCGACCTGAGAAGTCTACCAAAGCTCCGTGTGATGCACTCTCAATACGAGGGCGGTACGAAAGGTGTGGCATTCACCTGCGAGAACCGCATCGTACTAACCATCGGTTTCCACGCACCACTACCTTCTGTACTCGTCCTTCTTCTACATGAACTTGTACACATAGCGTGCCCACGCAACCACCACGGCACCTTGTTCATCAAGCGTCTGAACCATGCAGCGAGGGAGCTCTGGGGCGCCTACATCGAGTCTCCCTACGACATAGAGATCGGAGAGCACGGGCTCCGCGCCTATGCTGTAGACGCCAACCTCAGGACACAGCTAGCTGTCAGGTTGGCCTTGGACGAATTGCCAGAATATCGTTTAGACCTTCGTCCCGACGACGTTACTATAACCAAGGAGACGCCATGACGAAGACGAAGGCACTGCGGTTGGACAAGAAGGGTTCTTTCTACGCCGACCTCGACGAAGAGAGCGACTGCTACGGGGTCTTCGGGTCTGAGTCGACCTTCTGCTACGAGCTTGTGGCGGACAAACAAACCGCGAAGGATCTCGCCGACAAGATGAACAAGGTGGAGCCGTGAACTACGAAGTCGGAAAAAAGGTGTGGTACGTGCCCAATGGCTACGGCCATGACGCCAGAAACGGCGGTCGTGAACTGACGGTCACGAAGGTCGGCCGCAAGTACGCTGAGCTCACCGGCGAGTACACCTACCACACTTGCAAGGTCGAGCTCGGCAAGGTGGACGTGGAGTCCGAACGAAAGGGCTACAGCTCCCCTGGCCGACTCTACGCCTCCAAGGAGGAGCACGAGGTTCAGGTACAGCTTGACAAGGAATGGAGCGACTTCCAAATGCGCCTCTCCCACATCCGCCCCACCAACATGACCCTTGAGGCCGTCCGCAAAATCCGTGAGCTGTGCGGCCTTCCGCCGTACCAGGAGAAAGAATCGTGAGCGACATTATCTGGGGAGACCGCAAAGTTGGCTCGACCGCGGCTGTTAACGAGGAGGAAGGACTCGTGATCCTCGCCGACGTGCCCGACTGGGTTCGCACGCCGCCAGAGCTCGGAAGCACCCAGCTTCGCGTCATCAAGGCCTACATGCGGTCTTGTCCTTGCGGCGGGAGCCACCAGAGCAAAACCTTCGACCTCGAAGGGGACAAGCTCCACGTCTCCGAATGCCACGCTCGCGGATTTTTGTGGTGGAAATAGGTTCAGACCGAACCGCGAGTCGGCGTTAACCTAAACATGACCAAGCGCTACACAGGTTACTGTCCCGAGCACCGACTCCCGATCAAACGCGGCCAGACGGTCACGATCAAAAAAGGCACCATGGTCAAGACCGTGGGCAAGCCCGAGAAGGCCGCCGGCCGAACCTACAAAATCAAGGTTCACCACCTGATGTGTGGATCGGTCGAGTACACGAGCCATCACGGTGAGCTCGTGCATGCCGTGAACCCCAAGGTTTGCTGGCCTGGCCCTGGGGGTTATTGGAGCGAGGCGGATATCAACGACATCCCCGAAGCCGCACCCGCCACCGAGTACGAAGTCAACGTGGACGGCAAAGTCTTCTTCGTCGACTTGAAGGACGCCGAAGTCGACGTCTACTACTCCATGCTCGACGGCCTCGTGTCAAGCAGCCATGCAGGTTGCGCAAAGCTGGTTGACGGAGTTTTGACCAACCGCGACTCCCGCACCCTGAAGGACGCCCAATGGGACGTCATTGAAGCCCAGCTGACTCAGCTGATCGCCAAGTCGATTTCAGTTTAGGCCCGCTGGTGGTTCGACGTTACTCTCTTCAAGGAGAACGACAATGACCCGCAGTAAGAGCTTCGCTGACCACATCAAGACCGCAGAGACCAACTTCTTCGACGAGTGCGCGAAGCTGCTCAACAGCAAACAGAAGTACGTCAAAGCCAAGGTCAACCGCGGCTTGTCCGTTTCCTTCCTGGAATACGAAGGCACCGACTCTAGCGACCTCGCACTGGAAGGCACCTCCCACCTGTCCATGACCGGCGCCCACGACCTCAGCGTCACCGTCTCGTTCAAGAGTGCATACCGCGGCACAGGCGACGATAGAGTCCAGATGAAGACCGGTGAGCTCACGCCCGAACACGTCGTCCGCATGATCATGCGCAACATCGGTGTCTCGGGGGTCTGAGTCGATTCCTCGTCACAAATGGTCGAGCTGGGGGCGTTAAAGGGTTATGAGCCCCACAGCAACCAAGCAGTTGATCGACCAAATTCAGGAAGACGTCATCAGATCGTGGGTCTGCAACCTTCACGAAGACGACGCCCTGGTAGAGAAACTCACCTGGAGAACCGTCGTCCGGTACGTGGCCGTGACGATCGCCCAGAGGCTGTTCCGCACCAAACCCGCAACGCTCCAGAGCCTACAAGAGGCCTGGCAAGCTGAGGACGCCGCAGAGGTCGGCCAACGATCAGGATGCACCAAAGACGAGCTCCAGCGCGTCTCCACAGCCGTGTTCGCCTGGCTCCTATCCAACCCGTTGGACGTAACACTCGGGATGAACGGAGAAGAGCTACACGTGATGAAGCTTCCTGAAGATACGTCTCTGTTTTTCGGTGTAGTCACCTCCACCAAAGCGAGGTGAATTTCATGGGAGTTTGCATCAGGCAGCTCGGCGGCGAGTTCTTCATGGCCGCGAAGGACAAGGCTGAGGCTTTCAAGGTGGCGAAACCTTTGCACGGGCACTACGTCCGAAAGGGGGACACCGACGATTGCCTCAACCTCGGAGAGGTGCTACGAACCTGGGGCTACGAAGCTCGTGAGGATGCAGAGGGCAACATCGTCAAGTTCTCTTGCGAAAATGAGAAACTCGGAGACGAGCACGAGCTTTTCAAGGCTATTGCGCCCTGGGTCAAAGCTGGATCCTACCTCGAAATGTCGGGAGACTATGGGCAGTGGCGTTGGATTTTCGACGGCACCACGTGTATTGAGCGCTGGCCAGAAACGAAATGGTAACGGGATCTCGCCCCCGTAAAGTGTGAGACTCTCGGGCCGTTCTGTTGAGGATTGAAAATGCACTTCATTTACCCGTCAGAGCCGTACGCCCAGAGAAAGGTCGACCTACCTTTCGATCGCGAGGCCCAGGCGGCCAAGAAGAACGGGCACACGATCCATCTCCTCAACTTGGAGGCGCTGGCGGATGGTCGTGTATCCATGCACCTCTCGCCCATCGACCCAGGCCCAACCGTCTATCGCGGCTGGATCGTGCCGCCCGAGCAGTACGAGAATCTTCACCGAACCACCGCAACGTTCGGGCTCAATCTCGTCAACTCTCCTGAGCACTACAAGCTCTGCCACAACCTCCCTGAGTGGTACGAGAGATGTGAGTGGGTCACGCCGCGTTCGATGTGGATCCCTGGCCAAACCTTCGACCTTGATGATGTGGCGCTGAAGGTGGCGGAAGAGTTCCGCACCGACGCGGTGATCCTCAAGGATTACATCAAGAGCCAGAAGTATTACTGGGACGTGGCATGCTTCATCCCTGACGCTTCGGACGCGGAGAAAGTGAAGTCCGTTGTCAAAGAGTTCCTGCGCCTACAAGGAGCCGGTCTGTCAGGTGGGCTCGTGTTCCGCCGCTTCGAGAAGTTCGAGCGAGTGAAGCTGCGCAGCCTCATTGAGCCTCGATTCCCGACCATCAATGAGTGGAGAGCGTTCCTCTGGAACGGGTCTATCATTCATCTCTCCCCGTCTTGGAGACCAGGAGAGGTGCTCGACTACCCCATCGCTCGACCCGACGACCACATCAAAAAGCTCGCTGCTGGCGTAGCCGACGTGCCCTTTGTCGTGGTCGACGTGGCGCAAACGGAGGTCGGAGAATGGAAGCTCGTGGAGGTGCACGACGGGGGAATCGCATCCATCCCCGCCATGGATGATGCTGAGCCCTTCTATGAAGCGCTCACGGAATTTTCCCATCTTCTCTGAGCATACGCTCCATGTCACCCACCAAGTCCGTGGTCGACCGCTCGAAGTCTTCTGCGTCGAGAGAAAACGAGTACGTGAAAGGGAGCTCGTCGGCCGGCCCTGGCAAGAACACCGAAACGACCATCTGCTCCGTGTCGGGGTGGATCGTAAGGCAATGCCTCGTTTGGACACCACACTCGTTGAGTGGCGGTGGGAATTTGATTGTGAGCTGCTGAAGCAAGTCAAACGCAATTCGCATCCACGAGGCTACACCGTTTCGATCGGCTCACTGAGGTAGATGGGTTTGGCTCCTGGAGGCAGCTGCTGAATCGGGAACATCGAACGCACCACTGCCATAGTCGTGCTCTCAGCTCTTCCACAGCTCGAACACACAAGCGTTCTGGACGGCAACGTGCTCATGTAGAAGCTGTAGAGCCTCGCCTCTTGGATTGCGATTTCGCGTTCCGCCTCCCATCGCTTGGTCAGCTTCTTGAGGATGCGCTTCTTTCTGTGCTTCGGCGGAGGGCCGCCAAGTCGGGACTCTAGCTCCCTCTGCTGTTCCTCTGGCAGCGCCCTTGAACGAGTCTTCAGTTCTCCACCACAGCAGTGACACACCATGTTCACCTCCCACGGTGTACTTAGCAACCATGGCGAAGAAAGCAATGGCTGCTAATATGGCGAATAAAGAAACGCTTGCTAAAGTGCAAGGAGAGAGAAGCGTCGAAGAGCTGCTGAACGACCTCATCTTGGAGGTTCTTGGCGGCCCAGGTGGTGATCCTGATTATCACCACCATCGAGCTGCAGCTCTAGCCTTCATCGCTCTCAAGAAGCTAGGGCTTACAGTCGAAAACGAAGAAGAACGGCGCCGCATTCTCCAGAACGAAGAGGAAGACGGCGGCAACATCTACGAGATTGAGTTCCTCACCCAAGAGGGTTGGACACCATGACCTTTGATGCCAGCCAGCACTACAACAATGGTAGGATGACCCCTGAAGACAAAGACCGTCTAGGCAACGCCTTGATCGGCATGGGGTATCGTCCTCACTTGTACGCAAGGACGCGTGAGAACTACCTGAACATCATGTTCGGGATCATCGTCGGATCTTACGGTTGTTTGTTGGTGCCAGGCCCAAACTTTCAAGAGTTTGAGACTGAACCTGACGAGGCGCCGACCCAAGAATGGGCGAAGCCGGTCACGGCGTACGTCCTCAACTTCCTGAAAATCGATGCCCAACCATCAGAACTTCGACAAATATAGAGCCATCTTTTCTGCGAAGCTGATTGCATTTTCGAGCTTGGTGAAACCACCACGGCTTAAAAGGCCTGAGGGGCCTGAGACGTACACGATGAGCCCCCCAATCCTACGGTCAGGGTGGTCAGAGACCACCGCAGTTTGGTCGGCAATTTTCTTTGACCAAAGGGGCGTTCGACGCGGCTCCATACTATGCGACCCCAATCGGAGATAAACCCATGAGCGCGAGTCACTTCGTCGGCCAGGCAAGCCGCACCCAAATGAAGACCCACGGACATCTCAACCGTGGCTACTGCTGCTGTCACCCGCCCGCCTGGGGCCTCAAGAAAGGTCTTCGGCGGGGACGTCGGAGACTGAGCAAGGCTCTGATTGAAGAGGCTCTACAGGCGACTGAGTGACGATCTCCTCGATGGCCTCATTCGCGAGGAAGGCTTCGATCGCGTTCCTTGTCGTGGTCGACTCGTAGCGCTTCTCCCCCGAGACATACCAGATGGTGTCCTCGTTGGCCTCCAACATCTTGTTGGGATCGGGGTCGATGAGTACATCCTCTTGTTCCCCCTTGAGGATGAAACCGAGCATGATGGTTTTGAGGATGCGGTAGCAACGAATGGGCTTCATCGCCCACTGACACCGGAGTGAACATGGCCAAGCTCACCCAGTACATCCCTAGCTTCGTCGACCATCGATCCTTACTCAAAACCGCTGAGGTGGCGACCTCCGAGGGTCTACTCCAAGTCGACTGGATCAACGTGTGGACACGCACCAGCAAATTCCACAGGTTCTGCTGGCACCCTAACGACCCATCGAAACCCAACGGCTACGGCAGCCTCGTAGTTGAACTAGATGAAGGGGAGCGCTGGTGGGTCGTAGCCAGCAGTGACCACTCCATTCCAGGCTTACCTTTGTGGGATCCGCCTCGAATCGGTGTAGAGAAAACATGACAAAACTCTACGAGTTCAACGCAAACTTCGGCCGTATGGGGTCACTTCACGGGCGCTTTTTGCTCGACGAAGAGAGGGAGGCCAAGCTCCCCGAAATCTATGGCAAGACCATCCACTTCGGCGAAGTGTTGCGTAAACACTCGGACGTGAGCTTCGTGCTCAGGCCGAGCACTTGGAGATGGTCACGGACGATCAAGAGTTCCTTGGGAGGGCCAAGACCCTCGGGATCTCCCTTGAGTCGGGATTCGACCCCATCCAACAATACTTTGAACAGGTCGAAGACGAAGAGCACTACGGTTCGACAGGGGAAAGCTAAGTGGGACGCGGGCACATCCTCAAGAAGCAACAAGCCCTAAGGGAGCTCAAGGCAGCCAGAAAGCGGGTCGAGGATGCCCGTCGTTTTGGGGAAGCGAAGGCTCAGACAGCCTGCAACCTGGCCGAGAGAGCGGCCAGCAAGTGGCGTCCAAGTCTCACGGAGGAAGAAATCCTCGCCCTTCCATGGTCTTCGTGGGACGGGGAGTACGAGAAGCAACACTACTGGCTTTTGCTGCCTCGCTACCTGCCCTCCCTGCCTGGGCAGACGGCCGCTGTGAACGACTCTTCCCCGAAAGGACGGGAGCTCGTCCACTGCTGGCCCAACGCCGGCATGATGCACGCCCTCGATGGGAGCGGTCGAGCATGGAGCCCAGACCCCATGTTGCTTATTTCGCCGGATCAAAAGGCGGAGGGGTGAGCGGGCCATACCAACGACGGAAGCGTTCCGATTGGATGGTTTCCGTCCAATGCTCCGCTCGAAACACCACCAAGTCGTAGTAGCCCTGAGTTACGTAGACAAGCTCGGGCTCATCACACAGGGCGTTGTCCACCCAGTAGTGACCTTCCACTTTGGGCCGTGTAGTCGTCCATTCCATGCACAATCTCGCTGGCACAAAGTCCTCAGGATCAGCATTCCAATCCCAATCACTGAACTGCTCAGGGCTGATCGACACCAAGAGCCTTCTTTCCAGCTTCTGTGAGCTTGGCAGTCGTCCACGGGAACACACGAGGGGTGAACTCGAACCAACCCTTCTGAGCGATTCTACTCATCGTCTCGCCAAGCTCATCCGTCGCGGTCACATCAAAGACGCTGTACTCACCCTCGCGAGCAAGGATATGTGCCACAACTTTCAGAGTTCGTTGGTCTCTCTTCGTGAGCTCAACAAGACCAATGTCGTGCCTACCGACATGAGTCGTGTACCTTTTAGCCATCACCCACCCTCCCGACGCCTCGTCAAATACCACGACACTGAAACAGCCGCCACAAGACCCAAGACAACGAACACCGCAACAGCGTAGGCATCCCATGTCCCGTACCCTATGAGCTCACGGACAAGAAAGATCGTGACAGTAACGGTGATGGATAGGTCAAAGACTCTCGCGCGACCGCGGCGGGTATTCAAGTCAAAGAACGGCATGAGTTACCTGACACCGGTGTTAACCCTGGCTATGGGGTACGAAATCAAAGCCAGTCAGAAGATACCGCTACCACGATGTCCTCAAGAAATAGAGGAAGGTGGGGGATCTCATTCGTGGTTCACGCAGTGTAGCCGTGCCATAGGCCACCTGGGTGATTGTCGCTTCAACCTGAGCCAAAAAGAGAGGCTCGAAGAAGGGACGTTCGTCTACAACATCGAGTCCCAGATTGCGTATCGTGAACGAAAGATCGCCGAGCTCGAAGGCGATATCGCCAACCTACGCGCCGAGATTCAGAACCTTTGCAACCACGGTGAGCCATGAGTGACCTAAATCATATCGCAGTCAGGCACGTTGTCACGACGGAGGATGGCAACCTCGAAATCGAGGTCAAGAGTCACATCACCAATACTGGGGATTTCCTCAAAGCCTGGCTTGAGCTCACAACGAAGCTCGACGAGATCAAGAACAGCATCCTCAACGTCTACGCTGGAATCCCCAATACGGGGGTCAGAGCCGTCGTGGCAGAGAAGCCCGCTGTTCACCCCGAAGGTCTTGCTCCTGTCCCAAAGGGACGTGTCGATGTTCGGCTGACTGCCAAAGTTGGCTGCACGATGTGCGGCGGCAGAGGCTTCCATGGGCCAATCCGTGGCCCATGGATCACACTTGGGGGAGGGCA
>Ga0068863_100004874_pt1 | contig 13221 bp, 14 predicted proteins | sample KBSSwiS62_FD_66596 | JGI IMG/M metagenome (GOLD analysis project Ga0068863, IMG submission 66596) | Switchgrass rhizosphere microbial communities from Kellogg Biological Station, Michigan, USA - KBS Switchgrass S6-2 | ecosystem: Host-associated > Plants > Roots > Rhizosphere > Soil ...
GTGCTCGCGCCGGGCAATGCGCAGCTCGTCGAGAAAGGTGTGCGCATCGTCGAAAGCCTGGGCGGCCGCATCGCGACGGTAGCCGAGGCGCGCGCCATGCTGGGGCTCCGCGGGTCGAGCGTGGCCGCCTCCCCAAGCGCGGCGCCTGCATGACTCGTTCACGGAAGGCCTCACACCTTGGCACTGAGCGCGAGCTCGTCGACTCTTCGCGATGAGCAACTCCGATTTGCGCATCACTCGCAACGTGCACCGCGGCGCACCGATTCGCTTCCAGTTCGACGGATGCGGGGTCGATGCGTATGAAGGCGAAAGTGTCGCCGCCGCGCTTTGGGCCTCCGGTATCCGCGCCTTGCCTGCCGGCGATGGCGACGGTCCGCCCGTGCGCGCTCTCTTTTGCGCGATGGGCGTCTGCCAGCAGTGCACGGTCTCGGTCGACGGTGTCCGAGTCGAGGCGTGCCGCACCACGGTCCGCGCCGGGCTCGACGTCCGCAGTCGTCCCTGACTCTCCTCGCGACTACGGGTGAGCGCATCTCCGCATGCAGGGCCGGCCGGGTCCTGCGACGTCGCGGTTCTGGGCGCCGGCCCTGCGGGTGCAGCGGCTGCGATCGAAGCGTCGGCGCTCGGCCTGCGCGTCGCGCTGCTCGACGAACAGCCCATTGCCGGCGGCCAGGTCTATCGCGCGGTCCCGGGCATCGCACCGGTGCGTGCGGATCGCGATCGCGCCGAAGGCGACCGGCTCCGAAGCACGGTTGCCGACGCGAACATCGAGCGGCACTTCTGCCATCGAGTTTGGCACGTCGAGCGCGTCGACGACGAATGGCGTGTGCACGCCCTTGGTCCCGAGGGACCGCGAACGGTCCACGCCGCCGCACTCATCGTCGCGACCGGGGCGCAGGAACGACACGTGCCGTTCGCCGGTTGGGAGCGCCCCGGCGTGATCGGTCTCGCCGCTGCCACGGTCCTCATCAAGGCGCAGCGCATCCTGCCGGGCCGCAACGTCGTCGTCGCGGGCGTGGGTCCGCTCCTTCTGGTGGTCGCGAAGGCGATCATCGAAGGCGGCGGGCGCGTTGCCGCGATCGTCGATGCAAATGCGCGCGGCGACTGGTTCGCTCATGCCCGGGACCTCGTTTCGCGTCCCGATCTCGTCGCGCGCGGCATCGGCTGGATACGAACGATGCGAAGCCATGGCGTGCCGATGCTGCATGGACACATTCTCCGTACGGTTGACGGCGACACGCGCTCGCTGCGCGCCGTGGCGGCTCCAATCGGCCGTGACGGGCATCCTCACGCGGAAGTCGCGAGCACCGAGCTCCTCTGCGACGCCGTCTGCTGCGGTTTCGGCCTCATGCCGGCGACCGACGTCACGCGTCTTGCCGGCGCCGCGCACGCGTTCGATCCCGCGCGTGGGGGATGGCACGTGATCGTCGACGCGGACCAGCGATGCGACTTGCCTGGGCTGTACGCCGCCGGCGATGGTGCAGGCGTGACCGGCGCCGCAGCCGCGCCGTTGCAGGGGCGCATCGCTGCATCTGCCGTCGCCCGCGATCTGGGCCGGATGGACGCGAATGCGCGAGGAGCGCGAGGGAAAAAGCGAGGGAGCGTGCGCGCGGCGCGCTTCGGCACAGCGATGACGCAGCTCGCGAGCGTCGGTGACGGCGCCATCGCGTCGATCCCTGCCGACGTCATCGTCTGCCAATGCGAGCGCCTTTCACGCCGTGTGCTGGACGGCGCGATCGACGACGGCTGCGCGACGATCAACGATCTCAAGTCCGCAACCCGCTGCGGGATGGGACCTTGCGGCGGTCGCCTGTGCGAGGATACGGCGGCGCGCCTGATCGCGATACGCACTGGCCGCACCCGCACCGATATCGGTCAGGCCACCGGCCGGCCCCCGCTGCGGCCGGTCGATTTGGACGCGCTCGCGGGAACGTTCGACTACGACGCGTTGCCGATGCCCGTTCCGTCACCCCTTTGAATCGGCGCGATTGACGTGAGCGCAACTTCCGCGAACCGCTACGATCTGCTCGTGATCGGCGCGGGAATCATGGGCGCCACCGCTGCACTGCGCGCCGCTCAGGGCGGCATGCGCGTCATCGTCGTCGAGCGCGACGTCGCGGGCAGTGGCGCCTCGGGCGTCAACGCCGGAACGCTGTCGCTGCAGATCAAGCGCGTGGGACTGATGCGGTATGCGCTGCGCGGATACGAATGGTGGCGGGAGGCCGGCGAGGCAGTGGGCTTCAAGCGTACGGGTGGCTACACGCTCGCGTTCACCGCGAGCGAGCAGGCGCTGCTCGAAGAGCGCATGACGAAGAAGCGGGACGCTGGCGCGCCGATCGAGCTCGTGTCGCCGGCCGAAGCGCGAGCCCGCGAGCCAGCGCTATCCGATCGTGTGGTTGGCGCGAGCTATTGTGCTGCCGATGGCTATGCCGATTCGACACGCACCGGTCCCTACCTGCGTGGGCTCTTGCGTGCAGCGAACGTCCACCTGCACGAACACACGTTGGCACGCTCGATCGATGCCGGCGGTGACGGCTTTCGGGTGGCGACGCCCGGCGGCCCGATCGACGCACGTCGGTTGCTGATCGCGAGCGGCGCCTGGACCGCGTCCGTCGCGGCGATGCTCGGCGTCACGCTGCCCATCAACGTCCGCGTGAACACGGTCAGCGTCACCGAGCCCGGCCCACGCCGACTGCACGCCGCGATCGGCCACGCCACCGGTCTTCTGACGCTGAAGCAGAAGGCCAATGGCAGTTACCTGATTGGCGGTGGATGGCAAGGTCGGGGATCGCCCGCGACCGGTCGCGGCGAAGTGGACGGCGAGACACTGTTGCAGAATCTTCGACTCGCGCGCTTTGCCGTACCAGCGCTCGCCCACACCCGCGTGCTGCGGAGCTGGACCGGCTTCGAAGCGTCGGTCGCGGATCACTATCCGCTCGCGGGGGTGTTACCAGGGGTGCCGAATGCCTACGTGCTTGCGTGCGTCCGTGGCGGTTACACGATCGGCCCGTTCATCGGTCCGCTCGTGGCCGATCTCATCCTGGGGCGTGAGCCAGAGCTCCCATTGTTCGATCCCACGCGCGTGCTCGCGGTCACGACGCGCGATGGATCCCGGGCCGCCGATGGTCGCGTTCCGGGGAAGTGACGTGTTCTCGCGTCAGGCAACCGCCGATTGCTCGGACGGCGATGCACCGGAGCCCTGGCGATACCGAACATCGGACATCAAGCGGTCCAATTCCTTCTTGACGACCGCATAGCACTCGCAAGCTCCGGCTTCCAACCCCGAGCGCTCCGTCACCGAAATGTGGCCGCGGCGATAACTTATGAATCCCGCCCGCTGCAGATTTCCGGCGGCCTCCGTAATCGCTTCCCTGCGCACGCCGAGCATGCCGGCGATCAGCTCCTGCGTCATGACCAGCTGATTCGACGGCAATCGATCGAGCGTCAACAGGAGCCAGCGACACAGCTGCTGTTCAACCGAATGGTGGCGGTTGCAGATCGTCGACTGGCTCATCTGGGTGATCAGAGCCTGGGTGTAGCGCAGCAGCAGTCGTTGCATCAGGCCACCACGATTGAACTCCTGCATCAGCAGGCGCCGGTCGAGTCGGTAAGCGCACCCTGCGGTCTGCACGACTGCCGAGCTCGACGTCGTGTTCCCGCCCATGAAGAGCGAGATGCCGACGACACCTTCCTTGCCGACGCCTGCCGATTCGGCCGATGCGCCGGACTCCGTGACGGAGTACAGCGACACGATCGCGGTCGTAGGGAAATATCCATGCTGCAGCTGGCCGCCCGGCTCGTAGAGCATTTCGCCGAGCCGCAGCTCGACGAGTTCCAGATGTGCAGCCACACGCTCGAATTCGTCGGCGGGCAAAGCCGCAAGAATATGGTTTTGACTCGGATGAGCGGAAGACGACATGGCCGCGCTTTATGGCTTTACGGCGATTTCGACGCCGATCCCGCGGTATCCGATGAACCGGCAGAGCGCGTTGAACATGGGCTCCCCGCTCACCTGATACCTCTGTCGGGAACCATCGGTGCCGACGCGGTTGACGACGAAATCGAGGAATGGCTTTCGCGCGGCAATGATAGTCTGCAGCGATTCACGCTCCGACTCGTCCCAGCCTGCCGCCCGGGCAACGCTCGTTTCCCCTGTGGACGGATCGACACGAATGCCGAGCATTTCCAGCGCCGGACCGGACACTTTGGTGAACGTCCCCGCGTCGTCCTGCTCCCAGTACCAATCGGAGGCAAGCTCGGTCAGGCTGCGATAGCGGGCCTCGCTTGCGCGGAGCTCCGCGGTGCGCTCTTGCACGGTTTGTTCCAGAACCTTGTTGTAGCTTTCGAGCTTCCGGTATAGCAGGCGCACCTCGAGCATGTTGTGGATCCGCGTCCGGACCTCGACGAGATCGAACGGCCTGCTGACGAAGTCCTTGGCGCCGGCCTGCAGCGCGCGCAGCTTGTGACCCGGCTCGGCGGTGATTACGAGAATCGGCAGATAAGTGTCTGCATCCGCAGACTTGAGATCTTCCATCACCTGGAAGCCATCCATGCCGGCCATGTGCAAGTCGAGCAGGATGAGGTCGTAGCGATTCGTGCGATGCAGCGCGCAAACCTCGCGCGGATTCGTCGTCGAGGCGATGCGCGTGTAGCCGGCCTCGCTCAGCAGCTCCCGGAACAGGACGACATTGGATTCCTGGTCGTCGACGATCAGGATGCTGGCGCCGAGAATGTCCGCCGGACCGATCATCATGTTTCTCCTGCCTCAACGGATGGGACGGATTTCGCCTTCGCATGTTTCAGCGCCACGTCGATTGTATCCATGAACTCGTCGATCCTGATTGGTTTGGTGAGATAACGGAAAAATCCCGCGTGCAGACCCTTTGCAATATCGGCGGGAATCGCGTTGGCACTGAGCGCGATGACGGGAATGTGGGCGGTCCTGAAGTCGTCCGCCAGGATTCGCAGCGCATCGATGCCGCTGATGCCGGGCAGATTGATGTCCATCAGGATGACGTCGGGCCGGGACGCGCGCGCGATTTCGAGACCCCGAGTGCCATCGCCCGCGGTCAAGAGTCGAATATCCGGCCGGCGGCGGAGGAGATCCTCGACCAGCATCAGCATCGCGTTGTTGTCCTCGACATAAAGCAGGGTGTAGAGGTGGTCTCCACCGAGCTGCGTCGAAACTGGCGCGACAGGTTTCGCGGACGCGGCGGTGAACCGCTGCGGTTCGGGCGCGAGGCCGAGCTCGATCCAGAACACGCTGCCGCTGCCCACCGTGCTCTCCACACCGATGACGCCACCCATCAGCTCGATGAGTCGCTTGCAAACGACGAGACCGATGCCGGTTCCCTCCTCGACACTTCCCTCGCGCCCAAGCCGGTTGAATGGCTGAAAGAGCTGCGCCAACTTGTCGGGCGACAATCCGTCGCCCGCGTCGGCGACGGTGATGCGAATCACCTTTGCGGAATGGCTGACAAGCCGCACGATCACGGTTCCGCCCGCCCGGTTGTATTTGATTGCGTTCGACAGCAGGTTGATGACGATCTGCTTGAGCCGCGTCCGGTCCGCTTTGACGTAGTAGGAGACGTCGACCGGCGGGAACGTAATGCCGATGCCGCGCTTCTGCGCCTGCGGCTCCATCATCGACTTGCATTCGCGCATGATCTCGGTCAGCGATATGGCTTCGAGCGACAGCGACAGCTTGCCCGATTCGATCAATGCAAGATCGAGCACTTCGTTGATGAGCTCCAGGAGATACCAGCCGGCCTTCAGAATCTGGTCGATGCTTCGAATCTGCGAGGCGTTTGGCGAGCCCGATTCCATGAGCTGCGCGAACCCGAGGATCGCGCCGAGCGGCGTGCGCAGCTCGTGGCTCATGCTGGCCAGGAAATCCGACTTCGCGAGGTTTGCCTTCTCGGCGAGAATCATCGCGGTCTTCAGCTCCAGCTCGAACTGCTTGCGCACCGAATTATCGGTGCCTATCAAGAGGTAGCCGATCAGGTCGCCATCATCGTCGCGCAGCGCCGTGATCGACACGACGGCGGGAAACCGGGTGCCGTCCTTCCGGATATAGGTCAATTCGTAGCTGTCTTCGAGGCCGCGCGAAGCCTTGAACGCCAATGCCTCGAATCCCGGAGCGATCGTTGCGCCGAGCTCGACGCTCAACGCCCGCGCTCGCTCGACCACCTCGTAGGGATCATGGATGTCGCTGGGAGTGATCCTGTTGACCACTTCCGAAGCGACGTAGCCCAGCATCCGCTCCGCTCCCAGGTTGAACACCTGGATGATGCCCTTCTCGTCGGTCGCGATGATCGAGAATTTCGCACTCGTAAGGATCGCGTTTTGGAGCGCGCCGGTCTTCAGCAATGCTTCACGCCGCCGCTGTTCCACTGCGCCTTTGCCGAGGGCCGCGTCATCCGCGACCACTGATTCGCTTTCGTTTCCAGGAATGCTCATTCTCCGAGCAATTCCGCGACGGGCTGCAGCTGCTCGACGTGCTGCGACACGACTTTCACGATCACTATGATCGGGATGCTGAGCAGCACGCCCCAGATTCCCCAAAGCCAACCCCAGAACAGCAGCGAGATGAAGACGCCCGCGGCGTTCATCTTGGCAATCCTTCCGGTCATCCACGTGGTCACGAACGTGCCGATGACCGTCGCGATCGCCATCGACACACCGGCGACGAGCAGAGCCATGGTGAACGATTCGAACTGAATGAATGCAGCCATCCCCGTGGCAACCGCGGTGACGCCGGGACCGATGTACGGGACGACGTGGAGCAACGCGGCAGCAACCGCCCACGCCCCGGCGTTCTCCAGCCCGATCCAGGCAAACGCAACCCACACGGTCAATCCCACGAGCGCGTTGGTGACGAGCAGCATGAACAGGTACTTCTGGATGGAATCGTTGATGTCATCCAGAATCTGGACGGTAATCTTCTTGCTGGAGAGCGAGGGGCCGGTCAGTCGCACCAGTTTCCGCTTGAAGGTGTCGCCTGCCAACAGCAGAAAGAACGCGAGGAACAGCACCATGACGGCCTGCCCCATGGCGCTGGCGGCGCCCTTGGAGCTCGTCCAGAGAAAATCGCCGATCTTGAACGCCGGATCGTCGACCACCACGTGCGTCGCAGCTTGCTTCGGCGCCGCGGGCGCGCCGGCGGACTGCGTCGCCTTCTCCACCTCCGTTGCGGCTTTCTGCATCTTCTGCACCGTTCCGAGCTGGCTCGAGCGCAGCCGCGCCAAGCCCGCCGAGAGCTTGCTCGTCGCGGCCGGCAGCTGTTCGATGATCATCTGGGTCTGGCCGCGCAGCGAGTACGCGCCGAGCACCAGCGCGGCCACGACGCCCAGCATCACGATGAGCGAAGCGACGGCGCGCGGAAGCCGGATGCGCTCCAACGAGGAGACCAGAGGATTCAGCATGTAGGCAATGAGAATCCCGACGAGCAGCGAGACGACGAACGCCTGCGCCCACTGCAGCGCGAACACGATGGCAATCGCCGCAAGGATGGCGAGCGCCAGACCGCGCGCGTCCACCGGCATGCGGATGACCGGCACCGCCGGCACCGCTGACGCCGACGCCAGCTTGCCGGCAGCTTCAACGTCGTTTGCGGTGACGAGCTCGGGCTTCATGAGGGATTTGGATTTGCGATTCGGCAGGAAGCGACGTGCGGTGCCCCAGCCGGAGCGAAGTATTCGTGCGTACCTAGAGGAGCTCGTCCAGAGGCAATAAGGAAAGCAGGTTGACTTGCACCCGCTTCCAGAGCGTGGCATCGGGTTCGTCGTCGACGGCGTTTCCTGCCTCCAGTGTGCGCCATACGAGGTGGCGCTGTCCGATTTCATTGGTCGGGCTGAGCAGCAGGACGAAGCTGTTGGCCGGCCGCGCCATTTCCGGGAGAGAATTGGTCAGGATCCGCACGCTGACGTTGCGCTCGCGCAGTCCACCGAGAAATCTCATGCCTTCGTCGCCGGGCACGAGGTAGGGAGAAACGATGATCAGCTCCGAGCGAACCTGCTTCGCGACCTGTTCGGAAAGTCCGAGCCCGGGGGCAATGAAGCGCAGCCGCCCAAAAGCGCGACGACGCCCAATGCGAGGCCTGCAGGCAGTGCCCACCCCATCAGACCGCGAAAAGGCCGGGCAAAGCATGCAGGTTGCGCGTCGCGAATACGACGACTCCGCAAGATCGCATGCTGCGCACGCAGTTCGATCACGGCAGGCGAGCTCAACGACGTCGCGTCTAAAACCAGCGGTTATTTGTCCTGCTGGACCTTGAGCTGGTTGTGGACAGACTTGACGCCCTCGGTGTTCTTCGCAATCGCAACGGCCTCGTTCACTTCATCGCGGCTGTTGGCGGTGCCCGTCATCCAGACGACGCCGTTCTTGTCGGTGTCGACCTTGATGTGAGCCATGCTGCCGGGGTGTTCCTCGGCCAGCTTCGCCTTGATCTTGACCGTGATGACGGAATCCTTGACGTAGGTTCCCGGCTTGGCCCTGTCCATGTCCGAATCCGTGGCAAAAACCGAGGCGGATGCGAGCATCGATCCGAATGCCAAAGCAGTTGTTGCAAGCTTGTAATTCATTCTTGTCTCCTGGCAATATTTCCGGCGTCTCCGCGCGGCATTACAGACGTCCCATGAGGAACAGGACGATGATGATTATCAGCAGCACGCCGACGATTCCGCTCGGCCCATAACCCCAGCTCGTTGCGTGCGGCCACACGGGCAGCACGCCGACGAGCATGAGGACCAGTACGATCAGCAGGATGGTGCCAATGCTCATGTTCCATTCCTTGTTAGATTTTTGTTCTCGCCAATTCGGCGCTGCAGTCCGACCGGAGCCTGTTCCTTTGCTCTGCCTGTGTATGCGTGTTGGCACACATAGGCGCAAGTTTCATTGTCACCGGCGCCGGTGCGAGCCTCGCGTGATTTGACTAACCGCTCCGATGCGGGTATCAATGAGTCAGGATCCTCAAGTGAAGTAGTTGGTCCGTCGCATCCGCCTTCGGCGGCATTCCTCTGGTCTTCGTCTCCCTTGATGTTCCGCACTCGGGCACGGCCCGTCATTCGACCATCACAGGAGCGGCAAAATGGGAACAGGCAGCGTCAAGTGGTTCAACGATGCGAAGGGTTTCGGCTTCATCACACCCGACGACGGGGGCAAGGATCTCTTCGCCCATTTTTCGGCGATCCAGGGAGACGGTCACAAGTCCCTCCGCGACAACCAGAAGGTGTCGTTCGACGTGACGACGGGTCCGAAGGGGGATCAGGCGGCCAATATCAAGGCGCTCGACTGACGAATTGATCGACAGAAGGCGTGGCAACGCGGCGCCTGCTCGTCGGCGCTCATCGCCGCGCGGGGCATCGCGCGCCCGATGACGCCGCACGCCGCGCGCGGGTATGGCGCGCCGGACGAGCCCCTCCCGCTCCTGGAGTCCTCTGCGAACGACGTCGCCGACATGAAGCGTCAGTCCAGCGAAGGGCATGAGGCATGACCTATTGCATAGGCGTGATGCTCGCCAAGGGAATGATCTTCGCCGCAGATTCCCGCACCAACGCGGGCGTGGACAATATCGCCAAGTTCTGCAAGATGACGGTGTTCGAGCGCCGAGGCGATCGCGTCATCGTCTTGCTGAGCTCTGGCAACCTCGCCGGAACCCAGGCTGTGATCGGCGTTCTGAACCAGCGCTGCGCCATGAGCGACCCCGACGCGAATCTGTGGGGTGCGCGGACGATGTTCGATGTCGCGAGGCTGGTCGCCGACGCGATGCGCGATATCGAACGGCGCGACGGCCAGTATCTGCAAGAGAACGAGATCGGATTCAACGCCTCGTTCATCGTCGGCGGGCAGGTCGGCGGCGAGCCGATGCGGCTCTTCCGGATCTACGCCGAGGGCAACTTCATCGAAGCCGGCCTCGACACGCCCTACTTCCAGACCGGCGAAACCAAATACGGCAAACCCATCATCGATCGAGTGATCACGCCCTCCACTCCTCTTGCCGACGCGACGAAGTGCGTGCTGGTCTCATTCGATTCGACCATGCGCAGCAATTTGTCGGTAGGCATGCCGATCGACCTGATCTGTTACGAACGGGATAGCCTGCAGGTGCAGATGCGGCGTCGATTCGACCATGGCGATGCCTACTTCACGTCGCTCAGCCAGGAATGGAGCGAAGGCGTGCGGCACGTGTTTGGCCAGTTGCCCGCGTTGCGCTGGTAAGCGGCGCGCCGCCTCAAAATATCGGAGAACCATGATGCAGATCCGCGTCGGCTTCGAAATGGCTTACGACTGTCCGCAGCCAACCCCGATGATATTGAACTTGAACGTGCACTTCACGCGCGTGTCCGATCTCGTGGGTCGTGACGATCTCGTGTTCGACCCGCCGGTTCCGAGCGCAGCCTATCGCGACAGCTTCGGCAACTGGTGCACTCGAATCGTCGCGCCGCCGGGTCGAACAAAGGTCTCGGCTAACGCACTCGTGAACGATACGGGAGCGCCGGACGTGGTCGTGCCTCAAGCCAGGCAGCTCGCGGTGCCCGACCTGCCCGAGGAAACGCTGCTGTTTCTGCTGGGAAGCCGGTACTGCGAAACCGATCGACTGTCCGAAACAGCATGGAGTCTTTTCGGAGGGACGCCGACTGGATGGGGTCGCGTTCAGGCGATCTGCGACTTTGTCCATAACCACATCGCTTTCGGCTACGAGCATGCGCGGATGACGCGGACCGCACTCGAGGCGTTTCACGACAAGACCGGCGTCTGTCGCGATTATGCGCACCTTGCCGTCGCCTTCTGCCGGTGCATGAACATCCCGGCGCGGTACTGCACCGGCTATCTCGGCGACATCGGTACATCACCGCCGTACGGACCGATGGACTTCTCAGCCTGGTTCGAGGCGTTCCTCGACGGCCATTGGTACACGTTCGATGCGCGCAACAACACGCCCCGGATCGGGAGAGTGCTCATCGCTCGCGGGCGCGATGCGTCAGACGTCGCAATCAGCAGCACGTTCGGGCCCAACACACTGACAAGCTTCAAAGTGTGGACGGACGAGGTGCGAGCGGATGTCCGTCAGTGACCATCGGACCTGCGTAGTTTGCCAAACGTTCGGGCAAAAGTGGCGCAAGCGCAATTGCGAACGGGCCACCAATTGGGGAACGCATGGAGTGCTCTGCTCAGCACAAGACGTCCATCCTCAGGTGCCCGAGTTGCGGCACTTTGCTTTCCATTGCGCCCGATATGGAGCGTTTCGCGTGCATGCACTGTGCCACCGAGCAGGTTGTCGTGCGTGACGGCGAAACCACGGTACTTAAATGCGTTACGGGGGCTGTTTGACACGTGCCGGTGGGCGTCCGATTTGCCTTTCGGGGCCCCCCATACGTTCGAACGGCGGAGGACGCATCGGGTGCCGTCACCATCTGATTGACGTCACCCCTTCGACCGGGATGACACCACGAGCGATAGCGACTCGTTGATGGCCGAGAAGAACTTCGCGACGGTGCCCGGGTCATCGCCGCTTTGCGCGTACCAATTGATGATGAACGCAAAGTAGATCCACTGGTCACCGGTGAACAACCCTCCCGCGATCGAGCGGGCATGAAACCCGGGCATGTCGGCATTGCCGCTTTTCGCGTAGGCGCTGACGCCGAGGGGCAGCGGTACGAGATAGATGAAATCACACAGCGTGAGCACTCGGCGGAACTCGTTGAGAGTTTCCGGGTGCCGGAAGAATTCGCCCTGCAACGCGCGCGAATAGTAGGAGACGAAATCGTCCGCCGAGGAAGCGAGCGTCTGCACGTCGTTCAGGAGCGGGTGCACCACTGGGCCGCTCACCAGTTCCACCACCTGCTCCCATGTGAGGTTCCTGTAGTCGGGCGCGCCGAAGAGATAGCCGGTAAAAGCGCGCGTGCTGTCCGGGACGAGCGTCCGCTGGAGACCCGCCGACGCGATGAATTTGCGGACGTTGTCCGACCCGGCCACCTTGAACATCATGTCCGTGGCGGTGTTGTCGCTGCGGGTGATCATCGCCTCCATTGCCGTGCGCTCGGAAACGATGCCGGTGACATCGGGTGGCGTGAACGTCGGGCTGCCGAACGACCATACGGTCGAGTCGAGGGCCAGTTCCCTCTCCTCGAGGATCTCCGTGACCTCGGGCGAATCCGCCTGTCGCAAGGCTTCGCAAAGAACGAACGTCTTGATCGCGCTGGCGACGAACAACGTCCGGTTCGAGTCGAGCTGCGCGATGAAGTCGTTGTTGCCCTTCGCGTCAGGCACGAGGATCTTGAAAGCCTTGTCGCCGGGCAATCGCTTGAACCGATCCGTGATTTGCTCGGTTGGGACGTTCTTCCCTGCCGCCGGCATCGCAGGGACTGCAACAAGGGTGCCGCTCGCAGCGGCCGTTTTCAAAAACTTTCGTCTCGAATCGTCCACGTCTGCTCTCCGATTGGATTGCTCATTGAGTATGAGTTCGTAATTCCACCATGGGCCGGTTATGTCGTGCTGCCTGCAGTCATGGCGCCGGGGCGACGCCGATGACCTCCGACGCCATCGCCGTCGGCGGATCGTTCGGCCGAAACGGTGAGCGCGATTCTGGTTGAGACATGCCGTGCTCGCTGTTGCGCGTTGGATTCGCCGAAAGCCGTGGGCAATTTTGCGGCGAAGCACTTGGCTGTGGCAAGCCAGCGTTACCACGTGCGTGCATTCCCTCCGCAGCAGCCCAAGTAGCCGGGCAACCGCCTGCCCCTGCGTGAATGGAGTCGCCGGCGCCGTTGACATGGCGTCCGGCGCGGCACGACAATTCTCGAGCGTGCCGGACAACACCGAACAAGGAGGAACCTCGATGAAAGCGCTGTTGATCGCCTGCCTTGCCAGTTCCGCAATGCTGATGGGCATTGATGCCAGCCACGCGGACAATCGCGAGGGTGCGGAAAGGGCGGGCGCCGTGGAGTTCGCCCAACTTTCCGACGGAGTGCGGTATCCCGAGGGCATAACCGCCAATCCGGAAACGGGCGAGATCTACGTGGGGACGTTCGACTTCGGGCCCAATGCGAACAAGCTCATGCGGTTCGGGAGCAACGGGCGACTGATCGCACAACGCGACTTCGGCGGCGCGCCGCTGCTGGGTCTGGGCTTCGATGCTGCGCAACGAAAGGTATACATCCTCAACATGGGCGCGTCGAAGGTCCAGCGCATCGCCGCGCAATTCGACAGCACGACGCCGGTCGAGGA
>Ga0068863_100004876_pt1 | contig 13217 bp, 11 predicted proteins | sample KBSSwiS62_FD_66596 | JGI IMG/M metagenome (GOLD analysis project Ga0068863, IMG submission 66596) | Switchgrass rhizosphere microbial communities from Kellogg Biological Station, Michigan, USA - KBS Switchgrass S6-2 | ecosystem: Host-associated > Plants > Roots > Rhizosphere > Soil ...
CGCGGATTTCTGGCCGCGACGTTCGCCAAGTGGCAATTGCCGGATGCGTTTGTGTTTTTGGATGCGATACCGCGCACCAGCGTCGGCAAATTCAAAAAAATTGCGCTGCGCGAGCAGTTTGCGGACTGGAAGTGGGAGAGTTAATCGCCGACGTTACGCTGGCTTACCACTCTCAGCCTGCAACTGTCGCGCCACCTGAACCGTAGCGTTTTTTCCATTCGGCGCGCATCTGCTCCGACGCCGGCCATTGCAGACACAACTTGTAGCCGTCGGGATCCAGAAGATAAAGCTGGCGCATTCCGTAGGGCGCGGTCTGCACTTTCTCCGTCTTAACCCCCTTCGCGCGCAAATATTCGTACGCTGCATCCACGTCGGGGCATCCGAAATAAATTGCGGTGTCGGCATGAGCCGCGATTCGCGCCGGATCGGGATATGCCGGACGCGCCGCCGCTTCATAGGCGGTGTTGAGCATGATCTCTACGCCATTCAACGACAGCAGCGCCCAATCAAAATTTGGCCCCGGGCGGGAAGTCGCGATCACTTCGAAGCCCAGCGTGCCGCGATAAAACGCAATGGACGACGGCATATCAAATACCTCGAGGAGCGGCGCCAAGCCGCGTACGTCAATGGCCATGCGATTCTCCACGCGAAGAAGGTTTGAGTCGCAGCGATTTTAGTATAGGGAGGGCTAGGTGCGGTACGACGCGTTGATGCGCACGTACTCGGCAGTGAAGTCGCAGGTCCAGTAACGCGCGCGGGATTTTCCGGCGTGCAAATCCACGATGATCGGCACGTGCTCGGCGAGCAGTTTGTTGGACGCGGCGCGTTCGTTGAAATCTAGCGGCTGGCCTTTGCGCAGAACTTTGATTCCGGCCATGGTGATTTCCACCAGCGCGGGATCGAATTTGACGCCGGATCGGCCGGCCGCGGCAAAAATGCGTCCCCAGTTGGGATCGCCGCCAGCGAATGCAGTTTTTACCAGCGGCGATGTAGCGATGGTTTCTGCGATTTTGCGGGCGGCGGATTCAGTGCGCGCGCCGCGGACTTCAATGTCGATGACGCGCTGAGCGCCCTCGCCATCCGCGACTATCTGCTGCGCCAGAGAGCCGCAGACGGCTTCAAGCGCGACAGTAAACTGGCGATGCGCTTTGCTGCCGTTCGCGATTTGCGGCGCGCCCGCGGCACCGTTTGCGAGGACCAGTAGCGTGTCGTTTGTCGAGCTGTCGCCATCCACGCTGATGCAGTTGAAGGTGCGGGACGTCACGTCGCGAAGAGTTCTTTGCAGCAGCGCGGGAGAGATCGCAGCGTCCGTCACCACAAACGCCAGCGTCGTGGCCATGTTGGGATGAATCATGCCCGCACCCTTGGCGCAGCCGAGCACGTGTACGCGCTTGCCGGACATCTTGAACGAAGCTGAAGCGGTCTTCGGGCGCGTGTCGGTGGTGCAGATGGCCAGCGAAAGTTCCGTGAAAGAGCGGGCGGAAGCGCGGCGATTGCGAGCGAGCGTCGGGAGAGCACGAAGAATTTTCTCCACGGGAAGCTGCACGCCGATCACGCCGGTCGAGCAAACAAAAAGTTCCTGTGGCGTCATCACCATGCGACGTGCAGCTTCTTCGTTGGTGCGCAGAGAAACTACTTCGCCTTGCGCGCCGGTGGCGCAGTTGGCGTTGCCCGCGTTGACCACCACCGCGCGCATGCGCCCTTTCGATTCACGCAGATTTCTTTTGGAGAGTGTTACCGGAGCCGCGACCACGAGATTCTGTGTGAAGACTGCGGCAGCGGACGCGGGAGCATCACTGGATATCAGTGCGAGATCGAGCGCGCCCGTTTTTTTCAGGCCGCATGCGGTGGCGGCAAAACGAAATCCCTTCGGCAGCGCGGATTCTGGCGGCGCTTGCGTCATTTCGCGGCTGCTTCCTTCGGCAAACGGCTTTCGAGATCGGCAATCGCCGCGCGAACGGAGTCGAGGGCAGTGCCGCCTACAACCTTCTTGGAGACAAGCGCTGCATCGACGGTCAAGCTTGCGGAGATATCCGTGTCAAAAGCTGAAGAAATTCTGCGCAACTCGGACAGGGGCAGATCCGTCCACATTTTTTTCTGGCGTTCTGCTTCTTTCAGGACTTGGCCGACCAAATCATGTGCCTGACGAAATGGAATTCCTTTGCGCACCAGATAATCGGCCCCTTCCGTGGCTAGCAGCGCCGGATTCTCCGCTTTGGCGCGCAACGTATCGTCGCGAAAACCGGTCGTCTGAATGGCGCCCGTTGCAACGGAAACCATGTCTGCAACCTGATCGTGCGCAGCGAATAGTGCTTCCTTGTCTTCCTGCAAGTCGCGCTGGTAACTGCTGGGCAGACCTTTCAGCGTAGTGAGCAGTGCAACCAGCGCTCCCGTAATGCGACCGGTTTTGCCGCGGATGAGTTCCCAGGCGTCGGGATTTTTCTTTTGCGGCATGAGGCTGCTGCCTGTTGAATATTCGTCGGGAAGAATCACGTAGGAAAATTCCTGCGAGGCGAAGAGTACGAAGTCTTCGGCGAGGCGGGAAAGATGCGTGGCGATTCCCGATAGCGCAAAGAGATAATCCAGCGCAAAGTCACGGTCGCTGACAGCGTCCAAGCTGTTAGTGGTGATTTTGGAAAAGCCGAGTTCGCGAGCGATGGAGGCGCGATCGATCGCGAAAGAATTTCCGGCAAGCGCGCCAGATCCCATCGGGCAGGCGTCGGCGCTGGCTGCCGCATTCTGCGAGCGCGTCACGTCGCGCGTAAATCCTTCGGCATGGGCCAGCAAAAAATGTGAGAGCAGAATCGGTTGCGCGTGCTGCATATGCGTCATCCCGGCCATGGGAACGCCGAGTTTGGCCTTGGCCTGCGAGAGCAGTGCCCGGATCAGTCCAATCAGCTCAAGCTTGCTCTCCAACGCGGCGTCCATCACGAACAACCGAAAATCCGTCGCTACCAGTTCATTGCGACTGCGGCCTGTATGAAGTTTCCAGCCGAGCGGGCCAAGTTCTTCAACCAACGCCTTTTCGACGAAGTGGTGGACATCTTCAGCGTCGGTGCCGAAGGAATCGATCCAAGCAGGATCGGATTCGGCGCGCGTGGCGATTTTGTCGAGGGCTGCCAGAGTTTGCTTGACTTCAGTGGCGGTGAAGATGCCGATGGGTTCGAGTGCTTTGGCCCAGGCTCGGTCCACGGCAATTTCGTAAGGCAGCAGGCGGCGATCGAACGCGAAGGAACGCTGGAACGCGTCGAAACGCGCGTCCGGTGCGCGTTCAAAGCGCCCGCCCCATAATTTGCTGTCTTTGCGATCAGTCATGTTCTGGCATTTTGCGAAATCGAAGACAGATTCCTCACTTCGTTCGGAACGACGATTCCGGTTCTGTGCATGAGGGCATTAAGAGTTGCCGCCTTCAGCCTTGGCTCTGGAGCGGACGGTAACCGGCAGCGCGAAGAGATTGATGAAGCCTTCCGCGTCCTGGGGGTTGTAGCGGCCCATGGTGAAGCTGGCCAGATCGGCGCGATACAGAGAAAGAGGCGACTTGCGGCTGGTCACGTTGAGCGTACCTTTCCACAATTTCAAGCCAACGCTGCCTGTCACGCGCCGCTGCGAAACGTCGAAGAAGCCGTCCAGCGCCTGCCGCTGCGTGGAGAACCACACCCCGTTGTAAACGAGTTCGGCGTAACGCACTGCGAGCGACTGCTGCAAGTGCGCCGTTTCACGGTCGATCGTCAGCCGTTCCAATTCGCGATGTGCCGTCACCAGCAGCGTGCCGCCGGGAGTCTCGTAAGCGCCGCGCGACTTCATGCCGACCAGGCGATTTTCCACCAGGTCAGTGCGGCCGACACCGTGGCGCGCCGCGATATCGTTCAACGAATTTAGCAAGTCAATCGGGCCCAGCTTCGCGCCGTTCACCGAAACTGGCGTGCCTGCCTCAAAGCCAATCTCCACTTCTTCGGCTTTGTCAGGTGCCTTTTCCGGAGAAACCGTCCATTGCCACATGGCTTCGCTCGGAGCGTTGGCCGGATCTTCCAGTTCGCCACCTTCATGGCTCAAGTGCCAGATGTTGCGGTCGCGGCTGTAGATATTCTTCTTGCTCTGCTCGATGGGCACGTTGTGCTTTTCGGCGTAGGCGATGGCGTCTTCGCGGGAATCAATATCCCACTCGCGCCAGGGCGCAATAATTTGCAGATTCGGCGCAATCGCCTTGTAGGCCAGTTCGAAGCGCACCTGGTCGTTGCCCTTGCCAGTGCAGCCGTGCGAAAGACCGTCGGCGCCGAGTTGCAGCGCCAGTTCAGCTTGCCGCTTGCCTAGAACAGGACGCGCCATGGAAGTTCCGAGAAGATACGTATGCTCGTACACCGCGCCGGCGCGCAGCGTCGGCCAGATGTAATCGCGAATGAACTCTTCGCGCAAATCTTCCAGGTACGCGCTTGAAGCCCCCGTCGCCAGCGCCTTCTTGCGCGCAGCCTCCAGATCTTCCTGCTGCCCAACGTCGCCGATCATAGCGATCACTTCGCATCCGTAATTTTCCTTGAGCCACGGAATAATGATGGAGGTGTCCAATCCTCCGGAATAAGCAAGGACTACCTTTTTGGGTTTGGGTGCTGCAGTTTTCACGATTCCTCTTTCTGGTTGTTGTTCGTACACGAAGTGCGACAAAAGTTTTTAGCGGAACAGGGTATGCAGAATCGCCTTCTGCACGTACATGCGATTTTCGGACTGATCAAGCACGACAGATTGCGCGCCGTCGAGCACGTCGGACGTTACTTCACACCCGCGATGCGCCGGCAGACAGTGCATGAACGCCGCGCCACGCTCGGCCAGCGCCATCAGCTTGCGATTCACCTGATACGGCTTGAACACCTCGCTACGGACTTTTTCCTCCGCCTCAAAGCCCATGCTGGTCCACGAATCGGTGTACACCGCCTGCACGTTTTCGACGGCTTCGCGTGCATCGGTGAACATTTCAATCTTCGCCTTGGTTTCTTTCGCCACGCGCCGCGAATCCGCAACCACGTCCGCATCCGGAGCATAGTTCGCGGGCGTCGCCACACGTAAATTCACGCCCAGCCGCGCTCCGAGGTAGAGCAACGAATGGCAAACGTTGTTGCCGTCGCCGACGTATGCCAGCTTTAGACCCTTCAGCGAGCCGAATTTTTCTTCCAGAGTGAAATAATCCGCCAGCGCCTGGCACGGATGAAACCGATCGGACAGCGCATTGATGATGGGAATTTCCGTCGTCGCGGCCATTTCGTCCAGCACCCGCTGTTCGTACACGCGCGCCACGATGCCTTGTACCCAGCGCTCCAGGTTGCGCGCCACGTCCGCGATGGACTCGCGCTCGCCGAGCCGCGCCTGAGTGTGGTCGAGAAACACCACGTGGCCGCCCATGCTCTGAATGCCGACTTCGAAAGTGACGCGCGTGCGCAGCGACGGCTTCTCAAAAATCAGCGCCAGAAATTTGCCGCGCAGTGTTTCGGCGTAGCGCGCCGGATTGGCTTTGATGTCCGAAGTGATCGCGAGCAGCTCCCGCGAATGCGCCGGGCTCCATTCCGATCCGGTAAGCAGATCGTTGGTTTCTTGCGCCGGAATTGCCAGTGTAGTCGTTGCCATTTTCACCTCGAAACGGAAGCCGCGGACCTGGCCACCGGCGACGGGGCCTTCTTTTCAGAAGACTCCGCCGCCGGCGCCACTCGCGGGGTTTGGGACAGCACGTTTTCAAACACCTTCAAAAATTCGCGCACTTCCCTCTTGCTGATCAAAAACGGCGGCAGCAGGCGAATCGTAAAATCATGCGTGCAATTGATAAGCAGGCCCTGCTTCAGCGCTTCCGCGACGAACGGGCCGCCCTCGACGGATAGCTCCACGCCGAACATGCACCCTTCGCCGCGAATTTCCTTGATGAAGTCGTACTTGGCTTGCAGCTTCTTCAGCCCGGCGCGCAATTCCTCGCCGCGCTCGCGCGCATTCTTCAGCAGGTTCTCGCTTTCAATGATTTCCAGGAACTCCAGGGCCACGGCGCAAATCATCGGGCCACCGCCGAAGGTGGTGCCGTGCAATCCCGGTAAGACGCGTGACGCCACGGCTTCATTCGTCAAAATCGCGCCCAGCGGCAGCCCCGCCGCTAGCGGCTTGGCTACCACCGCAATATCGGGCTTTGACGAAAATTTCTGATACGCGAAATACCGCCCTGTACGGCCTAGCCCGCACTGAATCTCGTCGGCAATCAGCAGCGCACCATGTTTGGTGGCCAGCGACCGCGCGCTTTCCCAAAACTTTTCGCTAACCGGATAAATTCCGCCTTCGCCCTGGATCGTCTCCAGAATGACCGCGCAGACCGTATCGTCAAATTTTGCTTCGAGGTCTGCCACATCGTTAAATGCGACGAACTCCACACCGGGTACCAGCGGGGCAAACGGCAAACGGTATTTTTCCGTGGCCGTTACGCTAACCGCGCCAAAAGTTCTGCCATGGAAGGAATTCTGCAACGCCAGGATGCGGGTTTTTGCCGGCGCCGTGGAACCCTGTGCGGGACGCCCGCACAGCCGCGCCAACTTCAACGCGCCATCAATCGCTTCCGTGCCGCTGTTCGCAAAAAAAACCCGGTCGAGTCCCGACCATTCGCTCAACCTCTTGGCTAGCGGACCCTGAAACCTGTTGTGAAACAGATTCGAAAGGTGAATCGCGTACCCCGCTTCGCGCCGGATCGCCCGCACAATCCGCGGATGGGCATGGCCAAGCGCGTTCACCGCAATGCCACCCAGAAAATCGAGATATCTCTTCTCGGTCGAATCAAAAACGCACACGCCGCGCCCGTGGGTGAAGACGATGGCCGGCCGATTGTACGTTGGCAGCAGGTACTTTTCGGCCGTAGCGATCGCTTCCGCGAACTTGCCGTCCTTTTTTCGCCGCAAGCCGCGCGAAATGGACAATCCCAACCGATTTTTCTTGAACTTGCTCATCGAGCCGCCGAAAGCGCCGCCGGCGCGCTCATAGTGATGGGCTCGCGCAGCACGCGGGTTCCCGGCAAGTTCGTGAAAGGCCCATCACTTGCCGAGCGCACGGCCGCCAGCAATCCCTCAGGCAGGGTCCCGCCGACGATGTGCACGCCACCAACTCCGCCCTCCAGCGCACGCTTGGCCGCCTCCAGCTTCAACACCATTCCGCCGGATACCACTTTGAACTGCACCAGCCGCTCCATTTCATTGCAAGCCACGGCGGACAAAGTTCGCTCGCCGTCCAAGACTCCGTTCACATCAGTCAGGTAAATCAACTGGTCCGCCTGCAAATATTCCGCGCACGCCGCGGCCATGTGGTCGGCATTGATGTTGTAGAGTTCGCCGTCCGGCCCAAGTCCGAGACACGCAGCCACCGGAACCAGTCCGGCATTCCACAGCGACGCCAGCAAATCCGAGTTCGTGCCGGTCAGATAGCCGACGTATCCCAAGCTGCCTGGCACGTCGTTGTGCACCAGCGGCTCCGCGGTAAAACACTCCGCATCCGCCGCGGAAATTCCGATGGCCGGTTGCCCAGCCGAGGTAATCGCCGCCGCCAGTTGTTTGTTCAGCAGTCCCGCGAACACCATCACCGCCACATCGCGCGTCTCGCGATCGGTCACGCGCAGTCCCGCGACAAATTTGCTCTCGATTCCCATGCGCTTCAGCGTCGCGGTGAACACTCGCCCGCCACCGTGCACCACCAGAATTTCGTGGCCTTGTTTCGTCAGCGTAGCTACCTGCTCCGCCAGTGACTTCACCGTCGCGGCATCTTCCAGCAAAGCGCCCGCAAATTTGATGACAATTTTCATTGCAGCCCCGTTGTCTCCTCAATTCCCAAAAGATGGTTGAAGTTCTGCACCGCCTGCCCCGCCGCGCCCTTGCCCAAATTGTCCAGGCACGACACCACGATCAGCCTCTGTCCGCTTCCATCCAGCGCAAATCCGATGTCGCAAAAATTGGTGTGCGCCACGTGCTGCAGTTCCGGCAGACTTCCCGCCTTCCAGATGCGCACCATTGACCGGCCGGCATAAGTCTTGCGGTACAGCGCTTCGACGGCATCCGCCGTTTGCGGCGCGCTCAACGTCACGTAAATTGTCGAAAGAATTCCGCGCGCCAGCGGCAGCAAGTGCGTCGAGAAAATTACCTGCGACTCCGAGAGTCCCGTGTGCTCGGTAATCTCCGGCGTGTGCCGGTGCGCGAACAGGTGGTACGCCTTGAAATTTTCGTCCAGTTCCGAAAATTGCAGGTCGCGCCGCAATTCTTTCCCCGCACCCGTTGCTCCTGACTTGCAATCGCACACTACGCTCGTTCCGCCGGCAATCCATCCCGCCTCTGCCAGCGGCCTAACCGCCAAAATCACACTGGACGCATAACAACCCGGATTCGCCACCAGCTTCGCCTGCGCAATTTCCTTCGCATAAAATTCCGGCAGCCCGTACACCGCGTCGCCGAGCCACGCAGCATGAGGCGTCGGCAGTTTGTACCATCGCGCGAACGTCTCCGCTTCGCGGAACCGGAACGCTCCGCTCAAATCCACCATGCGCATGCCTGCTTCCAGCAAACCCGGCGCCAGCTCCGCCGAAGCTTCATGCGGCGTCGCCAAAAATGCCGTCCCGGCCCCGCTATCCACGATCGCTTCCACCGACAACGCCTTCACCGGCGCCTGCCCCCAGCCTCGCAGCTGCGGAAACATTTCTGTCAAGCAATGCGCTCCATGCGGCTCGCGCACGTAAAAGGTCAATTTCTGCGCTTGCGGATGGCGCAACAGTATTTTCGCCAGCTCAAAGCCCGTATAGCCGGAGACACCTACCACCGCAATGTTTTTTGGATTTTTCATTCTATGAAGCGCGGCTGCGCAAAGGGCGGCTCACGAACGATTCAATCTTCTGCTGCAGCGACGCGCGTTGCTTTTTGTTGGGCGTGATGATCAGCACCGTGTCGTCGCCGGCAATCGTTCCAGCAATCTCAGGAAATTTCGCTCCGTCCACAGCGGCGGCCAATGGCTGGGCACCGCTGGGCGGCGTCTTCAGCACCAGCAAATTCTCCGCGGGACGAATATCCAACAAAAACTCACCCAAGGCGCGCGCCAACGGCGGCATCGGAGCAATTTCTTCCACCAGCGCGGTGGCCGGCCGGTAGCCTTCCGGCGTTTTCACCAGCTTCAGCTCGTGCAAATCCCGCGAAAGTGTCGCCTGCGTCACACGCAACCGCTGCCCAGACAAGCGCCGCCGCAACTCCTCCTGGTTCGCGATGCGTTCCGCGGTTACCAGGCGCAGGATCTGTCCATGTCGGAATGTCTTCGCGCTTGCCATAATATGCAGCGGCTATTAACTCCCTGTATAAAAATACAAGCTCCTGAATAAACTTGTCAACGGATTTCTGCTTGGGCATCGCCCAACGCGTTCTCCGCGCCCCTGCTTACATCCAGCGCACATCGCCGCGCACGGCGCTGGCTTTTCCGCTCGCCCTGTTGCTAACGTTATATACAGTCACCGAACATGCCTACGTCCTGCCACATTGCTGGCTGCAAGGGCACCGCGCCTCATGCCCTCGAAGAGCAAAAGCTCTGCGTTCTGCATTACACGTTGTCGTTGGAATCCAGCTGCTCCGAGATGCGCCGCGAAACTGCGCTCGGCAACGCTCCCCACGACCGCCAACGCGAAATCATGCGCTTTATCACCGAAAGCGGCGAAAAACTGGCGCGCGTAGCCACCAGTGGCATGGCGCTCACCGACGATCTGAAAGCCCGCATACTCAGCACATTTTTGACGTTGATGAATCTGCGCGAAAACCTTGACCGCGCATCGATGCGCACGCCGCCCGGTCGCAGCGGCGTTTTTCGCTAGCCACTTTTGCCTGAACTGGCCTTACGCCCCGATGTACCGCGCGTAAAGCGATCGCGCCACCGCCGGATCCCTCGATCCCCTCAAAATCGCGCGCCCATCGCCGAACACCGTCATCTCATACGGCGGCACGCTGAACTTCAACAGAAAATCATTGTGTTTCACTGCCAGGCCCGCCGCTGCCAAGTTTGCCTGTAACGCAGCCAAGTCCAAAACGCGTCGCCGCTCGTGAATCTGCACTGAATCCCGCCCGCACATGGTGATATGCGGTTGCGCTTCACCTTCGAGATAAGAAAATTCGCGCCGCGCACACACCCGGCACGCCGCATCACGTGCTACACCGACCGACTGCATCCGCCCGCTCCACACATCGCAGGAAATCAGCCGACCATGTAACGCCGCCGTATTCCCCGACAAAAACTTCAGCGCCTCCGCCGCCTCGAGCGACGACACCAGATTCACCGCCGGCCCCAGCACTCCAACCGTGTCGCAAGTTTCCTCGAGCAGTGGCTCGGCATCGGGCGATTCCATCAAACAAGCCAGACACGCCGTCTCGCTCGGCCGTATGGCAAGCATCACGCAATAGCTGCCCACCGCCGCCGCATAAATCCACGATCGCGCCGCCTGCACCGCGTAATCATTCAGCAAGAACCGCGTCTCGAAGTTGTCCGTTCCATCCAGAATCAGGTCAAAGCCATCCAGCAATTCCTTAACGTTGCCCGGCATCACGTCGGCAACCACGCCCTCCACTTCAATCTCCGAGTTCAGCAGCCGCAGTTTGCGCTCCGCCGCCACCGCCTTGGGCAGAGCCTCCCGCGCATCGTTTTCTTCAAAGAGTGCCTGCCGCTGCAGATTCGACGGCTCTACAAGGTCGCGGTCAATCACTCGCAGCTTACCGACTCCCGCCCGCGCCAGCAGCTGTGCCGTGGAAGCCCCAATCGCGCCGCAGCCCACCACTACTGCGCTCGACTCCAGCAATTTCCTTTGGCCCTCTTCGCCCATCCCTGCGAACAGAATTTGCCGAGAATATCGCTCCCAGGTCGGGTTTGTTCTCAGGTGATTACCCGCTTTCGTGTTTTCGCTCACCTGACGATGATAGCTCCAATGCCCTTTCCTTTCAGGTTGCGCGCCACTCGCCGCCAGATAAGGAAGCAGGCAACGCCCCTGTGCTACCCTTCGTCTGAGCAAATTGGGGGCATGAGGGCGAATTGTGTGAGATTGCGGTGCGTCGTGGTGCTCGCGGCGCTCTTCTGCGGAGGAGTGCCCGCCCGTCTTTGCGGACAACAAACTGCTCTCGCTGCTCCCGCCACGGATCAGGCTGCCGCTCCTGTTACTGAATTTCGCGTAGTTACCGCCGGCGGCCAGGTTCTTCGCGTCGCTGGCAATCCCATCTCGCTCGAAATTGGCAAGCCGCTCGATCCAGCGCAGGTCGCGGCCACTCTCAAAGCCCTGTATCGGCTGGGAAATTTCTCCGATATCCGCGCCGTTTCGCAACAGGTTGCGGGCGGAGTTCGTATCGATTTTATCGTGCAGGAAAATCTCTTCTTCAATCAGGTGATCCTGCTGGGCCTTAAGCCTCCTCCTACCGAAGCTTCCGCCGCTGCCGCCATGCAAATCACGCTCGGCGACGTTTTCCGCAAAGAAACTCTAAACGATGGGCTCGAACGTTTGCGCACTCGTATGCAGGAAGAAGGCTTTTACAATGCCAAGCTCGACGCCGAGTTCCTGCCTCATCCCGCAGAACACCAGATGGACATCATCGTGCACGTCCAGCCGGGCGTTCGCGCGCGCGTGGGTGCCGTCGATTTGACCAATAACACCGAATATCCCGACGCGGAAATCATTTCCCGGCTCAAGATGAAACCCGGGACATCCATCACCAGCACCCGCATTCAGAATGGTACCAACCGCATCCGCAAGTTCCTCATCAAGAAAGGGCATCTGAGCGGCCGCGCCGCCGTTCGCCGCGGTGCCTACGACCCGGCCAAAAACACTGTCGATTTCACTCTCGACGTCTCCGAGGGCGCGCGCGTTAAAGTCGAAGTCGCCGGCGCAAAACTATCCGGCGGAGAGTTGAAGAAGCTCGTCCCAATTTATCAGGAAGGCGCCGTGGATGCCGACCTCCTCGAAGAAGGCCGCCGTAACATTCGGGAACGTCTCGAGCGCGAAGGCTATTTCGATGCCAACGTGGAGTACACCACCGCGGTGCGCGAAGTGGAAAACAAGCTGTGGCACGGCGAAGAACAGGTCATCACTTACCACATCGAACGCGGCGATCGTCACAAACTCGTGGGTATCGAAGTCACCGGCAATCATTACTTTGGTCGGGATTTGCTCTTCAGCCGCTTGCAAATCTATAAAGCCGCCTTCGGCTCGCGCGGAAAATTCAGCCGCCGTCTCCTCGAAAACGATCGCGTCTCCATGGAAGGGGTGTACCGTTCGAACGGCTTCGCGGCCGCCACCGTCGTCGCCCAGGTAAACGACAACTACGAAAAGAAGGAAGGCGATCTATTCATCCGCTTCATCGTCAACGAGGGTCCGCAAACCCGCGTTGGAGCTTTGCACATCGAGGGCAATCAGGCCTTTGGACACGAGGAACTTCTCGGCGTCATTTCCTCCGCCCCCGGTCAGCCTTACTCCGAAACCAACGTGGGTAGCGACCGCGCCAACATCCTGGCGAAATATTTCAATGAAGGCTTCCCGCAAGCCACGTTTGAATACACCGTGGAACCACTCACGCCTCAGCCGCCTTCCGAGGCCGCCGCTCCGCAAGCGAATTTGCTGCAAGACAAATCGGCGCAAACCCGTGAGGAAAAGAGAGTCGCCCCGATTCCGCAGGACTCTGTCCGCATCATCTATAAAATCAGCGAAGGTCCGCAGACCCACGTCCGCCGCGTTCTGCTAACCGGATATGACCACACTCGCTCCCACGTGATCCAACGTGAAGTCCAGGTCAAACCCGCGCAACCGCTCCGCGAAGGCGAAGTCATCGATTCGCAGCGCCGCCTCTATAATCTCGGGGTCTTCAACCGTGTCACTATCTCGCCGCAGAATCCTACCGGCACCGACCCCGAAAAAGATATCGTCGTCCTGGTGGAAGAGGCTAAACGTTACACCATCGCTTACGGCGGTGGTTTCGAAGTGCAGCGCCTCGCCAGCACCACCTGTCCCACGTGTGGCGAAGTCCAGGCTGCGCCGCGCGGCATTTTTGAAATCAGCAAGCTCAATTTAACCGGGCGCGCAGATTCTCTTTCGCTCAAACTTCGCGGCAGCACCCTGCAGGGCCGCGCCCTTCTCGGCTATAGCGCGCCCAGCACCTTTGGCGATCCGAAGCTCAGCTTCCAGGCCACCGCCTTCGCGGAAAGGAGCCGTGACG
>Ga0068863_100004879_pt1 | contig 13215 bp, 10 predicted proteins | sample KBSSwiS62_FD_66596 | JGI IMG/M metagenome (GOLD analysis project Ga0068863, IMG submission 66596) | Switchgrass rhizosphere microbial communities from Kellogg Biological Station, Michigan, USA - KBS Switchgrass S6-2 | ecosystem: Host-associated > Plants > Roots > Rhizosphere > Soil ...
TCGGCCCCTGGTCCACTGCCACCAGCCGTAGAAGCCGAGGACAACGTAGACGATCTGAAGGTTGGCGTCGGCGTAGAGTCCGCCGGTCCAGAACGTCACCATCAGCAGCAGCACGTTGAGGATTCCGACCGGCCAGTTGGCCACGTGCTGGCGGACTACCAGGACGACGCAGGCCAGCCCGGTCGCGAATCCGAGCAGCTCGGCCCAGCTCGCCGGCTCGCCAAGGACGGTGGCGGCGGTGGAGTTCAACCAGTCGAGCATGCGGCTCCTTGTTCGCGGGCGCCTTGGTCATGGGCGAGTTGTTCGAGGGTGAGTTGGTCGCGGGTGCTTGGTGCCGGCGCGCTGATCGTGGGCGTGAAGCGGCCCGGTGACGGTCGGTGTTGGCTGCGGTGCCGGGACACCTTGACGGCGCCGTGGGATCGAGCACCACCCCGTATCGCGTACCGGCATCGGGCATGGCAGGCTGCCGCCATGGTTCTCGAAGTCGGACTCATCAACGTCCTGCCCGGTCAGGAAGCAGCGTTCGCGGAGGCGTACGCCAAGGCCCGCGACACACTCGCGACCACGCCCGGCTGTCAATCGGTACGGATGACCCAGGGCATCGAGTCACCGTCGAAGTTCGTCCTGCTGGTCGAGTGGGACACGGTGGACGCGCACATCGAGAATTTCCGGGCTACCGAGCGCTTCACCACGTGGCGTGGGCTGATCGGTCCGTACTTCGACGGCGCCCCCACCGTCGAGCACTTCGCCGACATCGACTAGTCAGGTCGCCCCAAACACTGTCGAGCGTTGATGTTCCCCTGAGAACATCAACGCTCGACGCTTTTTCGGCCGACCGAGCATGTGGCGCGATTCCTAACAGGGACCACTAGCGGTGTTCCTGGCGGCATTGCCGAGAGCCTTGACTGCGATCCCCGCACACGGCGGCTCTCGGCGCCTTGCCAGGAACACCGCTGACGGTCCCAAATGTCTTACTTGACGCCGGCGACGTCCATATCGCGGAGCTCCTTCTTGAGCACCCCGATCTCGTCACGGATCCGGGCTGCCAGCTCGAACTGCAACTCGCGGGCAGCTCCGAGCATCTGCTCGTTGAGGTCGGAGATCAGCTGGGCCAGGTCGGCCCGCGCCATGCCGGCGCTCGAGGTCGGGGCGACCTTGCCGCGACTGCGGGTCTCCGGCACCGGCGCCTTGCCCCGGGACATCTGCCGGCCGCTGCCGCCCACGATCGCCTCGGTGTCTTCGGCGTCTTTGTAGATGTCGTCGAGGATGTCGTGGATCTTCTTGCGCAGCGGCTCCGGTTCGAGGCCGTTGGCTTCGTTGTAGGCCACCTGCTTTTCCCGGCGCCGGTTCGTCTCCTCGATCGCGGTCGCCATCGACGGAGTCATCTTGTCCGCGTACATATGGACTTCACCGGAGACGTTTCGCGCGGCGCGACCGATCGTCTGGATCAGCGAGGTGCCGCTGCGCAGGAAGCCCTCCTTGTCGGCGTCGAGGATCGCCACCAGTGACACCTCGGGCAGGTCCAGACCCTCGCGCAGCAGGTTGATGCCAACCAGCACGTCGAAGTCGCCCTTGCGCAGCTCACGGAGCAACTCCACGCGGCGCAGCGTGTCCACCTCGCTGTGCAGATAGCGGACGCGGATGCCGTGCTCCAGGAGGTAGTCGGTGAGGTCTTCGGCCATCTTCTTGGTCAGCGTGGTGACGAGCACCCGCTCGTCCCGCTCGACCCGAAGCTGGATCTCGTGCATCAGGTCGTCGATCTGGCCCTTGGTCTGCTTGACCACCACCTGCGGATCGACCAGGCCAGTCGGGCGGATCACCTGCTCGACGAACTCGCCCTGAGACTGGGTCAGCTCCCAGGGACCCGGCGTCGCGGACAGGAACACCATCTGGCCGACCCGCTCGATGAACTCGTCGAACCGGAGCGGGCGGTTGTCCTGCGCCGACGGCAGCCGGAAGCCGTGATCGACCAGCTGGCGCTTCCGTGAGGCATCGCCTTCATACATCCCACCGATCTGCGGCACCGTGACATGGGACTCGTCGATCACCGTCATGAAGTCGTCCGGGAAGTAGTCGAGAAGGCAGTTCGGCGGATCACCGGGCGACCGGCCGTCGATGTGCATCGAGTAATTCTCGATGCCGGAGCAGAAGCCGACCTGGCGCATCATCTCGATGTCATAGGTCGTGCGCATCCGCAACCGCTGCGCCTCCAGCAGTTTGTTCTGCCGCTCCAGCTCGGCCAGCCGCTCCTCCAGCTCGGCCTCGATGCCGCGGATCGCCCGCTCCATCCGCTCCGGGCCGGCCGCGTAGTGCGACGCCGGGAAGATCAGCAGGTCATCGACCTCGCGCACGACATCACCGGTGAGCGGGTGCAGGTAGTAGAGCTTTTCGATCTCGTCACCGAACAGCTCGATCCGGATCGCCAGCTCTTCGTACGCCGGAATGATCTCCAGCGTGTCGCCGCGGACCCGGAACGTGCCGCGCTGGAACGCCAGGTCGTTGCGGGCGTATTGGATGTCGACCAGGCGCCGCAGCAGCACGTCACGGTCGATTTCGGTGCCGACCTTCACCCGCACCGACTGCTCGATGTATTCCTGGGGCGTGCCCAGGCCGTAGATGGCGCTGACGGTCGCCACCACGATGACATCGCGACGGGTCAGCAGCGACATGGTGGCCGAGTGCCGGAGCCGCTCGACCTCCTCGTTGACCGACGAGTCCTTCTCGATGTAGGTGTCGGTCTGCGGGATATAAGCCTCGGGCTGGTAGTAGTCGTAGTAGCTGACGAAGTATTCGACGGCGTTGTTGGGCAGGAGCTCGCGGAACTCCTTGGCCAGCTGCGCCGCCAGCGTCTTGTTAGGGGCCATCACGAGGGTCGGCCGCTGCATCTTCTCGACCAGCCAGGCGGTGGTGGCGCTCTTGCCGGTGCCGGTGGCACCCAACAGCACCACATGCCGGTCGCCCCGCCGGATCCGCTTCTCCAGATCAGCGATCGCGGTCGGCTGATCGCCGGAGGGCTGATATTCACTGATGACTTCGAAGCGGTTGTCGAGCCGAGGGATGTCCAACGCCATGCGCCAAAGGTACGCCGCAGGTCCGACAGAACCTCGTCGAACGAATCTCGACCGGCGCGCATCGGACGTCCGGTTTCGCACGTCAACGCGATGGTTGCGACAAGAAAGGACGTTCGCGGCGGTCGGTCAGCGCTCTCGCGCGACCGCGGTCGAGCTGCGCTCACCGGTCGAGCCGGGGCTGCGAACTCCCACGCCGAGCATGACCGGCCGGTGTGGAGGTCCGGTCGTGTTGCTCGGACGGCCGCCGCGAACGGCCTACAGGTAAACGGTAGCCGGGTGCGCTGGGCCACACAATGCCCTTGACCCCTACCCTCCCCTTTGGCACGTGGCCATGCGGCGCGCCGGGTCGGCGCGACATTTCGCCGCGACCGGGTCAACCCGGCGGCCACCCCGTCACCAAGCTGGATGAGCGTCCGTTCTCCACACGTGAGGCCCCGCTCCAGCACCGATTCTCAGACCAGCCCGAGACGACGGTGGATCGCCCGCTTCGCCCTCGGCGCCCTGCTGATCGGCGGCTTGACGTCCGCCCGCGGGCTGGTCTCATGCACGCCCGCGGCTCGGGCCGCGATGCCGGTGGTGCGACCGGTCACTCCGGCCGAGGCGCGCCGGCTGGCCGCGGTGCGGCTCACCGACTACCGCGCCGGACACGTCGGCGTACGCGCCACGATCGGCGACGGCGCCTCGGCGCTGCACCTGACCGGCTGGGTGGATTGGCAGGCGCCGCTGGTCTACCTGAACAGCATCGGCGCGCAGCCGGGCCTGGCCGACGGTCTGATCCAGGCGGTTCCGGGCGTGGTGGCAACGCGATCCGGCCGGCTGCCGTACGCCGTGTCGGCGGCACCGGACACGCCGTTCCCGCCACCGCCGGTGATCGCGCCACCGACCGGCTGGACGGTCCGGCCACCGGATCGGTCCAACCGGATCGACACACTCATCACCCTGCTTTTCACGTTGCGCTCCGGCGCCCTCGATGACGCCGGCCAGATCCGGGCGATCGGCACCAAGTTCGTGACCACCGACATGATTGGCGGCGTACGCGTCGACGTGCTCGACGGCGCCGCCGTCCCGCCGGCGCCGAGCCCGGCTCTGGCGACGAAGACGAAGACCAGGACGAAGACGTCGACCGTGACGCCCAGCCCGGCCGGTGCCGCGTTCGCGGCTCAAGGCGGCCAGGTGCGCTACTGGGTGGACGCCCAGTCCCGGCTGCTGCGAGCGGAGGCCCTGATCAACGCCAACACCGGCCTACGCGTCGACTTCGACCGCGCTGACCAGACCCGACCGCAGGCCATCGAGCTGCTCGGCGGTGCCGCGATCGACCCCATGCCGATCAGTGCCTCCCAAGCGAAGCTGCTGGCCGGGATGCGGCTGCGCGATCTCCGCATCGGCGGCGGCCGGCTCACGCTGGCGGTGCCGAACGCGACCAACCAGATGATCAGCGGCACCGGCTGGCTGGACTGGCGGAACCTGGCGGTCTACCTCGCGGTGCGCAACAACATCGGCACCGGTTTGCTGCACGCGGACGCGCGAGGGCTGGCGCTGCACGGCGAGCTCACCACGACCGACACCGCGGGCCTCGGTGCACCGAGCGCGACACCGCCCGCCCCGGCCACCGGCAACCTCGCCATGCCACCATTGACCGCTCCGAAAACCGGCTGGACGAGCGCGTCCTGGCTGAGCCGGGTCGACCAGGCCGGCCAACCCGATCTGGACCTGCTGCTCAACGAAATGCTCAGCCTGGCCGCGCCGGGCCGGGACAACGCCACGCTGCTGCGGCCGCTCGCCAGCAAGCTGCGCGCCGACAATGTCAACGGCGTGCCGGTGACCGTGTTCGAGATCCGCAAGCCGGCCGAGCGGAGCGTCGTGCCGGGCTACGGCAAGCTGCGCTACTGGGTCGATTCGACCGGACTGATCCGGCGGCTCGAGGTGCGCATGCGCAACGGCGCGTACGGCTATCTGACCTTCACGCCCGATGCCGTACCGAAGCTGCCGACGCCGAAGTAGGTCACAGCCAGCCGTTCTCCCGGGCCAGCCGGGCCGCTTCGGCCCGCGTACGCGCTCCAGTCTTGCCAATCGCCGCGGACAGGTAGTTGCGGACGGTGCCCTCGCTGAGAATGAGTTCCCGGGCAATGTCTGAGACGGTGCCGCCGTGTTCGGCGGCGCGCAGCACGTCGGATTCGCGGTCGGTGAGTGGACTCGGCCCGCTGGACAGCGATGCCACCGCGAGCGCCGGGTCGACCACCGTGCGCCCGGCGTGGATCTGCCGAACCGCGTCGGCCAGCCGATCCGGCGGCGCGTCCTTGACCATGAATCCGGCCGCGCCGGCGTCCATCGCGCGGCGGAGGTAACCCGGGCGGCCGAAAGTGGTCAGGATCATCACCCGCACGGCCGGCGCCTGGGCCCGGATCGCAGCGGTCGCGCTGATGCCGTCGAGTCCCGGCATCTCGATGTCCAGCAAGGCCACGTCGGGCTGCAGCGACACCGCCGCGTCGACCGCCGCGGCGCCATCGGCCACCGAGGCGACCACGTCGAAGTCGTCTTGCATACCGAGCAGTGCCGCAAGAGCGCCGCGCACCAGATGCTGATCGTCGGCGAGCAGGATCCGGATCATTCGGCGTCCGGATCGAGGCCGTCGAAGCTGGCGCGAACCACGAACCAGCCCCGCTCCCGGCGGGCCGACAGGTGGCCGCCGAGGTTGTTGACCCGTTCGGAGAGCCCGGTGAGGCCATTGCCGAAGACCGGACCGGCGCTCGCCGCGTTGGCGCGGCCGTCGTCGCTGACCTCGATCACCGCCGAGGTGCCGGAGTTGACGGTACGGATGACACAGGTCGAGGCCGATGCGTGCCGGATGACGTTGGTGACCGCCTCTCGGATCAGCCAGCCGGCGCACTCGTCGATAGCGCGCGGCAGCGGCTCGACCACGGCGCGGACCGTCACCGACCCGGCACTGAGCAGCGTCGTCGCCGTCTCGATCTCGCTGTTCAGGCAGATCATGCGGTAGCCGGAAACGGTCTCCCGGACGTCGCTGAGCGCGGCCCGGGCCACCGACGCGACCTCACCCATCTCGGCGGCTGCGCGATCCGGGTCACGAACGACCAGCCGCGCGGCCACCTCGGCTTTCAGCGACACCGCGGAGAGCCGCTGGCCGAGGATGTCGTGCAGGTCGCGGGCGATCCGCAGGCGCTCCTCGGTGACCGCGAGCCGGGCCAGCTCGGCCTGCGCCTGGCGGAGCGCGACCTTGGCGCGGATCTGGCTGTAGAACGCCGCCTGGATGGTGCCGATCAGCAGCACCTGGGCGGCGGCACCGAGCCCTTGCGCGAACGAGCGGCCCATCGCGGCCGACGAGACCGCCCAGGTGACCGCCGGGACGATCAGCAACGTCGGCAGCCAGTAGGGCCGGTCGTAGTTGAACAGGATCAGGCTGACGCTGTAGATCGCGAGGCTGACCAGCCAACCATTGCCGAGAGCAGGGACCAGCGCGGCCCCGATCACGATGGTGGCGGCGAGGATGCCCGGCGCCCGGTCGGTGTGCAGGAACGGGGTGTTGCGGAACACCACGGCGATGAAGCCGGCGGCGAACAGTGCCAGCCCGGTGATGACCGCGGTCGTCTGGGTGGTGGACCAACCGCTGGTCACCGCTTGGTGCACCGAGCTCGACAGGAAGATCAGAAATATCGGGCAGATGATGCGGGCGCGATAGCCCCGCTCCGGCCCGGACTCATCCACGAAGACCGCGGTCCACCAGCGGCGCACGCGCTGCATCCAGCTGCGTCGGACCGGCCGCACCGCGGCGGTCCGGGTCGATTCCATGGCCTCAATGGTCGCCGGGCTCATCGCCACCAGCCAGTGCCGAATCGGCCGACCCGGGCATGACATTCGTCATGATCACGGTACGCCAGACCTCGTCCACGCGGGCGTTCAGCTCGGCGAGCGTGCCGTCGTTCTCGATCACCACATCGGCGACTGCCCGACGCTGCTCGTCTCCGGCCTGGGCACCGATCCGGGCGCGCGCCTCGGCCTCGGGCATGCCGCGATCCCGGACCAGCCGGTCGATGCGGACGCTCTCCGCCGCCTCCACCACCAGGACCAGGTCGAATCCCTCCGCGAGGCCGGACTCGACCAGCAGCGGCACGTCGTTCACGACCACCGATCCGGGTGCGGCGCTCGTGATCATCTCGGCGGTACGCGCCCGGACCCTCGGGTGGATGATCGCTTCCAGTGCCCGCCGCTTCTCCGGGTCGCCGAACACGATGCGACCCAACGCCGGCCGGTCCAGGCTGCCGTCCGGGCCGAGTACCTCCGGACCGAAGGTCGCGACCACCTCGGCCAGCCCGTCAGTGCCGGGCGCGACCACATCGCGCGACAGTTGGTCGGCATCGATGATGATCGCGCCGTGCGATCGCAGCCGGGCCGAGACGGCGCTCTTCCCGGCTCCGATGCCACCGGTCAGGCCGATGAGGGTGATCGGATGATCTGAATGCACCGGCCAAGTATGCCGGTTCGGAGTCACCATCATCGGAGGCGTTTCCGACCAACATCCCGGAACGGCTTCCGCGTTGAAACCGCCGCGCAGGGCGAGCCTGGGCAAAGCCGGCCGAAGATCTTGCGATGTGGGGAGGGCCAGAGCCACCCCAACATCGCAAGATCCACGGGCGGGCCGGGCCTGGTCTAGCGCCGGGCACAGGAGCGCGGGCGGGAACAGCAAACGGCCCCCGACCGAAGTCGGGGGCCGTTGTCGCTACTGGGCTAGAGCGTCAGCTCTTGCCGCCGCCGGCGAGCTTCTCGCGCAGAGCCGCGAGCGCCTCGTCGGTGGCCAGGGTGCCGGCCGGCTCCTCGGGAGCCTTGGTCGCGGTCGGCGTCGAGGTCGAGACATTGCCGGTGGCCGGCGCCGCCTCGGCCGCACCGTCGGCGGCGCGGGCGGACTGCACCTGCTTCTGGTGCGCCTCCCACCGCAGACGAGCATCCGCGTACTGCTTCTCCCACAGCTCACGCTGCTCGTCGTAGCCGGCGAGCCACTCGCCGGTCTCCGGGTCGAAGCCCTCCGGGTAGATGTAGTTGCCCTCGTTGTCGTAGGTCGCCGCCATGCCGTAGAGGGTCGGGTCGAAGTGCTCCTCGCCCTCGACGAAGCCCTCGTTCGCCTGCTTCAGCGACAGCGAGATGCGACGCCGCTCGAGGTCGATGTCGATGACCTTGACCAGCACGTCGGAGCCGACCTGAACGACCTGCTCCGGGATCTCCACGTGGCGCTCGGCCAGCTCGGAGATGTGCACCAGGCCCTCGATGCCGTCATCGACGCGGACGAACGCACCGAACGGCACCAGCTTGGTGACCTTGCCGGGCACGATCTGCTGGATCGCGTGCGTACGCGCGAACTGACGCCACGGGTCTTCCTGGGTGGCCTTGAGCGAGAGGGAGACGCGCTCGCGGTCCAGATCGACGTCGAGAACCTCGACCTCGACCTCCATGCCGACCTCGACAACCTCGTTCGGGTGGTCGATGTGCTTCCAGGACAGCTCGGAGACGTGCACCAGACCGTCAACGCCGCCCAGGTCGACGAAGGCACCGAAGTTCACGATGCTCGACACGACACCCTTGCGGACCTGGCCCTTGGCCAGCTTGTTGAGGAACTCGGTGCGCACCTCGGACTGCGTCTGCTCGAGGTAGGCGCGGCGGGACAGGACCACGTTGTTGCGGTTCTTGTCCAGCTCGATGATCTTCGCCTCGAGCTCGCGGCCGACGTACGGCTGAAGGTCACGCACGCGACGCATCTCGACGAGCGACGCGGGCAGGAAGCCGCGCAGGCCGATGTCGATGATCAGACCGCCCTTGACAACCTCGATAACGGAGCCCCGAACCACACCGTCGTCTTCCTTGATCTTCTCGATGGTGCCCCAAGCCCGCTCGTACTGAGCGCGCTTCTTGGAGAGGATCAGGCGGCCTTCCTTGTCCTCCTTCTGGAGAACCAGGGCCTCGATGTGGTCTCCGACCGTGACGACCTCGGCCGGGTCTACGTCGTGCTTGATCGACAACTCGCGCGAGGGGATGACGCCCTCGGTCTTGTAGCCGATGTCGAGCAGGACCTCGTCCCGATCGACCTTTACGATGGTGCCTTCGACAATGTCACCGTCATTGAAGTACTTGATGGTGGCGTCGATCGCGGCGAGGAATTCTTCCTCAGAGCCGAGGTCGTCGATGGCGATCTTGTTGGCGCTCGAGGTGGCCTCGATGCTGCTCGTCATGTGGGCTGTTGCTCCGGTCGGATGGATGTCGCAGTATTTAACCCGCGGGCCCGCCAGCGGGCAGCAACCAGCGATGACGCCAAGATCAGGTGATCAAGTCAAGATCGCTGAATTGTCCGCTGACCGCGGATCTGCTCCCTACCGAGATGCGCAGCCCACGAGTGCATCAGATAGCTTACCTTGAGCCTGGGCGCAAGGTGCAAGCACCCGTCAGGTGATCCTTCCAACGCAAATCTCAGGAATACGGCACGTGACAGGCACCACCTAGGATTCTCGCATGCCCGCTCTGCTGACGGTCAACATTGGCGCTCCCCGGCCGACTTTGCATTCGGACGTCGATGTCACCGGAATCGACAAGATCCCGCAGGACGGTCCGGTCCGGGTGCACCGACCGGAGCGGATGCACAGCGGCGTCGCCGGTGACGCGATCTGCGACGTCCGCCATCACGGCGGTCCGGATCAGGCGGTGTACGCATACGCCCGCGAGGATCTCGACGACTGGGCCGTTGAGCTGGGCCGGGACCTGCGGTCCGGGATGTTCGGCGAGAACCTGACGACGGTGGGAGTCGACGTCACCAATGCCCGGATCGGCGAGCGCTGGCAGGTCGGTGATCAGGTGCTGCTCGAAGTCTCGACGCCCCGGATCCCGTGCCGGACGTTCGCCGGCTGGCTCGGTGAGCAGGGCTGGATCAAGACCTTCACGCAGTGGGCGCGGCCGGGCGCGTACCTCCGGGTGATCGAACCCGGAGAGATCGCGGCGGGCGACCGGATCGAGGTCGTCCACCGTCCCGATCATGACGTCACCATCGCCACCACGTTCCGCGCGCTGACCACCGAGCCGGAGCTGATCGGCGGCCTCCTCGCGGCGGACGCGCACCCGCAGCACATCCGGGACCGGATCACCGCGCGGTTGCGGCGGCCCTGACAGACGTCGGACGCCTTGATCCCCGAATGGGGGTCAAGGCGTCCACGATCAGCGGAACGGATCAGTCCCGGCTGAACATGCGGCTCAGGAAGCCCTTCTTCTCCTCGGGCTTGCGTTGCGTGGGCACGTGCCGGCGCTCCTCGACGTGCTTGGTCTCCTTGATGTCCTCGACCACCTTGTGCTGCGGACCGGCGGTGACCTTGACCTCGGTCTTGGAGTCGGTCTTCGTGTCCAGCTCACCCTTCTTGCGCCGGGTGGTGCTGGTGGTCTTGGTCTTGACCTCGGTGGCCTCGAACTCTTCCTGGGTGACGAACTCGGCCGAGGGCTTGGCCTGCGCCTTGCGGTAGCGCAGCGGCTCCCACAACGGACCCGGAATGACGTGCACGCCGTAGTGCGTGCGGTGGTGCACCTCGCAGAGCGGCTCCAGGTTGCCAGGCGACTCGATCCACTCCTGGAAGTCGTTGTCGTCGTCGAGGTGCAGGCCGAAGGCCTCGTTCACCTTGTCCAGGTCGGAGCCACCGACCTGGGAGAACTCGATGTGCGAGTGGTGCAGCTCGATGTTGCCGCCGCAGTAGTCGTCGTTGATGGCGCAGCGCCAGAGGCCCTGACGCTTCATCCGCGCCTTCGCCGCGATGAAGAGGTGGTAATGCGGATCCGTCTCGCGCGGCTGGTGCTCCGGCACGTGCGTGAGGATGTGGACCGTCATCCGTTGGTCGTGGGCCTCGGTGACGTCGTCATCGGTGTCGGCCATCAGGCCCTCCCCTATGTCCTGTTCGCTACATAGATAGTTTCTGTCCACACTGGACGGCTTGCGTCCGGTGCGACATTACGCTGGCAGCTTTCCACTTTCGACACTCGCGCGCGACAAGTTGACGCCAGATCTGCGACGAGGCCGAAAGCAGGCTGAACCGGCCCGCGCACGTCGTCAACCGACACGCCGAGATCCGACTGAATGTCTGACCGTTCGGCCAACCACGTACCGTGACGTCGTGACCGAAGACCACCACCCCGGCGGCCAGCCCGGTGTCACTCGCCGGTTCGTCGACGCCGACTCCAACCGAGCCGCGAGCCGCTCGTGGTGGGACCGGGACGCTGACGCGTACCAGGCGGAGCATGGCGACTTCCTGGGCGCGGTGGACTTCGTCTGGTGCCCCGAGGGGCTGCGCGAAGCCGATGCTCACCTGCTCGGCCCGGTGGCCGGACTGCGGATCCTCGAGGTCGGCTGCGGCGCCGCGGCCTGCTCACGGTGGCTGGCCACACAGGGTGCCGAGCCAGTCGCCCTGGACCTGTCCGCCGGCATGTTGCGGCACGCCCGGGTTCAGGCGGACGAGACCGGGGTACGCGTACCGCTGGTGCAGGCCGACGCCGTCCGATTGCCGGTTCCCGATGAGGCCTTTGATCTGGCCTTCACCGCGTTCGGCGCGGTTCCGTTCGTCGATGATTCGGCGGCCGTGATGCGCGAGGTGCACCGCGGCCTCAAGCCCGGCGGGCGCTGGGTGTTCGCGGTGACCCACCCGATGCGCTGGATCTTCCTCGACGATCCGGGCGAGGGCGGGCTAGTCGCGGTGCACTCGTATTTCGACCGGCGGCCCTATGTCGAATACGACGAGACCGGGTCACCGACCTACGTCGAGCACCACCGCACGCTCGGCGATCGGGTCCGGGAACTGGTCGGCGCCGGCTTCATCCTGGACGACATCATCGAGCCTGAGTGGCCCGCCGGACACGAACAGATCTGGGGCCAATGGAGCCCGCTGCGCGGCCGCGTCTTCCCTGGTACGGCCATCTTCGTGAGCCACCGGCCGTAAGCCGCGTCACTGTCGCGCGCGTCACGTATTCATACGTGCTGGTCAATGCCCTGGTGTCGGCGATCACAGCGAGAAACCGAAATCAACCGCCGCCGGATCCTCTTTAATCTCTGTGAACACAACAATCACAGGAGGAACAGTGAGCACGCGCAAGTCCCGTCGGATCGACACTGACGTTCGGTTCTGCGACGGCGACAGCACCATCAGTACGGCCGTTTCCCGCGCCGAGCGTCGGCTTGACCGCGCCCGGACCCAGGTTCTGCCGTTCACGCACGTCGTTCGCTAACCCGAAGTTCGCTAACCCGGACCTGACCTGGATTCGTCCGCAGAGCTGAGTTCAGCTCACCGCGGATGGGCGAGCCCCGTCCTCCCCCGAGGGCTCGCCGCCAGGTCAACGACTACTCAATCATCGCCAGATCAACATCGATGCACGCCAGTTCGGCGGCCCAGACCGGATCGTCGCTGGCGCGCTCCAGAAGACTCTCGACCGGCCACCAGATGGTGGCCGGTTCGCCTATCGGCGCCACGGCCAGATAGATGCCGGTTTCGAAGCGCTCGTTGTAGAGCGCGATCGGCAGATCCGGCCGCCGGGCGTGCACTTCGTTGAAGACCTTCCAAGCCAGGTTGTCCTGGCGCAGCCGGGCCGCCGGGTCGCACTCCTGCAGGGCCTCCGCGACGCCGAACTCCATCAGGTCGTAGGCGGCCAGCAGCGGCACCAGCTCCGGCGCGGCCAGGAATCGCGCGGCGTCGAAGGTGAACAGGTGCGCCTCGCCTTCGAGCAGCAACTCGGCGACCAGGGGGACGGCGCGCGGGTCGCGTCGCCGAGCGAGCCCTCGGATGCCCTCGGCCCGGGCTTCGTCGTAAGTGTCACTGGTGCGCTCCCATAACGCGGCGCGCACATCCACACCGTCGACCGCGACCTGCCAGCCGAGCGCGAACGTCGCGCGATTGCGCACCTCCGGATCGACATCCCGGGTCAGTTGGATCAGCGCCCGCACGCCTTCGTCCTGATAGTCCGCCCACATCGCCTGACTGAGCGCGTTCGCGACCTCGCGGCGTACGCCCGCCTCCGGGTGATCGGCCAACCCGATCAGCAGACCGATGGCGCTGTCACTGCCGGTCCGCCCGAGCGCCCGGGCCACGCCGGCCTCATTGCCGGCCCGGGTCGCCGCGCC
>Ga0068863_100004880_pt1 | contig 13215 bp, 10 predicted proteins | sample KBSSwiS62_FD_66596 | JGI IMG/M metagenome (GOLD analysis project Ga0068863, IMG submission 66596) | Switchgrass rhizosphere microbial communities from Kellogg Biological Station, Michigan, USA - KBS Switchgrass S6-2 | ecosystem: Host-associated > Plants > Roots > Rhizosphere > Soil ...
TGCTATACTCGCCGTCGTGAAAGCAAATCCGAAGGCGGTCACGGCGGATACGAAAACTGATGACTTACCCGAAGCCCTCGGTATTGTCGACGTCGAGTACGACGCCGCCGCCCTGAAAGAGAAAGCGAAAAAGGTTCCCCCGGATCCTCCCCCAAAGATCGAGAACTGGCCACCATTCGGTCAACTCACTCCGCTTAGCGTCGAGGAGAGCCGGCAACTTGAGTCCCTGCGGGACCTCGTTCTACGGTTCGCACTGCAAAAAGGGCACAGTCATCCGCTTTGCCTTGCCGTGTTCGGACCTCCGGGCAGCGGAAAGTCTTTCGCTGTTAAACAAATTCACACAGAGGCCTTTAAAGATTGCGCGATAAAGGCCTCGATGTTGACCATCAATCTCACTCAGGTCTCGACTTCGACCGAGATCACCGAAGGGCTGATGGCCGCCTCCATTACAGCCGCGCAAGAACCGGAGCAAATCCCGCTAATTTTCTTCGACGAGTTCGATACGATGCGAGACGGTTCACCCTATGGATGGCTAAGCTGGTTCCTGGCACCGATGCATGACGGCGAATTTCTTCATTCCGGCAAGAACATCGGTTTAAAGCGGGCTATCTACGTTTTTGCCGGCGGAACTGCTTCAACCATGGCCGAATTCTCTTCACGACAAGCGGACCCGATATTCCGGAATGCGAAAGGTCCGGACTTCATCAGTCGGCTTCGCGGCTATCTGGACGTTAAGGGCCCGAATTCGGAACCGCGTATGCTTCGCCGGTCCTTGATTCTTCGCGCGGAATTCGAAAAGCGGGTGCGTCGGCACGGAAAGGGCACTTTTCGAATCAACAAGCAATTCCTCGAGGCCTTGCTGCAGGCGGGCCGCTATCGTCACGGCGCTCGCTCGATCGCCGCATTGATCGAATTGGGGGAGCTCGGCGGCGATGAACTCGGGTGGGAATTACTACCGGAAAACCATCTCGTCGAACTGCACGTTGACCGCGGGCCACTGGATGCGAAGGCGGTCTACGGATCGATCGCTCTCAGCGGTTTTCGGCCGGCACCGGACTCAAATGTCGATGATGAAAACATCAAGGGGATGGAGGAGTGCTGGAGCGCAGTGGCGACCGCGCTTTGGAACGAAGGTGCGACGCTGGCATATGGAGGGCGCTGGATCGGTCGCGGCATCGCGCTAGCAAAGTTGTTGACCGACGAGCTCTCAACCCGGCCAGCCGAGCTTCGCCGCGATCTGGAATCGCGGAGTGCCCCGCGTCCTCGCTTCCGACTTTTCCTCAAGAGTTTCGATTCTGAAAGTGCCGCGCGCGAAGTCGACCTGACGGAGTCCCAAAGGGCGTCGATGGGTGTGGAACTGGTAACCGGTGATTATCTGGATGACGAAGAACGTGCCTGGGGAAGCAAAGACTGGAGGGCTCGCGTCATCGAGCGTTTTCGCCGGAGGCTGGCGGTTAGCGAAGCAAGTGTCGCTCGCTTCATCATCGGCGGCCATTTGGAAGACGATAGCGATCGACCTTCAGGGATTGTCGAGGAGACCGTTCTTTCGTTGGCCCTGGGCCGGCCCATCTACGTTGCTGGTGCTTTTGGCGGAGCGGCTCGAGTTATGGGCACCTTGCTCGGCTTGAGCGAGATCCGCACTGGAGCCGTTCCTGGGATACTGTTTGGCAAGCTTGAGCCGGACCGCAGGGCGAAGTGGTCGCGGATCGCCGACCGGTTGAGACCTCCACCGTTGACTACTCTTCCCGTGCTACCCGAGGAGCAGGTGGTGTTTTTGCAAGATCACGCTCTGGACGGCACAAAATGGCCGCAAAACGGACTGACCGCCGATGAGAATCGACGTCTCTTTCGTTCGACGGATCCAGAGGTTGTCGCGCGGCTAGTGTGCCAGGGATTGGTTTCCCTGGCCAAAAAAGTGTCGGCCTCCTCGACGCCTCTATCCTGAGACTTCCGCCTTTCTAAACCTTCACGCCTCTCGCCGCAAGGTTCAGCAGCTTCTCCGCATTCCGACGGTAGATTTTGTCTTTCTCGTCCTTTGTCAGGTCCAGGCTATCGAGCACCGCAATCGTCTCTCGGGTGTATAGGCCAGGCGTTGGCTCGAAGGGAGCATCTGACGCAAACAGGACGTGATCGACCCCGAAGAAATCCAGACCGCAAATCGTTCCGGCTTTCGCGCCAAAGAGCGCTGTGTCCGCGTAGAAGTTGCGGAAGTAATCGATCGGGCGCTTCTTCATCGACTTCAGCAGCCCGGCGTAGTCTTTGTCTGACGTTCGGGTCCCGAGTTGATCCCAACCATAACCGACGCGGCCCGTGAAGTACGGAATCATTGCTCCCATGTGGTGGGTGATGATCTTCAAATTCGGCCAGCGGTCGAAAAATCCTGTGAACACCATTCGCGCCATGGCCACGCTGGTTTCGTACGGCCATCCGAACGTCCAGAAAATCTCGAACTGGGACGAGTCTTCCGTCTTGTAGTCCGCAAAGTCGGCATGACGGTCGGGGTGGAGCCAAATCGGAGTATCGGCTTTGGCCGAGAACTCGAATAGAGGACGGAACTCCGGGAGGTCCAACGGCTTGTTCGCCGCGTTGGAATACATCTGAACGCCGACGGCGCCCAGTTGATTTATTGCGCGATCCATTTCCTTCAATGCCGCATCCGGATTATTCATGGGCAGGCAGGCGACAAAGGATGGAAACCGCGCCGGATATTTCGCGACCAGTTCGGCAAAACCGTCATTGGCGATCTTCGCCATGTCGGGTGATTTGTCCGGCCCCGCGAGGATTTCTACCGGGGGGCCGGGAAGCGAGATGATCTGGCAATAATCGCCGAATTCGTCCATCGTCCGGAATCGGTTGTTGAGGTCCGCGATATGGGAAATGTTTTGGACGCGCTTGCCCATGCCACCCAGGTCGGTACCGACGTCAATGAAGTCGTTCCAGAAACGCTCAGGAAAGAGATGATTAAAAATGTCGATTTTCACGTGTAACTCCCGGTCCGTAAATATATTACAGGTCTACGAGCCGATAGGCTGAAAACAAGAAGACTTCGCGAAGGCTGTACCAGAACCGCTGAGACGCAGAAATCTCAATCGGACTGCCAGGCGCGGGTGAGGTATACGCGGTAATCCCCTCATCCTCAAACATTTTCCGTATCCGAAACAGATGAAATCCGTCGCTCACCACGAGCACCGTGGTCCATGCGCGAGACTTCATCAGGAGGGATGCGGTTCGAACGCTGTCGTGGGTGGTGAGACTGGATTGTTCTGTGATGATATCCAGAGGATCCACTCCCTTTTCCATGAGGTACTGCGTAGCGACATGCGCTTCAGAGAAGTTCGGATCGGGCCCGTAGCTGCCTGTGGTGATGATGTGCTTCGAGTAGCCTCGACTATACAGATCATAAGCGTGATCCAACCGCGCCTTGAGAACCTTTGAAGGCTTTCCGTTGTATTGCGCAGCGCCAAGCACCACGATCGCTTCTGCAACATGCGATTCGTCATGTGCAGCCAGATAGCGGACCTGGTTATAAACATAAACCCAATAAAGACTGATCGACACCAACACGAAGACCGCCAGAAACGTGGCCCACTTCAGAATGCGCCGTTTCATTTCAATATGTCGCTCAACTCGGCTTCAGGAATGGGCCCTTCACGCAGAAGCCGAGCGGGGATTGCGGTCAGATCAATTAATGTCGAGCCGCCTCTCGCAGGCAAAGTGCCGCCATCGACAACCAGATCCAGCGATTCGCCGAGTTGTTCACGCACCTCGGCGATGGTGACGGTTGAAGGCCTGCCCGCAAGGTTCGCGCTTGTTGCCGTTATGGGCCGGTCAAATGCGGTCAGCAATCGCTGGGCGAACGGCGCATCGGCCCAGCGAATTCCGACGGTCCCGGTTCCCGCAGTAATACCTGAGGAAACAGTTTCGCGTGCCGGAAGTACCATGGTCAGCGGGCCTGGCCAGAACCGTTCTGCAAGCGCTACAGCCTTTTCGGAAAACGTGACGACACGATTGGCCATCTCCATGGAACTCACAAGCAACAGGATCGGCTTGGTTTCGGGACGCCCCTTGATTTCGAAAATTCGTCGCACCGCCCCGTCGTTGAACGGATCTGCGCCGAGTCCGTAGGCGGTGTCCGTGGGAAACGCGATAACGCCTCCCGCACGCAAAAACGATAGAATCTGTTCCAGGGCTCCGTCCGATAGAGTACCCGCATCAAATAGTTGCATCGGATTAAGGGATTATCCTTGGACACCATCTCCATAGGCAAGCACAACCCCCGCCTGGCAGATATTCGCAAGGCCGTACAGCGGGGCGCGTTGACCATCGATGGGTTGCTCCCAATCGAAGGCCCAACGCTCGTTCAAGAAGCTCATGCCAGTGGTCTTTCCATCCATGCACTCTTTGTGCGTGAAGGGACCTCAATGGCGGATTTACCTCAATCTTCGAGTGTCTACTCATTGGACTCGAGCGCGTTCAAGGCAATCCAGGACACGGAACACTCGCAGGGAGTGATCGCACTGGTCCAGCCGAGAAAATGGAGCATGAACGATCTGCTGCAGGGTGAATCCCCTGTTGTCGTCCTCGCCGGCCTGCAGGATCCGGGCAATGTCGGAACAATTCTTCGAGTGGCGGAATCCTTTGGGGCTTCGGGTTGTCTCGGGCTCAGCGGCACGGTCGCCATCCACAATTCCAAAGTTTCACGCGCCAGCACGGGCAGTGTGTTTCGCTTGCCTCATGTTTGGAATCTTGAGCTGGAGGAAGTAGTGGCAACCTTGAAAACGCGGAATGTGCCGTTGATTGGCACTTCTCCTCACGCTGTGGACTCCATCACCTCGTGGGATTGGAGCCGGCCTGTGGCGGTGTTGATCGGCAATGAAGGCGCTGGACTGAACCGCGAGCAAACCGAGGCATGCACCACCATGCTACGTGTTCCACACGAACCACAAACAGAATCACTCAACTCCGCGATAGCAGCTGCTGTGGTTCTGTATGAAGCCTATCGAAAGAGAAATTTCACATGAGCGGCTCGCTATTCGAAGACGACAAGCCAATTTCGAACAGCTCCGCCCCTGCGCCGCTTGCGGAGCGGCTGCGTCCGAAAACGCTTGACGAAGTTGTAGGCCAGGAGCACCTCCTCGGACCCGGGAAACCGTTGCGTACCGCGATCGAACGCGATCAAGTGCCATCGATGATTCTCTGGGGACCGCCTGGAGTGGGCAAGACGACACTGGCGCAGGTTATCGCGAAGATGACGAAATCCGATTTCGTACCGTTCAGCGCGGTGCTGTCAGGTATCAAAGAGATCAAGGAGGTCATGGCGGCGGCCGAACGTGCACGCCGGCTCGGGCGCAGAACAATCCTCTTCATCGATGAGATTCACCGCTTCAACAAAGCGCAGCAGGACGCATTCCTGCCGCATGTTGAGCGCGGGAACGTCGTGCTGATCGGAGCGACAACGGAGAATCCCTCATTCGAGGTGAACTCTGCCCTGCTGTCGAGAGCGAGAGTGTTTGTGCTGCAGGCGCTTACAGATGAGCACATTCGGATGCTTCTGAAGCGCGCGGTATCCATGGAGCATATCGATATCGAAGAGGAAGCCATTGAAGCGATTGCATCGATTGCAAACGGAGATGCGCGCACAGCTCTCAACATCCTCGAACTTGCGTCGCAAACGTCTATTGCAGGGGAGAAGATCACTCCCCAGACCGTGCAGGCGGCGGCGCAGCGACAATTGCTTTACGACAAAGGTGGCGAAGAACATTACAACATCATCTCCGCCCTCCATAAATCGTTGCGGAACTCGGATGTCGATGCTGCCCTTTATTGGCTGGCACGGATGCTTGAAGCCGGAGAGGATCCGCTGTATGTAGCGCGCCGCCTTGTGCGATTCGCGTCTGAGGACATTGGGCTCGCCGACAACTATGCGTTGCGTATCGCTCTCGATGCGAAAGAAGCGTTCGAGTTTATCGGGCTTCCGGAGGGAAAGCTTGCACTCGCGCAATGCGTGGTCTACCTTGCCGCCGCTCCGAAATCGAACTCGGTATATACCGCATATGGTGAGGTTGCCGAAGATGTCGCGCACACTCGGAACGATCCTGTGCCGATGCACATCCGAAATGCGCCGACGGGTCTCATGAAGGGATTGGGATACGGTAAGGGCTACCAGTATTCCCACGACGTCGAAGGAAAGGTTGCCGACATGGATTGCCTGCCGGATTCTCTGAAAGGGCGCACTTACTTCCATCCCCAGGACGCGGGTGGAGAAGCGGAACTCAAGCGGCGCCTGAAGGAGATCAAACAGAAGCGTACCCCGAAATCGTAGCGAAGACGTCTCGGCAATCGGCCGGAACGAAGATGATCCGCTCGCTTCTCCTTGCTGCCCGAACCGACCTGCCCTGTCTTACAGGTTTCAAGAACAGTGGTTTGCGAGAGACTGGCCGTCACGGTCGCGCAAGCCCGGCCAAGGCGATTCTTGAAAGAACGGATGTCTGTCCTGCAGACGGCCTTCAAGTTGAGGACTCCTCGCGATGTTGTCGCCGAGTGCGATCGTAAGATAGCACTTCTCACCGATGCTGTGTCGGACCGAACAAGCAAGGTAAGTTCACTGAAATCGCCATCGAAGTTAGCCCGACAAGAGCAATCTCGATAACGGAGTGCTGCGGGACGAACATTCGGCTAATCCGCGTGAGCGTGCCGAGCGCGTAGGGCTTGTGCACCGACAAGGTCTTCCACGGCGACCTTATCTGAAGGAGATTAGATGGGTTCAAATGACAACACCCCAGCGCACAGTTCTTCCAATCCCGGACCAACCACATGTTGGCCTGACCACCTTTGATGCCAAAGATCCAGACACGAAGTATCCGCCGATTAAGGAATTGCGGCCGCCGAAGGGCGCGCCGAATGTCGTTGTTGTCCTTCTTGACGACGTGGGCTTCGGCGCTAGCAGTGCGTTTGGAGGCCCGTGCCAGACGCCAATTTTCGAGATGCTCGCAGCGAATGGTCTCAAGTACAACCGGTTCCACACAACAGCGCTCTGCTCTCCCACCAGGCAGGCGCTGCTGACCGGACGCAACCATCACTCGGTGGGCATGGGCAACGTCTGCGAACTGGCCACGTCGGCGCCCGGCAATTGTTCCGTACTTTCCAACACCGTCTCACCGATTGCACGCACATTGAAGCTCAACGGGTATTCGACCGCACAGTTCGGCAAGTGCCATGAGGTTCCGGCCTGGCAGACGAGCCCCATGGGCCCTTTCGATTCCTGGCCCACTGGAGGCGGTGGTTTCGAGTATTTCTACGGGTTCCTCGGAGGCGATACCCACCAGTATTACCCGGCGCTCTATGAGGGCACGACGCCGATAGAACCGGAGAAAGGTCCGGAAGAAGGCTATCACTTCACCGAAGACATGACGACGAAGGCTATCAAATGGGTTCGACAGCAGAAGTCGCTCATGCCCGACAAGCCGTTCTTCGTCTACTATGCCCCGGGTGCGACGCACGCGCCGCATCACGTCCCCAAAGAGTGGGCGGACAAGTACAAGGGCAAGTTCAATCAGGGGTGGGACAAGGTTCGTCAGGAAACGTTTGCCCGGCAAAAGAAGCTCGGGGTCATTCCTCAGGACTGCGAACTTACGGAGCGTCATTCCGAAGTTCCAGCGTGGGAGGAAATGGCACCAGCCTTAAGACCTGTACTCGCGCGACAAATGGAGCTCTATGCGGGGTTTTTGGAGCACACGGATCATCAGGTTGGGAGGCTGATCGACACGCTGAAAGATCTCCAGATTCTGGACGACACCTTGATCTACGTGATCATCGGCGACAATGGCGCCTCGGCTGAAGGATCTCTCCAAGGCACATTCAACGAGATGGTTTGCCTCTCTGGTTTCGCACACCTGGAGACGCCAGAGTTCCTGATCGCCCATCTCGACAATTTCGGCGGCGCTGAGTCGTTCAACCACTACGCGGTGGGCTGGGCGCATGCGATGAATGCACCATTGCAATGGACAAAACAGGTGGCATCCCACTTCGGAGGTACGCGAAACGGCACGATCGTGCATTGGCCGAGGGGAATCAAGGCCAAGGCAGAAATCCGAAGCCAGTTTCATCACGTGATTGACATCGCGCCAACCATCCTGGAAGCGGCGGGCCTCCCCGAGCCCGTCTTCGTCAATGGTGTGCAGCAGCGGCCGATTGAGGGTGTGAGCATGCTGTACTCGTTCGACAACGCCAACGCAGAGGGCCGCCACGAAACACAATACTTCGAGATGATCGGTAACCGTGGGATCTATCACAAGGGTTGGACAGCCGTGACCAAACATCGTACCCCGTGGGAAACCGGGATCGTCAAACTGCCGGCGTTCGACGACGATGTGTGGGAACTCTACGACACGACAAACGACTGGAGTCAATCCAAGGACTTGGCAAACCAGAATCCTCAAAAACTACGCGAACTGCAGCGGCTCTGGCTCATCGAGGCTGTGAAGTATAACGTCGTGCCGTTGGACGACCGGATGGCCGAGAGGGCAAATGCCGAGATAGCTGGCCGACCGCAGCTGGTGAAAGGCAACCGGCAACTCCTGTTCGGCGGTATGGGTCGGCTTACGGAGAACTCAGTGATCAATATGAAGAACAAGTCACATGCGGTGACCGCCGAAATCGAGGTTCCGGAGTCGGGTGCCGAAGGCGTCATTGTCGCGCAGGGCGGTCTGATTGGCGGCTGGTCTCTTTACGCAAAGGATGGCAAGCCGAAATACTGTTACAACTTCTTCGGTCTGCATCGTTACACGGTGGAAGGCGCGACAAAACTGCCGTCCGGGAAACATCAGGTGCGGATGGAGTTTCAGTACGACGGCGGAGGTATTGCCAAAGGCGGTACCGTCACACTCTATGTCGATGGCAAGAAGACCGGGGAGGGCAGAGTCGAACAAACGGAGCCGTTTGTTTTTTCCGCTGACGAAACCTGCGACATCGGTGACGAGTTCGGCTCACCGGTGACGGACGACTATCCGCCCCATAAGAAGTTCAGCGGCGAGGTGAACTGGGTTCAGCTTGATGTGGACAAGGACGCCGAGGACGCGGATCACTTCATCTCCCCGCAGGAGCGCTTACGCCTCGTTATGGCACTGCAGTAGGTAGGCATTTAAAACCGACGCGCATTACCTTTAACGCTCGCACGTCCTTCTCCCACCGGGAGAAGGACGGCACGAAGGGCCGGATGAGGGATTTCCAGGGCTTGGGAATCGCGCAGCCGCCGCTTCGCGGCACCCTCTCCTGGTGGGAGAGGACCTTCTTATTTACGAAACCCACTATAGATCTCGCCGGCCTGAATCCTTTGGAGCATGCGCTTTCTGCAGTATGCTAGCCATCGCAAATCCAATGGCGAAGCACAAGGAGAACTCATTAATGAAAATCGGGCTTTCTAAGATTCTCAGCGGTGTTGTGCTGTTCAGTCTCACGGTTGTCGCAGGCATGACCTCGTTCGCTCAACAGCGCGGAGGACAGGCGGTTAATGAGACGCAGGCTGCGACAGCGGCGGATCACCAGAACATGCTCAAACAGCTCGGCATTCGCAAGCTGCGTCCGGGCCCGAGCGGCAACGAGCAGGCGCCGAATCACGCCAACTATGATGAAGCGACCGCGAATCCCTTTCCGAAGTTACCGGAAGTTCTGACTCTGAACAACGGAACGAAGGTCACGACTCCGGCGATGTGGTGGAATCAGCGGCGGCCAGAGATCCTTGAAGGGTTTGATCGCGAAGTGCTGGGGCGTGTCCCAAAGAATGTCCCCGGCGTCACCTGGACTGTTACCAATACGGTTGATGGAATGGTCGGTCCCTACGCTGCGATTGGAAAGCAACTTGTCGGGCACGTGGACAATTCGGCTTATCCCTCAATCAACGTCGACATCCAGATGACGCTAGTCACTCCTAAGGATGCCAAGGCCCCGGTTCCTGTAATGATGATGTTTGGTGGTGGCGGCCTTCCTCAGGTTCCGGGCGCGGAACCGGCGGGACGTGGAGGACGTGGCGGCGGACCAGCAGCAGGTGGTGATCCACCGGCACAGCAACAGTTGCTTGCTGCCGGCTGGGGTTACGCGTCGATCAATCCGGGAAGTATTCAGGCCGATAATGGCGCGGGGCTGACCAAAGGCATCATCGGACTCGTCAATAAGGGAGAGTTCCGCAAGCCGGATGATTGGGGTTCGCTGCGTGCCTGGGCCTGGGGTGCTGCTCGCGGTCTCGATTATCTCGAAAGCGACAAAGCCGTCGATGCGAAGAAAGTTGGAATCGAAGGCGTGTCTCGCTACGGCAAGGCTGCCCTTGTCACGATGGCCTATGACACACGTTTTGCTCTCGTACTCGTCGGTTCTTCCGGCGAAGGTGGCGCGAAGCTCCATCGGCGCAATTGGGGCGAAGCCGTGGAGAATCTCACAGCACAGGGCGAGTACCACTGGATGGCTGGAAACTTCATCAAGTACGGCGCGGAAGAGTCTGACTTCGGCAGCAAGAACGCAGGCGACATTCCGGTTGATTCTCACCAGTTGATTGCACTCTGTGCCCCGCGGCTAACCTTCATCAGCTATGGCGTTCCGGAAAAGGGCGACGCACGATGGCTCGATCATCAGGGCAGCTACATGGCTGCAGTTGCGGCTGGTCCTGTGTTCCGTCTTCTCGGTGCAAAGGATCTCGGAACTTCGGACGACTATACGAAAGAGAAGATGCCTGCGGTAAACGTCAGTATGCTTGACGGGCAACTGGCGTGGCGGCAACACGACGGTGGCCACACGGATGGTCCGAACTGGAAGTATTTCATTCCATGGGCGGACAAATTTCTGGGACATACAGCCTCGCGCTAAGGCTTTAATGAAGTTCACGAGGCTTCTTGCAGTCATGTTCATGGGGGCAGGACTATTCCTGCCCCTGTTCTGTTTCGCCCAGGCCGATCAGCCCGCCGCTCGAACGGATCAAAACTCGATGACGGCACATGCCCAGCTGCTCGAGAAGGCGAAGAAGGGCGGCATTGACATCTATTTCGAGGGCGATTCCATCACACGCCGCTGGGGGGCAACCGATTATCCGGAGCTGCTGGCCAACTGGAAGCAGAACTTCTTCGGGTGGAATGCCGGCAACTTCGGATGGGGCGCCGACGCAACACAGAATATCCTGTGGCGTCTCAACAACGGTGAACTAGATGGCGTCAATCCTAAAGTCATTGTTCTGCTGGCGGGAACCAACAACGTCGGAAATCGGCCCTCACCCAACGATGATGCCCGCGTCGCGGATATCACAAAGGGTCTCAGGTCCATTCTCGATACCATGCGCGCGAAGGCGCCGGGCGCTACCATCATTTTGATGGGTATCTTTCCGCGAAACGACAACATGGCCGTTATGCCGGTGATCAACAGGATCAATGACAATCTCGCGAAATTTGCGGATGGTAAGACAATTCGTTATCTGAACATCAACAACAGGCTCGCCGATAAGAACGATGTTCTCTTCGAAGGAATGATGGGGGACAAGCTCCATCCCACCATCAAGGGATATCAGGTTTGGGCTGACGCGCTGAAGCCAATCTTTATCGAATTGCTTGGCCCTCCCGCGAAGCAAGACCACGCTCCGCCACCTACAGGGGATCCCAGCGCTACACGATGAAAGGAAGCGGCTGGATTCTGCCTCTTGTACTCCTGCTAACCAGCGTCGGATGTGATCGTGTCACGAAGCACCTTGCGATCATTCACCTGGCGGGCGCGCCTCCACAGACGTACCTGCAGAACACCATCCGCCTGCAGTATGCAGAGAACAGCGGAGCATTTTTGAGTTTGGGTGCGGAGCTTCCGGATACCGTGCGCACCGCAATTCTTACGGTGGGCGTGGCGATATTACTCCTGCTGGTTGCCGTGCTGGCGATTCGCCGGCGATGGACGGGATTGCCGCTTGCGGGAGTGGCGCTGATGTGGGGCGGCGGCGCGTCCAATCTCATCGATCGCGCGGCGCGCGGACACGTTGTGGATTTCCTGAATGTGGGCGTGGGTTCGCTCAGGACGGGAATTTTCAATGTGGCGGATGTTGCAGTGCTACTGGGCGCGGTGCTGATTGTGGTTGGCGACCTGCGTCCGGAAAAATCAGAAATAACAATTCAATAACAAAGCATTCAGCCGGTTGTCCTCAAAAGCTCTTCATGTGCTCCTTGAGGATGCAGCGATCCATCACCACTTCGATCCCTGCCGCTCTGGCTCGCTGTGCGGCTCCTTCGTGGATCACACCTTCCTGCATCCACACAACCTTCGCTCCTCGGCGGATAGCCGATTCCACAATTTCGGGTACAAATTCAGGCCGCCGAAAGATATTCACAATTTCGATAGGATCCGGCGCTTGATCCAAACTGGCGTAGGCTTTGTGCCCGAGCACTTCCCTCTCGTTTGGATTCACTGGAGTAATCTCGTACCCGACAGTCTGCATAAACCTTGACACGCCATAGCTGGCTCGCCAGGTATGGCTCGACAAACCCACGACAGCGATCCGCTTGTATTTCTCCAGGATTTCCCTCGTCGTCATGGTTTGCCAAACTCCCGTTTAAACCGCTCAACTTCCTTCTCGTTCAGATAACGCCAGGCTCCGCTCTTCAGTTTGCGATCCTCCAGAAAGCCTATCCGAACGCGCCGGAGCTTTTCTACCGGATGGCCGGAGACACCGAACATTTTCCGGATTTGCTGATTACGGCCCTGATGAAGGGTGACCTCGAACCAGGGGTTCTCGGCCTCGTTGAGCGGAGTAATCTCACACGGAGCCAGGCGCTCTCCATCGAGGTAGATGCCACGGCGAAGTTTCGAAAGAAGCGGTTCATCCGGTTTTCCGGAAACCTTGACGTGATACACCTTCGGAACAACTCCTGCCTTCGTCATCCACTTTGTGAAATCTCCGTCGTTGGTGAGAAGAATCAGTCCCTCGGACGCGAAGTCCAGGCGCCCTACTGGATAGACACGCTGCTTAATGCGGCCCACATATTCCATAACGGTCGGCCGATCCAGGGGATCGGTCGACGTCGACATGACATTCTTCGGCTTGTTCAGGAGCACGTAAACGTAACGGGAGGAGATGTGAATGCGTTTCCCATCCACTCGAATGGCGTCGGAATCGGGATCTGCGCGGGTGCCAAGTTCGGTCACGACCTTACCGTTCACGGTGACGCGGCCTTCGGTAATGATCTCTTCCGCCTT